>JAEEGL014996048.1_pt1 | contig 13388 bp, 14 predicted proteins | sample 9134231 | NCBI WGS metagenome assembly JAEEGL01 (sample SAMN16246548, study PRJNA631951) | gut metagenome | biome: gut microbiome; feature: rumen; material: fiber-attached | host: Bos | place: Iran: Karaj | collected 2018-10 | reverse complement strand
CTACTGCCTTTCGGAAGTGCTGTGCAAAACGAGACGTCCGTCGCTTTCTCTCGACAAAATTACGGAGGCGGTCGGGGTCTTCGCCCGCGAAAAATGCGATCTCTGCCTGTGCCTCGGCGATCTGACCGACAAGGGAGAATTGAAGGAGGAGGCGACCGGGTGCCTTTTGCGCGCGGTCGAAGAGATTAAAAAAAGCGGAGTCCTCTTCCGCGTGATCATGGGGAACCACGACTGCTGCAGATTCACGCCGGAGGAGTTTGCCCTGCTTACCGGCAGCCCGACCTGTCACTCTTTTCTTGATATCGGTGGATTCCGGTTTGTCTTTCTTGACGCCAACTACCGGTCGGACCTGGTTCATTTTTCCGCCGGCGAGTTCGACTGGAAGGATTCCAATCTTCCGCCCGATCAGCTCTCGTTTCTCGCCCGTGCGATCGATTATTCCCTTCTCCCCTGCGTATGCGTCGTTCACGAGGTGCTGGATCCGCTCGTTCGCCCGGATCACGTAATCAAAAACGCGGAAGAGGCGAGACGGATCATCGAAGAGAGCGGCAAGGTAAAACTCGTTCTCCAGGGGCATTATCACAAAGGCGCAGATCACAAGGTGAACGGGATCAGATATCTGACGCTCCCGGCTATGTGCGAAGGGACCGAAAACAGATACAAGGTGCTGGAGATCTGAATTCGGCTACAAAAAAAGGGTTCTTCAAAATATCGTGTGTTTGGCTGATTCAGGCAAGGATATTGAATCCCACCCGCAGGGGAGTACCTTTACGGTCCTCCCGCGAGCGACCGTTTGCGCGTTCGGAAACGTTAGGGAAGCACTGCAATCGGCGGCACGAACGGTTACAAAATCGAATTCGCTTCTTTTCGGGGGGACCGTAAAGGGTTACCATGTTACTCTTGACAAAAGGTCCTCCCCTACGGGTAACAATCATTGCCTTAAATGTGAAGAACCGTTATTTCACACAAAAAAGCTGCTCAGTCACCTGAATCATTGATTCCGGCGACTGAGCAGTTCCTTTCTTTACCGAACGGCACTCGGTCATATTTACAGAACACAGAGAGTTGCGGGTATTTTCAAAGATCCGGCTTCGCCGATGATCAGCCCGTCCTTCAGCCGCAGGACGCTGACTCCGCTTTTTTCGTTGCAGCAGACGAGAAATTCGCCGAACAGACCGAAATCCCGCGGACTGTCGCCGCGGCAGGAAGTCTTCTGCAAAAGGTTCAGCCGTTCTCCGTCCGCTTCGAATACGCAGATCGCGTTTTCTTCTCTCAAAGATACGTACAAAAGGCCTCCGCCCTCCGACAGGCGTATCGCCGCGCCGTTCGCTCGCGGAGCCTTACACTCGATCGGGACGGTCAGTTTGTAACTTACCGTTCCGTCGGAATACCCGAAAACGCTGACCGACGGGATCAGTTCGTTGACCGCGTATATCCTGTCTCCTCCGCGGGAGAAGACGATATGACGGATGCCGTTGCCCGGCGGGACCTGCGCCGAGCCGGTCTGCCGAAGTTCGGTGTCATAAATCGCCAGTTCGTCGCAGCCGAGATCGCAGACGGCGAGATACCCGTCCGGCGTTTTACCGACGAAATGCGTGTGCGGAGACGACTGACGCGACGCGTTCGGACCGCAGCCGGTCCGTTCGACCGACGTCTCTCCGTTTTTCACAAGATTTCCGGAGAGATAATTGACAACGAAAACGTCGTCGTCCGACAGGGCGAGATGGCAGGGCACGCGTCCGCCGGTCCCTCTGATCGCGCCGGCGCCGCTCAGTTCTTCGCCGATAAAAAAGTATCCGCCTTCATCGCTTCCCGGAAACGGGCTGCGCAGAAGCACGCACAGTTCCCGACCGCGCCGGGCGGCGTACATCGGGCGGTCGCAGGGATAATAAACGCGTACCGACAGACTTCCGTCCGGTCCGAGATCGCACCCGTATATGCCGCCGCCGTTCCCGGGTGTTTCGCATGAAAGAATATAGATCATTTTTTCAGAGCGCCGACTCGGTGTTTCCGGAGGCCGCCTCTTTTGCGAGGCGGTACTCCTCGCTCCAGTCAAGAGTCCTGTATTTTTCGCCTCTCGGATCGGTCTTTATCCAGGCGGTAAGCATATCGAGCATCTCGGCGGTCCATACGGCTCTGTCGATCTGCGCCGTCGTGAATCTGCCGGTCGAAATCATTTCGAATCCGAAATCGTCCTTCACGTGCGATTTTGCCGCCCCGTCGACGACCTCGGCGACAAGATGAGACGGAATGAACAGAACGCCTCCTCCGCCTCCGAAAACAACGTCTCCTGGGAGAACGGTCGCCTTGCCTATCCGCGTAACGCCGTTGAAATCCTTTATGCAGAACTCGCGGATCGGTGTCGGATCGATGCCGCGGAAATAAACCTGCACGCCTCCGACCTGTTTCATCTGCTCGACGTCGCGAATGCCGCCCCATATAACCGCGCCGCCGGTCTTCGTCCTCGCGGCTATCGCCGTGGTCAGATTTCCTCCGACGAATGTTCCCTTGAAGATCTTGTCGTACATATCGACTACGGCAACGTCGCCATCGGTGAGCGAGTCGATCACCCACTGATTGAACCTGCCTTTTCTTCCCTCTTTTTCCCCGGCGTCCGACATTGTCTCTTCAAGATCCGGGCGAGTGGGAACGAACGAAGCGGTCACCGCCCTCCCTATGAGCTTTCTGCCGTCGTCGTGAAGCGTCCGCAGATCGCCTTCGAACTGGCTGACGTATCCTTTTACAAATATCGGTTTCCAGAGCTCCTCAAGCGTCATTCCGCGCATAAGCTCGAGATATCTGTCGGGGACCCTCGGCCGCCCGTCCGGGAACCTTTCTCCCTTGTAAAGCGGGGTCAGCGCGATTATATCCTCCCGGCTTGAAAATCTGATCATTACAGTCTCATTCCTCCGTCTATCACTATATCGGTACCCGTTATATATGCGCCGGCGTCAGAGCAGAGCATCATGACCGCTCCGACTATATCGCCCGGAAGGCCGAACCTTCCGACGGGAATGATTTTTTCGACGGCGCGCCTTTTCTCGGGATCATCATATATAGCGCGGTTTCTCGGCGTCGCTACGGCGCCCGGCGAAACGCTGTTCAGCGTTACCCCGAACGGCGCCGCCTGCTTCGCGATATTGCGGATCAGGCTTTCGACGGCGCATTTCGTAGCCGAATAAACGGTCAGCTCCGGGTGGTTCCTGTAAACGTTGACGCTGCCGATCGCCACTATCCGTCCGAATCCTTTTTCCTTCATCGACGGATAATATTCTCCGATAAGTCTGTACGTGCTGACGAAATTGACCTCCAGCTGCTTCCGGAGTTCGCTGTCGGACACCGAAAGCCAGTCGTTTTTATACTGTACGCTCGCGTTGAGGATCAGGCAGTCGACGGGGCCGGTCTTCGAAAAAAGACTTTCGACCTGCCCGGCGTCCGAAAGATCGCAAACGACCGCAGAAGCTGCGCCGATACGCTCGCGCACGGCTTCCGCCTTTTTTATATCGGCCGAACAGTGGACGGTGACGTCGTCTCCTCTGCGCGCGAACGCTTCTGCGAGAGCGTAACCTATCCCCTGAGTCGAACCGGTCACAAGGACCTTCATCAAAGCTTTCCTCCTTAAGGCAATTCCGCACAGTTCGCGTGCGTAGATTGGCGTGAGCATTTTTTGCCTGTTTTCGCTTAGAAATCGCAGAAAAACCGGGCGTTTTTCAAGACTTCGACGCGAGAACCGGCACGAAAATGGCCGGCAAGATGCGTGTGGCGAAGTGCGCGGCATTACCCCCACAGGCGCCAAATGTGACGTCAATGATGCGACGCAAAATCCGCTTCGGATTTCGCCGTCGAATTGTGCGGTGTTGCCTTAAGACCACTCCCTGTCGTTCGACCACTCGCCGTCCCACGACGAGGTGTCCGCCCAGGGCTGCGTACCGGCCTTCGCGAATTTCGCAACAAGTTCCTCGTTGAGCGATTCGATCCCGAGTCCGGGCGCCCACGGCACTCTGACGAATCCGTTTTCTATTTTTACCGACGGACGGATCAGATCGAACCATTCGGGGTGATCCGCCGAATGGAACTCGACGGCAAGAACGTTTTTGACGGCCGCGGCGGCGTGAACGGCCGCCATGAAGCCCACGGGGCTTCCCGCCATGTGTACCGCCATCGATACGCCGTACTTTTCGCACATCGACCCGACTTTTTTCGTCTCGGCGATTCCGCCGACCGTCATAACGTCGGGATGGACGGTCGATACGCCCGCCTTCATCACCTTTTCGAAATTATTGGAGAGATATATATCCTCTCCGGTACAAAGCGGAACTCGCGAACACGACGAAAATTTCCGCAAATCCCGCGTATCGGTCCAGGGGCAGAGGTCCTCCATCCAGGCGATATTGTACTTTTCAGCGCGCGATGCAAAGCGGATCGCGTCCTCTATCGCAATGTGACCGAAATGATCGATCGCGATCGGGATCTCGTATCCCGTCACCTTTCTGACGTCGGCAAGATACTCTTCTAGAAAGTCGAGTCCCTTTTCGGTGACGTGGATCCCGGTCGCGTAATGAGGCACGGTGAAGACTTCGTAGTTTTTACCGAACATCAGCGAACGGTCGATCGATCCCGCCTGATGGCAGATCGCCTTCATCGAATATCTTTTCAGTTCGTCGATCATACCGGCCGGAGCGTTCAGCGCTCCGGGGACGTCGTACAGAAGCTCGATGCCGAGATCCATTTTAAGGAAGGTAAAACCGGCATTCATACGCTTTTTGAGTGCCCTGCCCATATCGGCGCCGGTGTGTTTCCCCTCGACGTCGGTATCGCAGTAGACTCTGACGGTATCCCGGTATCTGCCGCCGAGAAGCTGGCAGACCGGAACACGGTAGAATTTCCCGGCTATATCCCACAGAGCGATCTCGATACCCGAGACTCCTCCGCCCTGTCTCGAATGTCCTCCGAACTGCTTTATCCTTGAAAAAATCTTTTCGACGTTCAGCGGGTTTTCACCGACTATCCTGCTCTTGAGCATCAGCGCGTAGGTCGCGCTCGAAGCGTCCCGCACCTCGCCGTATCCGACGATACGCGGATCGTTCGTGAACAGCTTGAGCAGGATCATGTTTTTGGGCAGGCCGCCTATTTCGGCAACTCTGAGATCGGTGATTTTCAGTTCGTCAGCGTTCATTTAACCACGTCCTTTTTTACCGTTTTCCCGCCCGAGGAGAGCGGACAGAGTCTGTTTTCGTAAAGCCGTCCGGTCGTGAAATAATTGTATGAGCGGCATCCTCCCGCGCAGACGTCTCCGTGAGGGCAGACGGCGCAGGCGCCGGTCAGCATTGAAGGAAGGAAACGGCGGTTGTAGGCGAAAGCGTCCGGATCCGTCCAGATATCCTTCAGCGTCCGCTCACGGAGGTTCCCCTCGATGAAGCGTTCGTCGTACATCGACTCGCAACCGCGAACGTTGCCGACGCTGTCGATACCGACCGAAACGAGTCCGGCTCCGCAGCCGTCGAAGAAACAGCCGCGAGCGCCCCTGATGTTTCCCTCTTCGGGAGTGTAATATCCGATATTGTCGGCGACACCGACCGCAAAAGGCGCCTTTCGCTGCAGGGAAGCGACGAATCTCAGCACCTCCGACGCGTCGAAGGAGACGTCTATCCCGTTTTCGCGGGCGTTGCCCATCGGTGAGCACGCCTGAAGCTGCCATGCGAATATAGGATAGCGCGCGAGAGTATGATAAAACTCGCCGAGAAGCGGCGCGTTGTCCGCGCGCAATGCAGTGATGACGGACACCGGTATGCCGGCTTTGCAAAGCACGCGGATCGCTTCGGTCGCCCGTCGGTAGCTTCCGTTCTGCCTTGACGCGTCGTGAACGCGTTCGGGACCGTCGAGAGAGACGGCGACCGATTCTATACCGGCTTTTTTCAGTTCCGATATTATTTCCCCCGTAATCCGGAAGCCGTTTGTTATCACGCAGACGGCGACTCCAAGGCGGGTCAGCTCTCCGGCGACGGCGCTCCAGTCGTCGCGCATGAAAACCTCTCCCCCTATGAGCGACACACGCCTGCAACCGAGAGAGGCGAGCTGCCGTGCGACGTTTATGCATTCGTCGGTTGTCAGCTCGCCTTCCCTCGCCCGTCCTCCCCGGGACCCGCAGTACCTGCACTGAAAGCAGCAGGCAAGAGTTATTTCCCAGACGGCGCTTCTAAGCCTGTAGGGAAACGTTGAATAATCAGACATTTTCAGCGTCGACAAAGCGCGAACCGCATTCGGAGCAGAATTTTGACGTTTTAAGATTCGAAGCACCGCAATACGGGCAGAGCCTTGAATCCTCTTTCAGAAACACGTAACCGCACTCGGTGCAGAATTTTGCTTTTTTGTACGCCGGTGTACCGCATGTCGGACAGTATTTGGAATAGACGTCCTGCTGCGGCGGAGTATAGGCTCCGGCCGGGGGTCCCTGCCTGCCCGAAAAGAACTCCGGCCCCGCGTAGACGCACATAAACGTCTGCGGAGGGGGACCCGGATAGGGCGCGAAGCCGCCCTTCGGCGGTTCTGGTGAATCTTTTTTTTCTTCGACGGGCCCGTTTTCCTGCTTTTCGGCGTTTTCGGAAAACGTAATATCGCTGTCCGGTACCGGGGGCGCTTCCTCAGGTTCGGAATCCGGTGCGGATCTCACGCCGAAAAACTCCGGCCCCGCGTAAACGTCCTCGGTGACCGGAGCAGAATCGTTTTTCTCAGCCTTGCAAAACGGGTACTTACGTTCTTTTTTCATTCCGGCTTATTTCTTGAAAAGTCCGCCCAGACTTTCTGCAATTCCGGAAATCTTGTCAAGTCCCAGCTTTGCCTTGACTCCTTCGACGATCTTCGAGATGACGTCCGAAGGGATGGCGTTGCCGAGGATCTTCTTTACGAAGGATTCAGGCGCTTTCTTGAAGCTGTTGAGAGCGGACTGGCTCTTGTTAACCGAATTGAATACTTTTTCGATCTGTTCCTTGATATCCATTTTATTTCTCCTTTATTCCTCGTCGCCGAACATCTCGGCGCGTTTTTCTTTAATCTGCTGCTCGAGCATCATTTCCTTGACCTTCATCAGACGGGCGCGGCTGCCGCGTTCGTCCTCGTCAAGTTTCATCGAGATGACCTTGATGGTCTCGAGATAGCGCGGCATCATGATATACTCGAGCGCGTTGACCCTGCGGCGCGTGCGTTCGATCTCAGCGGCGAGCAGCTGAGCCGTCTTTTCAAGTTCGGCAAGCTTTATCAGATCCTTTGAAAGATCCGACAGCTCTTCGAGCGCCCGGTCGAGTCCGGGCGGCGTGAATGCAAAGCCGTAGTTGATCCCGACCTCTATCCCCTCTCCCTCGAAGGAAGGAACGGTGACGCTCATAACGTTTCGCAGAGACACGTCCACTCCAGCCTCTCCCGATTGCGCGAGAAGAGCCTCCTCGATGATATGGGGATTTCCTGATGCACCGGCGCCGGAAAAGGCGGCATAGTACGCTCTCAGGCGTTCCTCGACTGCCTGACGCATCTTTTTGTTCTCCCTTACGACCTCGAGAAACTGCTTCATAAGCTCGTCTCTCTTGTCCTTGAGGAGCTTGTGCCCTCTGCGGGAGGTCTCGAACCTCGCCTTGAGCTTTTTGAGCTCCATGCGGGTCGGATTGACGTTGATCTGTGCCATCAGTTTTCGCCCCGCCAGTATTTTTCGATGAACTGCGGTTTAATGCGCTTCATTTCGCTCTTCGGAAGGATTGCGAGAAGCTCCCAGCCGATGTCGAGCGTTTCCTCGATCGTCCTGTTTTCGTAGAAGCCCTGATTGATATACTTCGCCTCGAATTCATCAGCGAACTTAGCGTAAAGTCTTTCGATCGGAGTCAGAGCCGCCTCGCCGAGAACGACCATCAGCTCCTTTGCTTCCTTTCCGCGGGCATAGCTCGAAAACAGCTGGTTCATCACTCCCGAGTGATCCTCGCGGGTCTTTCCGGCTCCGATGCCCTTATCCTTCAGTCTTGAAAGCGACGGAAGAACGTCCACCGGCGGCAGATACCCCTTGCGGTACATTTCGCGCGAAAGAATGATCTGACCCTCGGTGATATATCCGGTAAGGTCGGGTATCGGATGGGTCTTGTCGTCCTCCGGCATCGAAAGGATGGGTATCATCGTAATCGATCCGTCGGAGCCCGCCTTTCTTCCCGCTCTTTCGTACAGGGACGCAAGGTCGGTGTACATATATCCGGGATATCCGCGGCGGCCAGGGACCTCGCGCCTTGCGGCGGAGACCTCGCGCAGCGCCTCGGCGTAGTTGGTGATGTCGGTGATTATGACCAGAACGTGCATGTTCAGGTCGAAAGCAAGGTATTCGGCCGCCGTCAGCGCCATGCGCGGCGTCGAGATCCTTTCGATGGCCGGGTCGGATGCAAGGTTTACGAAGAGCACCGTCCTGCCGATCGCGCCCGTCCTCTTGAAGTCGCTGATGAAGAAATCGGCCTCCTCGAAGGTGATTCCGACGGCAGCGAAGACGACAGCGAAGTTTGACTCGCTTCCCAGGACTTTCGCCTGACGGGCGATCTGGGCGGCAAGGTTCGCGTGCGGAAGTCCGGAACCCGAGAATATCGGCAGTTTCTGACCTCTGACCAGCGTGTTGAGTCCGTCGATCGTCGAAATACCCGTCTGAATGAACTCGGACGGATAGTATCTCGCGGCGGGATTGATCGGAGTGCCGTTGATATCGAGCCGTTTTTCGGGAATAAGCCGGGCGCCGTCGTCTATCGGCTCGCCCATTCCGTTGAAAACGCGGCCGAGCATGTCGGGCGACACGGCAAGCTCGACGCCGTGGCCGGTGAATCTGACCTTGCTTTCGGAAAGGTTTATGCCCGCTGCCGATTCGAAAAGCTGAACAAGAACGTCGTTTCCGTTCACCTCGAGAACGCGGCATCTTCTGACGCTTCCGTCGGGCATGACGATCTCGCCGAGTTCGTCGTATTTGACTCCCTCGACACGGCGCACCAGCATGAGAGGGCCGGCGACTTCTTCTATCGTTTTGTATTCGCGGATCATCTTCCGGTCTCCTCTCAGTCGGGTATTACGTCCTCGAGCTCACGGTCGAGCTCGGAGGCAATCTTTGCGAATTCCTCTTTGTAATTCTCATACGGAATCGCCTTGGCGCGTCCTATCTGCTCCCTGACGGGCATTTCGGAAAGAGCGGTGATATCGGCTCCCTTCGCCAGCGCTTCCCTTCCTTTGTCCTCGAATGAGAAAATAAGGGCCAGCAGATCGTGCTGCTTGTCGAGGGGAGTGTAGGAGTCGTTGTCTCCGAGGGCGTCCTGCTGCAGGTAGTCCTCGCGCAGCGAACGGGATATCTCGAGAGTGAGACGGTCGGACGGCGACAGCGCGTCCATACCGACCAGCTGTACGATCTCGTTCAGACTCGCCTCCTGCTGAAGCGTCTTCAGACAGCGCTGAGTCTGCTCCATCCAGTCTCTCGCGACGTTTTCCGAGAACCACGGAGCGAGGCGGTCGCGGTAAAGCGAATATGAATTGAGCCAGTTTATTGCCGGGAAATGACGTCTGTACGCAAGGGCGGAATCAAGTCCCCAGAAGACCTTGACGATACGGAGAGTCGCCTGGGAGACCGGCTCGGAAATATCGCCTCCCGGAGGGGATACGGCTCCGATGGCCGACAGAGCGCCCTCCCTGCCGTCCGAACCGAGGCAGACCACTTTACCGGCGCGCTCGTAGAACTGGGCGAGACGGGAGGTCAGGTAGGCGGGGTATCCTTCCTCGCCGGGCATCTCTTCGAGACGTCCGGACATTTCGCGGAGCGCCTCCGCCCATCTTGAGGTCGAATCGGCGATGACGGCTACCGAATAACCCATGTCGCGGTAGTATTCGGCGATGGTTATACCGGTGTAGATCGACGCTTCGCGCGCCGCCACCGGCATATCCGAGGTGTTTGCGATGAGAACGGTGCGCTCCATCAGCGACTTTCCGGTGCGCGGGTCGATCAGTTCGGGAAACTCGCGGAGAACGTCGGTCATCTCGTTTCCGCGCTCGCCGCATCCGATATAAACGACCAGGTCGACGTCCGACCACTTTGCGAGCTGATGCTGAACGACAGTCTTGCCCGATCCGAAAGGACCCGGGACGCACGCCGTTCCTCCTCTTGCTATCGGGAAAAGCGAGTCGACGTTGCGCTGCCCGGTGATCATAGGTTCGACCGGAGGGAGTTTCTCCTTATACGGACGCGCAACACGGACCGGCCATTTCTGCATAAGCGTCAGCCGGTCTGTAGTTCCGTCGTCAAGTCCGATCTCGCATACCGATTCGGTGACCGTGAAATTGCCTTCTCTTATTGCGGTGACGACTCCTCCGCGGTGGCGCGGCGGAAGCATGATCTTATGAAGCATTACCTCCGTCTCGCGAACGGTTCCGACGACGTCTCCGGCTGACACCCGGTCGCCGACGGCTACCGCCGGCTCGAAATGCCAGACCTTTTCGCGGTCGAGCGCGGGAGCCATGATGCCCCTTGTCAGGTTCGATCCGGCCATCTCGCGCAGCTTTTCCAGCGGGCGCTGTATACCGTCGTAGATATTTCTGATAAGACCGGGGCCAAGCTCGACGGTAAGCGGTTCGTCGGTCGAGACCACCTCGTCTCCGCGCCCGATGCCGGCGGTCTCTTCGTAGACCTGGACCGACGCGCGGTCGCCGTGCATTTCGATGATCTCACCGATCAGCCGGCTTTTTCCGACGTGAACGACGTCGAACATATTTGCCGTCCGCATCCCCTCGGCAATGACGAGAGGCCCGGACACTTTATATACGCTGCCTGTTGTACTCATTTTTGATTGATCCTTTGATTTGCTTCTTTCGAATCAGATAATATCGGCGCCGACCGCCTTCTTCACCGATTCGATAACGGCGTTCATTCCGTAACCGGTGTCGGAGGATGACGTGGGAATGGGAAGTATCGCGGGAATTAATCTTTCGGAATATCTGTCGATCTCGCTTTTCAGCTCGGCGGCAAAATCCTCCCCGATAAAGATAACGGCGTATTCCCCGGATTTTACCAGCTCGGAAAGCTTTTTTGCCGCCTCCATCCGGTCGGCGACCGGTTCGGCTGTAAACCCGAGCGCAAGAAATCCGAGAACGTCGGCCCTCTTCCCCAGTACCGCTGTTTTATACAAGGATTATCAGCTCCTCTCTCAGCGCCTCGGCGCTCTTGCCCGACTCGAGACCCGCGCAGATTAAACGCAGATTCTTGACTCCGTACTCCGTCCTCGTGAGAAAACGGATGAGCGGGTAGATTCCCAGCTGGCTCGTTCGGCCGCATTCCTCCGCGCGGGAGAGAAATACCCTGTCGCATGCCGCGGACGCGGCTCCCGGGTCGCTTCCCTGCGATGAGGAATACGATAATGCAGCCAGTTCTCCCGGCGTAAGAATATCGGCGTAAAGTCCGAAAACTTCTTCCGGTCCGGCGCAGGACGCGAGCTTTTTCAAGCTGACCTTTCCGCCGGCGACAAATGAATCCTTAAGGAACCGCTCGACCGCCGATTTGTTTGATATCCTGAAAATACGCAGACGCGTGACGAGATTCGTCAGATCGGATTTTAACGACAGAAGCCGCGAAACCGGGCGGCATCCGAAACCGTCGGCAAGCTTTTTCATATACGAAAAGCAGGCCGAATCGAGTATGACGTCCGCCTGGCGCGGCCTTGCGCTTCCGGTGGTTTCTTTGTCGGCCGCCGTCGCCGCTTCCCTCATACCGTCGGGCAGTTCGGACCAGTCCCTGCTCTTCGCCATTCCGGCGATCTTATCGGGAGGCACCGTCCCGCAGTCGATGAAATACGGAGACGGATCGATTCCGAGAAGGCGGCATTTGACCGCCGTCTTGATATTGTGAAAATCATATCTTGCCTGAAGAATGAGGCGCGGCTCGGGATCCGGAATGAATCCCGCCAGCAGCTCGTATTTTTCGGAAAGATACGACGTCAGCGTCAGCTCTGCATCGAACGCACCGCCCGCGTAACGCGGAGTAATCCCGCCCTCACGAAGTCTCGACTGAAATTCGTCGGGATAAGACGCCCCGCACAAAGCGACGAGGAAATCGTCCTTTATAAGAGTCCCCTCCAGAGCGGCAAGCTTCGCCGCCGAATACATATAGAGATCCTCTCTGTATTTTTTCCGAAGCGGCATCTTTACTTCACCGTTCTGGCGCTCTCGAAGAGCATATCGCAGATATTTCCTTCAAGCTCGGGACGGAATCTCGCGACTACCGTCGGGACTGAGCAGTCGACGTCGATCTCGCCGAGATCGAGCATTACGCCTCCGGGAATGCCGGCGGGTTTGTCCGATAATCCGAAAGATATGTCCGGAAAACGTTTTCCGAGATCGGAAAGTAGTTTTCCCGACACGGCGGAAATATCTCTTTCGTTCAGCGAGATCACGCACCCGGTGATATCCGGAACGTTCGAGACCGCGCCGCATACCAGAGATTCGAGAAAACCGACGTATTCCTCCCCGGGCAGATTGCAAAGCGCCTCTTCGGCAGCCGCGAAGGTCCTGTCGAGGGACGCGCCCTTGGCTGAAAGGATGATATTCCTTTTTTTCATTTCGGCGGCGGAAGCCGCGCGTGAGAAGATGCCGTCTCCTTCGGAGACCGTCTCCTGCTTTACCGATTCGCGCATAGCGCGGATCTTTTCGTCGGCAGCCGCGTTCACGGCAGCCGCCTTTTCCTCGGCGGACCGCAAAAGCTTTCCGGCATCCTCTTCGGCTTCCGAAATTATTCTGTTAAGTACTTTTTCGAGTCCAACCATTATTTTCAGAAAGGATTGTTAACGACGAGCAGGAACGAGATAAGAAGAGCGAGAAGAGCGTAAAGCTCGACCATGGCGGCCGAAATGACGGTTTTACCCGACGCCTCCGGACGCTTTGCGATAGTGGCGATACCGGCGGCGGCGACTCTTCCCTGTCTGAGGGCAGAATACAGTCCGCAGACCATGATCGGCAGGCAGGCGCCGATGAAATACAGACCCTGCTGGTAGTTGGCGGAAGAAACGTTCGGCAGCTGAAGGAATACCATAAAGGCTATGATAAGTCCGTAGATGCCCTGGGTCGCGGGAAGAGCCTGAAGAAGGAAGCCCTTGCCGAATTTGGCGGGATCCTCAGACATAAGTCCGTCCAGCGCCTCGCCGACCGCGCCGACCGCGCGCGCCGATCCGATTCCCGGGATGATGGCGGCGAAAGCCGCGGCGGTAACCGTGAGAACTTTTCCGTCAGACAGGAATTTCCAGAGGAATTCCCAGATGTTCAATGCTTGTTCCATTTGATTTCTCCTGGATTATGTAGTATTTTTTATTCTTCAATGATAAAGCGTCCGGACGGCTCGAACGGCAGAT
>JAEEGL014144394.1_pt1 | contig 13388 bp, 6 predicted proteins | sample 9134231 | NCBI WGS metagenome assembly JAEEGL01 (sample SAMN16246548, study PRJNA631951) | gut metagenome | biome: gut microbiome; feature: rumen; material: fiber-attached | host: Bos | place: Iran: Karaj | collected 2018-10 | reverse complement strand
TTGCGGCTGGGCCGCACGTCCCGCAGGAGGAGCTGCACCGAGCGCATCCCCCGGAAGTCGTTGATCCCCGGCTCGAAGGCCAGGTCCACCAGGCTGCCGGGGCGGACCCCCAGCTCCCGGACGGAGACGCCGAAGAAAACGCAGTCGAAGCGGCAGCCGCCCTTGACGCCGATGAGCTTCAGGTGCTTGTCGCCCCCGATGGGGATCACCGCCTCCACGAACACGTCCCGCATACAGAGGGTGGGGGGCGGGTTGCCCACGCCCCAGGGGGCCATGAGCTTCAATGCCTCGATCTCCTCCAGGGTCAGCAGGCTGGGGTCCTCCACGCAGAAGTCGATGAACATCCGCAGCTGGGCCCGGTCCCCCTCGTGGGCCCGGTAATAGGCCCCCAGGCGGCGGCGGAGGGCGTCCACCCGCTCCCGCCGGAGGGTGAGCCCCGCGGCCAGCTCGTGACCGCCGAAGCTGGTCAGCTCGTCCCGAACGGATTCCAGGGCGGCAAAGATGCGGAAGTCCCCGTAGCTCCGGCAGGAGCCTCGGCCCTCCTCCCCCTCCAGGCAGATGATGACCGCCGGGACGCCGAAGCGCTCCGCCAGCCGGGAGGCCACGATGCCGCTGACCCCGTGGTGCCACCGTTCGGAAGCCAGGACGATGGGCTCCTCCAGGTGCCTCGCGTCCCCCAGCATCCCCAGGGCCTCGCCGTAGACCCGGTCCTCAACGTTCCGCCGCTCGGCGTTCATGGCGCAGAGCTCGGCTGCCAGGCGATGGGCCTCCCGCTTGTCCTCCTCCATGAGAAGGTCGAAGGCCACCCGCACCCGGCCCATCCGTCCGGCGGCGTTCAGCTTCGGCACCAGGGAGAAGCTGATGTCGGAGCCGGAGATGCTCTTCTTATCCACAAAGATGGCGGCCATCAGGCTGTCCAGTCCGGCGTGCTCCCGCTCGCGGAGCACCCGGACGCCCCGGCGCATCAGGACCCGGTTCTCTCCCACCACGGGCATGATGTCCGCAATGGTGCCCAGGGCCGTAAGGGCCCCGTAGGTCTCCAGAAGCTCCTCCACCTTCTCCGGCCCCTCCAGGGCGCAGAGGAGCTTGAAGGCCACCCCCACCCCGGCCAGGCCCTTGAAGGGATAAGTATCGTCCTTCCGGTGGGGGTCTACCACCGCAGCGGCCTCGGGCAGCTCGCCCACGCACTCATGGTGGTCCGTCACCACCACGTCCATGCCCTTTTCGGCTGCATAGCGGACCTGCTGCGCGGCGGTCACCCCGCAGTCCACCGTGACCACCAGGGTCACGCCCTGCCCTGCCAGGGAGGCCAGGGCCTCCTCGCTGATGCCGTAGCCCTCGGTGAGCCGGTCCGGGATGTAGGGGATCACGGTATTCCCCTGCCTCCGGAGCCAGGAGGTCATGAGCGCAGTGGAGGTGATGCCGTCCACATCGTAATCCCCATAGACGGCCACTACTTCCCCCGCCGCCACGGCGGAGCGGATGCGCGCTGCGGCCTTGTCCATGTCCTTCATGGCCAGAGGGTCCTGCAGCAGGCCCAGGTCCTCCCGGAGAAACTCGGAGGCCATCTCCGGGGTAAAAATGCCTCGGGCGGACAGAAGGGCGGCAGTGAGACGACCGCAGACCCCGGCCTTCCAGATCGCCCGGGCACAGGCAGGGTCAAAGATACCCACCCGCCAGGCGCCGAATGCTTTCATTGCCGCACCTCCTTCTTCCGTTTTTCCAAATATCTTCCTTATCTTATTATATTACCCAATATTTCGGCAAAAGGCAAGCCAAAAAGCGCAGTTCCTTCATTATTCTGTAATATCTTCTTTCGCCGCCGCGTTTTGCCGTTTTCAGAAAGGCCGTATCAGCCCTCCTCCAGGGCCATGACCTTGCCCACCCGGCGGGCATGGCGGCCGCCCTCAAAGGGGGTACTGAGAAAGATCTCCACGATCTCCAGGGCGAGGCCGGGGCCGATCACTCTCCCGCCCAGGGAAAGGACGTTGGCGTCGTTGTGGCGGCGGGTCATCTCGGCGGAGTAGCCGTCAGAGCAGAGCGCGCAGCGGATGCCCCGGATCTTGTTGGCGGCCATGGACATGCCGATGCCGGTACCGCAGCAGAGGATGCCCTTCTCGCTCTCCCCGCTCAGGACGCTGCGGCAGACCTTCTCCGCGAATTCCGGGTAGTCGCAGCTCGCCTCCGAATCCGTTCCGAAATCGGTGAAGGGGACGCCCTTCTCCGTCAGGTACTTCTTGATCTCCTCCTTGAGGGCGTAGCCCCCGTGGTCAGAACCCAGTGCGATCATCGTCTGTTCTCCTTATCTTCTGTTGATTCATTCTATGCTCATTGCCGTTCCGAGGAAGCGGGTTCGAGTTGAGAGATTAAAACGGCCAGTATCCCAGGAACCAGCTCAGCACCTCATCGCCGTAGACCTTGGAGTAGGTGACGCCGCTGAGGGCCGGGAAGAAAATGACGAAGAGGGCGGCGCAGCCCAGGGCCATCACCGGGGCGGTCAGATCCCGCCCGGTGAGCCGCCGCCGGGCGCAGTCCCGGAGACAGCGGCCCAGCGCCAAAGCCAGGAAGACCGTGCAGGGGAAGTAGTGGTAAATGAAGACGCAGCGGTTCACCGCCACCCAGGGGAGCAGGGTGCTCAGGTAGCCCGCCAGGATGAACCAGGCCATCCGGTCCCCCCGGAGACCCTTTACGGCCATACAGGCCATGGCTCCCAGCCCCGTCCACCAGAAGAGGGGATTGCCGCAGGCCCCGAAGGCGTTTTTCAGGCTGTAGCCTTCCCCGAAAGAGTGGCTGTAGTAGAGGATGGGGCGCGCATCCAGCATCCACTCCCACCAGCGGGACTGGAAGGTATGGGTGGCATCCAGCCCGGAGTGGTAATTGTACATGTTCCGGATGTTTCTCAGGATCATCTCGGGATAGTCCAGGCTGAAAACGCTGACCCCGGCGGGGCTCGCATAGGGGTAATAAAAGATGAGGTATGCCAGGGCCGGGAAGAGGAGGAAAAAGACGCAGCTCCAGCCCAGCGTGGGGAGGAAATAGCTCCTGAGCTCCTGCCGGAAGCCCCGGCGCCAAAGCCGCTCCCCCTGGCGGATGCACCAGAGCACCGCCAGTCCGCCCCCGGAGAGAACGCAGGTCCACTTGCTCACCGCCCCCAGGGCAAAGCAGGCCCCGCTGAGCATCAGGGGCGGCAGGGTCTTCCGGAGCGGGGTGTCCCAGGGCTGGGTGTAGTAGCGGTAGAAAAAGAGGTAGGTGAGCAGGATGAAAAACACCCCGTAGGTGTCGATGGTGGCGATGCGGGTCTGGGTGTAGTGCATGAAATCCAGGGCGAAGATCACCGTGACCGAGGCGGACACCAGGGTGTCCCCCAGCATCCACCGGAGGAGCAGATACAGGAGGGGCAGCATCAGCACCCCGAAGAGGACGCCGCAGAAGCGCCAGCCGAAGGGGGTCATGCCGAAGAGGCGGATGCCCAGGCCGATGATCTCCTTCCCCAGGGGGGGATGGGTGAGCTCGTAGGGGTACCGGTCCGTCAGTTGCTCCCAGGCGGTGCGCACATGGTAGATCTCGTCAAAGTAGGAGCTGTTGCGCCAGCTCTCCTCCTCCGGCACCAGGGCCTGCTCGTCACGGAGGGCATCCACATCGGTGTCGTAGACCAGGAGCGCCCCTCCCTGATCCCGCAGGGCTGCTTCCCCTATACAGAGGTCGCCGTTGAGGGCGGTGAGCCGCAGGGCCTTCACGGTCCCGAAGCCGCCCTCCGGGCGGAACTCGCGCCATTTCAGGATGTCGTTGTAGCCCTGCTCCAGGGTCTCCGAGCCGGTCCAGTGCCTTCCGTCCGGGGACCACTCCAGGGTCCAGTAGCCCACGGTGGCCCCGGTATAATACTGGACGCGGGAGAGCTCCGTCGCCTCCTCCAGGCGCAGCAGGGCAGAGTCCCCCCGCTTCTCAAAGGTCTTCCAGGAGACGATGCCCCGGACGTTTCCCAGATCCCAGAAGCCCAGGAGGGCATAGAGGACCGTGATGACCAGCATCGCCAGGAGGTCCTTCCGGGTGAGCCGGGCGGGGCGGTGGAACTGCCTCAGAGGCTTCTCCAGCCCGTCCTCATCCCGCTCCGGCTCCAGCCGCTCGGGATTCTCGTCAAAGATGCGGACAATGAGGAGCAGGGCAGCCATCATGGTCAGGAGCATAAAGAGGAACGCGGTGACGCTCATGAACAGACCTCCGCAAGGGCACGGATATAGCCGGGGTCGGTGCCGCAGCAGCCCCCTGCATAGCCCACCCCCAGGTCCAGAATGGGGATCATGGCCCGGGCGAAGGACGCGGCGTCCATGGGATAGGCCCCGGTCCTGGGGTCCGGCATCCCGGCGTTGGGCTTGGCGATCAGGGGGAGGGAGCAGGCTCCCGCCAGGCTCTGCACCAGGGGCAGGGCCTCCACGGGACCCAGGGAGCAGTTGAGCCCCAGGGCGGACACCCCCGCAGCCGTAAGCTCCCGGGCCATGTCCTCCACAGTGACCCCCGTGAGGGTCCTGCCTCCGGCCTGGAAGGTCATGGTGGCAAAGATGGGCTTCCCCGGCAGAAGCTCCTTCGCCGCATCCACGGCCAGGAGAAGCTCCGTCAGATCAAAAAAGGTCTCCAGCACCACCAGGTCCGCCTCCGCCCCCGCCGAAAACACGGTGCGGAAGGCAGAGCGCGCCTCCTCCTCGGTGAGGTCGCCGTAGGGCTCCAAAAGCTGCCCCAGGGGGCCCGCGTCCAGGGCCACCCGGACCTTCTCTCCGGCGGCGGCTCTGGCGTTCCGGAGCGCGGCGCGGACGACCTCCTCCACAGGCCCGTCTTTGGCCTTCACGGGATTACAGCCGAAGGTGCAGGCGTAGAGGATATCGCTCCCGGCCTCCACATAGTCCCGGTGAATGGCCTGCACCGCCTCCGGGGCGGTGAGGTTCACCTCCTCGGGAAAGCGGGGCGTGGGGATGCCCCGCTTCATGAGCTCCGTGCCCATAGCGCCGTCCAACAGGCATATTTTATCCATGATCATGTCTCCTTAACAGGACAATTCCATTTCAGGGTACTTCCACGCTCTCCCCGGTGGCAAAGAACCAGACGAGCTTCCTGAGCACCTTTTTTCCGCTGATGGTCTCCAGGGCCCAGGCGTAGGCCCGGAGCTGGGGTTCGTATTCCATAGCCCGCGCCTCCTGGGTCTCCCTGGTGACCCGGTCGGTCTTGTAGTCCAGGAGCACGATCCCCTCCGGCAGCTCGCTCCAGAGGTCCACCACCCCCTGCAGGAGGGTCTCCCCCTCCCCCTCGCCCAGGAACCGGGCCGCCGGGGCCAGCAGGGAGAATTTGAATTCCCGGTGCATCTCTCCCTTTCGCAGGAGGGCCATCTCCGGGCTGAGGCAGAAGGCGACCAGCTTCCGGGGATCCACGGCGGCAAACTGTCCCTCCGTGAGGATCCGCTTCTCCCGCAGGCGGGCCAGGGCCCGCTGAGCTCCGGCCAGGGTATCGCATTCCGAAAGGTCGGCGTACTGCATGGCCAGATGCACCGCCGTCCCCCGCCCGGCAGCGTCCAGCGCCTCCGTGCCGGAGAAGCGCAGGGGCCGGAAGTCCCGCTCCCCCCCGGGGGCAGGGCTCAGGCCGGCGGCTCCCTCCGCCGCCTCCAGAGAGGCGAAGGTGGAGCGCAGGGCGGTGGCGGTGAGCTTGCTGGGAAGGCGGGTGTCCGCTTCGCGGGAATAGCGCCAGCGCAAGAGGGCTTCCACTCCCTCTGCCCGCGCTTCCGTAAGCTCCGGCGCGGCGGCGGGCTTCTGGGGAAGCGCTCCCGGCCCCGGGGGGCTGCGCCAGGCCCAGTCCTCCCCGCCCAGGACGAGGGAGGCCCGGAGCAGCCACTCTCCCATCCCGGCGGCGCTCTCCAGCAGCTCCGGCGGCAGGGAACTTCCCCCCTCCCAGCGGTATTTCTCCCGGCCCTTTTCCGGGTCCTTCAGCCCCAGGAAGAGGGCCAGGTGGTTCCTGGGACGGGTCATGGCCACGTAGAGGACCCGCAGCTCCTCGCTGAGGCTCTCGGAGGTGAGGCTCTGGGCGCAGGCCAGCCTGGGCAGGGTGGGGTACTCGATGCCCCGGACCCGGTCCGCCCGCTTTGCCCCCACGCCCAGCTCCGGGTGGATCAGCAGGGGCTTGCGCACATCCTCCCGGTTGAATTTCTTCATCAGGTCCGCCAGGATCACCACCGGCCATTCCAGGCCCTTGGCGGCGTGGATGGTGGTGACCGTCACCCCGCCGCCCCCGCCGGGGGCGGCGCTCAGGGCGCTCTTTTCCAGCTCCTCGGCGCTGCGGAGATATTGAAGGAAGCTCATAAGGTCGCTTTTTCCCGTCTCCCCAAAGCGCCGGGCCTCCTCCAGCAGGGCGTCCAGGTTCCCGGAGGAGCCGGGCTCCCGGCTCTCGGCCAGGGCGGGGAGGGCCGTTTCGGCGCAGAGCCGGCGCAGGAGTCCTTCCGCCGGGATCAGCTGGCTCTGCAGCCGCCAAAGGCTGAGCTTTTCCAGAACGCTTCGGCAGTCCGCCTCCGTCTCGGCGGCCTTCCGAAGAGCGTCGTAGTAGTCCCCCTCCCGCTCAAAGCAGCGCACCTGGGCCAGCCGGTCCTCCGTAAAGCAGAACACGGGGCTGCGCAGGGCCGCCAGCAGGGGGATATCCTGCCGGGGATTGTCGATGATCTGCAGGAGGCTCAGGGCCCAGCGCACCTCCGGCCTCGTCCCCAGGCTTTCGGCGCTCTTGGGGCAGAGGGCGGCGACGCCCCGTTTTTTCAGGGCCTCGGCAAAGATCTCGTCCTTCCCCTTGGTGGAGCGGAGCAGGATGGCGATGTCGCCGGGAGTCACAGGCCTCTCCCCCAGCCCGTCGGGCAGGGTGAGGCCGCCCCGAAGCAGGAAGGAAACATAGTCCGCCACCGCCTCCGCCTCGGAAGTCACCCGGTCCTCCCCCTCCGGGAGGACGAAGAAGCGGAAGGCCCCCTCTGTCTCCACCCCGCCGGGACCGGGGCGCAGGGCCTCCTCTTCGCCGTAGCTCAGATCCCCCAGCCGGGGGGACATGACCGCGGAAAAGAAGGCGTTCACCGGCCGCAGGATGCCCGCGTCGGAGCGGAAGTTCTCCGGCAGGCGGATGCGCCGCCCCTCCCCCGCCTCGGGTCCTTCCCGGTAGGCGGCGTATTTTTCCAGGAAGCTGCGGGGGTCCGCCAGGCGGAAGCGGTAGATGGACTGCTTCACATCCCCCACCATGGTGACGTTCCGCCCGCCCCGGCTGAGGGCGAAGAAGAGCCGGTCCTGCACCCGGTTGCAGTCCTGGTATTCGTCCACCAGGATCTCCTCCCAGCGTTGGGAGAGCTCCCGCGCCAGAGGGGAGGGGGTCTCCCGGTCCTCCTCCGTCAGCAGCCGGAGGGCCAGGTGCTCCAGGTCGGAAAAGTCCAGGAGGCCCCGGCGGCGCTTCTCCCGGGCGTAGGCCGCGGAGAAATCGGCGGTGAGGCGCAGGAGGGCATCCGTCACCGGCTTCACCGCCGCCAGGTCTTCCCGGTGCTCGGCGCTGGAGGCGTCGAAGAGGGCGGTGACCTTCTTGACGGCAGCCTTGCACTCCTCCCGCAGGGCCTTGGAGCGGATCGCCAGGGGCAGCTCCCCCGAGCCTCTGAAGCCCTTCAGAGCCGGGAAGCGCGCCTCCCCGAAGGCGGCGGCCGCGTCCCAGCCGGCGCTGAGCGCCTCCTCCAGGGCTTTCAGGGACAGCACCGTTTCCCGAAAGGAGGGGCCGTAGGCCGCTTCCAGCCTGGCCTCCTCCCCCAGCTTTTCCAGGGCGTCGGCCATCCGGGCGCGCCAGAAGGAGACCCGCTCCCCGGCCCTTTCCAGGAGCAGGGCGCCCCAGGGCGTCTCCCCCACGTCCCCCTCCGGGAGGGGGGCGGAGAGCTGCCGGGACAGCCAGCGCTCCGGGTCCGGGTGGCTCTGCAGGGCCTCGTAGGTGCTGAGGACCACGCTTCTGAGGGCCCGGTCGTCCCTGCCCGCGCCCATGGTGTCCGCCAGGGTGCGGAAGTCCTCCGTCATGTCCTCATACCGCGCCGCCAGAAGCTCCGTCAGCACCTCCGCCCGGAGGATGGATTCCTCGGCCCCCTCCAACTGCCGGAAATCCGGCCGCAGCTCCAGAAGAGGGGCGTACTCCCGCAGGAGGGCGGAGCAGAGGGAATGGATGGTCCCGATCCTGGCCCGGTGGAGCAGGAGGGTCTGCCGCCGGAGGTGGCGATTGGCCGGGTCCTTCCCCAGGCGCTCGTGGAGGGCGGCGGCGATGCGGCTTCGCAGCTCGGAGGCCGCAGCCCGGGTATAGGTGATGATGAGGAAGCGGTCCGCGTCCAACCCTTCCCCGGCGATCCTCCCAAGCAGCCGCTCCACCAGCACCCTGGTCTTGCCGCTGCCGGCCCCGGCGGAGAGGAGCAGAGCGCTTCCCCGGTGGGCCACTGCGGCGGCCTGGGCAGGGGTCAACTGGAATTCAGCCATGCTGTCCCTCCTCCCGAATGCTCTGCCAGAACTCCGGCTCCGGCAGGCTCAGCTCCATGCGGGGCTTTTCCCGCCGGGGGTCGAAGCCGCAGACTGGGCCGTAGGGGCACCAGAGGCAGGGCCCGGTGGTCTTGTTCTTATAGAGGGGGCTGGCCTGGGCCTCTCCCCGGCGGAGGGCTCGGCCCATCTGCCCCAGGAGCCTGCGGACGTAGGCCGCCAGGTCCCCCAGCTGGGCGGCGGTGGCCACGCTCCCCGCCGGGACCCCGTCCCGGTACTTCACCGGGAGGTAGCGGGGCTCCTCCCCGTGCTCCCTGGCCTGGAGGACCCTTTTGTCGCAAAGGAGGAGGCCGCTGCGCCGCAGGGTGTCCGCCCGCTTTTTTTCGATCTCCCCGGCAGAGGTGCTCCGGGGCAGGTCCAGCAGTACCTCCCTCGCCGGGGCGTAGAGGACCCCGGCCGGGACGATCTCCCTGGCATAGCGCTCCCCGCCCTCGGCGGAGAGAAGGAAGAGGTAGACCAGCATCTGGATGCCCAGGCCGTAACGCACGTCGGTGAGGCTGAATTTCTTCTTTCCGGTCTTGTAGTCCGCCACGCAGAGGTAGAGCTTATCCCCGTCCACCCAGCCGTCCACCCGGTCCACGGTGCCCTGGACGATGACGTCCTCCAGCCGGAGGGGCGGCAGGTCCCCGTCCCGGTCGGAAAAGCTGAGCTCAAAGTCCAAGGGCTGGAAGTCCCCCGCCGCCAGTTCCCCGGCCACGTCCAGCACGATGGCCTCCGCCGTCTGACTGAGGCGGCGGAAGAGGTAGAGGAAGCGCTTATCCCGAAGCTGCCTCGGCCGGAAATTCTCGGCGGCAAACTGCTCCGTGATCCTCGTGGTGAGCCTTCGCAGCTCCTCCTCCGGGAAGGAGGCAAAGCCGCCCCCGTCCCGGACGGCGCGGCAGACGTTTTCCAGGACGTAGTGGATGAAGGTGCCGCTCTCCGGGGCGGCAAACTCCGCCGTCTTCCGCTCCCTGGCCTTGAGGCCGTACTGGAGGAAATAGAGATAGGAGCACTGGTAGAAGGTCTCCGCCCGGGAGGGGGTCAGGCGCAGTTCCTTCCCGTAGAGACGCCCGGCGGTCTCGGGCCGCAGGGGCCGGCGGCTCCTGGCGCTCCGGAAGCGCAGGTCCTCCACCGTCTCCGGCCCCAGGCATGCCCGGACGGCCTCCGCCCAGGGGCCCTCCCGAAGGGCCAGGGAGAGGGCCGGCTCCGGCGCGGCGGCCAGGTGCCGCCCCTGCAGCTTCTCCTCCGTCTCCACCGGCGTTCCCAGCAGGGCGGCCGCCCGCTGTATGAGGAGGCTGGGGCGGCTGTCCTCGCCCCCGCTCCAGCTCAGGAGCAGCTTTTCCCGGGGGGCGGCGGCCAGGGAATAGAGCTCCAGGAGGGGCCGGGTCAGCTCCTCCTCCTGCCCCGCTCCCAGGCGGATGCCCAGGTCCGTCAGGGCGCGCTTCTCCTCGCCGGAAAAGATCCCCGCCTCGGCCCGCAGCTCCGGCAGGCTGTCGTCGTCGGCGCCCACCACCAGGAGCACCCTTGGCTTCATGCCCCGGAGCCGGGCCGGGCTCCCCAGGCTCACGGCGTCCAGGGCGGCGGGGATGGCTCCCACCTCCCGGCTCTCAAAGAGGAGCTCCAGGAGGCGCAGGAGCTCCTCGGCGGGCAGGGTCACCTCCCCCAGGACGGCGTCCAGCTGTCCCAGGCATTCCCCAAGGGCGCCCCAGAGGCGGACGCAGGCCGCCGCCGCGGCGCTCTCCCCCGCCGCGGCCAGGGCTTCCCGGCGGCGGCGCAGGGTCTCCCTCGCCCCGGTCTCCTCCAGGAAGGCGGAGAGGGCTGAGAGGCTTTGATGGACCCTCCCCGGCTCCCGCAGGGCGTCCGCCAGGCGGCCGAAGGGCTCCGACACACGCCCGCGCAGGGCGTTCAGGCGCAGAAGGGTCTCTTCGTCGTGATCCTTCTTCTGCCCGTAACCGCTGGGATTCAGATCCCAACCCTCCTCCCGACGCCAGGTGTTCTCCCCCCGCAGGTCCCAGGTGAGGCAGTAGTTTTCCAGCTCGTCGGTCTCCTCCGGCTCCAGGCCGCCGAAGCCCGTGCGCAGGCAGCGGATGATATCGCTGCCTCGCCAGGAGGAGGTCACCGCCGACAGGGCGCTCAGAATAAAGACCGCCAGGGAGCTCTTCCCCAGCTCCTCCGCCTCCTCCACGAAGGCGGGCAGGCCGTACTCCCGAAGCGCGGCCTCCACGGTCCCCCGTCGGGTCCGGAATCCGGGGGCGGCCAGGGCAAAATCCGAATAGCGGAGGCTGGGGTCGGCTGCCATGAGCTCCCGGATCCGGGAGGCGGCCCAGCGGCACTCCCCGGCGAAGGAGTCCATGCGGCAGAGCTCCACCTGCTTTTTCCCGGAGCGGTAGGCCGGGGCCTCGTAGCGGTAGAGCCGGGAAGCGAGATAACGGATGGGGTCCCTGGGCGGGTCCGGCAGGCGAAGGAGCTTCACTTCCGTCCCCCGGCGGCGGGCCATGTCCAGGAGGCTGCGCAGGCTCCCCTCCGTGACGGCAAAGGCCGCCTCCTCCCCCTCCGGCAGAGTCAGGGCCACGGTGAGGTCGCTCCCCCGACGGAGGATGGCCTCCAGGACGCCCAGCTCGGCGGCGGTAAAGTCGGTGAAGCCGTCGACCCAGACGCCGCCCAGGCCCACGCTGCTCTCCCCGACGCTCTCCGCCAGGCGGCTCACGGCGTCCCGCCGGTCCCCCAAAAGCCGCTCGGTGACGGCCTCGTAGGCCTCCAGCACCAGCCCCAGGTCCCAGAGCTTGTCCCGGATGGTCCCTTGGGCCTGCTCCGAAACGCGAAGGAGCATCTCCGGGGAGACCATGGCGCTGCGCAGCTCCTCCGAGGTGAAGCTGAGCTGCCGCAGGTCGTCCAGCCGCCTGCGCCCGCCGCCCCGGCGGAGCTTGTTCCCCACGCTGTCCAGCCCCAGGGCCATGAGGAGGAGCCGCCCGCTCCGGTCCGGCATGGCGTCCGCCAGTCCGCCCTGCTCCGCAAAGACCCGGCTCGCCATCCGCGTGAAGCTGAGGACCTCCCCGTGGAGATTGAAGCCCGGGCCGCAGAGGGCGGCCAGAGCCCGCTCGGCCCGGTGGGACTGCTGCTCCGGGGTCAGAAGGACCATGCCCCGCCGGGAGGCCATTTTTTCCCGAAGGTCCTCCCCGATCCATTTCGTCTTGCCGCTGCCCGCGGCTCCAAGAAGAACGGTGAGCACGCCTCTCCCCCCCCTTTCCCGGCAGGATACTGAGTTGGTAATAAAATATGATACCACGTTTTTTCTCAGGAAAAAAGATGTCCGCGGCGGATTTCCGGGAAATCCGCCGCGGACAAAAACAGATCGTCAGGAATCGGAGGCAAAGCGGGCCGCCCCCAGAACGCCGGTGTCGTCCCCGGCCGGGGACCAGAGGATCTCCAGACCTTCGGAGGGCCGGGGGTGCATGGCCTTCTCCCGGATGGCCGCCTCCAGCGCTTCCCGGGGGAAACCCTCCATCTGGGGAACGCCGCCCCCGATGACCAGGGCCTCCGGGTCCAGGAGATTCACCACCCCCGCCAGGAGGCAGGCTGCGGTGTCGACGAAGTCCCCAAGCTCGGGACTTCCCTCCATGGCCGCAAACAGCTTCCCGATGGGCACGTCCGGCCATTTCTCCGCCCGGAGGGCCTGGAGGCGGCGGCCGGAGACCAGGTTCTCCGCGCAGCCCACATTCCCGCAGGTGCACTTCTCCCGCCGCCCCGGCAGAGGGAAGTGGCCCAGCTCGTTGAGACCGCAGCGGCCCTTCAGGGGCTTTCCGTCACAGAAGACGGCGCTGCCCAGCCCGGTGCCGATATAGACCCCCAGGAGGAGGCCCCTTGCGGGCAGGCGCAGCTGGTGGATGTCCCCGCTGAGGAGCATGACGGTGTCGTTTTCCAGCTTGACGGGGACGCCGGCGCGCTCCGTCAGGAGCGCCGCCAAAGGCAGAGAATCCAGGGCCGGGATGTTGGGCACCTTCAGCACCTCCCGGCAGTCCCGGCTCAGGGTGCCGGGGATGCCCACGCCTACGGCCTCCACCCTCTCGCCCGTCCCGGCGATATAGCTCCGCAGCACCTCCCCGAAGGCGGCGGGGTCAGCGTCGGGCATGACCTCCTCCCTCCGGCGCTTCTGCACGCTTTTCAGCTCGCCTGCCGGGGTCAGCAGGCCCAGGCGGACATGAGTACCCCCCACGTCCGCTCCTACGGTACAGCCTCTCATTTTACCCTCCTTTTCAGGATCTGCAGGGCCTCCGCCCCGGCGGCCAGGGCCTCCGGCGGCACCGGGTGCTCCAGGTCATAGCGGGCGGCGGAATAGGCGTCGGCCAGCTTTTGGAAGGCGGGGGTCTTCATCCCGGCCCCAACCTCCCTGGGGGTGGCGGCGGGGGTCCAGCCATTCACCCTGCCGGAGCGCAGGAGGCTCCAGTACACGAAGCGGAGGCGCATCCGGTCGTCGGGCATGTCCTCGTACCGCTCCGGCTTCTCCCGGAGCTTCCGCACCCAGCGGCGTGCTCTCTCCCGCCGCTGCGCCAGCATATCCCGCAGGTCCAGAGTGCGCTCCACGTCGTCCTTGTATTCCAGGACCTCCTTCGTTTTGAAGAGGCCCTTCACCCAGTCGGAGAAGCGGTGGCCGACGCCCCCCTTCCTTCCCTCACGGATGAAGCCCAGGGCCAGCAGCAGGAAGACCACCCCCGCCAGGGCCATGAGGATGCCGTAGACGATGATGAAGGTGGGATCCCCGTCCTCCACCAGGTTGGCCAGGCCCGTCTCCTCCGTTTCCAGGGGGGAGGGTTCGGGGGTGGAGGAGCTCATCCGGGGCGTGTCGCCCCC
>JAEEGL013207463.1_pt1 | contig 13388 bp, 10 predicted proteins | sample 9134231 | NCBI WGS metagenome assembly JAEEGL01 (sample SAMN16246548, study PRJNA631951) | gut metagenome | biome: gut microbiome; feature: rumen; material: fiber-attached | host: Bos | place: Iran: Karaj | collected 2018-10 | reverse complement strand
CAACGGTTCGCATCCTTTCAAAAAGAAAGCCTTTGCACCTGCAAAAGCTTTAATTTCAATGGGGTGAGTGGTGGGGCTCGAACCCACGACCTCCAGAGCCACAATCTGGCATTCTAGCCAACTGAACTACACCCACCATAAGGCTGCCGCAGACGACCTCGAAAAATGGCGCGCCTGCAGGGACTCGAACCCCGGGCCCACGGTTTAGAAGACCGTTGCTCTATCCACCTGAGCTACAGGCGCACGCCGTCTTACCCTGCCGACGGATAATTATTTTAACATCGATACGCGGCTTTGTCAATCGTTTTTTATAAATTCGAGATTATATTATTTTCCCTCCGCCAACTCGGCGCGGATCACGCGGTAGGCGGGGGCGTAGGCGCTGCGGTATTCGCTGCTGTGATGCACGGCGGGGCAGCCCGCTTTTATGTACTCCGCGATATAGGTAGCGAGCGCGGGCATGAGTTCGTTCATGAGCGATTCAGCAGCCAGGCGGCGGAGCTTTTTTTCAAAGGCGGCCTTCTCGCCTGCGGGCGCGGCGCTTTTAACGAACCATTCGGCAGCCTGTTCCGGCGTGACGCCGTTATGATCCAGCCGCTTCAGATCGAGCCTCGCATAGCCGTTCCCGATGTACTCCATGAGCAGGCCCTCCTCCTGCTTGACGGAGGCGTACTCCCTCCGAAGACGATCGAGCGCGGCTTCGGGATCGGAGACCGCGTGCGCGGGGCCGAACTCGCTCTGATACAGGAGCTTTACGATATCCTGCGGCTGCGAGAGCGGATACTTTTCAAGCGCGCCGCAGATGAACGGAATGAATGATTCGTATTCCATGGGCTGCCTCCTCGGTTTCATGCCCCTATTATACGCCCCTTGCGCCCGCCTGTCAGCCCTTGATTTTAAAGTGCGGATAAAATATAATTAAGGCATAACGATAAAGGAAGTTTTGATATGGAAAGCATGGAACTGCTCAAAAAGGGCGCGCCTCAGCTCTGGCTGAATACAAACAGGAAGTCCGCCGCGGAGGCGCTTGAAAAGCTCCCCTTCTCGCTCTCGGATATAGAAGAGGCGGAAGCTGTCCTGACGCGATTTGCGCCGCTCATCGAAAAGCTCTTCCCTGAGACCGCGGAGGCGCACGGCGTTATCGAATCGCCGCTTGCGGAGCTGATAGATCTGCGTGAGTTCGAGGGGATAAAGGGGCGGCTTTTTTTGAAACAGGACAGCGAGCTGCCCATCGCGGGCTCAGTAAAGGCGCGCGGCGGCATCTACGAGGTGCTTCTGCATACGAAGAAAATACTCGGCGAAGCCGTGTTTTCCATGAGCCCCGACGAGATACGCTCAAAGCTGAAGGGCTTTACCGTGCAGGTCGGCTCGACGGGCAACCTGGGCCTTTCCATCGGCATAATGAGCGCTGCGCTCGGCTATAAGGCCGTCGTGCACATGTCCTCGGACGCCAAACAATGGAAGAAGGAGCTGCTGCGCTCAAAAGGCGTGACGGTAATAGAATACGAGGGGGACTATTCCTCTGCGGTGGCTCAAGGGCGCGAGCTTTCCGACGCCGACCCGATGAGCTATTTTGTGGATGACGAGAACTCCGTGCCGCTCTTCATGGGGTACGCCGTCGCGGCGCTGCGCCTGAAAAAGCAGCTCGACGAGGCGGGCGTCAAGGTCGATGAAGCGCATCCGCTGAACCTGTATCTGCCCTGCGGAGTTGGCGGGGCCCCGGGCGGCATAACCTTTGGCGTGAAGACCGTTTTCGGCGACAGCGTGAACTGCTGGTTCGTCGAGCCGACGCAGGCGCCCTGTATGCTTGCGGCGTTCCTTTGCGGAGGGCCTGTGCCCGTGACGGAGCTTGGGCTTTCGGGAAAAACCGAGGCGGACGGGCTTGCCGTCGGCACGGCCTCGAAGCTCGTTTACGAATCGGTCGGGGAGCTGGTTTCCGGCGAATTTACGGTGAACGACTGCCTGCTCCAGACTTATCAGAACGATCTTTATGACTGCGAGGGGATCTACGTTGAGCCCTCGAGCGCGGCGGCGTTAGATGCTCTGAAGTACGCAGGCGAGGAGATCCCCGACGGGGCGAACGTTACGCATATCGCATGGGCGACGGGCGGTCGGCTCGTGCCGGAGGCCGAGCGCAAGAAGCAGCTCTATACCCGCGTTTCGGCGGCGCTTATCTGGAGGGACGGGCGCTTCCTTGCCTGCCGCAGACCGCCCGAGAAGGCGCGCGGCGGGCTTTGGGAGTTCGTCGGCGGCAAGCTCGAAAAGGGCGAGACCGGCGAGCAGGCGCTTATCCGCGAATGCCGCGAGGAGCTGGACATTGAGATCGAGGTGAAAAGCGAGTTCATGAGCCTCGTTCATCATTACCCGGACCTGACAGTTTGGCTCACGCTTTACAACGCGGGGATAAAGGAGGGCGAGCCCAAGCTTATAGAGCACACGGAGCTTGCGTGGGTCGCCCCCGACGAGCTGGAGAACTACGAATTCTGCCCTGCGGACGAGGGGATACTTGCCGTACTCGGCAAGGGGAACGCGACATACGGACGGCTTCTTGAGCACGTCGACAAAAAATACGGGGAGTTCCAAAGCAAGCTCGTGCCGAACGTGGAGCCGCACCGCATAATGGGCGTGAGGCTGCCGGATATCCGCTCCATAGCAAAGGAGCTCCGCGGAAGCGAAGAGGCGGAAAGGTTCATGTTTGCCCTGCCGCATTTCTACTATGACGAGGATATGCTGCACGCGATGCTGATAAACGAGATAAAGGACGTCGACCGGCTGTTTTATGAGATAGACGAATTCCTGCCCCTTGTCGATAACTGGGCGGTGTGCGACGCGCTGAAGCCCACGGCCTTCAAAAAGCACAGGAAGGAGCTTTGGGAAAGGATACCAGGATACCTCGCCTCGCCGCTTGAATACACGGTGCGCTTCGGGATAAGCATGCTGATGTCGAATTACCTTGACGGCGACTTTTGCCCGGAGGTCCTGGAGCGCGTTTACGGCGTACGGCGGGAGGAATACTACGTGCAGATGATGCAGGCCTGGTTCTTTGCAACGGCGTTTGCCAAGCAGTACGAGGCGACGCGTGACTTTATCGAGAGGAACCCGCTCAGCCCGCGCGTCCGGGCGATGACCGCGAGGAAATGCTCCGAAAGCTTCAGGATAAGCCCCGACCGCAAAGCCGAGATAAAGGCCCTGCTCGGCTGAACCGTTTTTTGCGGAAGCTGAGTTTTGGTTGATTCTCAACCGGAAACGTGGTATAATGCCTTGAGGAGTGATCTTTATGAGCGTCTTTGCCGGGATCTGCCCCTGCTGCGGAAAAGATATTGGTTTTGACCCCGATTCAACCGAATACACCTGCGCGCATTGCGGCGCCGTGCTCAAAACGGCGGCGCTTAAGGGCGAGCGCGTGGGGGCGCCTTCCGATGCATCCCCGGATGGGGACGGCCGGGAGCAGCTTGACGACGAGCAGATAACCCGCGAGCTTATACGCAAGGCGGGCTTTAAGACCGAGCTTAAAAGGGCTGAGAAGGAGCTGGACGACCTCAGAGCAAGGCGTCCCGCTTACGAAAAACGGTTGAATGCGCTGCGTTCGCTGACTGCGGTCGGCGTCGTTCTGGCTGCAGCTGCGGCGGCGGTGGTTGCGATATTTGCCGACGCCGGCGGCGAAGGGCCGGACGCAAGCCTAATTACGGCGGGCGTGTTGGCGGCGGCGGGAGTGTTCATGCTGATAATTGCAGAGGCGCGCCGCAGGGAGATCAAAAAAGACCGCGCAAAGCTTGAGGAAAGCATCCTTATAAAAAAGCAGGAGCGCGACATACTTATAGGCAGGCTGAACAAAATAAACAAGAAGCTGCACATTCACCACGGGGACAAATAATATATTAAAAAATACGGGAACCTTTTGGGGTTCCCGTGCGTTATATAGGTGAAGGGCAAGGGAAGTACCCCCCACTTCCCGCCTTCTACAGCAATCGATCCCTCCAAAATTGCGAAAGGACAAAGGCCGAGCGTCACCGCGCTCGGCTTTTGTTATACATGCGTATCATGCGCTTTGATTTTGCACATACTGTGTTCAACGAACGCCCGAAAGGGCAAAAACGGAGGAATGTTATGAAAAAGCTTTTGATTGCAGTATGCGCTGTGACCGCGGCCGCCGCTGCCCTTATCTGCGCCTCGTGCGCGAAAAAGCCCGCCGAGCCGGTAAACACCGCAAGGCCGAGCGCAAACCCCACGGCTTCGGCCTCGCCCGAAGAGACCGCCGCGGCTTCCGCAAGCCCCGGCGTTTCGGCAAGTCCCGACGCTTCCGTACAGCCCGACGGATCGCGGGAGCCGGACGCATCCGCAAGCCCCGGCTCCACAGAAGGCGACAACGAAATAGACGGCTTTATGGAGGGGTTTGTTCTGGACCCCGAGGACCTTCCCGAAATGCTGCGCGCGCTGACCCAAAAGGCCGACTATGCGGGCTATGCGGTGCAGTCCGTAACGTACAGGCTCTATGACGGGCGTCAGGCCTACTACGTCGTGCTGCAGGGCGAGGGCGAGGCGTCGCACCCCGTGTATGTATTTGCCGACGGGAGCGTCGCAGAGGAGTGACCGGAAGCGCTCACATTAAGCAGCAACAGGGCCGCAGATTTGCCTGCGGCCCCTCTTGTTATTTCAGCGTCACGGCCGTCATATCAAAACCGCCCCTGTCCGAGGTCGATCAATTCAGGTCGATCCAATATCTTCCTATCTCTCGTCCGTGCTTGGGGGAGATATAATACCCTTCGAACACGCCGCCGTTTTTAAGTATCGTTCTTACGCTGCCGAGGTTTTCGTCGCCTGCGGTGAGAAGCACGCGCTTAAGGCCGATGGATCTGCAGTACGGAAGCGCCAGGCGCAGCATCGCTTCCGCATAGCCCTTTCGCCTTTCGGAAGGGCAAACGCAGTATCCGACGTGCCCGCCCCAGCTTTCAACGGGGCCGTCGGGCGCGTGCTGAACGCCCAGCATGCCGAGTATCTTCCCCGACGAGGGACGCACGAAAAAGAACTGCGTGTAGGGCGGAGCGCCGTCAAGGCCGCCCTCGAGCCGCGCGGAATAATCAAGCCATTCCGAAGGGTCCTCTATGTACCTCAGCCCCCGCGCTCCGTGCAGCCAATCGAGGCTGTCGGCAAACTCCTTTCGAAACGCGGCTATTGCGGAGATATGCGACTTATCGGGTCTTACGAGGATCGGCTCGTCGATGCTCATTTCAGCGTCACCACCGTTACGCCGAAGTCGCCCTCGCCGTAATTGCCGTTGCGGAAGGACTTGACGCGGGGATGGTTTTTAAGGTAGGCCTGTATGCCCTGCCGCAGGGCGCCCGTGCCCTTGCCGTGGATTATGGACACCTCGTTGAGGCTCTGGCGCTTGCAGTCGTCAAGATAGCGGTCCACGACGGGCTTTGCGTCGTCCACCATCAGCCCGCGTATGTCAAGCTCGAGCCCCACGGTGTTTGCGGCGGAATACTCCACCTTGGAGCCCGCAGTCGCGGCCTTCTGCTCCTGCACCTCGCGCAGGTCGGAAAGCTTTACGTTGAGCTTTATTATGCCTATCTGTACGGGGACCTCGCCGTTTTTGGGCTTGCCTATGACCGTGCCGGTCTTGTCGAGCGACGCCACCCTGACCGTTTGTCCCGGGTTCACGAACTTGGGCACGGGGCCCTCCGCGATGCGCTTTTCGGCGGGGGTCTCGTAAAGCTCGCTGTCCTTTTCACGCGCCTTGTCGCGCGCCTGCTGAATCACGCGGTCGGCCTCGCGGCGATCCACGTCTTTAAGCTGGCGGATCTCCATTATGGCGGCCTCCATCTCGCGCTTGGCGTCGGCTATGACGCGGCGCGCCTCCTCCTTGGCCTTTATGCGCATCTCGGCCTTTTCGGTCTCGAACTTTTTGCGCTCGGCGCGCATGTCGGCGCGCAGCGCCTCAAGCTCGCGCCGTGCGTTCTCCGCCTCGAGCCTTTCGCGCTCGGCTTTGGACTTTTCGGATTCCGCCTGTGAAAGGACGGTCTCGAAATCGACGTCCTGCTGAGTCAGGTATTGGCGGGCGTTGTCGATTATGTAATCGCTCATGCCGAGGCGCTTTGATATCTCGAACGCGTTCGATTTGCCCGGTATGCCGATGAACAGCCTGTAGGTGGGGCAAAGCCTGTCTACGTCAAACTCCATCGAGGCGTTCTGCATGCCCTCGTGAGTCAGCGCAAACGCCTTTATCTCGGAATAATGCGTGGTGGCGGCCGTGCGGCACCCGCGCGAATGCAGCTCCTCCAGGATGCTTTGGGCAAGCGCCGCGCCCTCCACGGGGTCGGTGCCCGCGCCCAGCTCGTCAAGCAGCACCAGCGCGCCCTCGTCGGCGTCCTCCAGTATTCCCACTATGTTCTTCATGTGCGACGAGAACGTGGAAAGGCTCTGCTCTATCGACTGCTCGTCGCCGATGTCGGCGAACACCTCTCGGAACACGGCAAGCTCCGTACCGTACTCGGCGGGCACGAACATGCCCGACTGCGCCATGAGCGTAAAGAGGCCCACGGTTTTGAGCGTGACTGTTTTGCCGCCCGTGTTGGGGCCGGTAACGATGAGCGTTGTGAAATCGCCGCCCAGACGGACGTCTATCGGCACGACCTTTTCGCGGTCGATGAGCGGATGACGGCCCTTTTTGATATTGATGCGGCCCTCGGCGTTGAGCTTGGGGCATACGGCCTTCATATCGCGCGCAAGCTTGGCCTTTGCAAAGCACAGGTCTATCTCGCCCAGCGTCATAAGGTCGGCGTAGATATCGTTTGCGGAGGGCTTTATCATTTCGGTCAGCTCGGTGAGTATGCGCTCGACCTCGGCGGCCTCCTCCATGACGAGCTTTTTATACTCGTTGCCCAGCTCCACCACGGCGGTGGGCTCTATAAACAGCGTAGCCCCGGTGCCCGACTGGTCGTGGATGAGGCCGGGTACGTTCTGCCTGTACTCCTGCTTGACGGGTATTACGAAGCGGCCGTTGCGTATGGTCACAAGCGCATCCTGCAGGTATTTCGAATAGGTGGTGGAATGGATCATGTCGTTGAGCTTGCGGCGGACCTTTTCGTTGGCAAGCCTCATCTGACGGCGTATGCGCGAAAGCGCGGGCGATGCGGCGTCCGCCACCTCGTCCTCGCTTAAAATGCAGCGGTTTATCTCCTCCTCCAGCGCGCGGTGAGCCATAAGCCCGCCCGCCATGGACGCAAGCCTGTCGGTGCTGCCCGCAAGGGGAGAGTTGGGATCCGTCGGCTTCTGCGCCGCGCGCGCAAGCTGCTCCTGCGCGGTGCGTATGGCCTTAAGGCATTTTTCGATATTCAGAAGCTCCTCGCAGGACAGGTGCAGCACGGCGTTGACGCGCTTCAGGCACGAGCGCATATCGGGGAAATCGTCCACCGGAGAGCTGCCCGTGCGCAGAAAAAACGTCTCCGCCTCGCTCGTCAGCTCAAGCTCCGAGCGCACGTCGTCAAGCTCGTCAAAGGGCAGGAGCTGCTCTGTCAGCTCGCGGCTGACGCAGCAGGCGCATTTCAGGCGCAGTTCGCCGAGTATCTTTTGGTATTCAAGTGTGGACAGTGCTTTTTTGTTCATATTTCACCTTTCGTTTTGCGGTCAGTCGACCGCCCTTGACCAGTGCCCGCGCGTGACGGGCGCGCCTTCGCACCCCTCGGGAGTCACGGCCTCGGCATACGCCGGGACGCCGCTTTCGCGGAATGCTTCGCGTATATCCGTCACTGCGGTATTCAGCATCCGAACGAGGCATCTGCCGTTCGGGAACCTTACGTTTTCAAGCGGGAAGCTGCGCCCCTCGCCGTCGGTCAGCGTACCCGCCCTCCCGCGGCAGCGGCGGCAACCCCTGTACTCGCGCACGGGGCAGTGCAAAAGCTGCATCAGCGGCGCCCTGCCGTAGGTGGGCACTATAAGCCTTGCCCCAAACCCCTCGGCAAGCTGCGCAAGCTGGCGGCGCGTCAGCTCCGGGGACGGCATTATGTGCGTGAAGCCGAGCCTTAACGCCTCGGTCGCCGACGCGGAATTCATTATGTTCATGCCGACGCCGGCTATCCTGACGGGGAGGCCCTCCCCAAGCCGCGCATGGCTTATATTATTCACTTCGACGCCTTGGAACATACCCTCAGCCAGAAGCCTTCTGTACGCTTCAAGCGCGCTCTCGCCCGGTATTACGTTGGGCAGTATGAGCACGGCTCCGCGTTTGCCGCGGGGTATCTCCCCCGGCGCGTCGCCGGGGAATACCGGATCGAAGCCCACAAGGTCCGCTTCGCCGGGATCGGCGGCGTTCGAACGCACGCGCAGATAGCGCAGGGGCGCGCCGTCCGCCGGCCCGCAGGGCCGAATATGCCGTTTGACCGTATCTGCGTCGACGGCTTTTTTATCCCGAGGCTCGCCCAGCAGGAGGCGTGAAAGCTCCTCCGCGGCTTCGCGCCGCAGCGCGTTTATCACGGAGGCGGGCGCAAACCCCGCCCCCTCGGAGCGGAACCCCGTCAGGCGGAACACCGTGTCGCCGAAGCGGTCGGTCTGCGCGCGCAGCTTTTCAGGGTCCTGCGGGTTCTTCGCCGGCTCGCAAACGGGGCCGACGGCCCTTGCCGTGCGCCCGCCCGAGCTGAGCTCAAGCGTTATCGGCTCGCCCTCGGCATGGGTCAAAACCGCCTCCTCCTCCCTTGCGGGGCGCTCGCGGCGCACGCTCTCATGCGCCCGCGCGATAAGCTCCTTGTCGGGAGCCGCGCGGCCGACGTGCCCGGTCGTGACCGAATCCCCGTGCAGATGCGCGGTGGAGAACTCGCCCCTGTTGAATATTGAAAACAGCTCCCTTTCGGCGCCCGGCGTCGCTTCGCCGTCAAGCGCGGCGCGGTAGATGCGCGTGACCGTCGCAACGTACTCCGGGCTCTTCATGCGGCCCTCTATCTTGAAAGAGCAGACGCCCGCGTCAGCAAGCGCGCCAAGCTCGTGAAGCATTGCGATATCGTTGGTCGAAAGGGCAAACTCATCGCGTCCGGCGCTCCTGCCGAAAACGCAGGCGTTTTTTCTGCAGGGCTGGGCGCAGGTGCCGCGGTTGCCGCTCCTCTCCCCCGCCATCGACGAATACAGGCAGCTCCCCGAAAACCCCATGCACAGCGCACCGTGACAGAAAAACTCAAGCTCCACGGGGCTGTTTTCGTGCAGGAAGCGGATATCGTCAAGCGACATCTCACGCGCAAGCACCGCCCGGGCGATACCGCGCTCCTCAAGGTATCTGAGGCCGCCCAATGAATGCACGCCCATTTGGGTGGACGCGTGTATGCAAAGCTCGGGCAGCTCGCTCCGTATGAGCGCAGCAAGCCCTATATCCTGAACGATGACCGCGTCGGCGTGAAGCGCAAAAAGCTCCGCCGCAAAATCGAGCGCGGGCGCAAGCTCGCCGTCAAACAGCAGCGTGTTCAGCGTGATATGGGTCTTTACCCCGCGCAGGCGGCAGTAGTCTATCGCCTCACGCAGGGCGTCGCCCGTAAAATTCTGCGCTCCGCGGCGCGCGTTGAAAGCGCCGCCTCCGAAATAGACGGCGTCCGCCCCGTTTAGCACGGCGGCCTTCATACATTCGAAATTGCCCGCAGGGGCCAAAAGCTCGGCTTTTATCATGGGATTCAAAAAAGGGCGGCAAAAAGACCGCCCCGTATCAACGACAGTTAGCCCCGGGTCATACCCCGACGGGCTTCTTGGAGGCGTTGGCGCGCGCAAACGGGCGCTTTACAGGGGCCTGCACGGGAGCGGACTCGCCCTCGCGTATGGTGCGAAGCTCGCTTATTTTGCGCTCCACTTCGTCCCTTTCGGTGCGAAGCGAGTTGAGCTCCTCCTCCATTTCAAGCATGGCAAGCAGCGCGCAGCGGGAAATGCTCTGCTGCGGATAGCGGCTGCTCACGGCGTTGATGCGCTTGCCCACACGGACGGCAAGCTCCTTCATGTATTCCTCGTCACCCGTCGAGGTGATGCGGAAATCCTGCCCCGCAACGTTCAAAGTCATCCTCTTCTTTTCCATGACCCGTACACCTTTCGATATTTCTTCTTTTTAATGATACCACATCCGCGCCGGAAGCGCAAGCACAATAATGCGCTTTTGCGCGGGGTTTGACGAAAAAACGCAGCGCATATGCATAAAAAATGCGCCCCGCCGAAAAACGGGGCGCACAAGGGTGCATTCACTTAAGGAGAGGCAGGTTTTCGGCCGGTAAAACAACCTGAAACAGCAACAGATCCGGGGGGAATGATCCTCGGATCTGTTTTCGTTTTGACGGCCGAAAACCGCGAAGCGTCTCAAAAGAGTAGATTTTTGTGCCCATCAAGGCGAAAAGCGCAGGAATACCTGTTTTGGTCTTTCGAGCATTTTCAACGAAGAGGGGCGCAAAAAGATACCTTTTGAGACTGTGTATCCTTAGGCGAATGCGCCCAATAAAAAGACTTATTTCAGCGCAGCTTTACTGCGGCGTTATCCAAACGCGCAAACAGCTTTTTACAAAGCTTCACCGCGTCCTTTGCGGCGCGGTCTATTATCCTTCCGAGTGAGACGCTGAACAGCAGGCTAAAGACCGCAGACACTATGAAGACCGCCGCGGACAGAGCAATGACCCACATAAGTATATGCGAATAGCCGAATCTTTCCCATATGAATTCCAGGGCGGCAGGACGGACATAAGTGCGCACCAATATATTCTCGTGGATGATGTAAACCGGGAGCGCCAGCCCTGCAAGCTTGTTGACAAACTGTTTTGAGAAGCATTTCCGCTTTGCAAGGCAGAAGGCCGCGAGCGCCGCAAGTATCATGAGCGGGCTTGCGTTGGAACTCCAATGAAGCATCAAGTGACCAAACGCGGGGACTTTGAGCCCGATTACGTCGGTCAAAATCAGCAGCGCGATATGGCCTCCTGCGCAGCCGGCAAGCAAAACCGCATTTGCCTTTAAGCTGTCCGCGGTCTCCGGAAGATGCTGCTTAACGTAGGCCAGTACAAAATAAATTGCAAGCCAGATCATAAGCTCCGTACCGAAAAACGCGCCCCTGTACAGGAACCCCGCTCCAAGATACAGCGCGGCCAGTATGAGCGACGCCAGCAGCAGTTGACGCCTTGAGAGCATGTGTATGACGACGTTCAGAAGCGGGTGCGCTGCATAGAACAGGACGTAGCAGGTCAGATACCAGTTATTTGCAAACGTGGTGGGAAAAAGGCTTTTCACTATAAGCGCGGGCGCGACAGCCCCGTTTCTCACCGCAAGCATTATACCGAGGAAAACGATCGACACGCAGAACACCGACAGCAATATCCGTGCGATCCTTTCCGGGCGCACGCTGTCGCTGTCAAGCATGAACCATGCGGAGCTGATGAAGAACACAGCATTTCCAAACGCTCCAAGCCCGCAAAAGAGCGAGAGCAAAAAACGCTGCGGTTCCGCTGTCGCCGCGGACAGATCGAGCAGATACCCGTCAAACGGTATGAACCCGTTCTCAGCGCAGAGAGTCTGTGCGGTATGGCTCAAAACTATAAGGAACAGCGCAAAAAGCTTAAGCAGCTCTATTCTTGAATTCCTTTCGGACGTCACAACGTCCGAGTATCCATGTGCCATAATACTCCTTCCGTATCGTACGGGATCAGTTCAGGAAGATCTCTCTTATGGATGCGATCTCATCGGGAGTAACGCCGCAATCCAGCAGGAACCTTTCCGCTTTTTGCCGGAGGCTGTTCCCCTCCATGGACTGCAGCCTGCCTATAAGCTGCTCGAAAAGATCTCTCTGTACGCCGCTGTGGGCAAGCAGCGTTAGTTCGTAATCGGTTTTGATATCCTCTTCGCTCGCCCCGAGCAAAGCTTCAAGCAGGGCGCATATAGTTCCCGTCCTGTCGGTGCCGAGCATACAATGCATATAAACGGGGTATATCTCCGGCTTGGCAAGATCGGAGAACACGCGTCTTGTAGACTCCATGCCGTAAGGCTCCATAGCCTCGGTGTACTGTCGAACATTATAAAACGAGTGGCTGACGTTTGCGCCGAGAGGCTCAAAGCCCTCGTAGTCCTCCTCCGAACGCAGATCCATATCCGTCCTGACACCCAGCACCGTGAGCATAGAAAACAGCCCCTCGTCCGTTATCCGGTAGTGTGATTGCTTCGGATCGCACGGGGCCATGCCGCGGTAGAGCAGACCCTGCCTGATAACGCGGCCTTCCACGGTCTTGATATTGCCTATGTCACGGACGTCGGCTATGCCGTCTATGCTGAGCAGCCTTGGTGTGTCGGCAGTTTCAAAATCGCCTTTTGCCGTGACCGGATCGCTTCCCGTGAAAGACGCCGTTACTGTATAGTAGTATTTGGTATTGGTTTTGAGCAAATCGACGTCAACGCTCCTTTTGACCGCCCCGAGCTCAAAAACGCGGCTGTCAGACATATCCTCGTGTTCTGAGAGCATCACCCGAACGTCGCAGACGGCGTTGCCGAGCGGCGCCATTATGCGGAATTCCAAATGAACGGGAAGGCTTTTGTCCTGTCTTTCGCCCTTTTGAATGTAGCCCATCATAAAGCTGTTCCGTTCGGAATAAGTGCGCATCCCGACAAACTCCGCCGCAATATCGGTGATCAACACCTGTTTTTCGGTTATGGGTTCAATCTCCACGGTCGGCTCGGAAACGACAGCGGGATAGTCGCGGCCGTCTGCGGTGGGCTGCCCCGAACCGCTGTGCAGCATTGAGTACGTCACCGCAAAGGCTATACCCAAAACGAGGAGTATCCCCCCGATCGCCGCAGGAAGCAGCTTATGTTTTTTGAAGAAGCGCTTGACCTTGCGTTTGATCCTGGGCCAGCCCTTATCAGAATGATGGTGACGGTGATGATGGTGATGATGATGTCGTTGCTCCGACCCCGGCGAAGCGCTGTCCGGAGAATGCCCTCCGTTGGCATTTATGGTCTGTATCTCCTGCTTTCGTACGGGATCGGTGAGGTTGTTTTCAGGCATAATCGCTAAGCTCCAATAAAAACAGTCGTACTGATAATGCGTCAAGGGGAGCCGTCGGCTCCCCTTGACGATCAGCGTCAGTTGAGTATCATATGACCTTCGGAATCGAAATCATATTTGCCGGCCGCAACAAGGCCGTTGGTCTTGCTTACGGCGTAGCTCCTGCCATGGACGACCTGGAAGTCGCTCTTGACGTAGTAGTAGAAGCCGTCAAGCTCGATAACGCCCGCGTAGGTCTTTACGCCGTTGACGTAATAGATCCACACACCGTTGTCGTTCTTGAATATGCCGTCGTACAGGAACATCCTGCCTTCTTCGTCAAAATCGTACTGGCCCTTCTCAAGCAGGCCGTTCGTCTTGCTGATGTAGTAGCTCTTGCCGTGAATGACCT
>JAEEGL012933638.1_pt1 | contig 13388 bp, 12 predicted proteins | sample 9134231 | NCBI WGS metagenome assembly JAEEGL01 (sample SAMN16246548, study PRJNA631951) | gut metagenome | biome: gut microbiome; feature: rumen; material: fiber-attached | host: Bos | place: Iran: Karaj | collected 2018-10 | reverse complement strand
TTTCGAAGGCCTGAAGGCTTACACGACACAGGACGGCAGGATCGTATGCTTCCGTCCCGACATGAACGCGAAACGTATGATTGACAGCGCGAAACGTCTTGAAATGCCTCCTTTTCCGGAAGACAGATTTATCGAAGCCGTCGAACAGGTCGTCAAAGCGAACGCGGCGTGGGTTCCGCCTTTCGGCACGGGCGCTTCCCTGTATGTCCGCCCGGTTATGTTCGCGACCGGCCGCGTCATCGGCGTAAAACCCGCCAGCGAATATCAGTTCCGTATTTTCGTCACGCCGGTCGGCCCGTACTTCAAGGGCGGCGCGAAACCGATCATTGTCAAGATCAGTGATTACGACCGTGCGGCACCGCGCGGAACCGGCCATATCAAAGCCGGCCTGAACTACGCGATGAGCCTGTATCCGCTGATGCTGGCCCATGAAGAAGGCTTCGCTGAGAATATGTACCTGGATCCCGAAACCCGCACCAAACTGGAAGAGACCGGCGGCGCCAACATCATCCTGGTCGATAAGGAAGGAAACCTTGTCGTTCCGAAGTCCGGCAGCATTCTTCCGTCCATCACCAGACGTTCCATTGTCGAACTGGCGGAGACAAAACTGAACATGAACGTTATTGAACGCGAAGTATATCTGTCCGAAGTGGATGAAGGAAAATTCGCTGAATGCGGCCTGTGCGGCACGGCGGCGGTCATTTCCCCGGTCGGCATCATCAACGATCACGGCAAGGAAATCAAGCTTCCGAGCGGCATGGAGAAGATGGGGCCGGTTCTGCAGAAGCTTTACGATACGCTTACCGGCATCCAGGCAGGCGCAATCGAAGGACCGGAAGGCTGGGTACATCCTATAGCATAACCATTCAGATCAGAGACACTCAATTGCCGGGTAAAACAATAAACGCCGTTTTACCCGGCGATTCTGTATAAAGAATAACCAGGAACCGAAAATCCCGGATGCCGGCAAGGCGCCGTTTGGCAGATCGTTTGAAGAAAGGAATTCGGTATGGACGAAAAAATTGCGAAACTGGATGAGATGATCCGGAATACAGACAATATCGTATTTTTCGGAGGCGCCGGTGTTTCAACGGAAAGCGGGATCCCGGATTTCCGGAGCGTGGATGGACTGTATAACCAGAAGTACGACTGGCCGCCCGAAGAAATCCTGAGCAGCCGCTTTTACTATAACCATCCGAAGGAGTTTTTCCGTTTCTACCGTGACAAGATGCTGATCAAGGGTGTACAGCCCAACGCGGCGCACCGTACCCTTGCCCGGTGGGAACAGGAAGGAAAACTCAAAGCGGTCGTCACCCAGAATATCGACGGCCTGCACCAGGCGGCCGGCAGCAAAAACGTCTATGAACTTCACGGCAGTGTCCTTCGCAATTACTGCGAGCGGTGCCACCGGTTTTACGACGTGGACTATATGGCGGATCCGCATGAAGAAACAGACGGCATCCCGATGTGCAGCTGCGGCGGGCGCATCAAGCCCGACGTCGTGCTCTATGGCGAAGGCCTGGACCAGAACGTCATTGAAGGAGCGGTCAACGCGATCCGCCGTGCGGACGTCCTGATTATCGGCGGTACGTCGCTGGTCGTCTATCCGGCAGCGGGCCTGATCGACTACTACCGCGGCAATAAACTCGTCCTCATCAACAAAGGCGCCACTTCCCGTGATTCCCAGGCTGACCTGGTGATCGCCGGGGCGATCGGCGAAGTGTTCTCCCAACTGTCCTGACCGGAGTTTCCTATGACAATATTCACTAAACTCTATTTGCTCCTGAAAGGCGTAAGATTTGAAGGTGAACCGCTGGAACTCAATGGTTTCCCGACTGTCCAGAAGTCCCGGAAGGGGGAAATCCGGATCGGCGGGAATCTCAAGATGAATTCCGGGCGGCGGTACAACGCGATCGGCGGAGATACCCGGACCGTCTTCAAAACGATCGGTACGGGAAAGATCCTGATCGGCAGCGACGTCGGCCTTTCCAACTCCGCGTTTGTCAGCACGCAGTCCATCACGGTCGAAGACCACGTCATGATCGGCGGCAGCTGCCGCTTCTGGGATACGGATTTTCATCCGCTGTCTTACGAAGACCGCGTTGCTTCCTATGAAGCGCCCGGTATGTCCGCGCCCATTACCGTGCGGGAAGGTGCGTTTATCGGAGCGGGCAGTATTATCTTAAAAGGTGTGACCGTCGGTAAACATTCCGTTATCGGCGCGGGCAGCGTCGTTGCCAAAGACGTGCCCGACGGCGAGATCTGGGCCGGAAACCCGGCCGTGTTTATCCGGAAATTGTAATATTTAGAATAGCTTCATCGAATCATTATAAGGAGACATTGATGATGAAAATGAAGAAAACAATGGTTTCAGTGATGACCGCCATATTACTGACAGCACTTCTTGCAGGCTGCTCCGGCGGACAGACATCCGGAAATACCGGCAGTACGGCTCCGGTCCAGCAGGCCGCTCCTTCTGCCCCGGCGGAAACAACTGCTCCGGCAGCTGAGCCTGCGGAAGCGCCTGCCGCGGAAACAGCGTCTGCGGAATCAAAGTCTGAGGTGATCGTAATGCCCGCCCCGGCGCCGGAAGCACCGGCAGCCGCACCCGAAACAGCCCCTGCACAGAGCGCTGCGGCATCCGCTCCTATTACGGCAGAACAGGCGAAGCAGGCCGCGCTGCAGCATGCCGGACTGACGGAGAGCCAGGTGGTTTTTGCCAGGACGGAACTGGACTTCGAACACGGCAGGCAGATATATGAAGTTGAATTCTACAGCGGCCAGACAGAGTACGATTATGATATCGATGCGGCGACCGGCGATATTCTTTCCTATGACCAGGACGCGGAGTACATTGTTCCGGAGACACCTGAAACCGCTGCGGCAACGTCGGCGATTGTGCCTGAACAGAGCGCTGCGGCATCCGGTCCCATCACAGAGGAGCAGGCAAAGCAGATCGCGCTGCAGCACGCGGGCGTAGCGCAGTCGGATATTTCCCGCGAGAGAGTCAAACAGGATTATGACGACGGCAGGCAGAAATTCGAAGTATCGTTCCATGTGGGATGGAAGGAGTACGAATACGATATCGACGCCGCAACGGGACGGATCCTGGAATTTGACGTCGATAACGACTGACATTTCCGGGAGTCCGGGCATCATCTGAAGGTTTTTCACGAAACCGTCGTTTGACAGGATGCGCACGTCTTCCGGGGCCCCAGCGCCGCTCGTTTCTTACGCGCCGTATTACAGGCGCGTTACGAAACGCAAGCAGGCGCTATTGAGCGAAAGCGGCCCCGGAGACGGCGCTCCTGTCAAACTTGTTTTACGGGAAAAATCTCCTTGCATCTGCCGGAGCACTCGTGATATTATGGAAGTCCGTGGAGACAATCCCGTTATTCCTTGTTCTCCCGTAAAAAGGAGAGCCAGAGACCAAAAGGAGGTAAGAAAGCATGAACAAGTACGAGTTAGCCGTTGTTGTGAATGCGCAGATTGACGATGAAGCCAGAGCGGCTGTCGTGAACAACTGCAAGGATCTGATCACGCGGTTCGGCGGTACTGTCGGCGAAACGGATGACTGGGGCAAGAAAAGACTTGCTTATGAAATCCAGAAGATGAACGAAGGTTTCTACTACTTCATTCATTTTGAAGCCGAAGGTTCTGCCATCGCGGAAATCGAGAGCCGTATGCGCATCATGGACAATGTCCTTCGATATCTGTGCGTGAAACAGGACGAAGCGTAACAGAAAGCAGAGGTACCTATGAACAGAGTTGTTCTGATGGGACGATTAACCAGAGATCCTGATGTCAGATACACCCAGGGCGATGCCCCGATGGCGATTGCCCGCTATACGCTGGCTGTTGACAGGCGGCGCGGCAGGAGCGGAAACGGACAGGACGAGAACAGCGCGGACTTTATTTCCTGCGTAGCGTTCGGCCGTTCCGGTGAATTTGCCGAGAAGTATCTGCATAAGGGAATGAGAATCTGTATTTCAGGCCGCATTCAGACAGGCAGCTATACCAATAAGGACGGCGTGAAAGTTTATACGACCGAAGTCGTGGCCGAGGACCAGGAATTTGCCGACAGCAGGGGCGCACAGGGTGCGGATTCCTTCGGACAGAATTCCTACGGCGGATCCTCTTACGGGAGCCAGGGCTCCTATGGAAATCCGGCCGGCGGAAATATGCAGGCGGATCCCGGAACGTCCGGTTCGATCGAAGGTTTTATCAACATTCCTGACGGTATCGACGAAGAACTGCCTTTTACGTGATCGGGCCATTTTATCAGGAGGAAGATCATGGCATTTGCAAGAACAGAAGGGAAACCGGATGCTCCTTTCAAGAAAAGGGGCGGATTCCACAGGAAAAGGAAAGTCTGCGCTTTCTGCGGAAAGAACAGCGTAGTGGATTACAAAGATGCAGCGACCCTGCACAAATTCATCTCTGAAAGCGGAAAGATCCTGCCCCGCAGAATCACCGGCACGTGCGCCACGCACCAGAGAGAAGTAACGACTGCTGTAAAGAGAGCCCGCCATCTGGCGATTCTGCCTTACACAGAGCGCTGACCGTAATTACCGGATTTATACGAATCAAACACCTGTGTCGGAGACTCGGCACAGGTGTTGGTATTATATGGGGAAAAATGCTATACTGATTGCATTATGAATACGAGTATTCAGCTAAAAGGCAGGCTGAAGCAGTTCTTCATGGCGCCGCTCCAGCTGGGATGGATTTTCATTCCCGCCAATATTCTGATCTATTTTCTGCACTGGCAGGCCGGTCTGGTTCTGACGGGTTTTTTAATTCTTTACTCTGTTCTGGCCTTTCTTTTATACCGGAGAAGCAAGGATACGCTGATTAACGAAATGGTCAGTTTCGCGACCGAATACGGGCAGGTCCAGAGGAATCTCATGGAGGAACTGGACATCCCGTATGCGCTGCTGGACGGTGTAGGGCGTTTTGTCTGGATGAACAGCGCTTTTGAACAGCTGACAGGGCTGGATAAAGGATACCGGCGGAATATCAGTACGGTTTTTCCGGAGATTACCAGGGAATCAGTACCGGACGAAGGCAACCGGGAAAAGGAGCTGGACCTGACTTTCCGCGACCAGCATTTCAAGATCAATCTCCGCAGGATAAAGATGCAGTCCCTTTCAGGCGACAGCGACGCATATGAAGCGGCGGAACATCTGGATTCACTCATTGCCGTGCATATGTATGACGAGACGGCACTGCGTCTTGCGCTTGACGAGATTCATGACGAAGCGATGTCTGTGGGCCTGATCAGTATCGATAATTACGATGAGGCGCTGGAAAGCATCGAAGACGTGCGCCGTTCGCTCCTTGCGGCCCTGATCGAGCGGAAAATCAATAAGTATATAGCTTCCAGAGACGGAATCTGCGCCAAGACGGAAAAAGACAAATTCATCGTCGTCATGCGCAGGAAATCGCTCGAAAAAATGGAAGAGGAACATTTTGACCTGCTGAATGAAGTCAAGTCGGTCAACATCGGGAATGAAATGGCCGTTACGGTCAGCATCGGTATCGGGACCGAGGGAATGACGTACGCGCAGAATCTGGAATATGCGAAGAACGCCATCGATCTGGCCCTGGGACGCGGCGGCGACCAGGCTGTTGTCAAGAACGCTGAAAACGTTACGTATTACGGCGGGAAATCACAGAGCGTTGAAAAGAGCACCCGTGTCAAAGCCCGTGTCAAGGCGCAGGCTCTTAAGGAGATTATATCCGCCAAAGACGCGGTTTATATTATGGGCCACCGGATTGGGGACATCGACAGTTTCGGCGCATGTGTGGGCATCTGGCGGATCGCGAAATATCTTCACAAGGAGGCCCATATTGTCCTGAACGACATTACCGGCTCGCTCCAGCCGGTAGTCGATCTGTTCCGGAACAACCCGGAATACGAACAGGGCATGCTGATCACGAGCGAGAAAGCGATCGAATCGGTGGTCGACAACAGCGTCCTGGTGGTGGTTGACGTCAACAAGCCGAGCATTACGGAGTGTCCGGAACTTCTGCACATGTGTTCCTCGATCGTGGTATTTGACCATCACAGGCAGGGAACGGAAAAAATCGAAGACGCGACACTTTCCTATGTGGAAGGATACGCCAGTTCGACCTGCGAAATGATTGCGGAAATCCTCCAGTACATCGGCGACAACGTCAAAATCAGACAGGAGGAGGCTGACGCGATCTATGCCGGTATCGTGGTCGATACCAATAATTTCATGAGCAAGACCGGTGTGCGGACGTTTGAGGCCGCTGCCTTCCTGCGCCGGATCGGCGCGGACGTCACCAGGGTCCGGAAGCTCTTCCGGGAAGAGCCGGCCGAATACAAGGCCCGCGCGGACGCCGTCTCCCAGGCGGAGATTTACCGGAACATGTTTGCGATTTCGATCCTTTCCCCGGAAGGCCTGACGAGCCCTACGGTCACCTGCGCCCAGGCGGCCAACGAACTGCTTGATATCCGGGGAGTCAGGGGAAGCTTCGTACTGACCAGTTTCCAGGACCAGATTTTTGTTTCCGCCCGTTCGATTGACGAAGTCAACGTCCAGGTGATCATGGAACGAATGGGCGGCGGAGGCCATATGAATATCGCCGGCTGCCAGCTGAAAGACAAAACCATGGAAGAGGCGGTCGGATACCTGAAACAGACAATCGACAATATGATGGAAGAAGGGGAGTTGGAATAAAATGAAAGTTATTTTACTTCAGGACGTAAAATCTCTTGGGAAAAAGGGTGAGATGGTCAACGTCAGCGACGGTTACGCCCGCAACTTTGTACTGCCCAAAAAACTCGGGATCGAAGCATCCCAGAAAAACCTGAACGAGCTGAAACTCCAGAAGGCCCACGAAGAAAAGGTGGCTGCCGAGAAACTGAAAGAAGCGCAGGAGATGGCTGCCATCCTTCCCGGAAAACCGATCGTGGTTTCCATGAAGATGGGTGAAGGCGGAAAAGCTTTCGGGTCTGTTTCCGCGAAGGAAATCGCGGAAGCCGCCGCGGCGCAGCACGGGCTGGAGCTGGACCGCAAAAAGATCCAGCTGGACGAGCCGATCAAAGCGTTCGGCACGGTCGAAGTCCCGATCAAGCTGCATTCACAGGTAACAGGCATGCTCTGCGTCGTGGTCAAGGAAAGCTGATTCACTGACCGCGATTAAACCCGGAGGATTAGTGTGGAAAATCACACTGAGGAATTAAAACGGACAATGCCCTACTCGGCGGAAGCCGAGCAGTCGGTTATCGGCGCCATGATCATGGATGCCGACGCGGTGGCGGCCGCGTCGGAAATGATCACGGCGGAAGACTTTTATACCAGACAGTACGCGGTTATTTTTGAAGCGATACTGGAACTTGCGCAGAAGAATGTGGCGGTCGATCCCGTCACGCTGCAGAACAGGCTGCGTGAAAAAAACCTGCCGCCGGAGGTATACAGCAGCGAACTGATCGGCAATCTCATCCGGACGGTCCCGACGGCTTCCAACATCCGGGATTACGCCGCGATCGTCGCTGAAAAATCGCTCCTTCGCAGGCTGATCCGCGCTTCGGAAGAAATCGCGACGGACTGCTATACGGGAAAAGGGGAACTGGAAGAGATCCTGAACAGTTCCGAGAAAAAGATCTTTGACCTGACTCAGAAGGGAAGCGCGCAGAGCGCGGTCCCGATCCGCCAGATCGTCCTCAACGCGGTTCACAGGATCGAGGCGGCTTCCCGTATCAAAGGCAATATTACCGGCCTTGCGACCGGGTTTTCCGACCTGGACAACCGGACGGCCGGGCTCCAGCCGGCGGACTTTATCCTCATCGCGGCAAGGCCTTCGATGGGAAAAACCGCGCTGGCATTGAATATCGCCGAGTACGTGACTTTCCATGAAAACAAAACGGTGGCCATATTCTCGCTTGAAATGTCCAAAGAGCAGCTGGTCAACCGCCTGTTTTCCATGGACTCGCATATCGATGCCCAGAAAATCCGGACCGGGAATCTTTCGGACAGGGAGTGGACGGAACTGATGGAAAGTGCGGGCCGGATCGGTGAAAGCCGTCTGATTATCGATGATTCGGCGAACAGCGTGCCGGAAATTCGGTCGCGCTGTCGGCGTTTCAAGATGGAACAGGGACTCGACCTGGTCGTCATCGACTATCTGCAGTTGATGAGCGGTTCCGCCCGCGGCAATGATTCCAGGCAGCAGGAGATTTCGGAAATCTCCCGTGCGCTGAAGGGACTTGCCAGGGAACTGAACGTCCCGGTGATTGCGCTGTCCCAGCTTTCACGCGCGGTGGAAGCAAGGCCCAATCACCGGCCGATGCTTTCGGATCTACGTGAGTCAGGCGCCATCGAACAGGACGCCGACCTGGTCATGTTTATTTACCGGGAAGATTATTACAAAGAAGATACGGAAAAGAAGGGCATTGCGGAAATCATCATTGCGAAGCAGCGGAACGGCCCGATCGGCACCGTAGAACTTGCGTGGATTGCTTCACAGACCAAGTTCCGGAACCTGGCGCGTGATAACCGCGTTTCGAACCCTGCCTGATTTCAGACAGTCTGTATCTGACTGCCTGTTTTTCCGACGGAGAACCGGATGAAACTGATTAAACGTGTATACCGCGTTTTAGATGAAAAACAGAAAAAGAAGATTGTCTGGCTTTTACTGATGATGCTTGTCGGCGCCGCGCTGGAAACGATCGGCACCGGCCTGATCCTGCCGCTCATTACCGCGGCGACAAGCCCCGGCAGTGTAACGGGCAACCGTTACATGAACATGTTCTACCAGGCATTTCATATGACCAGTGTGACCGACTTCCTCATTTTTGTTGTCGTCCTGCTGATTATTGTTTTCATATTCAAGAACATCTTTCTTTTTTTTATGTACCGGGCGCAGTACCGGTTTGTCTACACAGGCCAGTTCAATACGTCAAAGCGCCTGTTCAAGGAATACGTCCACAGGCCTTATGAGTATTTCCTGGACGCCAGTACGCCGGTGGTAATCCGGAACATTGTGAGCGACGTCAACGGCGTCTACAACCTGATCCTTACTTTTCTCCAACTGTTTACGGAAGGCGTCGTTTTTATCGCGCTGTTTCTGCTTTCCCTGCGTATCAGCCCGATTATGACGCTCCTGATGAGCCTGTTCCTGGGCGGGGTCATGGTCGTTAACAAAATGGTGTTCGGCCCGATCCTGCGCCGCTTCGGGAACGATGTGCAGCAGAACAACGCGCTCGTGACCAAATGGCTGATGCAGGCCATGAACGGCATGAAGGAAACGAAGGTGCTGAACAAGGAAGGCTATTTTATCGGCCAGTATGAAACAAGTTCCGCGAAACTGCGCGATATCCAGCTGAAACAGAATTCCCTGTCAAACATTCCCAGGCTTTCCATCGAAACTGTCATGATGGTCGGGATCCTGTCTGTATTCGGCATTTTCCTCGCAAAGGACGCCAACGTCGGTACCGGTTCCATGATCGGGCAGCTCGCGCTCCTTGCCATGGTTGCCGTCCGGATCATGCCCAGTTCCAACCGCATCGTTCAGGCAATCAACAACATCGCTTATTACGAACCGTCCCTTACGGCGGTGGAAGACATCATTGTCCATGCGCATGAAATCGACGTGGATTCCATGTATACGCAGGATGACGAGGAAGTAAAGCCGTTTGAGCTGAATAAGGAACTGAAGCTCGAAGGGCTGACGTACCGGTATCCGAATACGGAAGTCAATATCCTGGAAAACGCGGACCTGACTGTCAGGGCAGGCCGTTCCATCGGACTGATCGGGCCTTCCGGCGCCGGGAAATCTACGACGGTCGACCTGCTTTTAGGTCTGCTTGATCCCCAGAGCGGGAAAATCACGGTGGACGGCACCGATATCCGCGACAATCCGAGAGGATGGGTCGCGACCGTCGGCTATGTCCCGCAGATGATGTTTATGCTCGACGATTCCATCCGCGCCAACGTCGCGTACGGCGTTGCGCCTGAGAAAATCGACGACGAAAAGGTCTGGGCCTGCCTGAAGGAAGCCCAGATGGACGAATACGTCCGGAAACTCCCGCTTGGCCTGGATTCCTCAATCGGTGAACGGGGCGTACGCATTTCCGGCGGCCAGCGGCAGCGGATCGGTATCGCCAGGGCGCTTTACAACGATCCCCAGGTCATGATTTTCGACGAAGCGACGTCGGCCCTCGACAACGATACCGAGAGCGCCATCATGGAAGCTATTGAAAAACTGCACGGGAAAAAGACACTGATCATCGTCGCCCACAGACTGACGACCATCGCGAACTGCGATGAAGTATACAAAGTGGATGAAAAACAGTTCATCCCTCAGAATTTGTCGGATATCCACCGCGAAGTCAGCGAAGGCACGACGATCCCGTTCGAAGAAGTGCGGCCGTATACGGTGCGCCGCAGCCAGCAGGATGAAAAAGAATGACGATGAGCACCGACCCGTTTTTCCTGATCCATAATTACAACGTCGTCCCCGGACAGCTGGTTGACTGTTCGGGGGATCATTATCTCATCATGGACGCGTCGGACGATCCTGCCGTATCGGAGGAAGTGGAAAGGCTGTATGCCCCGAACGTCGTTAAAATCCCGAATACCGGCCACAACCTGACGTCATATTTTTCTTTTTTCGCAGATTATTACGACGAACTGCCGGAACTGATTGCCCTCTGCAAGGGCAATATGATCGGCCGGCACGTTTCGGAAGAATACTTCCGCCGCGCCGTTAAAAACACCTGGTTTACCTACCTGTACGAAGAAAAACAGATGCGCGACCGCTACGCGAAGGCGACGGCCGAAACCCTCGCGCGCCATGACGGCAAAGACCCGGGCGAAGGGAGCATCGCGAGCCTCCTTTCCGAATGCGAGTACCAGGAACAGAACACCTCCTGGTATATGAATACGGGAACCCATCCGGTCAGGTACTTTGAAAACTATGACGAACTGCTGACCTTTGTTTATAAGGATCCGGTGATCCCGAGGTACGTCGCGTTCGCTCCAGGCGGCTGCTATATCGTGCGCGCGGACCAGATCAGACAGCATAAGCCGGCTTTTTACCGGAACCTGAACAAGGTGATGAATTATACGCTGGATCCCGCGTTTCCGGCGGAAGCGTACATCGTCGAGCGCATAATGCCTCTGATCTTCAATGCCTGCTACGAAGTCAATCCCTGGATGGAAGACGAAGCGGCGTTTGACAGCCTGATCGCTCAGCGGGAGCAGGCCCTTGCAAAGAAAAAGGAAGAACAGGCCAAAGCCTCGTCCGCCGGTCTTTTAAGGAAGGCCGCGCGGCGCCTGCTGCGCGGATAAGCGCCGGGCCGAAAGGAGATTACATTGACGAAAAAACAGAAACAGGTTTACATGATCCTGATTCTTTCCATGGCCGGCGTCCTGGTGTTTAACCTTCTCACGCCGATGATGACGGACGATTATTCCTACGGGGCCCAGGTTAAGGAAGCCGCCGGCCTTTTTGACCTCGTCCGCCAGGAAGCGCGTCATTATATGACCTGGAACGGAAGAAGCGTCGTGCACTTCCTGCTCCGGATCATGCTTTTCCTTCCGCCCGTCATTTTCAAAAGTCTGAACACGCTGGTTTTCGGCGTTCTTTCCTGCTGCCTGTATTATTTCGCATGCACCCGTAAAACCGCTTCACAGGGCGATAATACTGCCGGCGGACTTTCCTGGGATCCGTTTGCGATGCTGCTGATCCAGCTGGGGCTTTGGCTATTTACCGTAGATTTTTCCGAAACGGTCCTCTGGGAGACCGGGGCCGTCAATTATCTCTGGGGCACGGCAATTATCCTCGGCTTTATGACTTTTGTCACCGCCGGGCTCAGGAAACGCGGATTCCTTCCGGGGACAGCGATACCGGGCCGTCCGTATACACCCGAAGAAGACAGCGCTCCGAAAGAAAAGGCTGTTGTCCTGATCGGGACGTTCCTCTTCGGCCTCGCGGCAGGCTGGTGCAACGAGAATACTTCCGGCGGATGTGTCCTGTATATGCTGTACCTGATGTTTATCACCGACTTCGTTATAGATGAAGGAAACGGTGCGGGAAAGAGCCGCGCGAGATTGAACCGCATTCCGCTGTTCCTCCGGACCGCGGCAGCCGGGAACCTCCTCGGCCTGATTATCATGGTTATGTCGCCGGGCGCCCGCGCAAGGGAAGCTTTTACCCAGGAAAACCACACCGGCCTGTACGGCCTGTTTGCCAGGTTCCAGAAGACGACGCTGACTGTTCGGGAATACTTCCTGCCGCTGCTGGCCGCCCTGTGCGTGCTCTGTATCCTGTGGATCCTGATGGATAAAGAATCCGGCGCCGGCATAAGGACACTGTTTGCGCACTGGAAAGACGATGCTGCCGTCCCGCTGTTTGTATTCCTGTTCCTTGCGACGACCTATGCCATTATCCTGACCGTCCAGCCGCAGCCGCGCGCTTATTTCGGCGCCGGTATTTTCCTGCTGGTCTCGGTCGTCCGGATGATTCTGGACGTACGGGATAAAGAAATCGGCTCGGCAGGAGAAGGCTCCGGCACAATCGCCGCCCGTGCTCTTTGTTACGGAACGGCGGCTGTTCTTACGCTCTCGTTTCTTTTCACCTATATCGACTGCGGAGCACAGCTCGCCCGGATCAACCGCGATTCAAAAGAACGAGTCGCCTACATTGAGCAGAAAAAGGCGGAAGGCGCAGATGAAATTATCGTGGCGCAGCTCCACCCCGCTTTTGAAAACCGTTATACCGTCGCCTATGAGAGCGACCTCGTCGAAGACGACGGGTACTGGACGAACGTCGCGTACGAGACATATTTCGAAGTAGAGAGCATTTCGGCGATACCGTATGATGAGTGGAAAGAGATCCGCTGACGGAATGCCTGTTTCCGGACACGCTTGCGCTCGGTATTCGCTGGCAACGGCACGTAGGGCGTCATAGGACGCCGCCCAAGTGCCGGCCGCTCATAACGGCCCGGAACAGGCACTGTCAGCGGATTGTAATTGCCCTGGTACCAACCGCTCGTCGGGGTCCGGGAGCAGCAGGTGTTCAGCGGATAGGATACCCAGGTGCCGACCGCTCATAACGGCCCGGAACAGGCACTGTCAGCGGATATGAAGGGGGCAGGGCGCCCACTTGTTAATATTCACTGATTTTCATGCGAAGCAATGCGGAAGCGTGCCCGGAATATGGCCGCGCACTCCGGGAGGAAAACAACAAATGGCAGACATTTTGGAGATGATTATGATGATCTGTTTCGGCCTTTCCTGGCCGATCAATATTTACAAGGCGTGGGTCGGGCGCACGGCAAAAGGCATCAGCGTCATGTTCTACGGCTTCATTGTGTTCGGCTATATGGTCGGATTGCTGAGCAAATATATTAA
>JAEEGL010335570.1_pt1 | contig 13388 bp, 7 predicted proteins | sample 9134231 | NCBI WGS metagenome assembly JAEEGL01 (sample SAMN16246548, study PRJNA631951) | gut metagenome | biome: gut microbiome; feature: rumen; material: fiber-attached | host: Bos | place: Iran: Karaj | collected 2018-10 | reverse complement strand
GTAGTTGTCATACTGACGGCTCTGGAGGAACATCTGACGAGAATCATAGTAGTGCTCGTCAATGATGTCAAGACCTATTTCCTCAGCAAACTTCCAAGAGTTCTCATAGTCAGGGTTACCCTTATGTGAACCAGGACCTGCTGTACCTATGATGATGATGTTTGGATAAGCCTTGCGAATCTTATCGTAGATGTACTTGAAACGCTCCTTGAACTCAGGAGTGATCTTTTCCTCATTACCTATACCGATATACTTGAGGTTGAATGGTTCTGGGTGTCCTGCATCTGCACGAACCTTACCCCACTTTGTTGAAGCATCGCCATTAGCCCACTCGATAAGGTCGAGAGCATCCTGTGCCCAACGGTCAATATCATCCATTGGCCAAGGCTCCTGAGCCTGAGTCTTCATGCTCCAGCCACCATTAACGCCCTGACAGCTAACACCACATGGAAGGATTGGCACAGGCTCCATCTTCATATCCTCACAGAGCTGGAAATACTCGAAGTAACCCAAGCCCATTGACTGGAGATAGCCCCATGTATTCTTGATAGCCTTACGCTGCTCCTTTGGACCTACAGAGTTCTTCCAATGATATGTGTCCCAGAAGCCGTCACCACCACCGTGAACTACACAACCGCCAGGGAAGCGCATGAACTGTGGGTGAAGAGCCTCAAGAGCCTCAGCAAGATCCTTACGAAGACCATGACCGTGGTAAGTGTCCTGTGGCATGAGAGAAACCATATCTACGTCGAGATTACCCTTGTCGAGAAGGAGAATCTGGAGGTTTGCCTCCTTGCAATCTGCGTTTGCAGTAAGCTCAGCACTATATTTCTGCCAGCCAGAACCCTTTGTGTTGATCTCTGTCTCTGCGAGAATCTTGTTGTCCTTGCTTGCAAGAACCACTCTTACCTTCTTTGCGTTGCCTTCAACGCTACGGAAGAAAACAGAGAAGTTGTACTTAGCACCAGACTTGATGTTCATTCCGAAGAAGCCCTCGTTCTGCATACCAACACCTGTCCAACCGTTGAAGTCATAGTAATGACCTATGCGCTCAGCATAGATTCGCATGTAGGTTGGGTTGTTAGGATGGATGGTATTATCCATGCGAGGCTCGATGAAACCGGCAGAATGTCCAGGGCGGATGAACTTCCAGTTAGTACCAGGTCCCCATCCGTCGCGCTGTGCAGGACTGTATTCGAAACTGCCATTCTGAACGAGGTCGGCATAGAGGCCGCCATCGGCAGAGAAACTGATATCCTCAAAGAAGATACCGATAAGATTGTCACTAATCACCTTTCCACCAGAAGGTGCTTTTACTGACTTCGCACTCAAGCCAAGGCATGAAGAAAGAAGTAGTGCTCCAATAAATGCTTTTTTTGTCATTTTTAGGTTATTGTTATTTGAATAATTGATCTTGTTACCTCAAGTACTCGACAAAGATAAGATTTTTTTCCCGATTACGCAAGGATAAGCCTCTTTTTTATTAGAAAAATGTTATAAATATATAATGTTTTGTTATAAAACGCATACATTTTGCGATTTCATCGAAAAAAAGGCAGAAAACGTACAAATACGGCAAAGTTTCTCTCTTTGTGAAACCGATTTGCTTATATTGCACATTTTTTTAAGTGTTTATTTACAATTAAGTTTTTCTTTTGTTCCAAAAAATTGCGTAATAATACCATCATGTAAAAATATTTGTAATATTATTTTAAAAAAACGCGCAAAGTTTATACCTTTGCAGCAGGAAAATAAATCCACAAAACCGAAAATCGAACCAAAAATCGTACCATGGTGATGCGGCGTTTGTTTGCGCACACATTCAGTTTTGGTAAGGGGAGATTCTTAAACGTGCCTCAAAGCACGACAAAGATAGAAATCACGGATAATAAAGACGGTAATAATTAACATTGAAAAAACGGGGTAAAAAACCGGTGGGGGTTAATTAAAGACGGATTATATTATGCGGATAACAAAATCAAAGATGGTAATATATTATGTAATTTAAGTAAAGTCAAGTATGAAGAGATTTGTAAAACAAAATGTGTTTGCTCTTGTAGCACTGCTGTTCTTAGGAGTAGCAGACCCATGGGGTATTTGTATTAACAAGGTTGTTGCCCAACCTGGAAAAGCTCCGAATAATTTCAATCCTGCAGAGGGTCGTCTTTTCTTCGAGGATTTCGAGGGGTTGTCTAATGCATCTTTCATAGATGGTGATAAGTATGGTCCAACAGTCGCACCAAATGGTAATGAGCAGGGAAAATATTATCTCTATGGTGGAAGAGGTAGGATTATGAAAGATCCTACATTTGGTAACTACTATCAGAATCTCGCTGATGCAGATGAATATACCAAGAGTCTTTCTGAGAATTTCCTTCGTTATACATTTACTGATAACCAGAGAACTAATAATGTACATGCTATCAAAGGTTACTGGGATCATGGTAGATATATAGCAGGTAGTGGTGCTGCAACTATTGGTTTCTGGGTAAATGGTCAGATAGCTGTAGATTACGAGCTTCCTTTGGAGCGTGGCTCTATGTTCTGTATCTTCAGTAACGATCGTTTCAGAAAGGCAGATAACTTTGACGAAAGACCTCGTTTTATGTTCGACCTCTCTTGTAACGGTTGGACTTATTTATATATGCCAAACACTCATTCAAGTGGCGTGGATATTGGTTGGAACGAATTTTATTATGGAGAAAAGGCAAAGAACTCTGGAACGTCAAATCCACGTAAAAGTCTATTTGGCGAGGAAAATTATGCAAATCCACTTGACCAGAGTATGCATAAGTTCTATGACGACAAGAGATGGCACTATGTGACATACGTTATGGATAATAACCTAATGCATATCACTATTTATCTTGATGGAAAGAAAACAGGAGAAATTTCGAACTGGGAACAACTACCAGAAGCTGTTCATAAAGATAAACCGTATGGAGAGCCAAATGGAACGGCAGACTTATTAGGTCGTACAGAATATCTCCGTAACATCATTCTTGGTGGTTTCACTCCTCATGGACTATTCTATGACAAGCAGTTTTATTCTGATGCAGCTCTTGCATACGATGATATATCTATCTATGGAAAAGCTCTCACTCAGGAGCAGATTCAAGCTATCATTAATCAGAAGCAATACACTCCAAAAGAGTGGCACTATGGTGACAGTTTTGATGAATATAATGAGAGCAGGGGCGGTCACGAAAACAAAAATGATATAACTGGCTTGGGTTTGCATAATCCAACAATTGATCCGTACCTTGAAGTTAAAACAGGTACGAAGTTAACAATTCCAAACGTTCCAAAGGAATATTATGTTCGTGTTGAGTACGATGGAGCAGAAGATGCGATTTCTTCTAAAGACAAAAATTTCAAATATGTTGGATTGCGCGTAGAGGAGAATCCAGAAGATTTTCTTGTAGCAACATATAAGGCAACGAAAGAAGGTGTTAATACTTATACGTTGAATATTAGTTCGAATATATATATCCGCTCAATTGTTATCACTCCTTATCAATATGCCATACTGAAATATGGTAATATGGTAAAGGATGAAGAAGATGAAGATTTTGAATATTTCGAGCCTCTCGATAAAGATAATAAGTATGTTGCATTTAATGTGACGCGTTCTGGCACTACCAGCACTTATACAAGTGAAGATGGCTCAGTAAATTTTGGTCAAAATCCAACACTTCCTATACTTAAACTGAATATTGATGGTCAGAGTGATGCAGATGGTGAACCAAAATACGAGAGCCTAAATAATCAGAATCATTATGTCAAGTACACTAGTACTTCTCCTCATATTGCGTATATCAAGGATGATAAGGTTAAATTGACGGGTGTTGCTGGCAATACATTTATCATTGCAGAACTTATCAGTAATAATAACCTTTACCATGGTTCTGAGGTTGTTGACTCTTTCGAGATTCGTATCATGAAGGAAGGTAATACGCTAAGACTGGCAAATGGTGATAATGTCAATGTAAACCAAAAATTTGTTGTTTCTGAGGATTTGGCAAGTTATATCACCTTGACTATCGGTGGCTGGCAACATAATGAAGGCACATATACTATTCCTGGTGTAGGACCTACAAGTGATAGTTGGGCTGCTGCAAAAGATTTCAATGATCCAATTATTGGACAGAATGGTGTTATCGATGGTTTCAACCAATACTCTATCGGTACACATGTAGCAAAGAGCGAGAAGTTTGGCAATAACAATGGTACTGACGATGGAAATTTCTATCCAAAGAAAGCCTTTGCAAACAATATTACTCCCTGGACTCTCCCTTGCCGTGGTGCATACATCAAATTCGAACCTCTAAAGGCAGGTATCGTTACAATGTATCTTTGTCAGGAAGGCAATCTCTACGATAAAACTTACGATAAAGGTCACTCTAGACACGTTACATGGCGTCCGGTTTATATAACGGATGAAACAGGTAAAGTTGTTGATTTCGTACAGACAGCAACAACGGGTCTTATCACATATGATGACAACTTCTTCGTTGGTGACAAGCGTCGTGCTCAGTTTATTGAGGATATTGAGGCTACATACAATAGGGACCCTTCATTGAGACAGGAACTTCTTAATCTCAAACAAAAAGATTACGATAAGTTCCGCATCCTCATCGACAACTGGAACAATGCAGGTTGGAGACAGAAGGTGATTCCTACAGGCGACGGCGGTTACATGGTAATGTCAGACGCTGTTGTACGCTATACCTTCAATGTACTTCCAGGCAAGACATACTATCTGTTCTCTAATGATACCCAGATTGCAATCTCTGGCTTCAACTTTGAGCAAGGACGTCAACTTAATACAAATAGCAATTTTGAGACTAATCCCGTACGTTACAGACAAGAAGGTACAAAAGTCACCTGGACAGACAATCTTGAAGATCAGCCTGTGATTCCAGTCAACGATGATAAAGATATCACAAATGTTACTTACGAGCGTAACTTTACTCAAGGTAAGTGGTCATCAATCTGTCTTCCATTCAGTATGAACAACAGGCAGATGCGTGAGCAGTTCGGCGAGGAAACAGCAGTTGTTCTTCTCAAGAACATCCACGATGATGGTAAGATTGAATTGATCTGGCACATTAATCAGGACATTATTGCCGGTTATCCTTACTTCATACTTCCAAGAGGTAAGGTTAGCCATAAAAACGTAACGAACGGTGTAATCACAAAGATTACTGCTGATGCATACTTCGGCAAAGAGATTAATTATGAGCACCCACTCATCTCTATAGGTTCAAATGGTGAAACATTCGACTGGCAGGGTACATATAATGGTGAAAACTATAAGGCAGACTATCCATATGTATTCGAAGGTAACTTCAAGAAGGAGCTACTTCCAGCCGGTTCTTATGTGATGAGTAACAATGGTACTCTTACAAAGCTCAAGAATGATGCTGTTGCTAAGCCATTCCGCGCATATCTGAAGTATCAGGGCTCAAATGCAAAGAATGCAAAGCCTCTCTATACATCAATCGACTGGCAGAATGGTGAGACAACATCAATCGATGATATTATCTTCCAGAACGGAATTCTGATGGAATCAACTGACGTTTACGGCATCGATGGTACTGTTGTTCGTCGTGATGCACAGAATCTTTCTAATCTTTCTAAAGGCGTTTACATCGTCAATGGAAAAAAGTTTGTAGTAAAATAACATTGTATTAGGATACATACATGAAGAAAATTTATATATCTCCTATCTGTGAGGGCTTCCTCACAGATCAGGAGGAACTTTTACAGACATCAGTTATCATTTCATCAGGAGCTGATGATGTTGATCCAAACCTTCCAATCCCTCCAATTGGTGAAGGTGGTGAGGGTAATCCAGGTTTTGCCAAAGGAGGCATGATTTGGGAAAACACGGTATTCGATTAATACACCGATGGCGGCGTTGCGATAACGCCTAAAGAGAATATCTCTCTTTACTTGAAAATTACATATCTTTTTTGTATGTTCTTCCTATTCCCCATTTTATGAGGATTAGTGAAGGGCATACTTTTTTGTGTTTCGTCGGCTGTTCGCTATAATTGTATTCATAAAAATGTATTATCAAGTAAGCCCCCTATTCCATTCTACTCATGCTTCTCCTCATTCTCCAGTAGAGAATCGTCATACGTTGTGTTTGCCCCCAATAGAATCTGTTGTACCAATAAAATCCCAGGAAACGGGTTGGTAACTGGTAACGGTCGGGATATCGCTTGCTTGTTGAGACTTGTGAAATACGACAGATATTCGGCATTTTAGGGATCTCAATCCCGAGCGTAAGCGACATTTGTGTGACTGTTATTGTCTGAGACTCTTAGGGAAAGTTTTCGTTTCACACTGACGCTCAGTAAGTTACATTCCCTTACAATCCTTACGTAGTCTCAAATCTCAGTCTCAGTTGTAAAAACGGAATCACTTTTTTTCCTTCTATCTCTTATTTATATATATTATAAATAATTGATAATAAGATAGATAGACAATAGTAAGACAGATAGAAGAAGTAAAAGGATTAAAAACTATATACCTGTTTTTAGAACTGAGACTGAGACTTGAGACTGTTTCCTTTACAAGAAGTACAAGGAAACGTTTACCTAAAAGCAGAAATACAACAAGTTACAATATTTAGGCCATAGTATTCCCGCTATCTCAAACCCATACAAGGGCACAAAAATCATCAGATTTCACCTCTCACAAGTTTCGCCTGAGATTAGTGAAACTATCATTCCGATACAATTTTCGGCATTTACCTCTCACCTCCAAGGCGATCTCTCCACGCCAGACCGCCTTAAACCGCAACAGCCATTTCTGAATTTTGTAATCTGGCATCAAGAAAATGATTAGGGGTACACTAATTGCTCGGAAGCGTCCGAAGTTCCTCCCATGCAAGTCCGTTGTAAATCCGTTGTAGTTCCGTTCATCCTATAGTTCTTAGAACGGAGCCAGAGCGAAGGCATAGCGAAGGCACAACGAAGGCATTTCTACACCGCAGTAACAAGTAACGGGTAACAATAAGGATTCGAGTGTTAGCATATCTCATTCCATATCCTTTGTAATTGGGCAGCAACTTCAATTCAAGTACAATACAGCTCCAATTCAGACTCAATTCAGGTACAATACAGAATTGCACTTCTGTTGTTCTTGTAATGTGATTATCTTTTGCGAACACTAATAACCTGAAATGGAATATCAATTCTTACCTACAATCCCAACAAGGATTGTGTTTACCAGGAAATCCTCCTTTGACATCAGACAATAGCCATTCATACCCCATTGCTCTCCCCATGAATTCTTGCAAATAAAGCGTGTGTCGCCTTGTTTTGTCTTGGTTAGGCCAACTATAGCCATTGCATGTTGATCGGTCGTTATGAAGCGTTCTAAGGCTATTTGACGAAGTGAAGCAAGGTCTCCGTCAATAGAAGGTTTCTTGTTACGAGGCATTTGTCCTTCCCAATACACAGGATGATGATTTTGTAAGGCCTCTACCACCTGTGAATACATATCATTAATAGGCACGTTCATAAGGGCATGACGATGGTGGTTGTCAGGCACTTCGAGTACGAAAGGTTTGCCGTATGGATGATGTATGTAGGATGTTAGCCAAGTGAATTTTATTCCATAAAGAATACTTTCCCCAAACTGCTTCGGCGTATAGTGTGCACTATACAGATAGAAGCCTTTTCTAAGATTGTGCGGAATAAATGGCAGAGCCTTATCCACTTCCTCGTTGAGAGTATTTAGTCCCTTACGGTGTTTTATGGCAATACTAACCTTTTGCCTGACAAGTCTTGACAATGCCTTGCTGTTAAGGTTATCAGGACAGTATGTGCTCCATTGCACCATACCATATTCTTTCAACAATCTCTCCGCATCTGGTCCGATTCCCCTTACGCTTACTGGCATAGTGCCTTGAGACAGATAACTTTCTGATGCCTGTTCAAGAAACAGGTTTCGTACCAGCCATATAGGTGACAGGTTCATTGAGTCCCTATAATTCTCGATTCGTTCTGTCTCTATACAGGCAAGATAGGCATAAATCCAGCATGCTTCTACCTTTCCCTGATCTTTTACCGGAGTAGTTTGAAGGGAATGTCCAAGGACAGAAGAAGAAACATCATTGCTCCTTTCGCGTCGTGAACAGGAAAAAAGAAAGAGGAAGAGGAGGAAGAAAAGACCCACCCCCAAGCCCCTCCCATAAAGGGAGGGGAGTAGATTGTATTGAAACCTCATACTTACGAATAATAAATTATTAACGTACCCTTTCCTCTATGAGAAATGGTATCTATAAGACTCTCCCTCTCGGGGGAAGTCCGAGGTTGATAACATCGGAGCATGTGTCAGACGGAGGGGGGCCTTATTTAATCATCTCAAGCAGTTCCTTACCCGTAATCTTACCACTCATGTCAGTACCTTCGAGGATGTTCTCTGCAAGGTCACGTTTCTGCTCATGTAATCGCTTAATCTTTTCCTCAATAGTGCCAGAAGACAGAAAATGATATACTGTAACAGCATTGTGCTGTCCAATACGATGAGCACGGTCGGTTGCTTGCTGTTCAATGGCAGGATTCCACCAAGGATCGAGATGGAAGACATAGTTTGCACGAGTAAGGTTGAGTCCTAAACCTCCTGCCTTGAGAGAGATGATGAATACGGGGCATTTACCTGCCTGAAACTGTTCCACGAGTTTCTGACGCTCTTTAACAGGTATCGAACCGTCGATATAGAGATAAGGGATATTGGCTTTTTCGAGTTCTTTCAGCACAATGGCAAGGAACGAGGTGAACTGACTGAATACGAGTGCAGAGTCACCGCTCTCTATTATTGGTTCGAGAGCCTCGATAAGAGCCTCAATCTTTGAAGACTTTCCCTTCCAGTTCTTCTCCACAAGTTGGGCAGAACAGGAGGCCTGACGCAGACGTGTGATTTCGGCAAGGGCATTGACCGATACCTTATCCGGGTCTTCTGATTCAAGCATCTTCTGGGCACGCTCACGGATAATCTCATATACCGCCATTTCCTCAGGTGAGAGATTCACGGTCTGATAGATTTCCGTCTTCTCAGGAAGTTCATCGAGAACCTTCTCCTTTGTTCTGCGAAGCATGAACGGATGCACTATACGGTCGAGCTGCTGCTGTCGGTCCTTGTCCTTAGCCACCTCAATAGGTGCGATGAAACGGCGTGAGAAGTCCTCATAGCTGCCGAGAAGTCCGGGATTGACAAACTGGAAGAGATTCCACAGTTCGCCAAGATGGTTCTGCACAGGGGTACCAGTCAGCATTACACGGTATTTGCTCTTTAGCTGCATGGCAACGCCAGAGGTCTTGGCACCACGGTTCTTTATCACATGAGCCTCATCAAGCACGACTGTAATCCATTCCTTCTGCGTTATCTCTGTCTTGACAGATAGAAGCAAGCCGTATGTACAGATGATCACATCCCCAGCCTTTGCATCGGAAATGCAAGTAGAACGGTTAGTGGTGAAGTTGAGTATAGAGACATTGAGTGAAGGTGCGAACTTCTCGATTTCCGTTTTCCAGTTGGGTGCCACAGAGGCAGGTGCAACGACGAGAGCCGGTCCTTCGCTTGCTTTAAAGAGCATGTAGGTAATAGTCTGTATTGTCTTACCAAGTCCCATGTCATCGGCAAGCAATGCTCCTGCACCCCATGAGTTGAGACGCGCAATCCATTGATATCCCTCTACCTGATAGCTACGTAGAGTAGCATTAAGGGTGGAAGGAATATCAGGCTTGTATTCGCTTGAGTCAAGGATTCTCTTTCTTATCTCGATAAGTTCAGGGTCAACTTCAAGATGGAGTTCACCATCAACCATACTCGTATCGAGCAAAGCAGCAGAGAAAGCCGACATCTGCAAGTGACCACGCTGACGTGAAGCAAGGGCATCCAACGACATGAGCTGTCGGTGCAGACGTTCACTCAACGCGATATATTCATTTTCACCAAGACGGATGAAGCGGTTACGACTTTGTCCTATAAGGTCGAGAAGATCGGCAACAGATATTTTTGTATTCTCATCCAGTTGTACGGATCCCTCCATCTCAAACCATCCGTTCTTGTTTTTCTTCAACGAAGCATTCCATTGTGAGGCTGTATAGCGATGATTGAGTCTGAGTTTGTGACCTTCCGGCCATTCCAGCACATACGGAGAGTCTTCGCCCTTTTCACGGACGAAATCAAGGATTGGGAGTAGTCCGAAGGCATCTACCTGAAAAGTTTTCTCAGGTGGAAGGGTATCTTCTACACCATTTACCAGATTATAATAATTGATACGCTCTTTCTCCAAGTCACGCTCTACGCAGACACGTGTAGCACCCGTAATATCGAATATCACCGAACTTCCTTCACCTGGTACACATTGAGCACGGCCATCGGCAAGTGGTCGGCAGAAAATGCTGACAATATATGCCTCCTTACCCTGAGGGCGCATTTGCAGGGTGATATTCGATGTTCCCTTAACGGTATCAAGCGTTGAACCTCCTTTGATGAGAGAAGAATGTACCTCTACCTTTCCGCGAAGACTTTCAAGGAAGCGTGAAAGTGTTTCCTCAGCATCAAGCGGGAACTTGCCCAAGTCGAGTAACTGACTGAAATAAGGGCGCAGTTCTGGTGTCATACGGAGATAATTGATACTTGAAGCGCCACGTGAGACAATCACGTAATCCCTATCCACCTGTTCTTCAGGCACATTACTCTTGATGGTAAATTCTGTATCAGAACGTTCTATAACGAGATATGGCATCTCTTCTGATACAGTAACGAGAGAGTAAGGAGCCCATTTTCCAACATATAGACGGGAACGGGAAGTCATCTCAGGAAGCACATTGGCAAGGCTCACATAATACGTAGATTTCTTGTTACCATAGCGTTCGCGATTACGGATACGCACATCCTCAGGATCCATGTTCTCGTCAGCCATATCCATAAAACTGTAATAGCCTATGCTCTTGCCTGCGCTCCATGCACCTGATTTCAGTATCTGCTGCTGTCGCACCTCACATACATCGTCATTAATGCTTTGCATGAAATATGCCAAACGCTCAGACTGTTCAGCATCCTTTAACTGTTCCATCTTATTGGCAGACAGAGATTCAAGCACATATTCCCATTGCTGCTTGACGTAGATGGATGTGAGCAGATGGTTCTCGTAGTATGATTTCTCAGCAAGTTTATGTTCTTTCTCGCTTAAAGGCTTGAATTTCTCATTGTCATATTTGATACAAAGCCACTGAGGAGAATTATTCTCGATACCATCTTCTGTGAGAATATTCGTTCTGCCGAGATAGTTGACAAGAAGTACGAAAAGTTGTTTTGAAAGATTGTCAACGGTTGGGAAAAGAAGGCGTATCTCATTAACATACCCCTTCCTGTTGGTAAATGCGCAAGCCAATGCCCAGGCAGCTTTTATTGCATCTTCCTTCATCTTCTTCTCATTACGTCGGATGAAGTTGGCAATCATACTCTCACCATTAGCTGTACCCTCGCGCTTGCAGCAGATGATGTAGATGAAGTTTGCTATGCTTGTAGGTAAGTTTGTGCTTGCTATAGTCTTTGATGTCTTTGTGTTGTAGATTACCTGTGCCTTCCTAAATTCCTTCAACGCATCAGAATATTGACCTTTGAAGGTGAGAATCATAGCAGATAGCAGATGGGCATCACATATAGGCTTGTCCATTGTAATCTTTGGCTTCTTTCCTTCTGCAAGATAAGCATACAGATAGATTGCATATAGCAGCTCATCTCGTCGCATATCTGTGGAATAGTTGCGGGTTTCAGCAAGTGTTATTATACGCTTGCTATCAAGCAGCATCTCACCCTTGTAGCAGAGCTGAAGCACATCGTTTATGAGTTCCACAAAACTGGGCTCTGTGATATGCGATAGCAGAGCTATGTATTTGTCATCATTGATGATAGGGTGAAGATATGCAACGTCGCTACCGAATATAATTGAAGCTTCAGATGTATTGCTGTAATTACTGCGGATATACTCGCATAATGCTATTTGAACGGGCTTCTGATTCATCTGGAAGTATTGGAAAACCTTACACAATACCGCCAATATGCTGTTCCCCTCATCTGTATCATAGAGCCACTCCAATATCTTAACCATCACACTCGGTGAGATGCGATACATCAGCTCACGATACGTGAAGTTATACGTGCCACGCACAAGATATCCATCATTGGCAAGTTTTAGGTGAAGACTACCCCCCACAAAACCCTTGTCAACCTTCATTATGCGTGCCACAATATCAGTTGGCAGGATGCTGTCCGTATCCTGAGTGGCAAAATAACCGAGTAAAAGTTTTTCTGAATAAGAAAGTCCCTCTAACATTTATTTCATTGTATAGGCAAGGGCGTATGCCTTGACCTGTTTTACCATAGCAAGAAGTCCGTTTGAGCGTGTTGGTGACAGATGATCTTTCAGACCTATAGCCTCTATGAAATAGAGATCGGCATCAAGGATCTCCTGTGGCTTATGTCCGCTTATGACACGTATTAAAAGAGCTATAATACCCTTCACGATAAGCGCATCGCTCTCTGCAGAGAATACGAGATTTCCCTCGTCATCACGGTCACATTGAAGCCACACGCGAGACTGACAGCCATCAATAAGATTCTGCTCTGTCTTGTATTTCTCATCAAGAGGCTCCTGCTCATTACCTAAGTCGATGAGCAACTGATACTTGTCCATCCAGTCGTCAAAAGCGCTGAACTCCTCTATTACCTCGTCTTGTATTTCGTTTATAGTCATAAATTTATAAATTATTAGACCCTCTAAATCTCCTTTAAAGGGGAACTTGTTGCTCTCCGGCTCCCTCCCTACGGGGGAGGGCGGGGGGAGAGGCCTTATTTTACACTTTCTAAGATAAACAGTTTATCACTTGGCCTTACCTTATCAGGAACAGCGATGCTTATTCTCCAGCCTTTCTTTGCCGTCTGCACAGGCTTCAGGTCATAACGTATCTCATTACAGTCAAGATACATAGCACCAGTCGTAGGTCCTGTGATTAGCAGTTTGTCGCCAACCTTTATCTCATGAGCCTCAACCTGAAACTCTGCAACGCCAATCTTTGAGAAGTATTTTATCGTCTTTGCGCAATAAACCTTCTTCTCCGTTGCCTTTGAGCCGTAGGAGTCGTTCCATTCGCCAAGTGTCTGTCCCTGATAGTAGCCATCCCAGAAACCACGGTTGAAGACACGCGCAAGACGCTCGTCCCAAGCATCCTTTGCAGCCTCGGTAAAGAGTTTCTCTTCGTCTGACGAATCAGCATCATGAAGAACGGCATTGATAGCTTCACGATAGCAACGAACCACGGTATCTACATACTCAGGACCACGTGCACGTCCTTCTATCT
>JAEEGL010266658.1_pt1 | contig 13388 bp, 6 predicted proteins | sample 9134231 | NCBI WGS metagenome assembly JAEEGL01 (sample SAMN16246548, study PRJNA631951) | gut metagenome | biome: gut microbiome; feature: rumen; material: fiber-attached | host: Bos | place: Iran: Karaj | collected 2018-10 | reverse complement strand
GTAAAGCAAGCCGAGGCTCTCGACGTGATGTTTGAGAAGAAGGGCTTGAAACTCGACACATTCCTCTGCCTCACCGCCGACCACGACACTCTCGTTGCTCGCCTCCTGAACCGCGCAAAGGATTCGGGCCGTGCAGACGACGCTGATGTCAATGTCATCGAAAACCGCATCAAGGTCTACAACGAGCAGACCCTCCCCGTTGCCGAGTACTACAAGAACCAAGGCAAATCGGTGGAAATCAACGGCATCGGCGAAATCACCGACATCTTCAACACCATTTGCGAGGCAATTGACAAGGTAAAATAGTATTCAATTACAATCAATTATATTAATAACAAGTTCTAAGATTTCTTTATTCTTTACAAGGCGCGGCTGTCGTGAGATACGCCGCGCCAATTTTTTTGGGTATGTTTTAGGAAAAATTATGGCAATGTTGGTTATGTTTTAGGAAGATTTCTAATAGTGTTGGTTATGTTTTAGGAAAAATTTATATGATTTTTGGTTATGTTTTAGGAAAAAGTAATTATATTTGCAGCGCAAACCAAATCCAAACCATTATGTACAGCAGGGAACTCACAAAACAACTTCGTCAATGGAGCGCACAGCCGTCGCATAAGCCGCTTGTAATACGCGGTGCGCGTCAGGTTGGTAAAAGCACGCTTGTAAGAGACTTTGGGCGCGAATTTGACATCTTCATTGAAGTTAACCTCGAACTATCGGAAGATGCTTCCATTTTCCAAAAAACAGACAACGTGGAAGATATTTGGCAATACCTATGCCTGCGCAACCATACAATCTCCGACCGTGAGAAAAAGATGCTACTATTCATCGACGAAATCCAGGAAGTGCCACAAGCAGTAGGTCTGTTGCGTTATTTCTATGAAAAAATGCCGTGGCTCTACGTCATCACAGCCGGCAGCCGACTTCAAAACCTAATGAAAAAAAACGTTTCGTTCCCTGTCGCCCGCGTTGAATATATGAACCTTCGCCCATTCTCATTTTACGAATTTATTAATGCGACGGAAGGTCCGCAATGGGCGCAGATGCTTACCGACAGGAGTGTAACGCCACTTATGCACGAACAAATGCTCGCTTTTTTCAACAAGTACGCACTCATAGGCGGTATGCCAGAAGTCGTGAAAAACTACGCCGAACATAGAAGCGTCGAACGGCTCTCCCCTATATACAATTCTATCCTGAAAGGCTACAACGAAGACGTGGAACGTTATGCCAACAACGACGAGCAGGTACGCACAATCCGGCACGTGATAGGCACTGCGTGGTATTCCGCAGCCGAAATCATCACTTTTGCCAATTTTGGAAATAGCACATACACAAGCCGACAAATCCACGACGCAATGGATTGCATACAAAGGGCGTATCTACTTTCATTGGACTATCCAGTAACATCCACTGACGCACCCGCAATTCCAAGCCTCAATTACTCACCAAAACTCATTATGCTCGACATTGGCATCACAAACTTTGTGGCAGGCATACAGACCGAATATTTCAAGAACAAGGAACTACTCGACACTTGGCGTGGACGTGCCGCAGAGCAGATAATGGCGCAGGAATTGAGATGCCTCCTCGACCAAAACTACGCCGACTCTCAGTTTTACTGGGTGCGCAACAAGAAAGGCACAAAGGCGGAAATAGATTTTGTATGGCAACACGCTGGCAAACTGATGCCAATCGAAGTGAAGATGGGCACCAACTCACATTTGCGCTCAATGCACAGTTTTGTGAACACTGCCGATAGAGACGACATCACAGCCATTAGATTTTGGAGCGGCGAATACTCTGTACAAGATGTAACGACACCCGCCCCCGACAACAAACCATACCGACTCGTCAACATCCCGTTCTATTACGCCGGACAACTCACAGAGATTCTGAAAGCAATAGATGCGGAAGATTCGAAATAACATCGAAGATATTCTTTACAGGCGCGGCTGTCGTGAGATACGTCGCGCCAATTTTTTTTATTCCGTCCTATACACGTGCAGGTTTACATTGTTGTTTGACGGATTGAAAAACTCAATAATCCTATCCGCAAACGACGGCGAACAAGTGGTTTCGTAGGAGAGTTGCGGGAAAATTTCGCGCATAGTGGCAAGGCGGTAAGGCATGTCGTAATCGCCATAAAAAACCACAAATTGCGGTCGGCGGTCGGCAAATGCCTGGTTCAAGAAATATTTTTCGGAATAGATGTTGTGTTCGTTAAGCGAAATATCGCCAATTTCCGACGAAAAATACAGCGACGGATCAACACCTTCGCCCGTGCATCTGAGTCTGTAAATATCAGCATATTTGCCGAGATAAAACGGCGGCAGCGACTTGCCGCACGACCGCCCCCTGTCCTCCACAAAAATAGAAACAATGTCCGATTTATACCGCGACAGATAAATCATCGCCTCCACCTGCGGACGGCGCGTATAAGACACCGACGCCATTATGAGCATAGGAGTGTTAACAGCAAAAAACAGTGCCACACTCAATTTTCTGAGCCTTGGCCGCGAGATGAAAAACCGCGATTCGCTCTGAAACCTGAACCATCCCGTAACACAAAGTATGAAAAACAACGGCAATATAGAAACCATGAATTTTTCTTCCTTGTTGGGCAACAGATAAGACACTATAATATAGAACGTTACAGGGAAAAACAACATAAAACAGTGCCGCCAAGATTTTACGTAGCCAAACAATCCGAGAAAACCCCACGGCAACGGAATCACCATCGCAAGGATGGAAATATACATATACACCGACCTAAACTCCCACTCCGAATTACGGTAGCCCTCCACAATGTCGGCAATGTACTCGCCAACCACGTAAAACGGTGTGCCAAAGGCGATTGTATCCACCAATCCTTCCAACGCAAACAATGCGATGCCCGCACCAAAAAGTATCATCATGGCGCGTTTTAAACCCGATTTAATCATGTAACATATTGCACAGCCAATCAGGATAATCATCAGGTTGTAACAAAACGACACCGCCACACCCAACAAAAACCCCGTAAAAATGTCGTCAGCAAATTTGTAGGTCTGTTTGCGGGTTTTGGCAAGACGATAAACGGCGGCAAGCATGATGACAGACGCCACACATTCGGGCATATTTTTGACGCTCAAATATGGCAAAAACCACAACATCGACGTCAAAACACCTATCGCCAAGGCAGCGCGGCGGTTGGCGAGTCGGTATGTTATCCTATAACAATAATAAATAGACAGCATCGACAGCAAGCCATGTACAAGCCTCATTATGAACATTTTGCTCTGCGCGTCGAATAGGTTAAAAAACTCGCAGATGTACAGAATGGCGGCGTTAAGGTATAGATATACCACGCTGTTGCCGTGCCGGATAAAATTGTAGATGTCGTCGTTCATTATCAGTTGCTGCATCGAGAGCGTGCCGTTGACAATGTTTTGCGCGGTTTCAAGATAGGCATAATGGTCGAAACCGAAGGCGATTCCACGTGCAAACAGCACCGCCAACAGTCTGAATAAGAAGCCCGTCCATATACAAAACAGCAACGGTTTTTCCTCAAAACAATATCTGATAAATCGACGCATAATTTAACTTCCAAATCCCTGCAACTCGCACAATTTTTTGTAAGCACCGTTTTTGGCAATCAACTCTTCGTGGCGGCCGCGCTCTATGATTTCGCCGTTTTGGAGTACGCAAATTTCGTCGGCGTTGCGGATGGTTGACAGGCGGTGCGCTATTACAATGGAAGTGCGGTTTTTCATAAGGTTGACGAGGGCATCCTGCACAAGTCGCTCGCTCTCGGTGTCCAAGGCGGAGGTCGCCTCGTCAAGGATGAGGATAGGCGGATTTTTCAAGACGGCGCGGGCAATGGAAATGCGTTGACGCTGACCGCCTGACAATTTGCCGCCACGGTCGCCTACTGTACTTTCGTAGCCGTCGGGCTTGTCGTTGATAAAGTCGATGGCGTTGGCAACACGCGCAGCCGCAGTTACCTCCTCGTCGGTAGCCGATTCCACGCCAAAAGCGATGTTGTTGCGGATGGTGTCGTTAAAGAGAATCGACTCTTGGTTTACGTTGCCCATCAAGGCGCGGAGGTCGGTGAGTTTGTAATTTTTTACATTGATGCCGTCGATGAGGATTTCGCCCTCCTCAACGTCCCAAAACCTCGGCAGCAAATCCACAAGCGTAGATTTGCCGGAGCCAGACTGACCAACCAAAGCCACAGTTTTGCCTTTTTCTATGGTGAGGTTGATGTGGCGGAGTACATATTTTTCGTTGTAACGGAACGAAACATCTCGGAACTCGATGCTATGATTGAAGTCGCTGATACGCACGGGGTTGGCAATTTCGGGAACGGTAGATTTGTCCTCCAAAATGGCGTTGACGCGGTCGAGCGACGCCATGCCTTTCTGGATGGTGTTGAAGGTGCGCGCCAAATCCTTCGCGGGGTTCAGTATCTGCGTGAAAATCACAAGGTAAGCGATAAATTCTGACGAGGTAAACGTGGTGTCGCCCTTCACGAGAATCAAATATCCGCCCACCACCAGAATAAACGTGAACGCCACGATGCCCAAAAATTCGCTTAGCGGCGACGACAGCGAATGTTTGCGCATTATCTTGTTTTGGAGGCGATATACCTTGTCGTTAATCTTCTTAAAACGCTCCTTCATCTTGCCCTCCGCCACAAAAGCCTTGATGATGCGCAGTCCGCCGAGAGTTTCTTCCATGATTGTGAGCATTTCGCCCGCCGCCGCCTGACCTTTGCCGGAGGTGTCTTTGAGACTTTTGCCGATTTTGCCGATGAGAATAGCAATAAAAGGCAGCACGAGGAACGACACGCAGGTCAACTCCCAACTCGTATATATCATGTAACTGAGAAACACCACAATCTGTATCGGGTCTTTGAACAGCATGTCAAGACTGCCCGAAATACTCGCCCTAATCTCCTGTACATCAGATGTGAAGCGGCTGAGGATGTCGCCCTTTTTCGACTCCGAAAAATACCTCAACGGCAGGTCGAGTATCTTATTATATATGCGTCGTTGAAATTGCATCACAGTGCCGTTGCTAATCGGTGCCATGAAAAAACTGCCCATGTACGAGAAGAAATTTCTGAAAAACGCGCCCACAAGCACCGCCCCACCGAGGAACAGAAGTGCGTAAAATTTGCCGTATTCTTCGCCTACGAGAAACACATGATATTTAAAATGCGCCATGAAACTCTTATAGTTCCACTCCAACACCCCCGGATCCGCCACGATGCCTCCGTTGGTATCAAACAACGTGTCCAAAAACGGTATGAACATCGTAAAACTAAACAACGAAAACACCGTCCCCAGTGCGTTGAGGACGATGTTTAGAACAACATATTTCTTAAACGGCGCAAGGTATCGCGCAATAACTGCAAAACTGTTCATTTATTAATTAAAGTGTGTTTATGAATCTTCGGGGACAAAGATACAACAAAAATGTCAATCAAGCAAACGCTCCTCAAAAACTAATCATCCCCCATCCCCATCCTAACACGCCAGCAATCACTATCAGCAATATCGGGCTGGTTTTCCACAGCAACTGCGCCGCCACCGTGCCGCCAAAAATCACAAAACTAAGCCACGACGTAAAAGTCTCCCTGTCGCACATCAGGATGCCGGCGGCAATTATCAGACCGGCTACCACGGGCAACATGTACGCCATCGGACGCTTGACGTATTCTGATTCCTTGTGTTTGAAAAAAAGCCGCAACACTATAGCCATCAGCAAGATGGACGGCAGACACAGCGAAAGAGTTGCCACCACCGAACCTAACACGCCCGCCTCCGTAAAACCCACAAAGGTAGCCGTGTTGATGGAAATTGGACCCGGCGTCATCTGCGACACGGCAAGCAAATCGGCAAACTCCGCCGCGCTCATCCATTGGTAATCGTCAACAACGTCCATGCGAATCATTGAAATCATCGAATATCCGCCGCCAAATCCAAAGAGTCCTATCTTAAAAAACACCCAAAAAAGTTGCAAGTAAATCATCGTTCAACAAAGCAATTAATTAATAAGAGAATAAATGAAACCTGTGTGGCAATTATGCATTATGCATTGAAACCACCCGCGCCGAAATCACGCCCACTACGATTGCCGCCAAAATCAAGTACACCGGCGAAATGCCAAGCAGACATATCAGAAGGCACGTCGCTATGGGAATCCAAATGGTCTTGGCGGTGATTTTTGCCTTTTTGAGCATATTGATGCCGGGGACGAGTATCAACGCCGCCACGCACGGACGGATGCCCGAAAAGACGTTCCTTACGGTTTCAAACTCGTTGATGTCGCGGAAAAACGACGCTATCAACATTATAATAATCATAGACGGCAGCATCGCGCCCATCATCGCCGCAAACGAACCCAACGCCCCCTTTATCTTGTGTCCGGTGTAGAGGGCCATGTTGATTGCAAACACGCCCGGCAACGCCTGAGCGAGCGTTATCGACTCCCAAAACTCGTCTTCGTCCATCCATTTGTTGCGGTCCACGAGCGCGTCCTTCACCATGGCAATCATCGCGTATCCGCCGCCAAATGTGAACGCCCCGATTTTGAAAAACGACCAAAATAATCTAATAGTCAGCATGTTTAAGTAACAATTAAAAAATACACGGTGTCAAATCGGCTGCAAAGTTACAAAAAAAACATCAGTAATTACCGCAAACCCTATACGTAATCCCCATATATAAATTTTCCTTTAATTACGTTTTTCCTTTACACCTACTATGAAAACTTATTCATATCTTTGCATCGTAAAATAATAATCACAAAATCGAAAGCAAAATGAGTGGATTAAGATTTCAGGTAGTAGGCGAGGCCTTCAAGAAAGAGGCGCGCCCCGTGGACACTCCCGACGAGCCTACGTCGGGTTACTTCGGCAAGTATGTGTTTGGCAAGGAGCAGATGGCAAAATATCTCTCCAAGGACACCATCAAGCAGATCAACCTCATCACCAAGTCGGGCAAGCCGCTCGACCGCAGCATCGCCGACCAAGTGGCGGCGGGCATGAAACAGTGGGCGATGGAACTCGGCGCAACGCATTATACGCACTGGTTCCAGCCGTTGACCGAAGGCACTGCCGAAAAACACGACTCCTTCATAGAGTACGACGGCGCACCCGGCGAGGGCGTCATCGAGGAATTTTCGGGCAAACTGTTGGCACAGCAGGAGCCTGACGCATCAAGTTTCCCGTCGGGCGGTCTGCGCAACACCTTTGAGGCGCGTGGTTACTCGGCATGGGATCCGTCGTCGCCCGCCTTCATCGTGGACGACACCCTCTGTATCCCCACCATCTTCATCTCCTACACCGGCGAATCGCTCGACTACAAAGTGCCGTTGCTCAAAGCACTTTCGGCTGTTGACAAGGCGGCAACCGAGGTTTGTCAGTACTTCGACCCCAACGTCAAGAAAGTGTTCTCGTACTTGGGATGGGAACAGGAGTATTTCTTGGTTGACGAAGGACTTTACGCCGCACGTCCCGACCTCTTGCTCACCGGCCGCACCCTCATCGGACACGAGAGCGCGAAAAACCAGCAGTTGGAAGACCACTACTTCGGCTCTATTCCTGAGCGCGTGCAGTCGTTCATGAAAGAAGTGGAGTTTGAGGCATACAAGTTTGGAATCCCCTGCAAGACAAGGCACAACGAGGTTGCCCCCAACCAGTTTGAACTTGCGCCTATCTTCGGCGAGACCAACCTTGCCAACGACCAGAACTTGCTCATCATGTCTATCATGAAGCGCGTGGCTCGCAAGCACGGTTTCCGCGTACTGTTGCACGAAAAACCCTTTGCCGGCATCAACGGTTCGGGCAAGCACAACAACTGGAGCCTCGGCACCGACACCGGCGTAGGACTCCTCACGCCCGGCAAGACACCGGAGGAAAACTTGCAGTTTGTTACCTTCGTCGTTAACATCCTGATGGCGGTATATAAGAACAACGCGCTCCTCAAAGCATCCGTGATGACCGCAATGAATGCTCACCGTCTCGGCGCAAACGAGGCACCGCCCGCAATCATCTCCGTATTCCTCGGCACTCAGTTGTCCTCCCTCTTGGACAAACTCGAAAACGCTTCGAGCGACGAGGCCATCATCCTCGACGACAAGAAAAAGATGTCGCTCGGCATCGGCAACATCCCCGAAGTGCTCGTTGACAACACCGACCGCAACCGTACCTCGCCGTTTGCCTTCACCGGCAACAGGTTTGAGTTCCGCGCCGTTGGTTCGTCTGCAAACTGTGCGTCGGGCATGATTGCAGTCAACACCGCCGTTGCTGCGCAGTTGTCGGAGTTTAAGAAGACCGTTGACGCGAAAATCGCCGCCGGTCTGTCGAAAGAACACGCTATTTTCGACGTTATCAAGCAATATTTGAAGGAATCCAAGGCTATCCGTTTTGATGGCAACGGCTATTCTGACGAGTGGAAGGCTGAGGCTGCCAAGCGCGGTCTCGACTGCGAGACTTCCGTGCCGAAGATTTACGACGCATACACCACGCCGCAGTCTATCGAGATGTTCACCAAGATGGGCGTCTTGACGGAGAAGGAGTTGGTGGCCCGCAACGAGGTAAAATGGGACATCTACACCAAGAAAATCCAGATCGAGGCTCGCGTACTCGGCGACTTGGTTTTGAGTTCCATCATCCCCGTAGCCACTAAGTATCAGGCACTTTTGCTCGACAGCGCATGCAAGATGGCGAAGGTATTTGGCGATGAGAAGGCTGCAAAACTCGGCGACCAGACCATCAAGACAATCGAGAAGATTTCGGGTTACATCGACAGCCTCAAAACCAACGTGGAGGCTATGGTGGATGCCCGCCGCGTTGCCAACAAGATTGAGTCTGAGAAAGACAAGGCCATCGCTTACCACGACACCGTGCTGCCTTTCTTCGACGTAATCCGCGCCAATGTAGACAACCTCGAACTCATCGTTGACGACGAGATGTGGCCGCTGCCCAAATACAGGGAGTTGCTGTTCATCAGGTAGTTGTTGCGCAATCTCCGCCGCCTAACGGCGACGGTGGATTTTAAACAAAAATTACCGTCAATTCTAAACCCTGCCCCGCGCTCTATCGCGCAAGGCAGGGATTTTTTTTATACTGTCAATCAAACAGGTTAATCCAGTGGAATGTCGCCGAACTATAAAACAAAACGGAAGAATCTTCTTTTTCAGAAAATTCTTCCGTTTATGTTTATCAAAATATCAATCACTCATTCTTAGTCGATAACACCCGGCTTGGGGTTTACCTGGATGTGGTCGTAGCGACGCATACCAGTACCGGCGGGAATCAAGTGGCCTACGATGACGTTTTCCTTCAAGCCCTCCATATAATCCACCTTGCCAGAGATTGCAGCCTCGTTGAGCACGCGGGTGGTCTCCTGGAAGGATGCCGCCGACATGAACGAAGATGTCTGCAACGACGCCTTGGTGATACCTTGGAGAATCTGGCACGAAGTAGCGGGCTCGGCATCGCGCGCACTAACGGGTTTGAGACCCTTGCGTACAAGTGCCGAATTTTCGTCGCGGAGTTTGCGGAGCGTTACAATCTGTCCAGCCTTCAAAACCTCCGAATCACCAGCATCTTCGATAAGTTTTTTGCCAAACATGCGGTCGTTTTCGTCGATGAAGTCCCACTTGTCAACAACCTCGGATTCGAGGAAATTGGTGTCGCCCGGATCAAGAATCTTCACCTTGCGCATCATCTGACGTACAATCACCTCAAAATGCTTGTCGTTGATTTTAACGCCCTGGAGACGATAGACTTCCTGAATCTCGTTGACGATGTACTCCTGAACGGCTGTGGGGCCGAGAATGTCGAGGATGTCGGCGGGGGTAACAGCACCATCGGAAAGCGGCGTGCCAGCCTTCACAAAGTCGTTGTCCTGCACCACAATCTGCTTGCCGAGCGATACGAGATACTTCTTGGGTTCGCCGGTACGCGGAGTAACGGTAATCTCACGATAACCACGCTTAACGCGACCCATGTTAACAATACCGTCCACCTCGGACACAACAGCGGGGAACGAAGGATTCCTTGCCTCAAACAACTCTGTAACACGGGGCAAACCACCGGTGATGTCGCCATGAGAACCCACGGTACGAGGAATCTTAACGAGCGATTCGCCAGCCTTCACCGTATCGCCCTCGTCCTTCAAAAGGATGGCGGTAACAGGCAAGTTGTACGATGCAAGCACATTATTGTCGCCATCAACAATCTTGATGCTCGGAATCTTGGTCTTGTCCTTGGATTCCATCACAATCTTGTCAACGTGTCCGGTCTGCTCGTCGCGCTCCTCCTTGTAAGTAACGCCTACCTCCATGTCCTCAAACTTGACTGTACCGTCAAACTCGGTGATAATAGGAGCATTGAAAGCGTCCCAAGTGAAAATCACGTCGCTCTTCTTCACTGCGTCGCCGTCCTTAAAGTACAGCAGCGAACCGTATTGGATGGGCGTTGTAGTGAGTACAATCTTGGTGTTGGCATCGATGATACGCGCCTCGGCGAGTCGGGAGATTACCACCTGACATTCCTTGCCCTCGAAATCTGTACCGGGCACCGCCTTCAGGTCGCTTATCTGGATGAAACCGTCGTAACGGGACGAATATGTGTTTTCCGAATTAAGAGTACCAGCCACACCGCCGCCGTGGAATGTACGGAGCGTAAGCTGAGTACCAGGCTCGCCGATAGACTGCGCTGCGATAGTGCCTACCGCCTCGCCAATCTGCACTTTGCGGTTTGTGGCAAGGTTGCGACCATAACACTTGGCGCAAACGCCACGGCGCGATTCGCAGGTGAGCACCGAGCGGATTTCAATCTGCTCAATGGGCGAAGCATCGATTTCGGCGGCGATAGCATCGGTGATTTCCTCGCCGGCTTTTACGATAACCTTGCCGGTCAAGGGGTTAACAACGTCGTAAATGGGGTTGCGGCCCAAAACCCTGTCGCCAAGGCTCTCCACCACCTCGTCCTTCTTGCGGAGCGGAGTTGCAATCAGGCCGCGGATAGTGCCGCAGTCCTCCTGCGTGATGATAACGTCCTGAGCAACGTCCACAAGACGACGTGTCAAATATCCGGCGTCGGCGGTCTTCAACGCGGTATCGGCAAGACCCTTGCGCGCACCGTGCGTGGAGATAAAGTACTCCAACACCGACATACCCTCCTTAAAGTTTGAGATAATCGGGTTTTCGATAATCTCGGCAGAAGCGGCTGTACCAGACTTCTGCGGCTTGGCCATAAGACCACGCATACCCGACAACTGACGAATCTGGTCCTTGGAACCACGCGCACCCGAATCAAGCATCATGAATACGGAGTTGAAACCGTCGTTGTTTGCGCTGAGGGTCTTCATCACCGTGTCCGAGAGTTTGTCGTTGATGTAGTTCCAAGTATCTACAACCTGCTGATAACGCTCGTTGTTGGTAATCATACCCATGCTGTAGTTCATCATGATTTCGTCCGCCTTCTCGTGTCCTTCGGCGATGAAAGCCTCCTTCTCCTTGGGCACAACAACGTCCTCCAAGTTGAACGACAGACCGCCCTTGAAAGCACGGTAGTAGCCGAGATCCTTGATGTCGTCGAGGAACTGCGCAGCCCTTGCCATGCCGCAACGCTTGATGACGCGGGCGATGATGCTCTTGAGGTTTTTCTTCTTGATGACCTCGTTGATAAAGCCAACCTCCTTGGGTACGAGTTGGTTGAACAACACGCGACCTACGGTGGTGTCTATCATCTTGTTGACGAAGATGTCGCCTTCGAGGACATCCACCTTAATCTTGCAGGCAGCCTGCAAAGCGGCCTTGCCTTCGTTGTAGGCGATAATGGTTTCTTCTGGGCTGTAATATGTGAGACCAGTGCCTTTGACCGGTTTGCCGTTTTCGAGTTTGCGCTCCTTGGTCATGTAGTACAGACCAAGAATCATGTCCTGCGACGGCACGGCGATAGGCTCGCCACTCGCGGGGTTGAGAATATTATGCGAAGCCAACATCAGCACCTGAGCCTCCAAAATGGCGGCATTGCCCAGCGGCAAGTGTACTGCCATCTGGTCGCCGTCGAAGTCGGCGTTGAACGCGGTACATACCAACGGGTGAAGCTGGATGGCCTTACCTTCGATGAGTTTGGGCTGGAACGCCTGGATGCCGAGCCTGTGCAGCGTAGGAGCACGGTTGAGCAATACGGGGTGTCCTTTGATGACATTTTCGAGGATGTCGAATACCACGGGATCCTTGCGGTCCACAATCTTCTTCGCGCTCTTGACGGTCTTAACAATGCCGCGCTCAATGAGTTTGCGGATAACATACGGCTTGTACAATTCCGCAGCCATGAGTTTGGGCAGACCACATTCGTGCATCTTGAGTTCAGGACCCACGATAATTACCGAACGTGCAGAATAATCGACACGCTTACCGAGCAAGTTCTGACGGAAACGTCCCTGCTTACCCTTCAAACTGTCGCTGAGGGATTTCAACGGACGGTTTGCGTCGCTCTTAACGGCGTTAGACTTGCGGGAGTTGTCGAGCAACGAATCCACAGCCTCCTGAAGCATACGCTTTTCGTTGCGGAGAATAACCTCGGGAGCCTTGATTTCGATAAGGCGTTTGAGGCGGTTGTTGCGGATGATGACGCGGCGGTAGAGGTCGTTGAGGTCGGAAGTTGCAAAACGACCACCGTCCAACGGCACCAACGGGCGCAACTCCGGCGGAATTACCGGCACCACCTTCAAAATCATGTATTCGGGGCGGTTGGTTTCAGGCGCATTGCGGAACATCTGCACAACCTGAAGCCTTTTGAGAGCCTCCTGACGGCGTTGCTGCGATGTATCCTTGTTTGCCTTGTCGCGGAGCGAATAAGCGAGTTCGTCGAGGTTGATTTCTTTGAGGAGGTCGTAGATGGCCTCCGCGCCCATCTTGGCGACAAACTTGTTGGGGTCGCTGTCTTCAAGAAGTTGATTGTCGTGGGGAAGGCTGTCAAGCACCTGGAGATACTCCTCCTCGGTGAGGAGGTCAAGTTTCTTGATGCCCTCAGCCACGCCGGGCTGAATCACTATATATTTCTCGTAATAGATTACGGAATCGAGTTTTTTGGTCTGAATACCCAACAGATAACCAATCTTGTTGGGCAGCGACCTGAAGTACCATATATGAGCAACGGGCACTACGAGGGAGATGTGTCCCATCCTCTCGCGCCTTACCTTCTTCTCGGTAACTTCCACGCCGCAACGGTCGCAGACGATGCCTTTGTAGCGGATGCGCTTGTACTTTCCGCAGTGGCACTCATAGTCCTTTACAGGACCGAAGATGCGCTCGCAGAACAAGCCGTCGCGTTCGGGCTTGTAGGTGCGGTAGTTGATGGTCTCCGGCTTGAGCACCTC
>JAEEGL017375385.1_pt1 | contig 13389 bp, 15 predicted proteins | sample 9134231 | NCBI WGS metagenome assembly JAEEGL01 (sample SAMN16246548, study PRJNA631951) | gut metagenome | biome: gut microbiome; feature: rumen; material: fiber-attached | host: Bos | place: Iran: Karaj | collected 2018-10 | reverse complement strand
TCACCATTTGCACCCCGTCGTAACCCATTGTCAACTGAGTCCACAGAATGACGATTTTCAGGCCTCGTAAATTCCTCGCGGTAGAAATACGTTGCAAAAATATACTGAAATTCGGTTACTACCAAATTCCAGCCACCAAGTGTTAAAAATCAAAAGTTATTGAAAATGAGCGCTTTATGCGCAGTTAGTATTAGATATTCCTGGTTGTTTATACCCGTTTAGATACAAGCATCAAAAGCATGCTCCCCTATTTCTGTAACGCTATTCGGAATCGTCACAGAGGACAAACCCGTACATCCTTGGAACGCATAGTTATTAATGATTTTCACGTTGTTAGAAATCGTGAGGGAAGTTATGCCTGTACAATTACGAAAGACTGCATTACCTATGGTCGTCATACCGTTAGGAATCGTTATGGTTGTCAGACCCTTACAACCTTCAAAAGCTGAACCTCCTATGCTTGTCACGCTGCTTGGGATAGTGACGTTGGTCAAGCCGCTACAATTCTGGAAAGCTGAACTTCCAATGCTCGTCACGCTGCTTGGGATAGTGATGGTGGTCAGTCCGGTGCATTTTTGGAAAGCATACTGCCCAATACTTGTCACGCTACTTGGGATAACGATGGAAGTCAGCCCTGTGCAACCATTGAATGTGTAGTCCGCAATGCTATTCATGCTATTTGGGATGGTAATGGAAAGAGGCTCGGTACAACCAGAAAAGGCCTCCCTGTCGATTGCCTTCACATCGCAGACGATCCCTTCATATTCAACGGTTTCTGGAATCACGATTTCACCACTGTACTTACCATTCTGGCACTTGATGACCTTGGCCTCGTTAGCCTTTGTCACAATCAGATACCACAGGCCATCAATCTCGGCATTTCCGGAATATGCACTTGCCTTCATAGTCAAGAGCATCATTGCGAAGATAATAAGTTGTTTGTTCATCTTTGTCATATTAGATATAAATTATTTGCTATCATATTTACTCTTAGTCACATTTAAATATGCTTAGAAATTGGATTCTTCAAAATTGAATGGGTCATATTCCCATGCCCATGACAACTCTTTATCTTCTCGAATGTCGGAGAAGTGTCCGTTGCCCAGTTTCGCTAAAGCATCTGCCGCTATAAAATGTTTACCAATATACTCTTTCTCTCCTTCTGCTATTTCCATCTTGCTCACGATGTAGTTGTAGACAAAACAAAAATGTTTCCATTCTTTCCGCATGTACTCTGCTGTGTATGGTGGCTGTTTCAATGCCTCTCGCCTATGTAGCTTACAATCCATTATAGTGGAGAATACTCTGGCTTTGGCTTCATACGTGAAAGCTATTGTTTCCCACCCATAGGTGTCTGGCTCGGTTTGTGGTCTGTGGTCTTTTACCATGTTGTAATGAAACTGACCTTTCTTTTCCTTGTATTCAAGTAACATTAATGTATCCATAATCGTTTTTTTATTTTGATCCTTTTCTTCTATTACATTCCTTACAAAGCATCTGGCAGTTTTCAGCAGTCGTCACACCACCCTCTGCCCACGGCGTAATGTGGTCGCCCTCCATTTCCTCCAATTCAAAGTGCTTGCCGCAATGAGGGCAAATGCCGCCTTGACGTTCGTAGGCTTCGCGCTTCTGCTTCTTGTCGAAAGTGCGGAAACTGAGGTCGCGCAGGTCACCACTCAGAATATAACTATAGATGCCCGACTTCTTCATAATCTCATCGTCCTCCATCAAGTCGTGTATGCGCTGTTCCAGTTGTGCGGTATCGTATATCTTTTCGTGGTAATTGTCGTATAGCAATCCCCAATCCAAGCCCTTCATTTCCTTGCGGTATTTGATGAAAGTAGAGCGCACCCACGTTATGATGGCCGAGAAATATGCCCAGAGTTGGTTAGCGTTAGCATCGTCTTTATGCTCCGACATGTATTCGCTTACTTCTTTTATTCCTTCGCGCCGCGCTGCCCACTGAAATACAGTATGCAAATAAGCCTGCTCACGAGCGACACCATTAAGTAAGTCAGCTGCCATCTTGTACGCAGGACAACCGTCTTTTGAGAAGTGGCGACGGGCGTCCGTTACAAATGGCCCGACATAGACGGCATTCAAAAGCTCTTGGTCAAGCAACCGCTCACCTGCAATATTGATAACACGGAACCAGTCGAGTTTTTCCTTGTCAGTTCCTGTGCAAAAGTAAACGGTCAATTCATAATTCAAGAACTTCTGCTGTTCGTCAGGTGTGAGCGAACTGAAATAGAGAATGCCACGTTCAGGGTCTTCAATGTTAAACTCATGTGTGAAGTATTCGCAAATAGAGAGTGTACGTTGCTGGCCATCAATCATTTCAAACTGATTCTCATTAACTACACTCCAATACATGATATTGAGCGGGAATCCCTTCAAAATAGTATTCACGACTGCCTGCTTCTGCTTCGTGTCATACCGGAACTCTCTTTGGTAGGGAGGGCGAATGTCAAGCCTACCACCATATCCACGCACTCCGTGGTCAGGGTCATTCATATAGCCTGCCACAAGGTCATGAACTGTTATTGTCTGCTGCTTAATATCCATAGTTTCATGCTTTATTTTTATGCTTGATGAATAATCTCGTATAGAGCGAATAAACTTCTTCATCCCCTCTTCTGTAGTAGTTCCCTTTGTCCGGCCTTCCCTTCATCATTGGATTTCCGTTGGTTTTCTTGCCACTACTTCCTGTTTCTATTCCGTCTGGTCTTATTTCACGGAAGTCATCGTAAAGCCTTGTGCTTTCCAAACCAAAACCATATTTGCCTGATACACCAAGAATCTCAAACTGGTCGGGATTATACTTGTCCATAAAGGTTATTGGTACTCCCATAACGCCATCGTAGCCCATCGGAATCTCGTCCGTCTTATCAACATTTATAGCATTGTAATTATCGTAAAATTGATAATCGTTGGGATTGTATGTCTTATAAAGGATGAGTTTCTCTTGTCTTTTCTTTGTTTCAAGATTGGTGAACCAAACAACACCCGAAACTCTTATCATTCCTTCCCTGTGGTCTCCAGCTGTTGCAACGTCATCATATCTTGAAATAAAATGAGCTGCACCGCCTTTGAATCCATATCCAAGCCATATCTTGTTTGCCATAATGTATGGAACAATCTCTTTGTATTGCAAAGCACGTTGATGGCCAATGATTAGAAACTTCTTGTCATACTCAATCAACTGTGCCACATAATCACGAAAAAGAGAGAAAGGAGGATTGGTGACTACTATATCTGCCTGTTTAAGCAGTTCAATACACTCACGACTACGGAAATCACCATCACCTTTCAATGGATGAATACCAATTTCCTCTGGGTCGGGAATGTTATTGCCATTCTTGTCGCCCTCGTATATCAGATAGATTGCCTTCTCAGACTGATGCTGACTGAAAAGGTATGCGTCTTGATTCTTATAGCACGTTGTAATAAGCTTTTTCAATCCAAGAAATTCAAAGTTATAGGCAAAGTAGGTGAAGAAGTTCGACACTCGTGGGTCATCGCAGTTACAAAGAACAGTCTTCCCTCGGAACTGCTCACGATAATGCCTCAGTTCGTTGTTGATGTCTTCTAACTGGGTATAGAATTCATCTTTTTTTGCTGCTTTCGCTGCATTCAGATTGTTGTTTGCCATAGTGCGATTGATAGTTTAAGTTTCAGCATCGACTATCAATCACGCCAAGACGCAAAAAGGCGTGATGCACCTTTGAGCGTATAGCAAGAGGCGAGCCTAGGAAATGGTACCTCTGTCCCGTTTGAAGAATGCACCACGCTTTGCGTGTGCATCTCTATTCCAAACGGGAACAGAACCATATAAAGGCTCTGGTCACTTATTATTTCGGTGCTTGTTATACCAATAGTTTCCTAGGCTCTTGGCTATACGCGAAATAATAGTGATGCAAATCATAGTCCGGATTTCTCCCCGAACCGTCGGCAAAGGTACGAAGAAAAAGTGAAATAAAAGCTCTTTGGGCAAAAAATCTGCAAAAAAGAGTCGAATTATTTGGAAGATAAGGGAAATATGCTTAACTTTGCACCCAGAAAGTAAGTCGTGAGAGGACGATGTATATGGGTAGTGCGAAGTCCCCGCCCGCATAGCATCACGCCAAAGCGTAGCCCTCCTCCACGCATGAGGGGCAAAACAAGAGGCATCCGGTAAGGATGCCTTTATTTGTTTTTATATGCTTTGTATGGCAGTTATGCAGTACTGCACTTTCTCGTTTGTGCGACGTCGTATGCCTACAGTCATTTTCACTTTTCCGACGAAGGATACGTCATACTCCATAATCATCATCCGTTCAAATGGCTTCTGGTTTTTGTTGCCTGGCTTTGTCTTCTTGACAGACACTTTCTTCGCCCCCATCAGGATGGCATCAAGCTGGAGTACTGCAATGGTGGACAAGTATGTCTTAGCTGCATGTTCGCTCGTCTCGACGATAGACACCATCCTGATATTGATATACTCCTTCAAGGCAACATTGTATTTACGCTGTGACGGGTTCTTCTCCTTCCACTCGTGGTAGAAGTCGCGGATTATCTTTTCACGTATCTTGATGCTCTCTATGGAGTTGTCTTCTGGAATCAGCGTCTTGTTCATAGCGAATGTGTTGTTGGTCAGGATTTCCCGAACCGTCGGCAAAGGTACGAAGTTTTTTTGAATTACCACGCTTTATAGCGAAAAAAATGAAGGAAAAGACACCTGAGTATTACAATTCTTACAATTACAATGGAGATTATCTGCCTTCATAATCTTGAAAATATACCTAAAAAATAATGTTAATATTATATATATATATAATACTAAACTTTTTTCAAGATTATTTTGAGTTTGCGAGTAAACTCAATTGTAATTGTAATTATTGTAAGCGCGTGGAGTGCCGGAAGGGGTTTTATGCGCGCGGAATAGATATATAATAATTTATAATATAAATAATAATAATATAATAATAGTAATCACCCGTCGCCAACTTTTGTCGCCAGCTTTTCTTCGGTAAACCCAGAGCATGTTTTCGCCCGCTTAGTAAATCCGGAATTCATAATTTTCCTCCGGATGCTAAGCAAAATGCCAAGAGGTATCCTTACCATCGCTTCACGTAAGCGATTAGAGAGTAGAAAGCGACTGACTCCGTTCAGGAAGGATTCGCGAGTGATTAACCAGTTCAAGCCCGACTGCCAGGACATCTTCTGCCAATGGGTATATAAGCAAAAGAAACGTAAACTTTTGCTGCTCGAAGAAGGTGAGACACCGCAGACCATCACCTGTCTGCGATTCAATTTCTGTTCACGCGCCCGACATGGCCGTGGAAAATTTGCCAAGGCCGACGTTTATTTGGCTTTGGCAGAGCTTCTCGTCGCAGTTATAGAGAATGATGGACTTGAATACAATAAAATGGTATTTTATCGTTACATTTCTTCCCCTGACCACTCAAATTTGCATGTAAACTTTAAGTCACTGAAAAGCCTGCTGCAAAGCATGTTTTGAGTATAAAGAAGTGGGGAGAAATAAATGATTATTCTTTTTAAACATTATGAAATATTTTGACAGTATTAAAAGCAATCCGTACCTTTGCAGCATCAAATTAATTCATGAAGACATGGATATGAAAATTTATTTGAGCGAGCAATTGCTCCAGTGCCTGAAGACAGGCAAGCGAGTTCCAGGTTCCATCTATATGGAGCGAGTAAACAACGAGATTGTGATTGGTTTCTACCAATACAAGCGCAAGAAGGTAAAGCGTCGCCATGCCCAGCAACTGCTGACGCTGCCACACGGATGGGTGCGCAAGACACCCCGGCGTTACAAACTCAACGTCAGCCTGCCCGACAACCTTGGCGAGCGCCGTATAGGCGAATTGATGGAATGTGAGAGCGTGGAAGCACGCAGTTTTATGAACGCTCTGGAAAGTGTATTGAATGTTGTATGAAGCACTACGGATTCGAAGACCCTACAAGCAGTATGGCCGCAGCGGAGAGGGCAGACTTGATGGAAGCCCTCCTGCGCGGCGAACTGTCGCAAGACGAGTATTACACCCTTTTAAAAAAACATAAAAGAATAAAAAGATGAGTAAGTTTAATGAAAAGCCTTCTGCCAAACAGACGACACTAGGTATTCCTCTGCCGACAGAGGCAGATGTACAGCCCGTGACTGAAGCACCAGTGACTATTAACTTCGACTACCGAGGACTGAGCGACCAGGAGCGCATACAACGAGCCGTGAAGGACATGGAGCGCATCTATGCCAGTGATGAACCGCCAACGATGCCAACACAGAAGCCCCGATTCGTAAAGGCATACTTGTGGAACACGCCCGATTACTATAAGCCAGGCTATAGTCAGGCTGGACTCCCAGCGGCGGCTACGCTGATGGACGATGTCAGTTTCAAGCATCCCAACAACTTGTTCTACCCAGCCAAGCTCAACGCATTGGTCATTGGCCCGTCGGGAGTAGGCAAGAATGGATTGTCGTTTATCTTCAATGCCATGCTGGCCGACTTGATGGCAGAGAGCCATGATAACATGGAGCGTGAGGTGGAAATCAACGAGCAGAACAACCTGCTTGGAAGCAATGCTAAGAAAAAGGCCAAGCCAGATGACTTGGTACAGCGCATCGTTTTTACCAATACGACTACGCCAGCACTTGCCAAGCAGATGAAACAGAACCACGGACTGCCCTGTTTCATGGAGGCAAAGGAGATAGAAGATCTCTATTGCTTCAAAAACGGTGCCGGGGGCATGTCGCCCTTAGTTCTGCTACGTGAGGCAGACGACCGTGATGGAAGCATCAAGCAGAGACGTGTGGGCGAGAAGAGCGTGACGGTAGATGTGCCTTTTTTCCTAAACTACTGTGTTTCAGCAACGCCGGAGGCAGCGCACGACTTTTTCAAGCGTGACATGAAGAAAGGGGCTCTTAACCGTCAGGAGGTGGCCTTTATTCCTAGCCAGCCTATCGGCAATGAGGAGCCAGAGTACGTACCCTACGACGAGCGTTTCAACAGACGCTTACAACCCTTCATCGACAACCTGAAAAGGGCTCGCGAACACGCTGACGACAAGGGGCATATTGTCTGCAAACAGGCCATCGAACTGCGTAGACAGCTTAAGAAAGAGTGTGCAGCCTATTTGGCCACGACATTCGATAGAACATGGGATGACCTGACCCATCGCGGACTTACTCATGCCCTGTTAAAGGCATACGTGCTCTTCGTGGCCAACGGCTGCAAGTGGGAGCCCGTCATAGAGTCGTTTATCCGCTGGAGCTTCCACTATTGTATGTGGTCGAAGCTGCATGTTTTTGGTGACAAAATCCGTGAGGCTGAAAACAAGTTACAGTACTCCAGACCCGGCAAGCCCAATCTGCTGTTGCTTATCTCCAGCAACATCTTCACCCTCAACGATGCGTCTGTTTTGCGTAAGAATCAGGGCATGGACGAATCTGAGAAGGCAACGAAGAATATGGTCAACGTCTGGGTAAACAGAAAGTGGATTAAGAGATTGCCAGACGGACGATTTGAAAAACTGGAATATAAAAATCGTACAACGTAAGTTGTGGAGAGTACAACCCTTCAGATAATTCACAACTCATTTATGATAATTCGTGGTCATTCATGATCATTCGTGTGGAAAAAGTCTGTTTCGACTGAGCAGAATGAGCCGTTCTTTCTACCCGATTGAGCGGCTCTTTCCACCCGATTAAGCCGTTTTTTCTACAAGTGTAAACCGTGAAATCTGTGAGAACAAAAAAAGCTACAATTTGTGAGAAAAAAAGGCAGAAATGTTTGGTAGTCTCAGTTTCTTTTAGTACCTTTGTATCGTAATTCTAGAGTTACAGTGAGTAATTAACATTAGTAGTTTAACCATGTAAAACACATTTTGTTATGGCAACCAAAAAGATTGAAATGCAGTACAACCTGCGCCAGCTGAACAACGAGAACAACAATGCCCACCTGCTCTGGTTCCCCAAGGCAGTTCGTCGTTCCACCCTGAGCCTTCGCGGCCTCTCTGACCACATCAGCGACCACGGCTCCATCTACACCCGCGACGTGGTGCTGGGCGTGCTCTCCAAGTTCACCAGTTGTCTCACCGAGCTTGTCGCACAGGGTGTGGCCGTGAAGCTCGACGGACTGGGCACGTTCTACCCCACGCTGGAGGCCAAGGGAGCCGAGACGCCCGTGGGCTACAACATCCAGGAGTACCTGAAGGGCATCCACGTGCGCTTCCAGCCCGAGGGCTGCGACGATGACAACATCACCAGCCGCGAGATGAAGAAGAAGGTCATCATGCAGCAGAACATGATTTTCGACCTCAACGGAGTGCCCAAGAAGGTCAAGGACGGTCAGCTGGTCGACTACGGCGCTGATGACGACGAGGACAACGACGACAACACCAACAACAACGAAGGGTGAACCTTTGGGAGTTAAGAGTTTGGAATTAAGAGGTGTTCTCGCTTCGCTGCGAGTAAGTATTAAAAGTTAAGACACGGGTTGGACGCATGAGCCAGCCCGTGCTTTTGTTGTGAGGCGTAGGGGCTTAGGATTTACAGTCCCCGGGCTTTGTAAATGCGTTCCTTGGCGGCGTTGATTTCCTGGAACTTCTTCTCGGCAGCCTTGCGTACATCGTCGCCGAGCTTTGCCACCCGGTCTGGATGGTGTTCCAGTGCCAGACGGCGGTAGGTCTTGCGCACCTCTTCGTCGGTGGCTTGTGGTGTCAGTCCGAGCACCTTGTAGGCATCCTCCAGCGAGTCGCCCTTGAGGTGGAGCATGGAGTCGACTTCCGAGACGGGGATTTGAATCCACTGGGCCACGTCCCTGAGTGCATTTACCTCCGACTGGGGAACGTAACCGTCGGCCTGGGCAATCATCACGAGGAAACTGAGCAACTGTAGCCGCCCGCTGTAGTCCATGTGGGAAACTATCTGGCGGCAGCTGTCCTGAATCTTCTGGCGGAACTGGGGGCTGCCCATGCGCTTCTCCTCGTCGAAGAGCTGGCGCAGTATCTCCTCGCCCTGCTTGGCACCCTCCTCGCCGAAGTTCTGCCTCAGCACGCCACGCACCACCTCCATCTCGGAGTGCATCACTCGTCCGTCGGCACGGATGATGTAGGCAGCGAGCACGAGCATCGAGAGCAGGAAGCTGTTGCGGTCGCCCTCCCTGGTATTCCCCCTGGTTTGCCGTGTGTTGCCGGTGAACGACGAGCCGCCACTGCCTTCCAGCCGTGGAGTGCCGTCACCATCGGTGGCAGCATCGAATATCGTGCCGACGATGAATCCTATGAGTGCCCCTATGGGGCCAAAGGCGCTCCATCCCAGGTAGCCGCCAATCCATTTTCCGAAAGCCATGTTTTTTGAGGAGTTGAGGAGGTAAGGAGATGTGTAGGTTAGAGTTCGACGATTACTTTACCGTTTATCTGGCGTCCGGTGAGGTAGTTAGGCACAGCCCACTGGCGGTTGCTCACGTCGGTGACCCAGTAGTAGCTGTTCACGTTTGAGATGCCGAAGAGGTTCAGACAGTCGAGGCCGAGCCATACGCGCTTGATGCTTACCGCAGGCATCGTGGAGGGGTTGCGGTAGGCCAGGTAGCTCATTCCGATGTCGGCACGCTTGTAGGCCGGCGCACGGAAGTTTTGCTCGTCGATGCCCCGGTGAGGTGCTCCGAAGGGCAGACCGTCGGCGTAGGCCAGGCGCAGCGTCATCTTAAAGCGGTCGGTGCCAGGGAAATAGTCGGTGAAGTGGAGGTTCAGGCCAAAGCGCTGGTCGGTAGGCATAGGCAGCCACACACCGTCCATCTTCTGCTGCGTGCGCATGAGCGAGAAGGTTATCCAAGAGTCAGTACCAGGAACGAACTCTCCGAAGAGCTTCAGGTCGAGACCTGCGGCATAGCCTGAGCAGAGGTTCTCGCCGTAGTACGTAATCTTCACGTTCTGAACATTATAGGGGATGAGGTTCGACAGCGACTTGAAATAAGCCTCGGCGGTGAACTTGAACGGGCGGTTCATCATCTTGAAGCGATAGTCCATGGCGGCAATAAATTGCAGCGAGCGCTGGCTCTTGATGTTGTTGTTGAGCTTCACCACAGTGATACCCGCCTGTGTGATGGTGTCGCGCAGCTCCTTGTAGAACGGTGCCTGATAATAGAGACCCGTGGCGAAACGGTAAGTGAGGTCTGAGTTGTTACCGGGCACGATGGCCAGCGAGACACGCGGCGATACGATGGTCTCCTTGTTGTACGACCAGTTGGCGAAGCGCACACCGTAGTTCAGCGAGTAGAACGTCCCTCCTGTGCTGTTCCACTTATAGGCATCCTGCAGGTAGCCCTCCAGTCGGGTGCTCTTCATGTCCTGTCGAGAGGAGAGGGTATAGATGAGGTCCAGACGGTCGCCGGTATGTGGCACGGAGTATCCGCTGGAGTCGCGCATCTCGTACTCACGGCTCTGCTCCTTGATGTGCTCCCACTTCACGGTCAGCGCACCCTCGATGTCGTGGTGGCGCAACTGACGGCTGAACAGCAGCTTGAGGCTCTGCACATTGGCTGTGAGGTAATTACGCGCATGTTCGGCGTAGGTGCCCACGCCCAGCTGCTCCGAGCTTTGCGTGTCGTCGAGCCAGTATTGTCCCTGAATGTCGTAGCACTCCTGCTCCTTGGTGTGGAAGGCCGACCACAGCAGCTTCACGTGCATGGAGTCGGAGATGTGGCGCGTTATCGAAGCCGTACCGAAGAGCGTGCGGAAGATGTCCTTCTCCTGACCGTCGAAATACACCCGGAACGACTTCACGTCCTCCATCGTGCCAAACGAGGTCTCACGGTCCTTGGGTTTGAAGTTGTAGTGGTTTTCCGAGATGTTTCCCAGCACGTCGAGCGTCCACCGACGGTTGGGCGAGAAGGTGATATAGGTCTGATAGTCAAGCTGGTTAGGGCGATACTCTCCTGTGGTCTGTAGCGAGCCGAGCAGGTAGCGGTTGGTCTTGTAGCGCAGTCCGTGACTCATACTGAACACTGGGCGCAGTGCTGAGTTCTGAGACTTGTTCTTGCCCCATGTGCTCATGCCCACGAAGGCACTACCGCCGAGCAGGCTTCCCATAGCCGAGGCCTCAAACTTCTTAGGCGTGCGGTAGGTGATGTCGAGTGCCGACGACATCTTGTCGCCATACTTCGCCGAGAAACCGCCACTGGAGAACGACACGCGCTCCACCATATCAGCGTTGATGACGGACAGGCCCTCCTGCTGTCCGCTACGGATGAGCAGCGGACGGTAGACCTCCACATTATTTATATATACGGAGTTCTCGTCGAAGGAACCGCCACGCACGTTATACTGGCTCGACAGCTCGTTGTGCGTAGAGACACCTGCCTGTTGCTGCACCAGCTCCTCTACGGCATTGCCCGTCACCGAGGGCGTCTCCTTTATCTCCTTGATGTCGAGCTGCTCCATCTGGTCGGTCTGGCGTTTCTTCTCCGTTATCACCACATCGCCCAGCTCTGTGCTTGCCCTGAGCAGTATGCGCAGCGTCTGCGTGCCCTGCGGCTTGTAGAGGGTGCGGGTGCGCGGACGGTAGCCAATCATGGAGAAACGCACCACCACGGAGTCGGCACTCTGAAGCGTCATGCTGTACTCGCCCTTGAGGTTTGTCATCGTCATCTTCCCCTGTGCTGCCACGCTCACTGTCGCCAGCTCCAGGGCGTTGCCCTCATCGTCAGTCACAAGCCCCTTTAGCGTGAACGTCTGACCATCGACGCCCAGCGAAACAAGGAGCAAGACAATGATTCCAACTGTTTTAGTAATATCTATTTTCAAGAATCGTAAATTATTAAAACCAAAAAACAATAAATAAACTGACAATTCAAATAATTATTATTCTTAGTTTGGATTTTTTAACCTGAATTGTTCGTGTTCTGTCTTTTAATCAAATGATAATCTTTGTCTTCTGGTACTTCTCGCGGAACTCAGTAGGGTTGCATCCCTTGCGCTTACGAAATAAACGATTGAAATTGCTCAAGGTGTTGAAACCGCACGACCAGCAAATCTCGCTGATGCTGTCGGTGGTGTCGACCAAGCGGCGTGCTGCCAGCCCCAGACGGATATCGACGATATACTCTGAGAAGTTCTTGCCTGTGCGCAACTTGAAGTAGCGGCTGAAGGCCGTAGGTACCATGCCCACCAGTTCGGCCAGCTGCTCCAGGCGCAGTTCGTCGTTGATATGCATGTTGATATAGTCCTTCACTTTCTGCACACGCCGCGAGTCGCTGTTCACCTCGACCTTGGCGAAGGTAGAGGTTGCCAGTTCGTGGGCATCGTCGAACTTTGACAGCTCGTAGAGAATGTAGAACAGCTCCTGAGCCATGTAAAACTGGTCGTCCATAGAGGCGAGTTTCGCCAAGCGGTGATAGACCGTCATGATGGCTGACATGGGAAATGCAAGACCGTGCTTGGCGCGCAACATCATCTGGTAGATGCTCTTGTAAGGGTTGGTGCGGAAGGGCGTGTTTGCACTCTCGAAATCAATCTTGAACTGTACGGTCACTTCGTGTATGTCGTTGCTCCGACACTCATGCTGTTCCCATACGTGTTCGAGGTCTGCACTGGTGATAAGCACTAGGTCGAGATTGCCAATCACCTCACTGGAGTCGCCCACCACGCGACGGCATCCAGCAGCGTTCTCCACGAAGTTCAGTTCCATCACATCATGATGGTGAATGGGATAGTCCATCACCTGTTTATGGCGGTCGGCCACATACATGAAATCATGTTCACCTAGTGGCGTTATTTCGTGTATCACCTTTGTTTCCATGCCTTGAAAATGTAAACCGCCGACAAAGATACGTCATTTTTCTCATAGCACAAAGAAAAGTGGGACGAAAAATGCAAAAAAGAACGACATTGGTATTAAACCTTTTGATGTTTTTTGAGTCTAATATTTTTGATTGTTACTTATCAACTGTATAATTCTAATATTTATGAAAAGATTCTTTTTACCGCTTCTGCTATTCGTAGCTATGTCTGCACAGGCTGCAGAGAACCCAGTGTTAACGATTGAAGGTGGTCAGGTTCAGGGCGTACTGGCCGACGACCATCCTGATGTGTTTGTCTATCGTGGCATCCCATACGCTGCACCTCCCATCCGCGAGAACCGTTGGAAGGAGCCGCAGCCCATCGTGCCTTGGAAGGGCGTGAAGATTTGTGACACCTTCGGTCGTCCGAGCTATCAGGCCATCCAGTATACCGGCGGCTACTACACCGAGTGGGGCTATGGCAAGGAGGCTGCCTTCAGCGAAGACTGCCTGTATCTGAACGTTTGGACGAAAGCCCCCGGACAGGTGGGCAAGAAACTCCCCGTTGCCCTGTGGATTCATGGCGGTGGCTATCGTGAAGGTTTTGGTT
>JAEEGL017270713.1_pt1 | contig 13389 bp, 10 predicted proteins | sample 9134231 | NCBI WGS metagenome assembly JAEEGL01 (sample SAMN16246548, study PRJNA631951) | gut metagenome | biome: gut microbiome; feature: rumen; material: fiber-attached | host: Bos | place: Iran: Karaj | collected 2018-10 | reverse complement strand
GGATGCCCAACGTGTGGCGGCCGGAGATCCTGCACCGGGGCCTCACGGTGGAGGAGATCCATGCGTTTGTGGACGCCTATGGGAAATGCGCGCTTCTGTGCAAGGAGGCAGGCATCGACGGCGTGGAGATCCACGCCGTCCACGAGGGCTATACCCTGGATCAGTTCGCCACCGCCTGCACCAACCACCGGACCGACGAATACGGCGGCAGCCTGGAGAACCGCTTCCGTTTCGTCACCGATGTGATCCGGGAGATCAAAAGGACCTGCGGCAAGGATTATCCGGTAATGGTCCGATACAGCGTAGCCAGCAAGATGCGCGGCTTCAACAAGGGTGCTCTGCCGGGGGAAGCCTATGAGGAATTCGGGCGCAGCCTGGAGGAAAGCCCCGCCGCCGCCCGGCTGCTGGTGGCCGCCGGGGCGGACGCGCTGAACGCGGACAACGGCTCCTATGACTCCTGGTGGTGGGCCCACCCCCCGGTGTATATGCCCCAGCACTGCAACTTCCCGGAGGTCGCCTATCTAAAGAAATTTGTGGACGTGCCGGTATTCTGCGCAGGACGGATGGAGGATCCCGCCTTCGCGGACAAAGTCATCGCCGCCGGGGAGATCGACGGCATTTCCGTGGGACGCCAGTTCCTGGCCGACCCGGAATGGCTCAACAAGGCCAGAGAGGGCCGGGAAGCGGATATCCGCCCCTGCATCGCCTGCCACAATGGCTGCTTCCCCATGGGCGGCATCCCCAAGCCCGGCAGCAGCGGAAGGCCCACGGCCCACTGCGCCCTGAACCCCGTCACCTTGGAGGAGCGGAACTGGGTGCTGACCCCTGCTGAAACGAAAAAGCGGATCGCCGTGGTGGGCGGCGGCGTGGGCGGCATGGAATGCGCCAGGATCCTGACCCTGCGGGGCCACAGCGTCACTCTCTTTGAAAAGGCCGGCGTCCTTGGCGGGGTGTTCATCGCCGCGGCCGCGCCGGACTTCAAGGAAAAGGACAAGCAGCTGCTGGCCTGGTATCGGCGGCAGCTGGAAACTCTGGGCGTGGATGTGCGTCTGAACACCCAAGCCGGTCCGGAAGACGTATCCGGATATGACGAGGTCATTGCGGCGACCGGTGCCAGCCCCCGGAAGCTGAAGCTCCCCGGCCTTGAGGACCCCCGGCTGATAGAGGCTGTGGAGTATCTCACCGGCGTGAAGGAAGCCGGGGAAAAGGTCGTGGTCATCGGCGGCGGGCTCACCGGCGTGGAAATCGCCTACGATCTGGCCCTGAAGGGCAAAAACCCCGTGATCGTGGAGATGCAGAAGGACATCCTGCTGGTTCCGGGGCTCTGCGCCTCGAATTCCAACATGCTGCGGGAGATCATCCGCTATTACGACATCCCCGTGTATGTGAACACGACGTTGGTGGGGGTGAAGGGGGAGGGCGGCTTCCGCGTCCGGGTGAAGAAGCAGGATGTGCCGGAGGAGACCCTGCTGGAAGCGGACAGCTGCATCCTCAGCGTCGGCTACGTTCCATCCCGGCAGCTGGCCGACGATCTGCTGGCGAGCGGCTTCCCCGCGGAAAGTCTCCACATCGTTGGCGACGCAAACAAAGTGGAGAACCTGATGAACGTGATCCGGGAGTCCTACGAGCTCTGTTACAAGATGTGACGAAACGACACAGATCTTCCCCCGCGCGTTTGCCGCAGATCCTGCGCACAGGCGAGCGGGGACGCAAAGCCGACGGCGCCCCTCATTCCGGAAAAGGCTTTTCTTCGACAATAACTGCCGGGATGGGACGATGCTGAGTTAATCGAAGAGCCCGGTTTTGGATATCCTAAGCGGCCGTCTGTGTTTGGCTTTGAAAATCAAATCCGTTATTAACACTCGGACCACGTCGCCGCAAGCTTCCTTTTGCTTGCGGCGGCGCTTTTTTTCGCCGCCGTGCGCCCGTTCCGCTGCCCCGCCTTTCCAAACCGGACCCGCTGTGCCGGGCTCCGGTCCGGTTTCGGGGACGCAGCGAGCCCCTTCTGAAAGCTCGTATCAAAACGCCTGCTCTTCATATTTCATAAGAGCAGGCGTTTTCCGGCGCTTATCGCAGGTTGTGGCTCTGATCCGTCCAGCGGATGGCTTCCGAAGCCGGTTTTCCGTTCTCCCGGCTGTTTTGCTCCTGCACCAGCTGCCGCAGACCGTCCATGCGCTGGTCCAGCTCAGCGCTGAGGCTGGCGCAGGTATACAGCTCACGCTGTACGCTGTCGGCCAGGTCGAAATCTTTCTTATACCGAAGCTGATGCTCCAGCGTCGCCCAGAAATCCATGGCAAGTGTGCGGAGCTGGATCTCCACGCGCATGAACTTCTTTTCGTGGGCCAGGAAAATGGGGACGGAGACGATCAGGTGAAGGCTGCGGTATCCGTTGGGCTTCGGATTTCGGATATAGTCCTTGCGTTCCAGAAGCTGGATATCGTCCTGCTGCATCAGCGCTTCGGAGAGCATATGTACGTCTTCTTCAAAGGAGCAGATGACCCTTACGCCTGCGACGTCGTTCAGATTGTCTTCAATGGATTCCAGAGACAGGGGAAAGCCCCGCCGTTCCAGCTTATCCATGATGCTGGGGAGCGTTTTCAGCCTGCTTTTGATCCCTGTGATGGGATTGCGGTCGTATTGGAGGGAAAACTGCTCGTTGAGCACGTTGAACTTGGTGACGACGCTCATCATGGCACAGCGATAGTAGGACATCAGCTTGTTCAGCTCCTGCATGCGCTCCATGGAAAGCTCGACGGTGTCGCTGCCCAGGAACTCCTGCAGGCTCCGGCTGAGGAAGCTGCGATCGGTATTCTGAGACATAGCGCTGCACCTCCTTGCAACGCTATTCTACCCTTTCTCCCGAGGGAAGTCAATCGGCGGAAAACGTCGGAAGGGCAGAAGCGCACCGGGAGGGAGTGCGGCGCATAGGATACGGCGGAGCCGAACGGCTCACTCATCATCGGGAGACTGCTATGGCAACCTTCAATAACTATGCGACCCTGTCCTATCGCGGGGGCAGTACGGTTTCCAATCTTGTCACGGGAGAGATCGTCGAGGCCCTGAGCCTGACGAAAACCGCAGTCACGGACAGCTATACCTCCGGCGGACAGGTGACCTATGCGCTGGCGATCGTCAATTCCGGCGCCGGTGACGTCGACGGCCTCACCGTCACCGACAACCTCGGCGCCTATACCGTCGGCACCGGAACGGTGTGGCCCCTCACCTATACGCCGGATTCGGTCAAGCTGTTCGTGAACGGCGCGCTTCAGGCGCCGCCCGCTGCGCAGGCCGGACCGCCGCTTGTGTTTCAGGGGATCACGGTCCCCGGCGGCGGCAGCGCGCTGCTGCTCTACGAGGCGACGGCAAACGAGTATGCGCCTTTGGACTGCGGCGATGAGATATGCAACACAGCGACCCTCAGCGGCGGGAATCTGGCGGAGCCGATCACGGCGAGCGAGACCGTGCAGCCTCTCTGCACGGCGAACCTTTCCATCTCCAAATTCATCAGCCCCACCGTGGTCGCCGAGGACGGAAGCCTGACCTACACCTTCGTGATCACCAATTTCGGCACCGTTGCGGCAGACGCGACGGACGAGGTCAGCGTGTCGGATACCTTTGATCCGACGCTGAACGGCGTCACGGTGACGCTGGACGGAACAGCCCTGACAGCGGACGAATACAGCTATACCGCAGCGACGGGCGCCTTCTCCACGAAAGCGGGCGTCATCACGGTGCCCGCGGCGACGGTTTCCCAGGATGCGGAGAGCGGCGTCTGGACGACCGCTCCCGGAACCGCCACCCTGGTGATCAGCGGCACGATCTGAAACGCCGCCTCATGCATCGGGACGCCGTGGGCTCCGCCTGCGGCGTTTCCTTGCTTGCAAAGCCTGCGGCCGTTTGTTATACTAATCTCCCGTTGAAACCGGACGAGGAATTGCGGGGACGCCTTGTGCCACCCGAGGCGAAGGACGCCGGCGAAGGATGGCGCAAAGCAGACCGCGAGGACTGCCGTATTATAATGGAAGAACAGTATCAGGCGACAGCAACGAAAGAAGAGGATCGACCATGGCATTCACCATCATCCGCACGGAAGGCCGCGCCCGACGCGGCCGCTTTGAAACGGCCCACGGACCGGTGGAGACGCCGGTGTTCATGAACGTTGCCACCCAGGCGGCGATCAAGGGCGGGCTGAACAGCGAGGATCTGGAGCGGCTGGACTGCCGCGTCGCCCTTTGCAACACCTATCACCTGCATCTTCGCCCGGGGGAGGGTGTCGTTCGGGAGCTGGGCGGCCTGCACGGCTTCATGAGCTGGGGCAAGCCGATCCTCACGGACAGCGGCGGCTTTCAGATCTTCTCCCTGGCCTCCCTTCGGAAGATCACGGAGGAAGGGGTCGCTTTCCGCTCCCACATCGACGGGGCGAAGATCTTTATGTCCCCGGAGGACAGCATCCGCATCCAGTCCGGTCTGGGCTCGGATATCGCCATGGCCTTCGACGAATGTGTGAAGCTTCCCGCGCCGCGGGATTATATGGCCGCCTCCTGCGAGCGGACCTATCGATGGCTCCTGCGCTGCAGGGACGAGCTTCTTCGCTGCAACGATGCGGAGGGGACGGTCAACCGGGGCCAGCAGCTCTTCGGCATCAACCAGGGAGGGACCGACCGGGAACTGCGCCTCTCCCATATGGAGAAGCTGGCGGCGCTGGACCTGCCCGGCTATGCCATCGGCGGCCTGGCGGTAGGGGAGAGCACGCAGGAGATGTATGAGACGCTGGACTTCCTGCTGCCGGAAATGCCCGCGGACAAGCCCAGATACCTCATGGGCGTGGGGACCCCGGAAAACATCGTGGAGGGCGTTGCCAGGGGCGTGGACTTTTTTGACTGCGTCATGCCTGCCCGAAACGGCCGTCACGCCAAGCTATTCACCCGCAGCGGCACCATGAACCTGAAAAACGAGAAGTACGCCAGGGACGAGCGCCCCATCGAGGAAGGCTGCGGCTGCCCCGTGTGCCGCCGCTATTCCCGGGCCTATCTCCGCCATCTCTTCAAGGCGGAGGAGATCCTGGCCCTGCGTTTCGGCGTTCTGCACAACCTCTGGTATTACAACCACCTGATGGAGGAGATCCGCCGCGCCCTGGAGGAGGGAAGCTTCGAGGACTTCCGCAGGGAGTTCTACCGGCAAAGAGAAAACGATTGACTTTGCCCGGGGATATACTTATAATAATAAATCATAATTTGGAGGTCGTCGAAGTGAGTAACTACAGCGGCATTATCATGATCGTCCTGCTGTTTGCGGTGTTTTATTTCTTCCTGATCCGCCCCGAGAACAAGAAGAAAAAGAAACTGCAGGAAATGCGCACCAATCTCCAGGTGGGAGACGAGATCACCACCATTGGCGGGATCGTCGGCAAGATCGTCAGCATCAAGGACGATATGATCACCTTTGAGACCGGCGAAGACCGGGTACGCATCCAGATCATGCGCTGGGCCATTTCCACCACGGGCGTGGACACGCAGGGCTGAAGCGTCATACGCGTTTGCTCCTCCGCATATCCTTAGGCAAGGGTATGCGGAGGTGTTTTTTATGGGCAATAAAGCTTGGAAGGAAGCGCTCGGCGCCTGCTGCAGGGGACTGGCGGCGGAGCTCCTGCTGCTTCTGCTGCTGAGTTCTCTCGTCTCGATCCTCGCTGTCAGAGGCCTTATCGGCGGCGGACAGCTGAAAGCGGCCGTAACGGCGTCGGCTTTGATCATGGGGATCGCAGGGGCCGCCGCAGCTGTCAGCGGCGGAAGAAGGTCCTCGCTGCTGATGCTCGGATGCTGCACCGCTTTTCTTGCGCTTGCGATCGGCGGCGCGGCGGGAAGAGGGGAGGGGATCGGCCGCGGTCAGCTGACGAACCTGCTGTGCATATCTCTCCCGCCTTTTCTGTTCGCGCTGGTTAAGATGAACGCCGGAAGGCGCAGGAGCAGAGCGGGAAGAAGAGGCAAGGGAAAGCGCCATAATAGATAAGTTGACATAAGATTCAAGCGGAATACAATATCTAGTGTCCGTGCTGTTTCCGCACACAAGTTGAGCGATGAAAATTAAGGAATACGGCGTTTCCGGCCTGAACGTCGGAGCACTCATTCTCAAGTTTACATATTGTAGTAGACATAATGTATATGCATAATGCACAAAATTCGGGAAATTCCGGTTTCGCCCTTGAAAGGAACCGGCGTCTGTACTATATTGATTTCCGGGAAGAAGCTGCGGTCTTCCGCTTTCGTGCCCGGAGGGAACGGGGAGGGAGCCGGCAGCATTGAACGCACGAGGTGAGCGGTATCGCCGCATTCTGGCCTCCGCGCTTTTTTCTTTCGGCGCGGTTTGCGGCGCGTTTTCAGTTATCAGGCTGTCCGACGGACTCAGCGAGCGCCTGTATTCTTTTTTCGTTCGCATGTTCTCCCGGTCTCCGATTCCGTCGGTCGTGTCTTCCGTCCTTTTTTGGCCCGTGCTCGCGTGCCTTTTCGGGCTGTCCCCTCCGGGGGCCTTTTTTATCTGTTTTTCTCTGCTTGCCGCCGGTTTTTCAGTCGGCGTCTGGGCTGCGCTCGGTTTCCGCGTCGCCGGAGCGGTCCCCGCTGCCGCCGCTGTGATCATCCCGGCCTCCTTTGCTTTTTCGATCCTTGCCGCCGCCGCGCTCCGCATTTCGGCACTTTTGCGTCGGCAATGCTCCGGCAGCTTCGCTCTCCTGCCGGATTACGGTTATTATTTCGCTCAGATCGGATACGCCGCCGCCGCGCTCCTGCTTTGCGCCGCGTCCGTTTCCGTTTTCGTTTCGATCCTCTGAGAAAGGAGGAAGCCCGTGACAGAGCTTGAAAAGAGCCTTCGTGATTTTGAAGCCTATCTGAAAAAGGAAAAAAACGCTTCCTCCAATACGCTCAGCAGCTACATGCGCGATCTTCGCCAGTTCGGAGAATGGCTGCTGAAAACCGCGGAGCTGGATCTGCCCCGGGCGACGGACGGCGAGATCGCGGCTTATTACAGATATCTCCGCACCGCCGGAAAATCCCAGGCGACCGTGACGCGCTGCAGCGCGACCCTCCGCTGCTACTACGCCCACCTCATCGATAAGCGAAAGCTGCGGGAAAATCCCGCCAGGCTCGTGGAGCTCGACCGTCAGAAACGGAAGCTGCCCCAGATCCTCAGCAGCAGCGAGGTGGAGCTGTTTCTGGAGCAGCCGGACCTGAAGGAGGCCAAGGGCATCCGGGACAAAGCGATGCTGGAGCTTCTGTACGCCACGGGTATCCGGGTGTCCGAGCTGATCGGCCTGGACGTCGGCGACGTGAACCTTACCGTGGGCTTCATCCGCTGCCGCAGCGGGGAAAAGGAACGGGTGATCCCCATGTATAAGGTTGCCGTCAAGGCTCTGAAGGACTACATGGATTCGGTACGGCCGGCCATGGTGGAGGAAGCCGACGAGCCCGCCCTCTTCGTCAACGTCGGCGGCAGCCGTATGTCCCGGCAGGGCTTCTGGAAGATCGTGAAATCCTATCAGAAGAAGGCGGGGATCGACAAGGAGATCACGCCGCACACCCTCCGGCATTCCTTCGCGGCGCACCTGCTGGAGAACGGCGCCGATCTGAAGGATATCCAGGAGATGCTCGGCCACGCGGACCTGTCCACGACCCAGATCTATGCCAAGGTGGTGCAGAACCACCTGGCGGAGGTCTATCAGAAAGCCCATCCCAGGGCCTGACGCCCGCAGCTTCAGCAAGGAGATATTCCGGCATGAGTCTGTTCCGCCCGTATATATACAAGCCCCGTCCCGATCTTTTGGACAACGCCCCCGTGAAAAAGAGCTTCTTTCATTTCTTTGAGCTCTATTTCCGCAAATTTTGGCGCTTCCTCTCCCTGAACCTCTGGTACTTCCTCGTTACGCTCCCCATGCTCCTCTATGTTTTCTATACCGTCAACGGCATTTTTGCCGACCGGCTCTCCGAGCTGGGAGAGGACGTGATCCTCCTCTCCGGCGTGGGCTTCATAGCGGCCCTGTTCAATCGGATCCCCAGCGTCCTGAACGTGCCGCTGCTCATCCTCTCCGTTCTCCTCTACGGACCCGTCACCATGGGCCTGACCTATATCTTCCGCAATTTCGCCCGGGAGGAACACGCCTGGATGTCGGATCTGTGGAGCCGCGCCTGGTCCAATGCCCGTCAGGGCCTTTTTTTCGGCATCATGGATATCCTGGTGGTATGGCTCTGCGTCAACGGCATGTTTGGCGGCGTCGCGGCGGCGGGGAAAAACCTGGGCTACGCCCTTTCCGTGATCCTCTCGGTGATCTGCGGCGTTGCTCTGGTGATCTGGTTCTTTATGCGGCACTACACCTATCTCATGGCCGTGACCGTCAACCTCAACGTGTTCCGTATCCTGAAAAACGCCTGGCTCTTCGTCGTCCTGGGCTTCGGGCGCAACGTGATCAGCAGCCTGGTGACGCTTGCCTGCCTGGTGGTGAGTTTCCTCCTGGCGCCCCTGCTCACCATCATCACCGTCCCTCTGTTCTACTATTCCTTCACCTGGTTCTGCACCACGTTCACCTGTTATCCCATCGTAAAAAAGTATATCATCGTCCCAGCTCTGGAGGCCCAGGAGCGGGAGGACGGCACGGCGCCGTCCTCCGGGGACGATGAGCGGGAAAGCACGGAAAATCCGGGAGACGAAGAAAAGGAACCGGGCGAAGAATGACGAGACGAAAACGCCTGTAAAAAGACGGCGCCCCTGCGCGGCCTCGGCCGCGCAGGGGCGTTTAGCAGCATCAGGTATGCATCATGAGGTAGAGCTTCGCCGTCGCCCGGGCGTCGCACCAGGCGCGGTGGGCGTCCTCCTGGGCGATGCCGTGGTAGTCCGTCAGATAGGCCAGCTTGTAGGAGGGGAGGCCGGGCCATACCCGCCGCGCCAGTTTCACCGTATCCACCACAGGATTCGGAACGGAGATCCCCAGCTTTGCTGCCTCCCGGTACAGAAAACCGCAGTCGAAGGAGGCGTTGTGGGCGATCAGGGGATCGCTGCCGACAAATTCGAGAAAAGCGGGCAGGAGCTCCCGGAAACATGGCGCGTCCGCCACGGTTTCCTCCGTGATGCCGTTGAGGACCTGCACGGCGTAGGGGATCGGGCAGCCCGGATTCACCAGGGAAGAGAACACGTCGATGAATTCTCCGTGCTCCACCTTCACCGCGCCGATCTCCGTGATCCCTGCCGACGCGCCGAAGCCGGTGGTCTCCAGATCAAATACGGTGAACCGCTCGTAATCCCGTTCCATGGAATAACGCATATGCTCCGCCTCCCGGGTCAGTCGGTTTTTGTCAGTTTAGCACAATTCCGGTCCCGATAACAAGCCCGTCGCGGTTTACAAACCCTCGCGGTTCTGATATAATGGAGAAAATATTATAAATCAGGAAAGGATGGTACACTCTATGCTTAAGAGCAATTGTTTTGTGGATCCCCTGAGCACGCCCTTCTCCCGCCGCGGCAGCTATCTGGCCTTCGCCAACCGCAACGAGGGCGAATCGCAGTTCGGCAAGAACACGCTCTACCTGTCTACCGCCAAGGGCGGCGGCTCCGGCATGAGCAACCTCAATTCCCAGAACTCCTGCCGTCAGATCTCCATGGAGATCATCTGGGAGGGAAAGCGCCTGCCCACCGTGATCTCCACGACGCCGTCGGAGGTCATTCTGGAATCTGACAAGGGCAGCGTTCGCTTCTGCCTGGCGGAACAGAACCTGATGATGGGCCGCAGCGAGTCCGGCCTCAGTCTCCGTCTTACGACCCCGAGGGGCGTTTTCGGCGGTGCTCCGCTGGAGCTGCCCGACGGTACCTGGCGTTTCAGCTTTTCCGATGATAACGGCCTTCTCATCGTGTTCCGCGGCAAGGCGATCGCCAATCCCGGCGGCGGCTTCATGATCATGCCGGACGCGGAGGGCGTCTTTGAGTTCGGCATCGAGGAATACGCCGTGGATCCCGGCGGCCGTCCGAAGGATTCCTATCCCTCCTATGCATCTGCCGTGGCCGCTGTGGACAAGGAATTCGACGAGTTCTGCGCCGGTCTCTATCCCGAGCTTCCCGCCGAATTTGAGCCCATGCGCCGTCAGGCCCTGTGGACCACCTGGAGTCTCATGGTGGATCCGGACGGGGTCTCCACCTATCAGCACACCATGGTCAAGATGATGCGCATCATTTTCGAAAGCGCCTTCGGCTGGCAGCAGGCCATGCAGGCCATCTTCCTGAGCAAGAACACTCGCCTTGCCTGGAACATCCTCCAGTCCTGCTTCGACCATCAGGACTGCAACGGCCGCATTGCCGACGCCATCTCCCACAAGTCCGGCCTTGGCACCAGCATGAAGCCGCCCTTCCAGGGCGTCGCCCTCAACTGGCTGATGGATCACTGCGACCTGAGCGAGATCCCCCTGGAAGACAAGAAGTACGTGTATGAGCGCATGGCGAAGTGGACGGAGTTCTTCTTCAACTTCCGCGATTTGGACAAGGACGGCGTCTGGGAGAACCAGGGCGCCATCGAGACCGGCTGGGAGGACGCGGCATACTTCTACGCCGGCTTCCCCCTGGCTTCTCCGGATATGAACGCCTACACCGTGCTGATGATGGACGCGCTGGCCCGCCTGGGCAAGAGCATCGGCGTGCCCGGCGCGGAATGCGAAGCGTGGACGAAGCGGGCCGACGAGCTGACCCAAAAGATCATCGACAAGTTCTGGAACGGCGAGCGGTGGATCGTGGTCAACACCCGCACCGGCGCCGTGGGCGATTCCCTGAGTCTGCCGATCTTCGGCGCACTGATTCTCGGCAAGCGCCTGCCTCAGGATATCCTCGAGAAGACCGTGGACTTCATCTGGAAGAACGGCTTTATCACGCCCTTCGGCTTCGCCTCCGAGAGCCCGGAGAGCCCCTACTTCAACCACGGCTTCACCGCCGGCAGCGTCATCGTTCCGGCGCAGCTCATCTTCTGCCTGGCCCTGGAGGCTGCGGGGAAGCCGGAGCTGGCTAAGGAAATGGGCCTGCGGTATGCCCGTACCCTCCGGGACAACGGCATGTTCCACATCCACAACGCCCTCACGGGCGCCGGCGAGCGCGGCCTGGTGGCCTTTGGCGAAAAGCAGCTGTTCTGGTCCTCCTGGGCCTCCTCCTGCTATCTCTTTTTCTCCGAGCGTTACGGCAAGTAATCGCGTTACGGAAAACAGGCTGGTACCACACAAAAACCGCCCGGCGTCTGCCGGGCGGTTTTGCATAACCGGATAGATTACTGTCCGTCTTTCTCTTCCTTTTCCCCGGAGAGCATCAGGTTGGCGAGGATGCCCAGGATGAGGGCGCAGGCCACGGTGCGGATCTCCACGGCGCCGAAGGTGACGACCATGCCGCCCACGCCGGTGATGAAGATGATGGAGGCGACAAAGAGGTTTCGGTTCTTGTTGAGATCCACGCCCTGCAGCATCTTGAAGCCGGACACGGCGATGAAGCCGTAGAGCGCGACGCAGACGCCGCCCATCACACAGGAGGGGATGGTTTCCAGGAAGGCCACCAGCGGAGCGATGAGGGAGAAGATGATGCAGGCGAAGGCGGCGCCCCAGATGGAGACGGTGGAGGCGTTGCGGGTGATGGCGACGCAGGCGATGGATTCGCCGTAGGTGGTGTTGGGGCAGCCGCCGAAGAAGGTGCCCACGATGGAGCCGATGCCATCGCCCAGCAGGGTGCGGGTGAGGCCGGGCTCTTCCAGCAGGTTGACGCCCACGATGCTGGAGAGATTCTTGTGGTCCGCCAGGTGTTCGGCGAAGACCACGAAGGCCACGGGAACGTAAGCGCTGAACAGGGTGACGAGATAGGCGCCGTTGACCTGCTTCAGGCCGCCCTTCCCGAGAAGGAAGGAAAAGTCGGGCAGAGCGATGAGGCCGCAGCCCTTGAAAGCGGAGTAGTCGATGACGATGAGGGCGGGGTTGAACAGCTTGCCGAGGATGTAGAATACGGTAGCGACGAAATAGCCGGCCAGGATGCCGATGATGAAGGGCACGAGCTTCATGCTCTTCTTGCCGTAGGTGGAGACCAGCATGGTGACCGCCAGGGTGACGAGGCCGCAGATCAGCGCCGCGTAGGGGCTGCCGCCGCCGGCGCCGCTGCTCATGAGGTCGCCCACGGCGTTGCCGGCAAGGCTCAGGCCGATGATGGCGACCGTGGGTCCGATGATGACGGGAGGCATCAGCCGGTCGATCCACTTGACGCCACAGAATTTGATGACGACGGCGAGGACCACGTAGACGAGGCCGGCCATCAGCGCGCCGATGATAAGGCCCCAGTAGCCGGCCGCCATGGACGCCGCGCCGCCGAAAGCGGAGCACATGGAGCCGATGAACGCGAAGGAGCTGCCGAGGAAGACAGGACTGGAGGACTTGGTGAACAGCAGGTAGACGATGGTACCGCAGCCGGCGCCGAAGAGGGCGGCGGAGGCGGTGAGGGCCGTGCCGCAGATGCTGTTGATGACCGCCGGCACGGCGATGGTGGCGGCCATGATGGCCAGGAGCTGCTGCAGAGCGAACAGCACGATCTGCCCGTATTTCGGCTTGTCCTTGATGCCATAGATCAGTTTCATACGTATCCTCCCTTTTCGTGCTTGCGGCATTCCTTCCGGCAAAGAAAAATACCCTGCCCACCGGCAAGGTATGCACACTGCGCCTTTGCGCCTTTATGCTTTTGTGCGATATCTTGTCGGCTTCTCTGAGCCGCCTTAAAGCTACCACAAGATATGGTAGCATAGGAAGGAAGCGCTGTCAACGCTTTTCCGACCGGAAACGCCCCAAATCGGGCTATTTCACCCGGGGCACACGTATGAGTTGACTTTTTCCTTTTTCGGTGGTAAAAATAAGTTCTAAGTTACGTTAGGAGGAAAAGGCATGAGCAAAGGAACGTTCTACATCACGACCCCCATCTACTATCCGTCCGCCAATCTCCACATCGGGCACACCTACTGCACCGTGGCCACCGATGTCATGGCCCGGTACAAGCGAATGCGGGGTTTTGACGTGATGTTCCTCACGGGTACGGACGAGCACGGCCTGAAAATCGAGGAGAAGGCCCGGGAAGCCGGCGTCACGCCCCAGCAGTTCGTGGACGGCGTCGTGGCCGGCATCAAGGAGCTGTGGAAGCTGATGAACATCTCCTACGACCGCTTCATCCGCACCACCGACGATTATCACGTCTCCTCCATCCAGCGCATTTTCAAAATGATGTACGAGAAGGGGGACATTTATAAGGGCTCCTACCGGGGCCTGTACTGCACCCCCTGCGAGAGCTTCTGGACCGAGAGCCAGCTGGTGGACGGCAAATGCCCCGACTGCGGCCGGGAGGTGAAGTATGCCGAGG
>JAEEGL015610791.1_pt1 | contig 13389 bp, 8 predicted proteins | sample 9134231 | NCBI WGS metagenome assembly JAEEGL01 (sample SAMN16246548, study PRJNA631951) | gut metagenome | biome: gut microbiome; feature: rumen; material: fiber-attached | host: Bos | place: Iran: Karaj | collected 2018-10 | reverse complement strand
GGGACTGAAGCGCATGCTCGAAAACAAGAAGAAATATGGCTCCACAGGCCAGGCCTTCGAGGTGTGGAAGAAGTACATGGTGTCGATGGGCTACGGCTACCGCCTGGGTGTCGACCTGCCGGGCGAGAGCCGAGGATTCATCCCCAACACTGCTTATTACGACAAAGCGCTGGGCAAAGACAAGTGGGTGGCCAACAGCATCATCAGCGATGCCATCGGACAGGGCGAGATTCTTGCCACACCATTGCAAATTGCCAACCTCAGCGCCACAATCGCCAACCGCGGCTACTACATCACACCGCACGTGGTGCGATACATTGCCGGGGTGGGCGTGCTCAAGCGTTGCATCGAGCGTCACGACACCGACATCGACAAGTCGTACTACGAGCCCATCGCCGAGGGTATGCGTATGGCAGTCACCGGAGGCACCTGCCGAAAGGCTAACATTGCCGGGCTGGAGGTGTGTGGCAAGACGGGTACGGCACAGAACCCGCATGGCCGCGACCACTCGGTGTTTATGGGATTCGCACCCATGAACGACCCGAAGATTGCCATCTGCGTTTATGCCGAGAATGCCGGATTCGGCGCATCGGTCGCTGTGCCAGTAGGTGCACAAATTATTGAGCGCTACCTAAAGGGAAGGCCCGGTGCCGACAAGGAAGACGCGGCAAAGTCAGGCAAAAAAGGCGCAAAGAAAAAGTAAAACTAATCACCCACACACACCACGATGAGCAACAACGAGAATAACAACTTACTTAAGTCGGTCGACTGGTTCACCATCATCCTTTACTTCGTTCTGGTGGTGGCCGGGGCGGTGAGCATCTATGCCGCCACCTACAACTTCGACAAGGTGAGTATCTGGGACTTCTCTGGATTCTCCGGGAAGCAGTTTATGTGGGCTGCCCTCTCGTTCCTCATCGGTCTGTCGCTGTTGCTTATCGACCGCCGGCTCTACGAGGCATATGCCTATCCCATCTACGGCGTGATGATAATACTGCTCATTGTCACCATCTTCATTGCGCCCGACATCAAGGGCTCGCGATCATGGCTGGTATTCGGGCCGGTGAGTCTGCAGCCGGCCGAGTTCTGTAAGTTTGCCACAGCCTTGGCGCTGGCAAAACTTTTCAGCACCTACGGCTTCGCGCTGAATTCATGGCGAAACTACGCCATCGCCATCGCCATCATCGTCCTGCCCATTATTTGCATCATTCTCGAGCGCGAAACAGGCTCGGCTCTGGTCTATACAGCACTGATTTTTGTGCTCTACCGCGAGGGCATGAGCGGCTTTGTGCTTTTTGCCGCATTGTGCGCAATCACCTATTTCGTGCTTGTGCTCAAGTTTGCCGACGTCATGTTCATGGGCATACCGCTGGGCATGGTGCTGGTGTTTATCATCATCATGGTGCTCGTGGTGACCATGCTGCTGTTCTATTGCCGCTCGCTCGAACTGGCGCGAAATGTGGGGCTGGGCTATCTGGCATGCGGTCTCATTGCCGCCATATCGGCCTACTTCGGATTCGTAATCAATGGTTACGCCTTTTTCTTCACCGTGATTGGACTCTCAATAGGATACCTGCTTTACGGCATGCTGCATAACGACATGCGCAAGGTGCAGATGACAATCGCCTTTGCACTGGTGTCGGTCGTTTTCATGTTCACCGTCAACTATGCCTTCAACAATATCCTGCAGGATCACCAGCAAAAGCGTATCAAGGTCACGCTGGGTATCACCGACGACCCCAAGGGCGTGGGCTACAACGTGAACCAGAGCAAGATTGCCATCGGCTCAGGCGGACTCACAGGGCGCGGATTCCTCAACGGCACACAGACCAAACTCAAATACGTGCCCGAGCAGCACACCGACTTCATCTTCTGCACCATCGGCGAGGAGGAAGGCTTTGTAGGCTCAACACTGGTGCTGCTCACGTTCCTGACACTCATTTTGCGCGTGCTCGTAATTGCCGAGCGCCAGCACACCGCGTTCGGGCGCGTCTACGCCTACTGCGTTGCGTCCTACCTGATTTTCCACTTGGCCATCAACATAGGCATGGTGCTCGGAATGTGCCCCGTAATCGGCATCCCGCTGCCATTCTTCAGTTACGGCGGCTCGTCGCTCTGGGGCTTCACCTTCCTGCTCTTCATCCTGCTGCGCATCGACGCCGACCGCGCCACCTACGGCGTGTGGTAACCCCATCCACAGCACGTCGAACACCCCATCCACAGCACCTCGAACACCCCATCCACCATCCCTTCACCCATCACGGCATCAACAAAAATTAGCGCATTTTCTTGCCGATATCGGCAAAAATGCGTATTTTTGCACCATAATAATAACTTTTTCTTGCCAATACAACGATGGAATATATCTCAGCGAAAGAATATGCTGCGAAATTTGGAATCTCAGAACGCACTGCCCGTAACTATTGTGCTTGTGGGAAGATTGATGGCGTGCGGCTCGTGGGCAAGTCATGGAATGTGCCTGCCGATGCCGTATTGCCTGGCCGTAAGAAGAAGTTCAAGTCGTCACCCTTGCTCGCGGTGCTTCGCGAGCAGCAGGCAGGAAATACTAAAGGTGGTATATATCACCGTGTTCAAATCGACCTTACCTATAATTCCAATCATATCGAAGGCAGTCGGTTGACCCACGACCAGACGCGCTATATCTTCGAAACCAACACCATTGGCACAACTGGCGAGGCCATCATTGTCGACGATGTCATCGAGACGGTTAATCACTTTCGCTGTATCGACATGATTATCGAGCAGGCCGAAGCACGGTTGACCGAATCGTTCATCAAGCAACTTCATCTCACGCTCAAGGCAGGGACATCCGATTCCCGCAAGTCGTGGTTTGCCGTAGGAGGCTATAAGCGGCTGCCTAATGAGGTGGGAGGCATGGAAACAGCACACCCATCCGACGTTCATCGCCAGATGAGTGAACTGTTGCGAGCGTATAATGCCATCAAGAAACACTCGCTTGAGGATATTGTTGATTTCCACCAGCGCTTTGAGGCCGTTCATCCTTTTCAGGACGGAAACGGACGGGTGGGGCGACTGATTATGTTCAAAGAATGCCTGTCGGCTGGCATCGTGCCATTCATTATCACCGACGAACTGAAGATGTATTATTACCGTGGCCTGAGCCAATGGCCACAGGTTAAAGGATACCTGATGGATACCTGCCTTACAGCCCAAGACAATTTCAAGGCGCTGCTCGACTACTTTCGCATCAAGTACAAATAGATTAATTTCAGCGACTTATCTTCGTCAAATCAGTCGTCGGTAAGACGGCGATAACGTATGCGGGTGGGCTCTTCTTTGCCCAGCCGCTTGAGTTTGTGCTGCTCGTACTCGGTGTACGACCCCTCGTAGAAGTAGACGTTAGAATTGCCCTCAAAGGCCAGGATGTGCGTGCAGATGCGGTCCAGGAACCAGCGGTCGTGGCTGATGACCACGGCGCAGCCGGCAAAGTCGTCGAGAGCCTCCTCGAGGGCACGCAGCGTGTTCACGTCGATGTCGTTGGTGGGCTCGTCGAGCAACAGCACCTTGCCTTCCTCCTTCAGCGCCAATGCCAACTGCAGGCGGTTGCGCTCACCGCCCGACAGCACGCCGCACAGTTTCTGCTGGTCGACGCCCGAGAAGTTGAAGCGCGACAGATAGGCACGCGCGTTAACGTCGCGGCCGCCCATGCGCAGCAACTCCACACCGCCTGAAATCACGTCGTATACGCTCTTGTTCGGGTCGATGCTCGTGTGCTGCTGGTCGACGTACACCGCCTTCACCGTCTCGCCGACCTCGAAGGTGCCGCTGTCGGGCTGCTCAAGGCCCATAATCAGGCGGAACAGCGTGGTCTTGCCGGCGCCGTTGGGGCCAATCACGCCCACAATGCCGTTGGGCGGCAGCATGAAGTTCAGGTCGTCGAAGAGCAGTTTGTCGCCAAAGGCCTTGCGCACATGCTGCGCCTCAATCACCTTGTTGCCCAAGCGGGGACCGTTGGGAATGAAGATTTCGAGTTTCTCCTCTTTCTCTTTCACCGACTCGTTGAGCAGTTTGTCGTAACTGTTAAGACGCGCCTTGCCCTTGGCCTGGCGGGCCTTGGGGGCCATGCGCACCCATTCCAACTCGCGCTGCAGCGTCTTGCGGCGCTTGCTCTCGGTCTTCTCCTCCTGGGCCAGGCGCAGCGTCTTCTGCTCGAGCCAACTGCTATAGTTGCCCTGCCAGGGGATGCCCTCGCCACGGTCCAACTCCAGAATCCAGCCGGCCACGTGGTCGAGGAAGTAGCGGTCGTGGGTCACCGCAATTACCGTGCCCTCGTATTGCTGCAAGTGCTGCTCCAGCCAGTCGATCGACTCGGCGTCGAGGTGGTTGGTGGGCTCGTCGAGCAGCAGCACGTCGGGCTTCTGGAGAAGCAGGCGGCACAGCGCCACACGGCGGCGCTCTCCACCGCTCAGATGCTCGGTCAACTGGTCGCCAGGAGGGCAGCGCAGAGCGTCCATGGCGCGTTCGAGTTTGCTGTCGAGGTTCCATGCGTCGGTGGCGTCGATGATGTCCTGCAACTCGGCCTGGCGAGCAAAGAGGGTGTTCATCTTGTCCTCGTCCTCGTAGTATTCCGGCAAGCCAAATTTCTGGTTGATTTCCTCGTATTCGGCAAGCGTGTCAACGATGTGCTGGACACCTTCCTGAACAATCTCCTTCACCGTCTTGCTCGGGTCGAGTTGTGGGTCCTGAGGCAGGTAGCCCACCGAGTAGCCGGGGGCGAACACCACCTTGCCTTGGTACTCCGTCTCCAGGCCCGCGATAATCTTCATCAGCGTCGACTTGCCCGCGCCGTTCAAGCCTATAATGCCTATCTTCGCCCCATAAAAGAACGACAGATAGATATTCTTCAAGATTTGCTTTTGATTCTGCTCAATGGTCTTGCTCACGCCCACCATCGAGAAAATGATTTTCTTATCGTCAACAGTTGCCATATCGTGTGATTTTAAAGAAACATAGCGATTTTAAACTAAAATGCAAATTTAGCAATTTTTCCCCACACCCACAAATCCCCCCCCAGCCCCCGCAGCAGCGAGTCCCCTTCAGTGTCCCCGCCCGTTCGCCATGCTGCGGCTCCGTCGCAGCCACCCCCGCCTCAGTGCCACCTCCGCAGCGCCACCCCCGCCCGTTCGCCATGCTGCGGCTCCGCCGCAGTGCCACCCCCGCAGCGCCGCCCGCCCCGTTCGCCATGCTGCGGCTCCGTCGCAGCCCCCCGCCATTCATCCCACAATTTGCACAATTTACACCGCCTTTTTCCGTTATATCTTTGACCGCTCTTGTGTGAGTCAATAAAAATCGGTACCTTTGCAAGTTATGACTGTTTTAAGAAGATTTTTCCTCATAGTGCTGGCAAGCGCAATGGCGCTCGCCGCAGCAGCGCAAATCACCTTCACTGGCAATAGCCGCGACGTGATGGAGATTGAGCCCGAATTCAGCACCGGCCTCAAGCGCATCTTCGTGCTTAACAGCGCGGAGGGCGTGTCAATGACCTATACCGCCACAACCGAGAACCCCGTCACCTGGTCGGTTTACGACGAAATGGGCGGCGCTTACGCCACCGAGGTCGAGGGCGTAGAGTTCAACGGCCTGGAGTCGACGCTCCATAATGTGAAGGCCGATTGCGGCTACATCATCACCGAGGGCACCACGCCATATTACTTCTGGGTCACCGACTATTCAAAGCACATGTTCTCAATATCGTCGGTCGACGCACCCAGCGACGGCGACTGCTCAACAGTGACCATCAACGTCGACGGCCAGGGTGCCGACATACCTTACTTCACCATCACCGGCGTGCGCAAGGTGCTCTCGCGCGACATCAAACTCAGTTACCAGAACCTCGCGTGGAGCGACGACGAGCACTGGCATTCGGTAGATACCGTGGAGACCCTGGAGAGCCTCAAACCCACCATCGTCATCCCGGCACCACTGTGCAACACCACGTTCACCATCTCTGGCGACCGCTTCCTCGAATTCTGGGACATGGCGAGCGTCAAGAGCAAGACGAGCGACCTCTACGTCACCGCGGCTGTCGATGCACACGCCACGGCCACTCAGGAGAGCCGCGATAACCCCAACGAGCAAAAATCGGGCGATGAGATGTCGCTCGGCGGCTCGGCCCCGGTTCACATCTATTTCCAGAGTTTCGTCACCGATGCTGTGGTGCATCGTGAGTGGCAGATGGCCTCCGACGCCGATTTCAACGACATCGTGCTGCGCATCAATCAGGACGACTACGAGGAGACCTTCAACGATGCCGGAGAGTACTACTGGCGCTTCGTTGCCGCTAATGCCGACGGCACTTGCGAGACAATCAGCGAGACGTTTGTCGTAAATGTCGGCGTCAGCGTGCTGCAAATCCCCAACGTGTTCACCCCCGGCGTTACCGAGGGCCAGAACGACATCTGGATGGTGAGTTACAGTTCAATCACCGAGTTCCACTGCTGGATTTACAACCGATGGGGCGTGCTGATGTGCGAATTCACCGACCCCGCCCAGGGCTGGGATGGATATTATAAGGGCAAACTGGTCCCCACTGGGGTTTATTACTATGTTATCCAGGCCAGGGGCAGCGACGGGCAGAAATACAAACGCAGCGGCGACATCAACGTGATTCGCTACCGCAAAAACGAGGCACCCGATATTAACCCCAACCCCAATCCCGACATCGTCCCCGACGGCGACGGCCAATAAGAATAACGTATAATGTTCACGCGTGCGCGCACGCGCGCAACAACATCAATCATGACTCTTAACGGAAAAGACACCGATTGTGTCACCGTGCTCGGAGCACGGGTGCACAACCTGAAAAACATAGATGTGGAAATTCCACATTACAGCCTCACCGTCATCACCGGGCTTAGCGGCAGCGGCAAGTCGTCGCTGGCCTTCGACACCATCTTTGCCGAGGGGCAACGACGCTATCTGGAGACGTTCTCGGCCTACGCGCGAGGCATGCTGGGCGTGCTCGAGCGTCCGGCGGTCGACATGATCACGGGACTGAATCCCGTAATCTCAATCGCGCAGAAAACCGTCAACAAAAACCCGCGAAGCACCGTGGGCACCACCACCGAGGTCTACGACTACCTGCGCCTGCTCTACGCGCGCATCGGCGAGGCCTACAGTTACACCTCGGGCGAGCGCATGGTGAAATACACCGTCGACAAGATTCTCAACCTCATCGTCGAGCGTTATGAGGGGCACCGCATCTACATCCTCGCGCCGCTGGTGAAGAACCGCAAGGGGCATTACCGCGAACTCTTCGAGAACCTGCGCAAGAAGGGCTTTATGCACGTGCGCGTCGATGGTGAGTTGCGCGAAATCACCTTCGGCATGAAACTCGACCGCTACAAGAACCACTCGGTGGAACTGGTCGTCGACCGCCTCAGGGCGGCAGCGAAGGACACGCGACGCTTGCAAGAATCAATCGAGAAAGCATTCAGCCAGGGCGACGGACAGATGATTGTCCTCGACTGCGAAACCGACAATGTGGGCTACTTCAGCAAGTCGCTCATGGACCCCGCTACGGGGCTGAGTTACGCCGAGCCGGCTCCGCACAACTTCTCGTTCAACTCGCCGCTGGGCGCCTGCCCACGATGCAAGGGATTGGGCTTTGTCAACCTCATCGACCGCGACAAGATTATGCCCGACACCTCGCTGTCGATTCGCAACGGCGCTATACTGCCGCTGGGAAAATACAAAAATTCGCTCATCTTTTGGCAAATACAGGCCATCTGTGAGAAATATGACTGCTCGCTCGACACACCAGTCGACCAACTGCCCGACGAGGCCATCGACGAGATAATGAGCGGCACCGACGAGCGCCTGAACCTGCGCAACGAAACGATAGGCACCAGCAACTTCTTCCTCTCGTTCGACGGCCTTATCAAGTACATCGAGATGCAGCAGGACGACAACGCGTCATCAAAGGCGCAGAAGTGGGCCGGACAGTTCTATTCGCGCATGACGTGCCCCGAGTGCCACGGGCAGCGCCTCAACAAGGTGGCGCTGCATTTCCGCGTCAACGGCATGAACATCGCGCAACTGGCGGCAATGGATATCGAGCAGTTACGCGACTGGATCGACGACCTGCACAACCATCTCGACAACCAGCAGTGGACCATAGCCCGCGAAATAGTCAAGGAGATATCGAGCCGACTGAATTTTATGCTCGATGTGGGCCTCGACTACGTGTCGCTCAACCGCAGTTCGGCGTCGCTCTCAGGCGGCGAGAGCCAGCGAATAAGACTGGCCACGCAAATCGGGTCGCAACTGGTCAACGTGCTCTACATCCTCGATGAGCCGAGCATAGGCCTGCACCAGCGCGACAACAACCGCCTGATCGACTCGCTGAAGCGATTGCGCGACGACGGCAATACGGTCATCGTCGTCGAGCACGACAAGGACATGATGCTCAACGCCGATTATGTCGTCGATATCGGCCCGTTGGCGGGGCGCAAGGGCGGCAATGTGGTGTTCAGCGGAACGCCAAAGCAACTGCTTAAGGCCGACACCATCACAGCGCAATATCTCAACGGAATCAAGTCGATCGACGTGCCTGCAGAGCGGCGTAGCGGCAACGGACGCTACATCACGCTGCGTGGATGCCAGGGCAATAACCTCAAGAACGTCGACGTCACGCTGCCCCTGGGCACGTTTATATGTATCACCGGCGTGAGCGGAAGCGGCAAGTCGTCGCTGATCAACGCCACGCTGCAGCCAATTCTCAGCCAGAAACTGTATCGGTCGAACACCGAGCCGCTGCCCTACAAAGCCATCGAGGGCATCGAAAATGTCGACAAGGTGGTTACCGTCGACCAGGCTCCGCTGGGTAAGAGCCCGCGAAGCAACGCGGCAACCTACACCGGGGTCTTCACCGACATACGCAACCTCTTCGTCAACCTGCCTGAGGCTAAGATTCGAGCCTACAAGCCAGGTCGTTTCTCGTTCAATATCTCGGGAGGACGTTGCGAAGCATGTAAGGGAAATGGGTATAAAACGGTGGAAATGAACTTCTTACCTGATGTGCTCGTGCCTTGCGAAGAATGTGGAGGAAAACGCTATAACCGTGAAACTCTGGAAGTTAAGTTCAAAGGCAAGTCGATAGCCGATGTCCTCGACATGACGATAAATCAAGCCGTGGAATTTTTCGACGCCATTCCGGCCATTCTCAACAAGATAAAGGTGCTGCAGGATGTGGGGCTGGGATACATCAAACTCGGACAACCGTCAAGCACTCTTTCCGGTGGTGAGAGCCAGCGCGTGAAATTGGCTGCCGAACTGTCGAAGCGTGACACCGGACGCACAATCTACATCCTCGACGAACCGACGACAGGTCTCCATTTCGAAGATATTAAGGTGCTTTTGGGCGTACTTCAAAAATTGGTCCAAAAAGGAAATACCGTCATCGTTATCGAACACAACCTCGACGTCATAAAGTGTGCCGATTACATCATCGACATGGGACCCGAGGGTGGGAGAGGGGGTGGTCAGGTGGTGGCCTTCGGAACCCCTGAGCAGGTGGCCACGGTCAGCAAGTCAATCACCGCGCGTTACCTCCGCCCAGAACTAAAGAAGAAATAATCGCGGCGCCCGGAGTTAATTCTCCGGGCGTTTTTTGTATCTTATCCCTCGCCTGATTGCCTGAGGGGCCTTTACCATTTCCAGTTAGTGTAAAAAATATGGTTCGGGACGCTTTACCGCCCCCAAATTGGCATCTTCTTGGCTTAAATGGTGGGGTAGAGTAGGGGTGTTTCATAACCCGAAACGCCGCTTTCTGCATTTTTTCTGGCATTGAGGGCAATTTGCCTGATTTTGGGGTTAACTTGCTATGAAAGTGTGGGTTAACCCCAAAATTGGCTTCGCTCAACTTTTTCAGAATTTTCTGGCCCAATTTACCCCTCATTTTCACAAAAAATTTCGCCGTGAAATCGAGTTGAGCGGCTTTTTGGCCGTTTCTTGGCGTTTTACCACGAATGGTTTACCGTCACAAATTCGCAAATCCACCGCCCCGTTTGCGTTCTGAATCAGCCCGCGTGCGACACAAAACAGGGTGTTTCGTTTCGTTAAGTCGGTTTGCATCGGCTCAGGCCGCATTGCGTTTGCAAATTTACATAAGCACAGTTTGCAAAATGCTTAAATTTTGACGTTTACATAATTTTACAATCTCTGTAATTTCCTAATAATCAGCATCATTTCGCTTAAACCTTTTAGTATTGGATTAAGAAATATGGCAGTATTCAAGAAATGCTTTAATATTTGTGGTTTGTGCAGTGTGTAATGCATTGAAAAATAGAAATATATAATAAAAACCTAAAGCAATACTTTATGATTTGTTTTTGCATTTGCAATTCGCGGGTTTTAGGCGCTGTTTGCCGTGCGAAATAGCCAAGTGCGCAGATTTGTGAATTTAAATTTGCATATCTCAAATATCTGTTTTAAATTTGCATTTGAAAAATTTTGGTTCGCAAATCGACAATTCACATTCGCACATCGATTTTTCTGCGATTTTTTTCGCATTTTTGTGCGTTCAAAACAACGGCCATTTCTGGGATGGTTTTCTGGGCGTCTTCGATGTGGTGAATTTTTGGTCAACGGCAGCCTGATTTTTCCGGGTCGAGATGCGCAGTTTTTGACTTCGATCACCAGTTTTTCCGGAAATGGGAATTTTTGGTGTTTGTCAAAAATCGACAACCCCAGCCCGTCTCTTATTTTAATATTTTTGTATCGTGGATATAGTATCAAGGTTGAAGGCGTTCTTGCAACGCAGCGGAATTAACAACTCGCAGTTTGCCGACACGTGCGAGATTCCGCGACCCACCCTCTCGCAGTTGCTCAATGGACGCAACAAGAAGGTGAGCGACGAACTCATCTCAAAAATTCACCGTGCCTACCCAGGCCTGAATATCATGTGGCTGATGTTCGGCGACGGCGACATGTTTGTTCCAAATGAGAACTATGGCGCCACAAGTGCTCCGGCTCAACTCGATGAGAATGCCAACCGCGGCGAGCACCCCGCCACCAGTAAGGCAATTTCGTTCGGCGACGATGTGGCATACCAACAGCCGCAGCCGGCAGCGGCGCAAAAAGCGATGAACGACGCCTTCGAGAGCATCGTGCGAAGCGCGGCGGCTCCGCGTCGGGGCGCCGCACGGCCCGCAGCACCCATCGACGGAGAGCGAAAAGTGGTCTCAATCATGGTGCTCTACAGCGATGGGCGTTTCGAAACGTTCTCCCCGCAGAATTGACCTTGAAAACCTTAAACCACAACGCGAGTTGTCATTTTATGGCAATAAGCGCAACTCCTGCAGTTTCACCTGGAACTTCAGCAATTAGCCCTGAACTCTGTCGCAAAAACACGCTCGGCACCCACTCTGGCTCGCAATGCCAATGTGGGTGCCGAGTGTCTTTGGCTCCTGGTCGTTTATGGCGTTTTCATCGCGCCTGTGATTGCGCTCATGTCGGCCATATTGTGCCGCTCCATGTAGTCCTCGATATACGCGATGGCTTTGACCGATGTCGTCGGGTCGATGAAGTTGGCGGTGCCAATCTGCACTGCGCTGGCGCCGGCAAGAAGGAATTCCACGGCGTCGCGCCCGCACGTGATGCCGCCAAGGCCCACCACGGGGATGCGCACCGCCTGGCTCACCTGCCACACCATGCGCACGGCGATGGGGCGGATGGCAGCGCCCGAGAGGCCGCCGGTGATGGTCGACAGGTAGGGACGCTGGCGCTCCACGTCTATGGCCATGCCCAGGAAGGTGTTGGTAAGCGACACCGAGTCGGCGCCGGCTTCCTCGACGGCGCGCGCGATAAGCGTGATGTCGGTGACGTTGGGGGTGAGTTTTACCATCAGGTGACGCGACCAAATTTGTCGCGCGGCGACAACAACAGCGGCCGCCATTGAGGGGTCGGTGCCGAAACTCATGCCGCCCTGTTTCACGTTGGGGCACGAGATGTTGATTTCCACGGCGGCGATGCGGTCCAGAGGGCGAAGGCGATCGCACACGGCAACGTAGTCGTCGACGCTGCTGCCGCTCACGTTCACCACAAGCGACGTGTCAAGCGACGCGATGCGCGGGTAGATGTTCTCGACAAAATAATCCACTCCCTTGTTCTGCAGGCCCACGGCGTTCAGCATGCCGCTCGGCGTCTCTACCATGCGGGGCGACGCGTTGCCCTGGCGGGCATGCAGCGTGGTGCCCTTCACCGAGATGCCGCCAAGCGACGACAGGTCGATAAAGTCGGCAAGTTCCTCGCCGTAGCCGCACGTGCCGCTGGCGAGCATAACAGGATTCTTCATCCTCAGGCCGTTGCCTAAGTCTACGCTTAAATCTACCATTTCAGTCGTTTTATGTTGAATACGGGACCTTCTTTGCACACGCACACGTTGCCCGCGTCCACCGTGTCCTCGACACAGCACAGGCAGGCGCCGATGCCGCACGCCATCATGTTCTCCATGCTTACCTCGCAACTGATGCCGCGAGAGCGGGCTATCGCAGCCACAGCCTTCATCATCGGCAGCGGGCCGCAGCACGCTATGTGGTCAATCTCGCCATCGGTGAGTAGCGGGTGGTCGGTGACCAGGCCGCGGTGACCCATGCTGCCGTCCTCGGTGGTGACGCGGGTTTCGCCGGTCTGTTTGAACAGTTCCAACTGAAGCAGGTCCGACGTCGTTCGGGCGCCAAGCAGAAACTTCACATCCACGCCCAGCGTCACCAGGCGTTTGCCGAGCATCAGCAGTGGGGCAGTGCCCACGCCGCCGCCTACAAGCAGAACATTGCCACGAACCGACAAATCAAAACCGCGGCCCAGTGGCAGGATGATGCTCAGGCGTGAGCCCTCGGGAAGGTCGCACAGAGCGTTTGTCCCGGCGCCAGCACGGCGCACCAGCAGCCACATCTCGCGGCGGTCGGCCCAGTTGATCGAGATGGGGCGACGCAAGTAGGTCGACTTGCTGTTCGGTATCTCAACTTGGACAAACTGCCCCGGCTCAACCTCGGGCATCTCGCCCTTCACCGGCATCATGCGCAGCAGCGCGTAGTTGCGCCCATGGGGCACCACCTCGCGCACCTTGAAATCCATCACACTTTTTTTCATGCCACAAAGTTACTAAATTTCACCCAATCCCACACCATTTTTCTAAAAACCTTCCACCCATCACACCTTATTAATATATAATATATAGCATTAATATATAATATATAGCCCCCCCCCTCCCGTTCGCCATGCCGCGGCTTCGTCGCGGCCACCCTCGCCTAGCCGCCGCCCAAGCACCCCCTCGCCGTGCCGCCCGCCGTGCCGCCCAAGCAGCCCCCAGCCGTGCCGCCACCCCGTTCGCCATGCCGCGGCTCC
>JAEEGL014842591.1_pt1 | contig 13389 bp, 8 predicted proteins | sample 9134231 | NCBI WGS metagenome assembly JAEEGL01 (sample SAMN16246548, study PRJNA631951) | gut metagenome | biome: gut microbiome; feature: rumen; material: fiber-attached | host: Bos | place: Iran: Karaj | collected 2018-10 | reverse complement strand
CGTTCTGCCTTAGTAGCTTCTATGAATAAACTATTAAGAATAATTCATTCACTATGTAAAAATGGTTGTTTATTTAAATAACCAATAGTATTATACATCATTTTTTCAAAAACCTCAATTCTTGAGGATTTTTTGTCTTGGCTTTATTAAATACGTTAATCGATATGGAAAATTATTAAATTAATACTTGATTTTCCTTATCTAATTTTTTGTATAAAAGTTAGTTGACTCTAACTGCAATAAATGATATTATATTTATAGTTAGCTTACACTAACCAAAGGAGAGATTTTTATGAGCAGCCTATTACAGAATATGCTTGCTATCCATTCATCACCAGCTATATGTGGAATTAAGGCATCAAACCTTATCAACATAAAGATAAATGATGAGCTATATGAGGAGATAGATGAGCTAAATAAGAAATATCCTAATTTATGCTTTTGTGTATTAAAGAATGATGGAGTTAATGCTCTAATACTAGTCTATAGAAGAAAGGTATTAGAAAAGTATTTATTTAAGGATGATAATAAGTCATTTTTAGATAGCATTGGCTATAATACAGAAAGTGTAGACACTATGCTTGATGATCTTAAGGAAAGAATGGCTAATGATTCATTCCCTCATGAGATTGGCGTATTTTTAGGATATGATTTACAGGATATTAAATCATATATCGATGGAAAGAAATGCTTATATGTTGGCTACTGGAAGGTTTATTCAAATGTTCAAGAGAAGAAGGAAATATTTGATAGATTCACAAAATGTAGAAATGCAGTAATAAGAATGCTAAATAAAGGCTTTCCTATTGAAAATTTTATGAGATAAAGAAGGAGAAATGTTTATGAAAAAGATTGTAGTTTATTGGAGTGGAACAGGAAATACTGAGGAGATTGCTAATAAGATAGCAGGTGATTTATCATGCGATGTGGTAAATATTAACAGTGCATCAATTGATGATGTATTAGCTAATGACTTAATTATCTTTGGTTGTCCTGCAATGGGAGCAGAGGAGCTTGAGGATACTGAATTTAGACCAATTTATGATGCTATTATGGCTGAAATTGGTGATAAAAAGGTTGCCCTATTTGGTTCATACGGCTGGGGTGATGGCGAATGGATGAGAAACTGGGAGGCCGAGGTAGGTGCTAACCTAGTTACTAAGGGACTAATAGTTAATGGAGGTGCATCTGATATTATCGATAGTGATTATCAGGAGTTTATTGGTGCGTTAAATATATAAGCTTTCTAATTGGGAGGAGAGATTATGTTTATTGAGATTGAGAACATTGAAAAGTCATATGGAGAAGGAGAAAATAGATTTCAGGTATTAAAGGGCATATCATTCCAGGTTAATAAGGGTGAAATGGTTGTACTACTTGGACCATCAGGCTCAGGTAAATCAACGCTATTAAATATTATCGGTGGAATAGACACATTAGATTCAGGTCGTGTAGGAATCGATAACGAGTACATAGAAAATATGTCAGAGCGTGAGAGAATAGCCTATAGAAGAAAGAATCTTGGTTATGTATTTCAAAGCTATAATTTAATACCAAATCTGACAGTAAGAGAAAATATAGAGGTAGGCTCTTATCTATCAAAGAATCATTTAGACATTGAGGAGCTATTATATGTTCTAGGCCTAAAGAAGCATGAGGACAAAATCCCTGCACAGCTTTCAGGTGGTCAACAGCAACGTACTTCAATCGGACGTGCAATAATAAAAAATCCAAATTTGTTATTATGCGATGAGCCAACAGGAGCCTTAGACAGTGATACCTCTAAACAAATACTTGAATTAATTGAAAAGGTAAAGGAAAAATATAACACATCTATTATTATGGTAACTCATAATGAGAACATTGCTAAAATGGCAGATACCATCATCAGACTAAAGGATGGCAGAATAAAATCAATAGATAAGAATATTGATAAGGTAAAGGCAAGTGATCTTGAATTATGAGAAATCCATTATTTAAAAGATTACCAAGAGAATTTAAAAAGGATATCATTAAATACATCGTTATGTTTTTATTCCTAACATTACCAATAGCCCTATGTAGTGGCTATATGATTGGCAATGATTCAATGATAAAAACATATTATGAGGGTATAGAAAATTATAAGCTTGAGGATGGCCACTTTTCTTCAGTTAATGTAATTGATGATGAATTATTTAAAACAATAGAAGCTGATGAAAACATCACAATCTATAAGCTTAATTACAAGGATGAGCTAACAGATAGCTCACACACAATTAGATTATATAAATCAAGCGATAGAGCCTACATTAATAAATGGTGTATCCATGAAGGAGTATTACCTAATGCTAAAAATGAAATTGCACTTGATAGATTATATTGTGATAATAATAAAATCAAAGTAGGAGATATTGTTAAAATATCTAATAAGGAATTTAAGGTTACATCAACTATTTCCTTATTTGATTATTCAGCATTATTTAAAAATAATACTGATTCAATGTTTGATGCTAATAAGTTTTCCATATCATTAGTATCTGATGAAGCCTTTGATTCATTTACAAACGATAATTTAATTTATAATTATGCTTATTTATTACCAAAAAGATTAAATGATAAGGAGGCTCACGACAAAACATCAGAGCTAACTAAGAATATTTATGCAAAGCTTTTAACAAATGGTAATAGACTAGATACCCTACTTGCTAAAGAGGATAATCAAGCAATTAAATTCACCATCAAGGATTTAGAGGGTGATTTAACAATGATGCTAGTGTTTGGTGCTATCATCGTATTTGGTTTAGCATTTGTGTTCGCTTTATCAATTAAGAGTCAAATCGAGGGTGAAGCTAAATCTATTGGTACCCTTAAGGCAATGGGATATAAGAATAGAGAATTATTAGTTCAGTACTTAATATTACCAACATTAATAACATTACTAGCAGGAGTATTTGGTAATATACTTGCTTATACATTCCTAAAAACATATTTAGTTAATCTATATTATCATTCATATTCCTTACCTTTATATACAACCTTCTATAATCCAAAGGCGTTGATATATACAACAATATTACCAATAGTAATGGTATTAATTATTAATTTCCTAGTAATATTAAGAGTATTATTAATACCAAGCCTTAATCTACTTAGAAATCAATTGATAACCAAGAAGAATAAGAAGGTAATGAAGCTAAGCCATAGAATTAATTTCATTTCTAGATTTCAAATGAGAGTAATATTACAAAATAAGGGAACATATATAGCCTTATTCTTTGGTACATTATTAGCCTCAATTATCCTATTATTTGGACTAATGATGGATCCACTACTTACACACTATAAGGATGAGGTAATTAAGTCACAAATAGCACCATATCAAACAATACTAAAGATGGATATGGATAACCTAGATGGAGAAAAGCTATATGTAAAAACTATTGATTATAAGAATGATCAGATTATGCTATTTGGACTTGAAAAATATGGCGATAATTCTAAATATCTAAAGAATCTAAATATTGAAAATCAAAACATGGTTATTGTTTCATCAGATTTAAAATCTAAATACGGATTTGATAATAATAGTATTATTAGATTAGATGAAAAATATAATGATAATAATTATAAATTTACTGTAGATGGTGTTTATCAAACAACAGGTACTCTAGTTATATTTATGGATGCTAATCTATTTAAGGAAACATTTGATGATTATTTAACATCATATTTTTCTGATAATAAGCTAGATATTAGTGATGAATATGTATATAAGATAATATCATTAGATGATTTAATTGTTGTTTCTAATCAATTAGCAGATTCAATGGGTAGAGTATTTATCCTATTTACTGTAATTTCTGTTATATTGTTTGCGTTATTAATATTCCTACTTGCTAAGATAGTAATAGAGAAGAATCAAAATCAAATATCTATGCTTAAGATAGTAGGCTATAAGACATTTGATATTAACAAAATATATAATGTATCAACAGGAATTATAACAATTATTTCATTAGTAATATCTACATTTATAGCTCAATTCTTTATTAAGCTTGCATGGGATATTGTATTAAAGAGTAAGATGAGTGGATGGCTAGATTTCTATATCGCTCCATATTTATATCCAGTAATATTTGGAATAGGTATTGGTGCCTTCTTGCTGGTATACCTAATTGAGTCAAGAAAGATATCAAAGATTAATCTAGCATTAGCACTTAAGGATAATACATTATAGTGGATAAAAAACAGGAGTAAATTCCTGTTTTTTAAATGTCATGTTAACAAAAGCAAATAATATTCACACTTTATTTATACCTATTGAATTATTCAAATGGTTAGTCTATACTAACCATAGTTAACAACGTTAACAAGGAGGTCAAATGGAAACAAAGGATCTTATATTAAAAATATCAAAAGAAGAGTTTTTATCAAAAGGATATACTAACGCATCACTTAGGACTATTGCTTCAAAATGTCATATAACCGCAACTGCTATATATAGACATTTTAAGAACAAAGAAGAAATGTTTGAGGCTGTTATAAATCCATTAGTTACATATTTTAATGAAACAGCTAGCTATATCGAAAAAGCAGATAACGAATATTTAAAAAATGCAAATTTATCTGAGATGTGGAGCTTTGAGAATAACGGAAATTTTCAATATGAATTATTGTTTGGTGAATATAGTGATTTAGTAAAGCTAGTTGTTAGTGAAAGAAAAGCCTGGTTTAAGGACTTTATTATTAATTATGAATTTGACGCAACTATAAAATATCTCGAAAGCATGAAAAAAGAGGGATATGAGATTAAGAAATTTAATCATCTATCCTTTAGAATTTTATTAGATTCATATTTAGAAGCATATCTAAATTTGATTGATAAAGATTTAACGAGGGAGGAATTATTTAATATTTGTAAGGAAATAAATGAGTTTTATACGATAGGCTTTAGAAATTTATTAGGTTTTTAGGAGGGAAAAATGAAAAAGAAAAAGAGAGGCTTGTTTTCAATAATACTTGATTATGCAGGACCAAAGAAGAAATACTATTTCTTTAGTATTATTACATCCTTGATATCTGTAACTTCAGGTATAATGCCATTTTACTTTATTGCCAGTATAATTAATAAGCTTATAGAAGGTAATAAAGACTTTAATGCATATACATTAGATATAATACTTTTATTAGTATTATTCTTCCTTAAGGGTGCATTCCATATTGTATCTACATCATTATCACATATAGCTGCATATCAGACAATTAAGGGTGTAAGAAAGAGAGCAGTAGATTCACTTGCTTACGCATCACTAGGTGATGTAAAAGCACGTAATTCAGGTTCATTAAAGAACACATTATGTGAACGTATTGATTCAACTGAAACAGCACTTGCTCACGTAATACCTGAATTTACAGGAAATATTATTGGTTTCTTAGGAACATTCATTTATTTAATAATTATTAGCTGGCAAATGGCACTGATAGCTTTAATTCCTTTTACAATTGGTATGGTGGCTTACTTATCTATGTCAATTGGATATGAGAAGTATTGGAATAATTGTATTAATAAAACTAAGGTATTAAATGATACTGCAGTTGAATATATCAATGGTATTGAGGTAATTAAGGCATTTGGTAAGAGTGAAGCATCCTATGAAAAGTTTAAGGTAGCCGCAAAGGAAGGTGCTGATTGCTTCGTTGAATGGCAAAGAAAATGTAATGTGGCATTTTCTATTGCGATGGCAGTAGCCCCATATACATTACTTGCAGTTTTACCAATAGGAGGAATATTGTTCTATCATAACATTATTACACTTGAGGTATTTGTTATTGCAGTATTGATGTCTGTTGGATTGATTTCTCCACTTATTAATTCAATGGGTCAGGTTGATGATTTACATAAGGCTAAAACAATATTTGCAGAGATTGACGAAATTGTTTCTATGAAAAGACTTGAAAGACCAAAAGCTTCAAAGGCATTACCAAAGGATTCTAGTGTTTTAGTTAAAGATGTATCATTTGGCTACGATGAAGAGGAAGTTTTACATGATGTTAATTTAGAAATAAAAGCAAATTCACAAATTGCTTTAGTTGGACCATCTGGTGCTGGTAAATCTACTATAGCTAAATTGATTGCTTCGCTATGGGATCCAAATAAGGGTGATATTTATATCGGTGGTGTAAATATCAAGGATTTAACATTAGAGGATTATAATAGAATGGTTTCTTATGTATCTCAAAATAATTATCTATTTAATGTTTCTATCATGGAAAACATTAAAATGGGTAATTTAGAAGCAACTGATGAAGAGGTAATAGAGGTATGTAAGAAGTGTGGAGTTCATGATTTTATTATGGGACTTGAAAATGGATATAATACCATTGTAGGAGATGCTGGTTCACATCTATCGGGTGGAGAGCGTCAAAGAATATCTATTGCTCGTGCTATGATGAAGAATTCTAAGATTGTTATTTTAGATGAGGCTACAGCCTATACAGACCCTGAGAATGAAGCTATTATTCAAAAATCTTTATCTAGCTTAATTCAAGATAAGACTGTAATAGTAATAGCACATAGATTATCAACAATAATTGATAGCGATGATATCGTATTAGTTAACGATGGTAAGATAGAGGCTCATGGTAAGCATAATGAGCTACTAGCTAAATCAAGCTTATATAAGAATATGTGGGAATCACATATCGCAGGAAGAGATGGTGATTTAAATGATTAAAATGTTAAAAGTATTCTTTAAGTTTTGTTCACCAAAAAGAAGAAAGCAGTTTTATTTAGCTATCATATTAACCGTATTAATGGGTTTATGTGAAGCAGCTAAAATGCCTGCAATATGGTTCTTGTTTAAAAATATATTCGAAGGCACATTTGATTTAATGACAGTTTTATATTCATTCCTAATTATGCTTATACCTGTATGTTTCTCTGTTGTATTCAGATATGCAGCTACAATGCTACAGGTTGATGGTGGCTATTCAACTGCATCTGAAAAGAGAATTGAAATTGCTGAGCATTTAAGATATGTGCCTATGGGTTATTTTAATAACAGCTCATTAGCGTATATCACATCTGTTACAACAAACACAATGGAGCAGCTAGCTGATATAGCAACAAGAGTTGTTATGCTAGTAACTACAGGATTAATTAATACATTAATTGTTGTTGCTGCACTTTTCTTCTTTGATTGGAGAATTGCATTAGTTGCTTTAGCTGGTGTAATCATATTCCTATTATTCAATAGCTGGATTAAGTATATGGGTAAGAAATTTGCACCAATAAAGGAAGAGGTAGATGTAGAGGTAATATCTGCAACACTTGATTATGTTTTAGGTATATCTGAGATTAAATCATATAACCTATATGGTAATTATTCAAAGAGATTTAATGCAGCTAACGAAAGAGGAACTAAGGTTTACCAAACATGTGAATTAAAAATGATACCAGTTCAAACTATTCAAACATACATCACAAGATTAATTGGTGTATGTATGACTATTGTTGCGATTATACTCTATATTAATGGTTATAATGATTTGGCAACTACTATGACTGTAATTATCGCAAGCTATATCATTTATGCAGGATTAGATGCGATGGGTACATTTAATGCTTTATCAAAAATAATTGAGCGCTGTGTCGAAAGAGGTAATGAAATATTATCTATTGAAACTATGAATATTAGTGGTGAGAAGCATCAAACTAAATCATCTGATATTGAATTTAAGAATGTATCATTCTCATATGATAAGAAAAGAATTATTAATGACGTATCATTAAAGATTAAAGAAAATTCTAAGGTAGCCTTTGTTGGTCCATCTGGATCTGGTAAAACAACTATCTGTCATTTGATGGCAAGATTCTGGGATGTACAGGAGGGTAGTGTATTACTAGATGGTATGAATGTAAAGGATTATAATATTGATTCATTAATGGAGAATTTTACATTTGTATTCCAAAATGTATATCTATTTAATGACACAATACTAAATAACATTAAAATGGGAAAAGAAGACGCTACCGAGGAAGAAATAAAGAATGCATTAGATTTAGCGTGCTGCCAGTTCGTTTATGATTTACCTAATGGTATCAATACAATAATTGGTGAGGGTGGTTCAACTCTATCTGGTGGTGAGCTACAAAGATTATCAATTGCTCGTGCTATTTTAAAGGATTCTAAGATTGTAATTCTTGATGAAGCTACAGCTAATGTCGACCCAGAAAACGAAGAAAAGCTAATGAAGGCTATTGATTCATTAACTAAGAATAAAACAGTAATCATGATTGCTCATAGATTAAAAACAGTTAGAAATTGTGATAATATTTACGTTATTGATGATGGTAGGATTGTTGAATCAGGTAAGCATGATGAATTAATGAAAGAAAACGGAATTTATAAAAGATTCGTTTCTGATAGAAGAGAAGCAGTAGGTTGGAAAATATAAAAAGTCAATAATTTATAAAAACGATAAATTAATAAGATTTGAAGAATTATAGTTCATTAAAACAGGATTATTCCTGTTTTTTTGTGCTATAATAATGATTGGTGATTTATATGAGCAAAATAAAACTGATAGGTTCATTAGTTTTAAATACTTTTATTTTTGTGTCAGTTATTGTTGTTGCGACAAGGCTTGCAATAAATAGTCCTGCATCCTATAGGATGTTTACAACACAATCTAATATATTATGTGGTGTAGCTGCAGGCATAATGATAGTATTTGAAATATTGATTTTAATTAAGAAAAAAAGTGAATTACCATTATGGGTAAAAACCTTTAAGATGGTTTCTGTAACTGGTGTTAGTTTAACATTTTTAGTGGTTACATTTTATTTAGGATTTGTTGCGATATCTCAGGGCTATAGTTATTTTATATTATTTAGAGGTAATAATTTATTTTTTCATTTCTTAACACCTGTTGCTGGAATAATATCATTCATATTATTTGAAGGTACTAAAGAGATAAAATATAAATATACTTTTTTTAATATGATACATATGATTTGCTATACTATTTTTTATACTATAAACGTATGTATACATTTAAAACCAGATGGAACTGTAGAAAGAACCTATGATTGGTACTATTTCGTAGTTGGTGGAATTGGAACATTCCCATTTGTTATTATAGCTATGATTATATTTACATATGGTATTGGCTTTGGTTTATGGATAGCTAATAGAAGTATTGCCAAAACTAATTTATTTGAAGCAAGACAGATGGATTAATTCCATCTTTTTTGTTTTCTTATCAATATTCAAAAATAAAATTAATTATGTTATAATTATACAAAGTGTTTTATTTCGTTTTTTAATCAAAAGGAGTTGATTTGTATGGCTAATTACCGACTATCAAAAACAGAGGAAGGAATATATGTATCATGTTTGAATGAAACAGATGCTTATAACCTTACTTTATATTCTAATTTAGGTAGTGATATCGATATAAACAGGTTTATTGAGTGTGTAAAAAAAGCATTTGATTTACACCCATATTTATTTACGGTTTTATATCAGGATGATGAAGGAAATATCCTAAAGAAAATAGAAAAGGAAGAACTTAATATTCCTATCATTGAGGTGGATAAGCTTGAAATAAAATCAGATATATATAAGATGCTAAATAATCATTTATATCGTGTATATATTTATAAATATAAGAATGAATATTATTTCGTATTTGATATTCATCATATTATATTTGATGGTACATCAGCTAAAGTATTCTTTGATTGTATATTTGGTTTATATGATGGAAAAAGCTTTGAAGCTGAGAAATATGATGCAAATGATTTAGTATTAGATGAAATAAAGGATTTAAAATCAGAAAAATATAAGAATGCTAAAGGTTATTTTGAAAAGACAATATTAGATCCTGAATGTGATTCAAATATTATTTTTGATAAGAGTGATGGAATAACTAAATATGATGTGTTTAGGGTTAATCTTAATGTTAAAAATGATACTGTCAAGAAAATAACTAAGAAATATAATATAAAAACATCAAGCTTCTTTTTAGCAACATTTTCATATTTACTAGCTAAAGTTAATATGGATAATAAGGCTTTATTTTTAACTATCAATAATGGTAGAAATGAAAAGCTTTTAAATAGCGTAGGTATGTTTGTTAAAACATATCCATTTTATGCTGAAATAAATGGTAGTGTTAAAGAATTTTTAATTAAATGTAATGAGACACAAACAAATAATATAGATAATTTAACATATCCACTTTCTGATTTAATTAATGATTTAGGTATTAATTCAGAGGTTCTATTTGCATATCAAGGTGATTATATAAATAAGATTCCATGCAATGGTAAGGAATATAAAATTAATATGCTTGGAAGAAAAGATGGTAAGGAATTAATTACCTTAGATTTACATAGATATGGTAATGATTTCTTAATTGAATGTGAATATAGAGCTGATGTATATGAAAAAGAAACAATGGAACATTTAATTCATTTATATGATCAGGTTATATCAGAGTTTTTAGTTAAGGATAATTTAGATGATATTAATCTTGTTAGCGATGAGGATAAGAAGATATTAGATTCATTTAATAAGACTGATTTATCATATATTAATCCAAATGAAACCATATTAGATAAATTTAATGAATCAGTAAAAAAATATCCTGATAATTACGCAGTTGTATTTAAGGATAAAAAATACACATATAAGGAAACTGATAAAATTGCTAATAGGCTTGCTAATAAGCTTATTGAGATGGGAATAAAGAAGGAAAATGTTGTTTCTGTCTTAATTAAGAAGAGTGAATATATTGTTTTAGCATCATTAGGTGTAATTAAGAGTGGTGCAGCATATCAGCCTCTAGACCCAACTTATCCTGAGGAAAGATTAAATTTCATGGTTAAGGATTCAAGTGCTAAGGTATTAATTCTAGATAGAGATTTAGATGGCTTAATCACTGAATATAAGGGTAATAAAATATATACTGATGAAATAACTAAATTTAATGACGATAGTGATCCTAAAGTAAAAATTAATCCTAAGGATTTATTTATTATGCTATATACATCAGGATCTACAGGACTTCCTAAGGGCGTTATGCTTGAGCATAGAAATATAAATGCATTCGTATCTTTCTATCAAAAGGAATATAATCCTGATTGTAATTCTCATATGGCTGCTTATGCATCATATGGCTTTGATGCTGATATGATGGATTTATATCCAGCATTATGTAGTGGATCAACAGTATATGTTATCCCAGAGGAATTAAGACTTGATTTAGTTAAGCTTGGTAATTTCTATAATGACAATAAAATTACTCATTCATTAATTACTACTCAGGTTGGTAGACAGTTCGCATCTGAAATAGAGACTAAATATCTTAAGCATTTCTTTGTTGGTGGAGAGAAGCTAGTTCCTATTGAGCCGCCAAAGGGTTGTGTATTCCATAATGTTTATGGACCAACTGAGGGTACTGTATTTTGTACAGATTATGTAGTAGATAAATTATATTACAGAGTACCTATTGGTGCGAATTTAAGTGATTATAAATTCTATGTTTTAGATAAAAATAAAAAGCTACTTCCATATTTAGTAGCTGGTGAATTATATATTTCAGGACCACAGGTTGGACGAGGATATTTAAATAGAGAAAAGGAGAATAAGGAAGCCTTCCTTACTAATCCATTTGAGAATGATCCAATGTTTACTAATCTATATAAGACTGGTGATATTGTTAGATTATTACCTGATGGTGTTGTAGATTTTATTGGTAGAAAGGATGGCCAAGTAAAAATCAGAGGCTTTAGAGTAGAGCTTACTGAGGTTGAAAGGGTAATAAGAGAATTCCCTGGAATTAATGACGCCACAGTAAAGGATTTTACAGACCCTGCAGGAGTAAAATTCATTTGTGCATATATCGTATCTAATGAAAAAGTAGATATTTCTAAATTAAATGAATATATTGGTTCTAAAAAGCCACCTTATATGATTCCTGCTTATACTATGCAGATAGATAAGATTCCTCTTAACCAAAATCAAAAGGTAAATAAGAGAGCTTTACCTATGCCTGAATTAAAGATAGAGGAAAAGATTTTACCAGAAACTGATCTTGAAAAGGATGTTTATGATATTGTAAAGAACGTATTAGGCCATGAATCATTTGGAGTTACTACAAATTTATATGAGGCAGGCTTAACATCAGTTTCCTCAATTAGATTAACAATTTTATTGTCAAAGAAATTTAATAAGGATGTTGATAGTAATGATATTAAGACTTGCCCTACTATTAGAGATTTAATCAATAGATTAGCTAATAAGGATGAGGAAAAGGAATATGAAATATTATCTGAATATCCAATTACTAAAACGCAGGAGGGTATCTTTGTAGAATGCGTATCAAAGCCAAATACTACAAATTATAATATTCCATATTTATTTAAGCTTCCTGAATCAATTGATTTAGATAAGCTATACGATAGTGTTGTTAAAACAATCAATAATCACCCTTATTTAAAAACAAGATTATTTATGAATAATGATGGTGATATCCTAGCTCGTAGAGAGGATACACCTGCAATAGTTGATAGATTAAATGTAGATAAGCTCATTCCCAATACATTAATTAGGCCATTTGAAATATTAAATGGTAGATTATATAGAGCAGAAATAATAGAAACACCTGATGCTAATTATCTATATTTAGATTTCCATCATATTATTTGTGATGGTACAAGTGAGGCTATTATTTTAGGTGATTTGAATAAAGCATATTTAGGTGAGGAGCTAATCCCTGAGGAATTTACAGGCTTTGAGGTTGCTTTAAAGGAAAAGGATGATTTATTATCTGATAAGCTTACAAAGGCCAAGGAATATTATAATAGTGTTCTTAAAGATGTAGATGGTGAATATATAATTAAGAAGGATCTAAAGACAGCTGAAAAATCTAGATTAAAATCAGAGGATTTTACAATTGAATTAGATACTGATGATTTAAAGAAATTCATCAGTAATAATAAATTAACTTTAAATGCATATTTTAATTTCGCTTTCGCATTTACATTATCTAAATATTTATATAAGAATGATTCCTTATATGTAACTATTTATAATGGTAGAAATTCGTCAAGAGTTTCTAACACTGTATCAATGCTTGTTAAAACCTTACCTGTATTTATAAAATATGAGGATAATAGTAAGGTATTAGATAAATTATCTGAGATGAAGGATATGCTATCTAATCTACAGGCTAACGATATTTATTCATTCGCAGATGTTTCAAGAGAATATGATGTTAAAGCTGATATTATGTTTGCTTATCAGGGAGATAATTTCGTATTTGATAGTATAGGTAGACAAAAGGTAGATGTTATATTCCTAGAATCTGATACACCAAAGAGTGCATTCGGACTTGATG
>JAEEGL012727256.1_pt1 | contig 13389 bp, 13 predicted proteins | sample 9134231 | NCBI WGS metagenome assembly JAEEGL01 (sample SAMN16246548, study PRJNA631951) | gut metagenome | biome: gut microbiome; feature: rumen; material: fiber-attached | host: Bos | place: Iran: Karaj | collected 2018-10 | reverse complement strand
TATCGTTTGGTAGTGTCAAGATAGTTGCGCAAATTAGTTTGCAGTCTCCGGAGAATACAGGAGTCCGGCAAGGGAAACATGGAATGATTGAGTTCGTCGATTCGCTTGAGGATCTCAGGAGAGCAATCAACGTCCGCGGCTTTCTCGATCAGGTGCTCCGGGACGGACAGCGCCTTTGATTCTTCTCCCATGCAGACCCGGTAGTACTTATGGCGACCTCTCTGATGTTCAAACGCAATAACGCCATTTTCCTTCAGATACCGGATGCTGCTGCTCAACTGACGAGGATGGATGCACAGCTTGATCGCCAGCTCAGATGCTGAAAAAGCAATTGCCCGGTATCCGTCAGCCTGAGAAGGAAATCCGATACCCGCCCTATGACCCTGCTCTGGTTTGCGGCGTAGTGATTCAAAAACTCAACCGTCGTTCTGAGAACCGGCTTATCTTTCGCGCTTTCTGTCGTCTCTAGAGAAACAGATTGAAAGCCGCTCAGTTCTGTGATCTCTTCGGGGTAAGTCCTGTCCGTCTCCGATAATGGTAATTCGGATACGTCTGGGCTTCCGTTCGGAGGAATAGGCGGTATGGCCGGGGCGGGGGATAGTGCAGTGCGGGCCAGTTGCAGTTCTGACTGACGGATCTGATCTTCCTTCCGCTGCAGCCTTAGCTGCCGTTCGTCGACAGCGCGGGAGAGAAGTTCCAGGAAGTACTCCTTACGGGGAATCCCTGCAGGAAGTCCAGGAGTATCTGGCCTGTACGAACCACGTTCTGTACTGCAATCAGATCTGTATCAACAAGGAAGTCTGGGACAGCCTTGATCCCGCGTATCAGGCCGCGGTCGAACAAGCCGCCTCCGAAGCCGTTGCCTATGTCCGGCCCCTGCTGGGGGAGGTAGACAAATATCACAAACAGAAGCTCGAGGAAAGCGGAATGAAGCTGATCGAGTACGATCCCGCTTTTTATGAGAGCGTCCTTGCCCTTGACGGAGTTCAGGCCTTGTACGAGGCCATTGACAATGATCAAAGCCACGGTCTCGGAACGCTGCTTGTGAGAGAATTGAACGGCTGAACGCCGTCACATCCGGACATCTATACCAGTCAACAAAAGAGACGCGCCTTTCGGCGCGTCTCTTTTGTGTAAAGAAGACCGATGTTTCACAGTGTTCACCGCCTTCAAGTTCAGGCGGCTTTTTTCTTTTCCGTGTCCTCTTTACGGACCCGAAAAACGGGGATCTGAGCGTCAACAACCCTATCCTTCGGGAGCGTTCCCCATTTTTGTCTCTCATATCCTGTTTCAGAGGACCTGTTCGGCCAGCCGCTTTTTAAGGGTAAGGACGTTCTTTCCTTCCCGGTATTCATACTCTACGGTGTCCATAAGCTTCTTGGTCATATAGATGCCAAGGCCGCCGATTTTCCGCTCTTCCGATGAAAGCGTCACGTCCGGGTCCGGCTTTTTGAGCGGATCATAGGGAACGCCTCCGTCGGTCAGTGTGACGAGAGCTTCGCCCTTTTCCACGTCCACGCGGATCTCGGCCCAGCCCTTCCCCTCCGGATACGCGTAGCTGGCGATATTGACGAACAGTTCCTCCAGCGCCGTGAAGATCTGGAGCCTTGTCTCCCGGGGGCATTCATTCCTCTCAAGTATTTCCCCCGCGAAACCTTTCACGTCTCTGATCCTGTCGATATCCGCGGCAATGAGCAGGGTGTTCCCGTCTTTCATCGAGCCCTTCTCCGGGCCGGCGTAGCGCAGACAGAGCATGGTGATGTCGTCGAACTGGGGCGCTTCTCCCACGTAAGCTTCCACGGAGCCCTGCACCGCGGCGATCGCGTCCTTCGGTGAGGCGCCCGGATCCCGGTTCAGAGCTTCCAGCATCCGGTCGGTCTTATAGAGCTTTCTTTGCGCGTTTTTCGCTTCCGCCACCCCGTCCGTGTAGACGAACAGACTGTCGCCGGGACGCAGCTCGAACTCGTGTTCCCTGTAGCGTGTGTGTTCCATTGCCGCCACCACGGGGGAATGCCGGTAGACCACCAGTTCGTACTGCCCTCCCGCCCTGCGGAGCGCCGGGTGTTCATGTCCGGCGTTTGCGGCGATCCCCCGGCCGGTAGAGAGGTCAATGACGGCAAGCCATACTGTCACGAAGAGCTGGGCTTCATTGCCTTCACAGAGCTGGTCGTTCACGTTTCTCAGCGCTTCAGCCGGGCTTTCGCCCAGCAGGATCCTGTTCTTGATGAGCGTTTTGGCGATCACCATAAACAGGGCCGCCGGCACACCCTTGCCGGAAACGTCGGCCATGACCAGAGCAAGGTGATCGTCGTCCACGAGGAAGAAATCGTAAAAGTCTCCTCCTACCTCTTTGGCGGGCTCCATGGAGGCGTAAAGGTCAAAACCCTTTCGGTCGGGAAATGCGGGAAAGATCCTCGGCAGCATGTCTGCCTGGATCTGAGCGGCTACGTTCAGCTCCGCGCCGATCCGCTCCTTTTCCGCGGTCACGAGGGACAATTCCCTGATGTATTCTCTCAGGTCGCTGTGCATTTTCAGGAACGAGCCGGAAAGTTCCTCCAGTTCGTCCCCCGTATGGATATCAAGAGCGGTGTTCTCGTTTTTATCCAGATTGTCCACCAGGCTCTTTGCCGCGCTGTTCAACTGGCTCACCGGTTTCACCAGCACCCGGTTGACCAGACTGAAGAAGATGACGGATGCCGCGGCGGCTACCAGAACGATAGCGGCAACGTTGGTCAGAATATACCGCAGAAGCTCCCGCTCAATGCCCTCCACAGCCAGATCCACGCCCACGATGGCCACGGGCTCATCGTTGCTGTCATAGATCGGGTAGTAGGCGCAGGCGATCTTTCCATAAGTCTCGTCGTTGAAAAAGAACAGGTCTTCCTGAGGATCTTTGTTGAAAACGCGATCCACCGCTGCCTTTCCGTCGTCCATATAGTCTTCCCTGTAGCCCAGCGGCGAATACTCCGCGGAGGCGTCCGAGTCCCACACATATATGAGATCGTCTTCATAGGGAACAAACACGTAATAGTATTTGACCGTCACGTATTCCGACTGTGCTGCTGTAAGATACTTCTGGACGGTATCGTAATACTCGTCTGTTTTATAGATCGGGTCTCCGTTTTCATCCGTGCCTTTCGGATCAAGATAAACGAGGATCCTGTCGCCGTCGATAAATTTCGCCGCCGCGTGGGCGTAGCCGTGGGCTGTGGAGGCATAGATCCCCATTCTCACGGAGTAGTAGTGCAGACCGACCAGCAGGGTAGTGACCGCGATCAGTGCCGCTGTAAAGATCGCGAGACCGGTCAGCAGCTTTCGGCTCAGTGTTGTTCTTTTCGGCTCATTCATTCGGCAGACTTCCCTTTATGCATATTCAGAAATGTGTCGTAAACGACAATACACAGAAACGTAGTAAGCGAGATGCCGAGACTCAGGAGAAGAACGTATCTCAGAGGCAGGACCTGGGTGCCGAAAAGGGAAAAAAGCGCCACGTTCGTGATCAGACGCACGAGCACCCAGTGGATACAGTAAAATTCGGTAATGTGTCGGCTGGTGTAAGTGAAGAACCCAACCAGCCTCTCCGGCAGTATTTTGGAGGCTCCGTAATATACGCCCAGAAGTCCCGGTATGATCGCGAGGAACCATAGGGCGTCATAGAGAAAAAGATGGTAGAATGCGTTCTCGCCGGGACTGAAGGTGCCGACTACAAAGCGGATCTCAACGACCATTATCAAGAGAGCCGCGACCAGCGCCGGGGAAACGAGCAGATAAAACCGCTTCTTATCCTTTACGTGAAGCAGCAGAGAACCGAAAAGATAGCCGCAGACGGGGACGATCAGCCAGTTGAGAAGAGGAAAGTCGGAGATCACCAGGCCCGCCTCGTTTTCCGTGCCGATGAACCAGCCCAGGACCACGTTCAGGACGTCGTTTCCCAGGTCCGTGCCGCGCAGGAAGGTGCCTGCCGCCGACATCGCCAGGGAGACCGCCGCCATGGCCCATTTGGGCGTCTTCAGTTTTTTGAAAAGCGCGATGCACAGCATGGACAGGCAGGCGAACTGAAGCACGTCGTTGCCGAAAAAGAAATACGGCAGCGGTACGAGGTATTGCCGGGTGTTCCCGGTGATCGCGTAGCCGAGCAAAAAGGGAAGCAGAAATCGGAACACGTTCAGCAGAAAGCCTGCCCGAAGCAGACTCAGGCCCCTCAGGGCGATCTCCTCCGGGGAATTCCTCTTGGTATAGTGGATCGTCGCGCCCATGCAGAACAGGAACATGGGCGCGCTGAAAGGCCCGCCGATGACCGAATCGAACAAAAAGGGGATCCCGCTCAAAAGCTGTTCCTCGGTACAGCATTCGATCACGCAATGCACGAAAGCCAGGCAGAGGATCGGAAGCGCCTTGCCGATATCCAGCTCTGTCTGGCGGCCGGTGTTGCAGATCTCCGCGGAAAGCAGTTCCGGCGTTTTCTTTTTTATTGTTCCAACGTCCATGTTCACTCTTCGACGTTCAGCATTTCCATAAAGCCGGTGATATCAAAGACCTCTCTGACTTCATCGGTGAGGTTGCGGACGATCATGGTCCCCTGACGGTTCATGACCTTCTGGGCTGCCAACAGCACGCGGAGCCCCGCGGAAGCGATGTATTCCAGCTTCCCAAGATCAAAGATCAGTTCCGATACGTCGCTGTCGATCGCGCTGCGCAGGCTGCCCTCCAGTTCCTTTGCGGTGATCGTATCCAGTTCTCCGTTCAGCGAGACCGTAAGCGTACCGCCGTTCCTGGCCAGATCGATATCCATAATGAGATCCTCCGTGATTTGATGTTTCTGTGTGCGGCCTTTCCAAAGGTGCAGCCGCTCAGCGCTGAAAGCTGAGCGGCGGTGTTTCGAGGGCGCGTCAGACGATCACGCCTCTATACTTCGGCGCCGGGAGAGGCGTCTGTCTGCCTCCGCTGACGCCGCCGGCCACTTCGTCCAGCAGTTCGTCGTCCATGGGTTCTACCCCGGCCTTGGAAAGGATCTCCCTGGCTTCCTCTGCTGTCTTGCATCCGGTGAGCTTCTGCCTGACTTCCTCGCTGAGTCCGTTCATAAACTCTTCTTTTTTCATGGTGTTTCCTCCTTGTTCTGTTGGCCCTGCATCATCATGGCGCCGGCCTCAGATCCAACTTCTCCGTATCGCAAAACCGTCGGGCGCCCCGCCCGCGACTTCTTCCAGCAGTTCGTCATCCAGGGGCTCCACGCCCGCCTCGGAGAGGACCTTCTTAACTTCCTCCGCTGTCCTGCATTCGGAAAGCCTCTGCTTTACCTCCTCGCTGAGACTGTTATAAAACTTTTCGTTTTTCATGCCCTTCCTCCCTGTCCCTCTGATACTGTTTCATGCTGACGTCACTTGACCGTTGGTATGAACGAGTCCTTGAACTCCGAAGAGGTGAGGCCGGAGCGGGATCCGCTGCTGATACCATCATCCGAGATGTGGTATTTCCCATAGACGCGGAACAACTCTCCCCCTCCTGCGACCGCGTCCAGAAGCTCGTCGTCCAAAGGTTCTACGCCGGCTTCGGAGAGCACCTTTTTCGCTTCCTCCGCCGTCTTGCATCCCGATAGTTTCTGCCTGATCTCCTCACTGAGACCGTTCATAAGTTCTTCCTTTTTCATGGTTGTTCCTCCCCGTTTTCTTATTATGCTGATCCCCTCTCATACCGGCGTTATCCGGGGGCTCTGTGCCCGTTCCGGTCGGCGTCTTCGTTACGTCTTCCGCGGTCCTGCACTCAGCGAACTTCTGCCTTACTTCCGCGCCGAACTGAAATGATCTGCGAAGTATTCGTTTATCAAAATTTCAGAAGCGGCCAGGCGCTTGCCCCGCCTGCGACCTCGTCCAGCAGATCGTCGTCCAGAGGCTCTACGCCTGCTTCTGAGAGGACCTTCTTCGCTTCCTCTGCCGTCTTGCAGCCGGCAAGCTTCCGCTTGACTTCCTCGCTGAGACCGTTGATAAGTTCTTCTTTTTTCATAATAAGACCTCCTGTTTTGTATTTAAACCGCTGCCCGGTAAAGCCAACGGTTTGCCACAGCTCTGTTGTCTCAAGGCCGCTGCCGGATCAATCTCGGGCGGCAGACCGGTGGTATCATGATCTGCGTCGATCATAACGTCTCCCACGACTCGCCGTTCAGAGGCTCGGCGAACGTCCCTGAGAACATTTGCTTCGCTTTATCCACCGTCCTGTATCCGGCGGGCTTCCGTCTCATTTCCCCGCCGGGGCTGTTCAGGAATTCTTCGCTTTTCAAATCGGGACCATTTTTTCTGTCATGACCGACCGTTTTTGTTCTCTCTGCTTATTGATACGAAAGATCCCGCTTTGTGGCAGCAGTTCTCAGATCTTTTTCACGCCGGAGGTCATCGATACATCTCCATATTCAGTTCTCCGGATCGTTTCGCGACGATCAGAGCCACCGCTCCGTCGCTGGTAGTGTTGCACATTGCCTGCATCATGTCCAGCAGGGTATCGATGCCCATGATCAGGGCGATGGCTGTTGCGGGAACGCCGATCTGGCCCAGCAGGACAACGACGATGGCAAGATCCGCTCCCGCCATGCTCGGGGCTCCCAGCGACAGCAGGATGATGGAGATCAGAACCGTGCAAAGGAGCTGGGGCGTGATCACGATCCCGTAGATCCTGGCCATGAACATGCAGATGATGCTCATCACCAGACTGCTTCCGTCCATGTTGATCGTCGAACCCAGAGGAATGGAGAAGGAGATGATCCTGTTGGAAATGCCCATTTTCCTGCAGGCTTCCATACTGACGGGCATGGCGGCCGTGCTGGAACTGAGCGTGAGAGCCGTAAGCATCACCTTGGCGTAATTCTGCGTGAACACAAGAGGATTGATCCCCGCGAGCAGCAGGATCAGGATATTGTATATGACGATCATGCACAGGATACCGGCTGCGCACAGCAATACGTAACTCAGGATCGACAGAAGCACGTCCGTGCCTGTATTGTATACGAGGCTCGCCATATTGCAGAAGACGGCAAGGGGGATCAGCTTGCAGAGCATATCCAGAAGGGTCAGGAAGAGGTCCTTAAACCTTTCAAAAGTCGATCTGAGCTGAGGATGCTGGTCCTGCAATACAGAGATACCGGCGCCCAAAAAGATCCCCAGGAAGAGGAGCTGGAGGAGATTGTTGTTCATGAAAGGGGAAACAATATCGTCCGAAATGATGTTTACGATCGTATCAACGATCGAGACCCCCTCGTCGGCCATCTCGACGGCTTCCGTCATTTCCTCCAGTTGATCGGCGCCCATGGCCGTCAGCGTGCTGCCGGACCGTTCCACCAGAGAGGGATCTCCCACGGGGAAAAAGTGAAACAGCAGAAAACCGACACACACCGCGATCGCGGTGGTCAGCAGATACATGAGCAGGATCCTGCTGCCGATCTTTCCTATATCCGTCAGTCTTCCGAAATTGGAAATGCAGCATACGATGGAGAAAAAGACCACCGGGCCGACTAAGGTGCTCAGAGCGTTGAGGAACATGGTGCGGATCGGATCCAGACAATAGGTCAGAAGGCTGGAGGACAAGGCGTCTCCCATCAGGTTTTTCATCAGGAAACCGAAAAGGATGCCGCCGACAAGACAAAGCAGGGTCAGATATATCGTGAAATACTCGTTTTGTTTTCCCTTGATGGTGACCGTATTGACGCCTTTTCCGTGGCGGTATACCAGATTCTCGGAAAAACGGTTGAAAAGGATCTCCCGGACCGCGTTCTGGGTGCTGTCCCCAAATTCGTCTCCCAGATCGGCCCAGCCGATATCTCTGTTTGTTACAAGGTCAAACTCTTTCCCGGCGCAGGACAGGGTGACTTTGATGTTCCCCAGTATTTTTTTGATCACAAGCTTTACGCTGCCGTCCTGCCCGTCGCTGTTCTCGATCATCTTTCCGAGGACGTCTTCCGCGGACAGCATGAACCGCAGGATCATTTTCCGGTCTTTCTCCTTCCCGGCGAGCGTATCCTGGATCGCGCTTCTCACGTTTTTGTAAACGGAATCATCGATGGGAAAAGAAAAGGTTTTTCTCATAGCGGACAGTCACTCCTCCTTTTTTAATGGGGTCGGAACGGGAGAGCCTTTTGCGTTTATCCCCCGTTTCCCGAATCGTTCCTTATAGTCCCGGATCGCTGTTTACCCCTTTTCGTAGTCTTTGGCGCCGTGAGCGTAATAATATTGGCTGTAATAATACTTTCGGCTGAGGTAATCACCGAAATCGGTCTGATTGATCACGGTCCCGATGATCGGGCAGCCGGACTGCTCAAGCTGCCGCTTCGCCTCCGCCAGCTCCTGTCGGGAGACGGCGTTGTAATTTACCACCAACAGCAGTCCGTCGCAGTAAGTGGCGATCTTGGCGGCGTCGATCAGTACGCCGATGGGAGGCGTGTCCACGATCACGTAATCCATCGTTTCCGCCAGCATATCCAGCAGCTTGCCCAGCATCGGCGAGCTGACCAGGGGCAGGGAACCGGAAACGCTTCTGCCGCTTGGAACGATATGGAGGTTCGGATGATCGATCACGCCGTATACGATATCTTCCATGCTGTTCATGCCGGCCAGATAATGAGCGATCCCCACTCTGCCGGAATCTTCCTTTGAAAGATATTTCCGGGCAATAACGGATTTGCGCAGGTCGCAGTCCACCAGGGCCACCCGCTTTCCCAGCTTCGCCAGGGTGCACGCGGTACGCACGGAGAGGAAGGACTTTCCCTCGGCGGAATGACAGCTGGTCAGCATGATCTTTTTCACGTTCTCGCCGGAGAAGGTCAGATTGGTACATAGGGTGTTGACCGCCTCCTCCGCGCCGAAGCTCAGCTCCGGGAGTTTTTTGAGCAGTACGTCTCCGCCGCCGGGGGCTCTGTCCCGGTGTTCCTCCTCTTTTTCGGAGGCGGAGGAGTTCCCGGATTTCTCCTTCGGGATGACGGCAAGATTCATCAGCCCTGTGGATCGGTGGATATCGCCGGCGGTTTTGATCTTGTCGTCCATCACCATTCTGACGACGACAAAGCCCACGGAGACCGTCAGACCGGCAAGAACGCCGAGTAAAGCGGTTTTGAGCATATTCGGGCTCACGGGGACGGCAGGCGCCAGGGCGGCCGAAACGATGTTGGGCTTTTCCGTGGACAGGGTCTCCGGAATGAAGCAGCAGGATACCTCCGCATATTTGTTCGCCACTGCCGCCGCTTCCTCCGGGTCCGGAGATCTGAACTCAAGGACCAGCATACGCGTGTTGGGCTTGTTGGTGACGGTGAGGTGCTTCTGCATGTAGGAGTAGGAATAGGGCAGGCCCAGTTCGGAAATGACCGCGTCATGGACTTCCCAGATATTGAACACGTTGGCGTAATCCTGCGTCAGAGCGGTCCCGATCTGAAGGTCGGACAGGTCCAGAGCAGAGTCTTTCTGGCCGACAACGTAGATCGTCGACGACGCCCGATACATGGGAGTGACAAAGGAACGGGCGTATCCGTAAAACGCCAGCCCGCCCGCGAGACACAGCAGCAGGATCAGCTTCCACGACGCGAGGATGCGATAAAACAGTTCGACAAGGTCGATCTCGGATTCTTTTTCATTCATCGGCTTTTCCACCGCCCTTTGTCACAATTCCGTAAGCATTGATATGATGACTGGCCGCGGCTCTGCGCGGGTACTCCGGCCCGCGGCGGCAGGCTTCGATCCCCGGCGTTCAACGGCCGCTCTAAACCGACAGTGCGGTCCGGAGCAGGGCCAGCGCTTTCTGATGCCGCAGCTTGACGGCGCCGTAGCTCATGCCCATCTTTTCAGCGATCTCCGTCAGAGGCAGGCAGTCGTAATAGCGGAGGACGATAATGTCCGTCAGCTCCGTCGGAAGGCTTTCCAGCGCTTCAGCCAGCTCGTCGAGGGTCTCTTCCCGCAGATACCCGTCCTCCGGTGAGTCGTCCCCCCTGAGATCCTCCGGCAGTTCCTCCGCCGGGCGATTGGTGCGGTAGTAATCGATCACGGTGTTGCGGGTGATGGCGTACAGCCAGGTCCCGACGGAGGATCTTTTTTCATCATAACGGTCCCAGGCGGAAACAGCCTTCTCAAACACCGAAGAACAGAGGTCCTCCGCGTCGTCCCGGCTGCTGATCCGGGCGCTGATGTATCCCATCACCTTGCCCCGGTATTCCAGATACAGCCCTGTCAGATCCGCGGTCTTCATTTTGGATCCTCCTTCTGTCCGCGGGCCTGCTCCGGCGTTCCGGCGGCCGACACAAGATCCAGCTCATCGTCGGTCAGTTCCCTGACGGTGCAGCGCATGTGAGAAGCGTCGATCACCGCCTGCAGGCGGGCGTTCCCGGAAAAGCGCTGAAGATCGAATGCTCTGAAGAGTTTCTTCTCCGTCACGTTCCTTGATACCTCCGTTCTCTGCGTGATCCGTCCCGGCCTCTGCCGCCTTCTGTCGAAGCGAGGCGGCCCGGGGAAGCTCCCGGCCGGGTTTTCGGTCCTTCTTTTCCCACGTCAGCCGTTACGGACTGTACCGCCGGGAAAAGGACCGCGTTTTGCCCTTTCTCTGATTGATACGAAAAAACCTGCCCGGCGGCAGCTCTGATAAAAATATTTCTCTCAGAAAGCCGTTGTCCTGCCCACGTAATGGGTATCGTCCAGCCGCTGGCGGGCGACCAGAGAGGAAAAAGTGCCGTTCAGGGCGATCAGATCCTCAAAGGTGCCGTCTTCCGCGATCTTTCCTTTATCCAGCACGATGATGCGGTCACACTGGCGGATGGTGGAGAGCCGGTGAGCAATGACGATGCGGGTGCACTTCATCCTGTCGAGGGCGTCCGACACCTGCTTCTGGGTCAGGTTGTCCAGGGCGCTGGTGGCTTCATCGAACATCAGGATCTTCGGCTTCGGCGCGATGGCCCGGGCGATGAGGAGCCGCTGCCGCTGCCCGCCGGAGATGCCGCCCTGTCCTTCGGAGATCATGGTGAACATCCCCATGGGCATGGAGCGGATATCCTCCGCCAGGCCGGCTGTCTCCGCCGCCTCCCAAGCGTCGTCCAGCGTCAGCCAGGGAGCCGCGATGGTGATGTTTTCAAAGATGCTGCCGGAAAACAGCCTGCCGTTCTGCATCACCGCGCCGATCCTGCGGCGCAGGGACTTGAGATCGATCCGCTGCAGGTCCCGCCCGTCATAGTAGACCGCGCCCTTCTGGGGCGTTTCAAAGCCCAGCATGACCCGCATCAGCGTGGATTTGCCGCATCCCGTCCCTCCCACGACGGCAACGTACTGCCCCGGGCGGATCTTGAGGGAGAGGTCGTCCAGCACGGGGGGCATATCCTCCGTATAACGGAAGGTCACGTTGTTGATCTCGACGCCTCCGGACAGACGGGTGATCACCAGCTTGTCCTCCGCCACCTCCGGCGTTGCTTCCAGGATAGGCCGGATCATCTCCAGGACCGGCCCGACCTGTGCCGCTCCGGCGGCAATGCCCGAAAGCGCCAGAAACGCGGCGTTCACCATACCGTAGGCCGAATTGAAGGCGTAATACTCCGCGATGCTGACGCCGCTTTTGATCGCCGCCGCGTACATCACCATGGTCCCGATCAGAGAGATCGCCGTGACGAGGACCGGGGCAGTCTTGAGGAACGTGGGGGGATCGTACCGGAGCCGCGCCTCCTTCGCGTAGAGCTTGCCCCAGCGGGCGAATGCTCTGCGCTCCGATCCGGAGAGCCGGATCTTCTGGACCCCCGATATAAGCTGGTAACTCATACCGCTCTCTTTGCTGGCAAGCTCCATCTGCTGCCGGTTGATCTGAGCCTGCAGAAGCACCTGGACCACCGTGACGAGAAGCGTCAGGACCATGACGACCAGGGCAGGGACTGCCAGGGCGGGAGCGAAAGTGAAGATCTGCGCTACGTAGATCAGAGAAAACAGGCTGGTCAGACCCGTGGTCAGCGCCATTTCCGCCATTTGCGTACAAAGGCCGTTGATGTACTGGGTCCGGTTGCTGAGCTCTCCGGCGCTGTAATCCTTGAAAAAGTCTGCCGGGAGAGACAGCAGGCGCATCATGGCGGCCGCTTCCACCGAGACGGCCAGCCGGGTGCCTACTCGGGCGGTGAGCAGCCCGTGGACCGATTTGAAAAGCAGAGAACTGACCGTGGCGCAGATCATGAAGATCCCCACGCCCATGAGCGCCCCGCCGCTGCCGGAATCGAGGACGGTGGAAAAGAGCTGCCTGTTCAGCCAGGGGATCAGCATACCCGCCAGGGTGACCGCCAGCATGGTGATGAACATAAGGGCCATATCCGAGGGAGAGACCTGATGAAGAATGTAGTTCATCAGGCTCCCGCCGGTCATTTTCTCCAGAGGAAAGGGCCGGTAAAAGGCGATGGCTTCCCTTTGGATCATGCTTTGGGTCTTCCGGTTCAGGCGGACCGTTTTGCCCGTCGTCCTGTCGTAAAAGCGATAGCCGGAAAAGCCGGATGGGATCAGGGCCACCACGCTGCCGTCGTCGGCGCGGGTGCCCAGCATGGCGCCCATCGCGTCGCGGTACCAGCCGGGCTCCAGGTTTACGCCGCGGCGCATGATGCCGTAGGGACGCAGCAGGAATTCCAGAACTTCGTTCATATCCCGGATATTATCCGGCAGTTCCCGGGACTTCACACGATAGTGCCGCAGGATCTCGCCGATGGCGTCGGCGGTGATCTGCCGGTCGTCGTTGAGAGCCTGGCTCATCCTTTGGCCCATGACGGCGCCCGCTATCTCCTCAAAGGATTCCTCGAATACGCTCCGGTCCGCCTCTTTTCTGGCGCGGATCTGTTCGTCAAACCAACCCATACAGATCCCTCCCTTACTCCGACGTGACCAGCGTTTTATAAACGCCGTCCAGAGCCATCAGCTGTTCGTGGGTCCCGCGCTCCACGACTTTTCCGTGATCCATCACGATGATCTCGTCGCAGTCCCGGATGGTGGAGAGCCTGTGGGCGATGACTACGCAGGAGATCTTCCGTCTTTTGATGGACCGCATCACGTCGTACTCGGTCTTCGCGTCCAGGGCGCTGGTGGCCTCATCCATGATGATCATGGTCGGATCCTGGGCCAGCACCCGGGCAATCTCGATCCGCTGGCGCTGACCGCCGGAGAAATCCCGTCCGCCCTCGGTCAGCCGGTACTGGTAGCCGCCGTCCCGGTGCATGATGTCCTCGTGAATCTGCGCGTCCCGGGCCGCCATGATCATCTCGAAGTCCTCGATGGACTGGTCCCACATCTTGATGTTGTTGGCGATCGTATCCTCGAACAGGATAATATCCTGATCGACCACCGCCACCGAGCCGGTCAGCACGCTGCGGTCGATTTCGCCGATGGGCCTCCCGTCGAACAGGATTTCCCCCTC
>JAEEGL012173249.1_pt1 | contig 13389 bp, 10 predicted proteins | sample 9134231 | NCBI WGS metagenome assembly JAEEGL01 (sample SAMN16246548, study PRJNA631951) | gut metagenome | biome: gut microbiome; feature: rumen; material: fiber-attached | host: Bos | place: Iran: Karaj | collected 2018-10 | reverse complement strand
TCGAAGCACTCCTCAATAATGCGATCCTTTTCAGCACCATTTAGGGCTAGATGAATCGCGGCGCCAAATACCTCGGCCGTCATTTCTACCATCAGAGAATTATGCGTTTCACGCGCCGAAATACGTGCTAGCTCCACAGCCTCTTCGATAGTTACGTTATCGCGCGCGATTACTGCTGGCGCAATGCGCATAATACCACCGTTACCGGCCGTCCATTCTTTCTCAGCATCCGCCTTTACAACCGGGTCGTACACAAACTCTGAAAGGGCGTGATTCGTCTGATTGCCAATCCCAAAACCGCCATTCACCATTGAGTTCAAGCCCTCGTCGCGCCAATATAGATATTTCGTCATCACATCATACGAATCGTAACCGCCATGCTCTAAAATCGAGTCCGCCATACAGAGCGCCATCGAAGTATCATCCGACCAGAGACCAAAAATTCCGTGATATGGCGGCATCGTGCGAATCTCTTCCAAGTTCTTCTCGATATCTTGCGATACCCAGCCAAATTCAATTGGCGCACCCAACGCGTCGCCAACCGCCAATCCCACCATCGAACCGCGCGCCCGGTCGGTCATTTCGTTAACTTCAGGGATTACTTCCATGCGTGATTTTATTTCCGCTAGGGCCTTTTTCGCCATCTCCGGATTGCGCCAATCCATCATGAAATGATTGTCCAGAGCTCCATGATTTTCCAAAACCATTCGCTCCGTACTACCCAAATCGTCATCAAGCCAGATAAAATCTTCGTCAAAATCTATCGCGTCAGTTTTATGCTCGCCCCAGTTTGTAGCTTGAACTTCAGTATCAAGACGTTGCAACAAATCATCATCAAAAACATCGCACAAAGCGCGCACCGCATTATTCGCACCCCGCCAAACATGCGTCGTAAGCCAAAAGACATGACCGGGGAAATTATCCAACACAAAAGTCATCAACTCCGTTAAATCCGAAACTGGAGACTCTACACCTCTAAATACCCCATCAATGTCCAGATAGATATTCATGTATAATTAAATTATATGGAATTCGAAAAAGCTTATCAACATCTGAACGATCAGCAACGTGCCGCTGTAGACCACATTGATGGACCGCTACTTGTAATCGCCGGTCCTGGCACGGGCAAAACTCAGCTCTTATCCGTCCGCGTCGCTAATATCCTTAAACAAACCGACGCTAGCCCAGAAAACATCCTCTGTCTTACCTTTACCGAAACCGGCGCTAGCAATATGCGCCATCGTTTAGCGGACTTCATTGGCCCAGAAGCTTATAAAGTCCAGATTCAAACCTATCACGCCTTTGGCTCGTATATCTTGCAAGAGCATCGACCGGATTTAACGTCTTCCATCGATGAGCTTGAACGTTTCACGATGATTCGCGAAATTCAGGAAAATCTTGATCCAAAGGATATTTTGCGCCCAGAGTTTTATACGTCGGCAATTATTTCTGCCATTTCCGATTTGAAATCCGCCGCATTAGCCCCAGACGACATCCGCAAAATCGTCCGCCGCAACCAAGAAGATTGCGCCAAGATTTACACTGCCATCGAAGAAGATATTCAAGCCACTAACGGCTTACGTTATCCAAAATCCGCCGAAGTTTACGGCCGCATTTTAGCCGCACTCAAAACCTTCGTCGATGCGCCAAGCGCCCAAGATTACATCGTAGGCAAAGTCGAGCCAATCGCGCGTATTTATTACCGCTCACTTGCCGAAGCTTTGCTCGCCGAAGAGAATTCTGACAAGCCATCCAGCAAAATGCCAGGGAAGTGGCGCACTAAATATTTCAAGAAAGACAAGAATAATCGCTACGTATTTGGCGACGATATCGCGAATAAGAAACTACTCAGCCTCGCCAACATTATGGAACAATACAGCGCACGCCTGAATCAGGCCGGCCTCTTCGACTACGACGACATGATTTTGAACGCCATCAGACTTCTTGCCGAGGACGACGAAAAACGCTTCAATGCCCAAGAGCGCTTCCAATATATTTTGCTCGACGAGTTTCAAGACACTAACGATGCGCAGGCTAAATTAGTTAGCCTTCTGACCGACAACCCAAGCAATGAAGGCAAGCCGAACATCATGGCCGTCGGCGACGACGATCAGGCAATTTATGGCTTCCAGGGCGCGAACACTTCTAACTTCTTTGACTTCGACGAAAAATACCACCCAGAACACATTTTCCTGACTAAAAATTATCGCTCTAGCAAGCCGATTCTCGAATTCTCGCACAATATCATCGAGCAGGCCACCGACCGTTTCTGCAAAGCGCCAAATGTAAACATTGACAAACATATCACCGCCGAAAACCCACCAGCCGAGACGGATATTAAGCTCATGGAGTTTCCAGCTTACCAGGCCGAGTATTCATTTATCGCTAGTAAAATCAGCGAGCTCATTGAAGCTGGTACGCCGGGGAATAAAATCGCCATCATCGCGCCGAAGCATAAGTATTTGGTTAGCATCTTGCCATATTTACATGCCAAAGACATTCCAGTTTCTTACGTCCGCCGCGAAAATATCCTCGAAAATACCGACATCCAACAGTTGCTCAATGTCCTCGATTTAATCCTCGCTCTTAACGTAGCACCAAAGGTCGCCGACCCATATTGGTTCGAAACGCTTAGCATGCCATGCTGGAAGTTAGAGCCAAAGCAAATCATTGAGCTCATTCAGAACGCTCGTCAAAATCATCGCACTATCATCGAACAAATGCTCGAAACTATCGATTCGACCTTGCCAAGCATTGCGGAATATTTCACCGAGCTCGCCGGCAAAGTTTCGAGCTTTAGCGCAGAATATATCATCAACAATCTTTGCGCCAAACTCTACGCCAACAGTGACAATTATGAATTGTTTAGCAACCTCAATACGTTGCGCGAACTCGTAACGACTAAGAATAGTCACCGCGGCAGTAAATTATCGCTCGCTGAATTCCGCAACGTCTTACATGCCTACGAAGCGGCCGAAATGGCAATTCTTAATAAATCTCCATATCACGAATCCGATACTGCCGTTCAGTTACAGACCGTCCACTCAGCCAAGGGTCTCGAATATGAACATGTCTTCCTAATCGCGGCCGACAATAAGAACTGGAGCGAAGCTAAAGGTAATACAGACCTTATTACCTTGCCACGCAACCTTGAACACGTCCGCCATACTGGCGACTCCGCCGACGAAAAAATCCGCGTCTTTTTCGTAGCTATCACGCGCGCAAAATCACAGCTTTATCTTACTTACAGCCTCTCCGATTTTGCCGGGCACGACACGGATCGCTTGAAATATCTCGACATTCGCGAGCAAGACGGCAATCTTATTAGCCACGTATTAGAGCAAAAATATGCCACCGTCACGCCAGCTAACTACGAAGAGCTCGACGTCGTCGATATTGCACCAGATAAATGGTTCGACAGTTATTATCCAAGTGACGAGGTGCGCCGCAATCTGCTCAAACCATACGTCGAGCATTATCGCCTCTCGCCGACTCACCTTAATACCTTTATTGATTTGCGCTACGGCAATGGCCCGAGCGATTTCCTCCGCAATTACATCATCGGCGTTCCGGGCGAGAGTAACTTCGCCATGAAGTATGGAAGCTTTATTCACGAGGTGATGGACGAGATTAACAAGGAAAATCTCAGCAACGAAGCAGCCATGGAACGTTTCATGGCAAAAATCGCCACCGCCGATGGCGAAGAGAAAGAAAAGGACGATTTACGTAAACGCGGTGAGCAGGAATTGGCGAAATTCCTTGCCGAGCGCGGCGACTTAATCCGTAATGTTAAGGCCGACTCCGAACGTGGCTTCTTTAGCGAAACTATCACCGTAGGTGACGCAATTTTAACTGGCAAAATCGACCGTATTGAAATCAATGAAGAACAGAAAACTATCACTGTAGCCGACTACAAAACCGGCGCACCGAAGCATAAGTGGGGCACCACCGATAGCACATTCGCCTACAAAATTCAGCTCTACTTTTATAAATTCCTTCTCGAAAATTCCCGCGATTATCGCAACTACAAGGTGACTAAGGGACGTATCGACTACATCGCGCCAGATCAAGACGACGACATTGTTTCACTCGAGCTTACTTTCAACGAAAAGGAAAACGAAGAGATCAAACACTTGATTCAAGTCGTTTTCCGTCACATCAAGACGCTCGAATTGCCATCGACAGACGCAGCGCTTGCCAGTAGTAACCCAACTAAGGCCTTCTACGATCAACTAATCGCCGAATAGCAATCGCATACGCCTCACGGTCATCATTATTCCCGCCAAACTATATAATCGTCCGTAAAAACAAGTATAATAAAGGGTATGATTTTTAAGCGCAAATTCGAGGTAGGCTTAGATGATGTAAATCTTAACTACAAGATGACCGACCGCGCCATCCTAAGATATTTTGAAGACATAGCCGGCATGCATTCGGACAGCATTCAAAACGGGCTCGAAGATATCGGCGCAAAAAACTTAGCCTGGGTGCTAATTGAATGGACGGTCGATATTGAGTCGCGCCCAAAATATGCCGACAAAATTAGCGTCCGCACTTGGGTAAAGCCATCGCTCACGCGCTACATCTATCGTGATTTCGAAATTCGCCAGGGTAGCAAAGTTTGCGTACGGGCTACCTCGAAATGGGCTATTATCAATTTTCAGGAAAAGACCATTGTACGCGCCAGCAAAGAATTACTTGATGCCTATCAACCAGAAGAAAACGAAGCTATTCCAACCTATTCGCTCGGTCGCTTGCATGTATTAGAGAAATATTCCGAACACAAGCAGGTGCCAATTCGCAAAAGCGATATCGACGTCAACCAGCACGTCAATAATCTTAATTATCTTCACCTCATTAACGAACTGATGGACTTCGGTGAGTTATTTAATCATTTCCGCATCATCTATAAAAAAGAAGTTAAATACGGCGACAAAATCACAGTCTGCCGCCAAAACACCGACGGCGCAGCATATTTCTTGATCAAAGACCAAGACGATCAGACCCGTGCACTTATTGAGTGTCGCTAATTACATCGTAATAAAGCCGACGATAATAAATATCCACAAAACCAAACGCTGAATTACCCACAAAATCAACGCCGCAGTAAGAGCCGCCAAAATGGCCGGCCAAAATTCCGCCGTGCCATATAATCCTAATGGCCAAATTGCCATAATTATCGCGTAAACGATATCCGCCACTGGATAAAAATAGCCGAAACGCGTAATCCAAAGCATCGCCGCTACGGTCGCAATCAGGGAAGTAATCAACCAAAGCACAAAAGCCATACTGGTCGACGGATAGAGCTGCGGAAAGATTGCCGGCAATAATAAGAAATCTACTAGATATTTCTCCACGAACACGCCAATCAAACCGAAGAAGCTAGCGACCGTAAAGCCCCAAACTTTTTCCGGTTTCTTGCGTGCGACAGTCATAATTCTAACATTCTCCGATAGAAATCCGTCGTCTCAGTACGACCGTCAGATGATTCAAAGATAATATCCGCCGTCGGCGACAAGCTACGCAAGCCATGCTCGTCTAGACTGCGCACTAATTCACGCGCCACACCCTCAGCGCCGTTATAGATATCAATATCACCAAGAATCTCGCGAATCTGACGCTCCACGAATGGATAATGCGTGCAACCCAAAACCACCGCTTTAGCACGACCGCGATATTCACCAATATATTTCTCAAGTAATTCATTGATTGCCGGATTCTGCATATCTTCTTGCTCAACCAAATCCATCAAGCCAGGGCAAGGAATCGGAATTAGATTCGCGCTCTCGCGCAATTCTTCCATGTGCTTCTGAAATTTGCCAAGCTTAAGGGTGCCAGTCGTTGCCATCACGAGGATATTCTCACCAGGATGCGCCTTGGTTGCAGGCTTAATTGCTGGCTCAATACCTAGCACAATTTTATCTGGGTATTTTTCGCGAATTAATTCGGCCGCCGAAGAAGTTGCCGTATTGCAAGCAATCACTAAAGCCTTTACGCCTTTATTAAACAAATAGTCCGCATTCGCAAGGGAAATCTGCACAATCTCATCTTGCGTACGATCACCATAAGGTGCATTTTTAGCATCGCCAAAATACAAAATACTCTCATGCGGCAATATCTTCACAATTTCTCTCAGCACGGAAATGCCGCCTACTCCCGAGTCAAAAACGCCAATATAATCCGTATACATCATAAACATTTTAGCATAAAAAAGAGTCGCCGAAGCGACACTATACCTCTATTATACCACACTTCACGCGAAAAGTCAATCATGCTCATGCTTGCATCCGGAATATTCCGGTGCTATAATCTGTCGGATCCTTAAAAATCGTTCTTTATGCACCTGGGGAAAGGAGGTGAGAATGAATGGCAACCTACAAATGCCCTACCTGCGACGCGCCTTGCCTGACGCCAATGGCCGCAGCCAACCACTGTGCCGGCTATAGGCGAATCCAGTACGGCGAGGAGCCCGGCAAACGTGACTGCTCGATATGTCACGGTACCGGCGAAATAGCTGGCTTCCTGGGTCCGAATCAGTTCTGTTGGCGCTGCCACGGTTCTGGTAAAGTCGACTAATCTTCGCAGCCATCCATCATAGCCACTTACTGACATCGTATCGTCGTGTTAGCAAGTGGCATTTTTTATGCTATAATGATTTTAATCGAATCATGCTTCGGCCCCTGATTCAGATTCATAAATTTCCGACGCCAATATTGCGTCAAATACACATCTATTAACGCTTATTGCAAAGGATTTTTATGAATCAATCTTCTAATCAAACTAACTTACACGAACCTATCGAAGTCGACGCGACTTTTTCGCGCAAACTGCTCGGCCACTGTCGTCCAGTCGCTTTTCGTACCAGCTCCGGTCGGGAAGTTACCATCACACAAGTTGGCCTCGTTCATCCTAAATACAATGGCTTACGCACCACTTTCGCTTTTGATGTTACGGATGGCGCCACGGATTATCGCCTCGCGCTCGATTGCGATTCGCTTAATTGGTTCTTAGAGTTCGAGGGGGATCAGTATGTATAGACCGCCGAATGACACGATTTTTATCGACCTTAACTCTTGCTTCGCCACCATCGAGCAACAGGCGCGCCCTATGCTGCGCGGGCGCCCCGTTGCCATTACGAATCGCATTACACCGAACGCTTGCATTATTGCGGCCAGCTATGAGGCAAAGGCGCGCGGTATTAAAGTTAGTATGCGCCGCATGGAGGCCGAAGCGCTCTGTCCAGAATTAATCTTTGCCGAGACCGAGCCAAGCAAATACATCTACGTCCACCAAAAGCTCCGCAGCATCATGGAAGATTATTCCGCCGACGTCGTCATGAAGTCTATCGACGAAGGCGTAATCAATCTCGCTGCCGCACCGCCACATATTCGCACGCGCAGCCGCCATGAAATTGGCTACGAAATTAAGCACCGCCTCCTGACCGAAGTCGGCGACTGGATGCGTTGCAATGTTGGCATTTCCAGCAATCGTTTCTTAGCCAAACTCGCCGGCGAGCTTCATAAGCCCGACGGCCTCGACGAAATCACCACCGAGAATCAACGTGCTATTTTCGCCACGCTCAAGCTTACCGATCTACCAGGGATTAACGTTCGCATGGAGCATCGCCTAAACGCCGTCAATATCTTTACGCCACTTCAGCTCCTAGACGCCAGCGAGGAAACACTCGTAAAGATGGTCTATCATTCTATCGATGGTAGCAAATGGTATCGGCGCCTGCGTGGGGTTGAAGTTGACGATTGGCAGAGCGATATTAAATCCGTCGGTCGTCAATACGTACTCGAAAGCAAGACCCTTACGCGCCGCGAGACCGAAGCACGCATTCTGCATCTCGCCGAAGACGTCGGCTACCGCCTGCGCAGTAAAAAACTCTACGCACGCGGCGTCTACGTTTGGACTTATGGCTACGACGATATTTATTCGCACCGCGCCAAGCTCACGTCAACCGTCTTTAATAGCGATGCAGATATCTGCTGCATCGCCCGCCAATTATTCGACGAATTACCTAGCCCCGTACGCATCATCGGCATCACTTTATATAAACTTCAAAATCGCCCCGAAGCGCAACGAGCCTTTTGGCAACCTGAGCTCGATCGGCGCGATAGTCTTTGTCGCGCTAGCGATGCTATTAACTTGCGCTTCGGTAGTCGTACAATTCACTCCGCCGATTCTGCCGGTACCGACCACGTAAAAACTAAAATTCCGTTCGGCTCGGTGCGCTATCTCGACCATTCCATCACATAAGCTCTTGCCAAACGCTATAAAATCTGTTAAAATAGAAAAACCCTCATCCGATAGTGGAGCAGGGAGTACATTTCAGATCGTTGTTTTGGCAATGTTCTGAACGAGCTAGCAAAGGAGGAATCATATGCTAATCGGATCAATCCTGACTGACAAGACAAACTTCGACACGGCCGCCAAGGCTGAGTTTGCGCAGTATATCGCGCAGCGAATCCTGAAGAATGATGACGTGCCGAACAGTGTTACCGAGCAGGCCTTGAACGTCGCGAATGACATCACGCGCGCCTCGCTTGATGCCAGGTCGAATAAGGAGCTGAGCGAGACTCATCCGCACCTGCATGCCTTTACCCTCGCCGGCAAAGATATGCAGGCACTTTGCGGGGAAATCGCCGAGATTATCATCGACAAGTCAGAAAACAAGAGATTCACTTCCGCCTTTAAGGCGATGAAAGCTCTCTTCTTTGGCTAAAAGCCCAAAACAAAACGCGGGCCGCCACCTACGAGTGACGGCCCATTTCTTTTGCTCCGAAATCTTAGTAATCCTGACGCAGCAAACGCGAGCTACGCCCGTCGATACGCGCACAGATGTTATACTAGTTATATGGATGATCGCGAAAATCTCACAATCATAGATGGTAAAAGCGTTTTTTATCGTGGTTACTACGCCATGGGGCATCTATCGCTTCCAGACGGCACGCCAACTGGCGGCGTCTATGGTTTCGCTACCATGTTAATTGAAATTATCGAGAAGCTCGAGCCGGAATATATCGCTGTCGCTTGGGACAAATCTAAGACGAACATTCGCCGTCGTCGCGCTATTTATGCCGACTACAAGGCCAATCGCAAACCTGCGCCAGACGATTTCTATGCTCAGATTCCATATCTCATGGAACTCCTCGAAGCTTTTCATATTCCGCTCTATGAATTTGACGATTTCGAAGCCGACGATATTATTGGCACGCTCGCCCGCAAAGCGCAAGCCGCCGGCAAACGCGTCGAAATCATCTCCGGCGACCTCGATATGCTTCAAATCGTCGACGATCATATTAAGATGTATCAGCTCAAACGTGGCTTTTCCGATGTCGCCGCTTTTGATATTGCCGCCATAGAAGAGAAGTACGGCCTGCGCAAAGATCAATTCCTCGATCTGAAATCGCTCAAGGGCGACAGCTCGGATAATATTCCAGGCGTGCCAGGCGTCGGCGAAAAAACCGCCGTTAAATTACTTCAAGAATATGGCACACTCGAAAATCTCTACGACCACATCGACGAGATTACTGGCGCCACCGGCAATAAACTCATATCTGGGCGCGAGTTAGCCTTCATTAGCAAACAGCTCGCCACGATTCAGTTTGACGCGCCACTCGAATTTGACCCCGCAGCCACGAAGTTAGCCGATTTCAACCCAGTCAGAGTCTTAGAAACGCTCAAAAAGTACCAATTTAATTCTCTGGTGCGCAAATTTGCCAAACTTTTCCCAGATGGCGCCACTGTCGTAAAATCTACAACACCAAAACCAGATGTTGTAAAAACCACAACACCGGCTCAACCTGCCGTAAAAAATACAGCACTCCCGCAACCGGCCGATATAGAAGTGCAAATTCCAGATAACCTCTACTTAAGTCGCAATGTTAAGGCTGACATGCACGACAACGACCAGCTCGCGCAAGAAATTCTCAACGGTCGTCCATTTTGGGACCTCGGTCAAGTCGATTTCCTGCTCGATCCGCTCGCGCGCAAAACCGCCCAGCTAAGCCTAGTCGATTTAAGCGACCCAAAAGAAGATTACGTTGCCCAGAAGCGCCAACTCGCCGTCTTGCCAGAGCTTAACAATATCGCCGAAAACTTCGACCTGCCACTTATTCCAGTCTTATTCAAGATGGAGCACGCCGGCGTTAAAATCGACCCGAAACGCTTCGAAGTTTTACATAAAGAATTCACTGCCGAGATTGCCGACCTAGAAAAAGACATCTATCAGCTCGCTGGGCAAAGCTTTAACATCAACTCTCCAATTCAGCTATCCGATATCTTATTTAATGTCCTTGAGTTGCCAACTAAAGGCATCAAGAAAACTCAGCGCGCCTACTCGACTGGCGCCAAAGAGCTGGATAAGCTCCGCGATCTACATCCAATCATCGCCAAAATCGAACGTTACCGCGAAGTAAATAAGCTTCTTACTACCTACGTCACGCCTTTTCCAAGCCTCGCCGACCGCGATCTACGCATTCATACTACATATACGCAAGACGTCACCGCCACTGGCCGTCTATCGTCGATTAATCCAAATTTGCAAAATATTCCAGTACGCAGCGATGATGGCAAACGCATTCGTAATTGTTTTGTCGCCGAAAGGGGCAAAGTCTTCGTCTCGGCAGATTACGCCCAGTTCGAGCTTCGCCTCGCCGCCGCGCTAGCTGGCGACCAAGCCCTAATTGACGATTTCAACGCCGGTCTCGATATCCACACCAAGACTGCCGCGGATGCCTTTCATGTTCCGATGGAGCAAGTGACCAAAAATCAGCGTCGCGCCGCTAAAGTAATCAACTTTGGCGTACTCTACGGCATGAGTCCAAAAGGTCTCGCCGATGCTGCCGATATGAGCTTCTACGAGGCCAAGAAATTCATCGAAAATTACTTCGACCTTCGCGCGCCGATTCGCAAATACCTCGACAAAACCCTCGAAGACGGTCGTACTAAAGGCTACGTCCAGACCCTCTTTGGTCGCCGTCGCCCAACGCCAGATTTGCATGCGCCAAATTACGTCGTCCGCACCGCCGCCGAACGCGCCGCCGGCAATATGCCGATTCAGGGCACTGAGGCTGACCTCATGAAGAAAGCCATGCTCGCCGTCGACAAAGCGCTACCAGATGGCGCACAAATCATTTTGCAAATTCACGATTCATTAATCATCGAATGCGACGAGGCACTCAAAGACCAAGTTGCCGAAATCCTAAAGGACCAAATGGAAGGCGTAGCGCCAGAATTGCCAGTTAAGCTTGCCGTCGATGTTACGACCGGCCACGACTGGGGCGAATTATAGCCACCTCTTGACAAAAATGAAAGTCTGTGATAAAATAATAAGATAGTTCAGAGAGGAGAGTTTTGCAAAATAAACTGGTAAAGATTGGCATTTTAACCGACATTCATAGCAATATCGCGGCGCTTAAAAGCGTATGGAAAGAATTTGAACGACGCGATGTTGATTATGTAATCTGTCTTGGCGACACTGTCGGTCTAGGCGCTCGACCAGAAGAGTGCATTCAATTTTTGCGTGCCCACGAAAAGCAACTCCTCGCTTGCGTACGCGGCAATCACGAAAACTACCTGCTCGAAGCTTTGCCGGTACATGATCACGGCGACGTCACTAAATCCATCTTGCCGAAGGAAATTCTCGATCTCTTCCGCTGGAATCACAATCAAATCAGTACCGAATCGACCGAGTTTTTGCGCCAGTTCCGCAAAGAGACCGTCGTCAAAATCGCCGGTCATACGATTTTCGTCAGCCACTATCCAGTCGATACAGACGGGCAGTACAAAACTTTTTATTTTACTCCGACCATCGGCGAGTGCCGCGAGATTTTTGCCAACAAACCAGGCGATATTTTCCTCTTTGGCCACACGCATCTTCGCGACTATCACCGTGGTCGCGATGGCAAAATCTTCATCAATCCGGGATCAGCCGGCTGTCCAATCGGTACCGATTCAGCTAGCGCCGGCATTCTAAGCCTCAGTCGCACTCAAGTCGATTACGAGCAGCTCGACGTCGACTACGACATCGATACTGCAATTGAAGATATGCTCAGCCACATTGAAACCATACCAGCAATCGATTATACCGTGGACCAGTTCTACCGTAAGCACTAGCATTTATGCTAAAATAAGCTTATGCAGAACGTATTGATTATTGGCAACGTCACCAAAGACGTGTATTTGCGCATGGATAATCGCAAAAACAACTTTGAGACCGACCAAAACGAAGTAAAATGGCTCGACCTCGCCTTTGACGGTTCGGCTTATAAATTTTATTCCCGCGTGTCCATTTTTGGCGGCGCGAGTGTAAGCCTCGAAGTTCTTAGTCGCTTCGGCCATAAGGCAAACATTTCCGGCACGCCAGCTACCTTCCTAGAAGGGCAGTTTATCGCGAAGGACACCGACGTCAGTTATCGCTATATCCTTTGCCAAGATGAAACCGTTGCTTATCTGAGCCCAAGCGAGATTAACCATACGCATTTCCGCGTCCCAGATGCCAATCCAGACTGGATTTACATCGACCGTTCTGCAAATATCGGTGCACGTACTGCGGGTGAAATCCTTAGCTATCTCAATCTCAGCCAAAACACCAAACTCGCCGTCTTTATCGGGGAGCATAGTAATCAATACGCTGGACACATGCGCGAAATTATCAAACGCGCGGATTTAATCTTTACTGATGTCGAATTTGACCAAAAAGACGAACGTCAAGTCTGCCGTATCGGCGAAGATACCATTCGTTATCACGACAAAGTCGTAAACTGGAGCATGCAAACCAAACAAGATATCATGACGCGCCTAACGTCACATCTTGTGATCGCCGCCAGTATGCTCGGCTCTATCATGCATAAGAAGAATAGCACCGAAGCGCTCTTGCTCGCACGCGCCAACGTAGAGGGTTCCAACCTTAGCAATAGTCTCAACCTCGACAAACTCGAAGCCAGTATTGCCGATGATTACTATTTAGTCCAACGTCATAATCCAAAAGGAGAGAAAATGCGCGAAGTAGAAGAAAATGCTAAAAAACTTGTCGCTACTGGCAAGGGTATCTTGGCTGCTGATGAATCTGGCGGTTCGATTCATAAAAAATTCGAAGGTATGGGCATTCCAGACGACGAACAACACCGTCGCGATTACCGCAACATCTTCTTTACGACACCAGATCTCGAAAAATACGTCAACGGCGTCATCCTTTTTGACGAGACTGCTCGCCAAAAAGCTGACGATGGTCGCGATTTTGTCACTTTTCTCCGCGATCGTGGCGTAATGGCCGGCATCAAGGTTGACCAAGGCCTCGTTAACTTCGAAAACTCTGACGAGAAATACACCCAAGGTCTCGAAGGCTTGCCAGAAAGATTACACGAATACTACGAAATGGGC
>JAEEGL011977173.1_pt1 | contig 13389 bp, 17 predicted proteins | sample 9134231 | NCBI WGS metagenome assembly JAEEGL01 (sample SAMN16246548, study PRJNA631951) | gut metagenome | biome: gut microbiome; feature: rumen; material: fiber-attached | host: Bos | place: Iran: Karaj | collected 2018-10 | reverse complement strand
TTATCATGATGCTTCCCTCTGGCATTTGCGCAGCTCCAGGCGCGTGGTGTACCCGCTGCCTGAAACGTCATGCGTTGCGCCCTCGATGAACCAGTTTCCGTCAAAATTTCCGAATCCGGCCAGGGCAATGACTTCTCCGGCGGCCTTGGATGGATCCCCCACCATGGTGATGCTGCCCGTGACGGCATTCTGGTTGAGCTCGCGCAGCTTGGCCTTTGCCATGCTGCGGGCCTCATCCATGCTCTTGGCGCGTTTCTTTTCCTCATATTCCTGCGCGGCTTCCGGCGCATGGGGATCCGTGGCCGTATAGGTCATGACCGCGGGATTGCGCGATGCCGTGCCGCCGGTCTCGGTGGCATGGCTGGCCGCGCTTTTCTTCTTTTTTTGCTGAGGATCTCGATAGGCGACGGTCACGGACTTGTAGCGTTCGGAATGCTCGGACGAAAATTCCCAGGACAGGATCGGGGATGCCTTCAGCGTGAGCGTGCTCACCGGATCTTTTTGCTCATAGGCTTTCTTGTCATAAATGACGATCCGCGTTTCCTCGATCTTGACGCTCAGGCCGGCGTCCTTGGCCAGCTTGGTGATGAATTCCAGGTCGGACTCGTGATCCTGATCGCGCCGGTCCAGCGTCTGACCGGTATCCTGCGCGTCAAAAAACAGCTCGAGGCTGTTTTCCCTGGCAATCTGTGCGGCGATGGCGCGCAGATCCATCTTTTCCCATGCGCGGCTCTTGCGCTTGCGGCGGACAGGCGTATCCAGCGGGATGGATTGCGCGCGGATGGCCACGGTGTTGGGCGCTCCTGAAAAGCGGAAGCTGTCTGCGTAAAATTCACCGCAAAACAACGACCCGGGCGTCGGACCGCCGACCGCGATGATATAGGCCGCCAGCTTAAGATTCGCCTCGGGGGTCCATGACCCCGCCCAGCGCGCCTCCGGATCCTTGAGCGTGATGCTGATATCGTCCGCCTCGCCGTCTGCCTTGTCGCCATAGCTGAACGACAAGAGATCGGGGGAAAGGTCCGCCGATATGTCCGTCCCATCGACAATGATGGTGACCGATGTCTTGATGGGAAAAGCGGGCATCTATCCCCTCCTCCACGGCGGGAGCACGCTTTTCGTCGGCGTCTGCCTGACCTGCGGGACATTGATGGTCACGCCGTAGGAAAAGCGGTAGATGTTCCGCAGGTGGCGGTTGGCGGCCATGAGCTCATGCACATGATGCTCATCGCCATAAAGGCGGAAGCTGATCTCGTCCCAGAATTCGCCGGATCGGGTGATGGTCGTATCTGCCATGGTCTCGCTCCTAAAAATAGGCCAGCCTGCGCTCATCCTGCATGAGCCGCTGCAGCTCACGCTTGAGGTTTTGCACGCCCTCATTGAGCGCGCGGGATGTCTGCGCGTAGGCGTCGCCGCCTTGCCCGCTGATCTGGATGCTGGGTGAAAAACTTACATTGATGCTTGATGCTGCGCCGCCCTGCGACGGCAGCATGGACGCCAGGCGGGAAAGCGGGAGCACAGCCTCGCTTTCGCTGCCTTCGCCGATCATGGCCACCGTGGGCGCCGTAGCGATGCCGCCCTGCGCCAGCTGCGGGATATGCTGAATGTTGACGCTCCAGCCTTCGCCGCCGATGCCTGGGACCCAGTCCGGGATCTTGATGCTGCCGATGCTGTTGATGCCGTCGATCACGCTGTTGATCATGGCAATGATGCCATTGAAGGGCATTTTGACCACTGCGACAAGGGAATTGAAAATGCCGGCAAAGACCTGCTTGACGCCTTCCCATGCCTGGGTCCAGCTGCCCGTGAAGACGCCGGTGATGAAGTTGATCAATCCCTGGAATGTTGTGGTCACGCCGTCAATGACCGGCTTGATGGCATCGATGGCGGTTTTGACCGCGGTGACGATCCCGTCAAAAACGGGCTGGGCCGCCACAAGAAAATTGCTCCATGCCGTCTTTACGCTCTCCCACAGGTTGATGAAAAACTGCCGGAACGGCTCGATGTTGTTCCATGCCCAGATAAAGCCGGCGACAAGGGCGGCGATGCCCGCGACGACGAGCCCGATGGGGCTTGCGTGCATGACCATGTTGAGCGCGCCAAAGGCCAGCTTGGCAGCGTTGACGGCAAATCCCACGGTATGGATGGCCATGGCCAGCGGGATGGCTGCCGCCGCTACGCCCGCAAGGGCCCCGCCGATCACGGCCAGCGCCTTGACCCACCCGGGATGCGCCGCGGCAAACGCCTCGATCTTTGATGTGAGGTCTGTCGCCCACCTGACGATGTCGCGCATGGCCGGCTCGATCTTTTCGTAGATCGTCAGCTGGAGGCTTTCCAGGACGCTTTTGAAGACGGTCACGTCGCCTTTGAGGTTGTCGAGCTGCTTGTCCGCCACCTCTTGGGCTGACCCCTGGCGCTTGAGGCTCTCGGTGTATTCGGCAAGGCTCCCGCTGGCCGCCTGCTTCATGAGCACGCTTGCAGCGGAAAGGGCCTCCGTCCCGAAGATCTGCGCATTGGCGCGCATGCGCTCTGCGCTTCCCAGGTTCCGCTCTGCCTTCTCGATGTCGATGAGGATGTCGTTCATGCTGCGCATGTTGCCGGCGCTGTCCTTGGTGCTCACGCCAAGGCGGCGCAGGGCGTCCGCGGCCTGTTTCGGCTGCTTGGCCAGGCGGGTCATCATGGCACGCAGGGCCGTGCCGGCCATGGTCGCCTGGATGCCGGCATCATGCAGCTTGCCGGTCATGGCTGCCGTTTCTTCGATGCTGGCGCCCATTTCCACGGCGATGGGCGCGGCGAACTTCATGGCCTCGCCCAGCATTTCCAGCGTGGAGTTGGACGTGGTGAAGGTGTTGGTCAGGACGTCCGCCACGCGGCCCATCTCGGACGCTTTGAGGCCGAATCCTGTCAGGATGTTGGAACTCACATCGGCGGTGCGCCCCAGGTCGGTGGCCGATGCGCTGGCCAGTGCCAGCATTCCGGGCATGGCAGCCATGTTGTCTTCGACGGAAAAGCCGGCCATGGCCAGGTATTGCATGCCCTCTGCGGCCTGGGTGGCGCTCCAGGCGGTCTTGGCGCCAAGATCTCGCGCCGTGGCCGTGAGCGCTTTGAGCTGTTCGTCGGTGGCGCGGGAGACGGCCCCCACCCTGCTCATCTGCGCGCCGAAGTCCATGCCGGTGGAGACGGCCAGTGCGCCGCCCACGCCCGCGGCCGCTCCTGCGGCCATGGCTCCTGCAGCATGCTTGCTCATGCCCGCCTTGGCGCCCTGCATGCCTGCGTTGATGCGGGCTAACTTTTGCTGGGACGTCTTGGCGCGCTCTGCAGCCTTGGCAAGCTCCCGCTCCCTTGCCGCAAGCTGCGCGATGCTCTGCCCCGCGGTGCCTGCGGACGCCTCCATCCCGCGCAATGTGTCGCGCTGCCTGGCCAGGGCTTCTTTTGCGCGGCCGGCCGCCTGGCGGGCCTTGTCCATTTCGCGCTGCATGGCGCGCGTAGGCTGTGCGACCTGGGACATGGCCCTGCCAAGTTGACCGGCGTGCTGCGCGGCCTGCCGGTAGGCTCTTGCTGCCTCGCCCACCCTCTGCCGCTGCTGCACTATGCCGCCCAGCTGGCCGGCCTGATCGCTCAGCTTGCGGGCCTGATCGCTCAGGCCCTGCATGGCGCGCGATGCCATGCCGAAGCTCTTGCCGAATTGCGGGCTGACCGCTCCGGCGATCTTGAAAGCTATCTCGTAAATCTTAGGCATGGTTGCCGCGCTCTTTTTCTATCTGTTTCCGGATCGTTTTCTGCCGTTCCAGGACCAGGTCCGCCCACTGCTCCATGTCGGCCAGGGGTTCTCCCATCCATGCCAGGCATGATGCGCCGGTGTCCGCTCCGGCCAGTGCCAGGCAAGCCTGCCTGACGGCCCGCAGCGGATCGTTGCCGCCTAGTCCGTGCTGAATAAAAAATTCCCGATCTTGGTGGTGACGGTCACATATTCGTTGATGGGCAGGCCCTCGAAAAACTCCACGGGCTGCTTGCAAAAGCGGGCAGCCGCAAATGCGCAGAAGCCGGAATCCAGGGCGGGGACAGCCGCCTTGCCGCCGCTGCGCTGCCACGCCTTGACGGCCGCCTCGAAATCACGGCCGGTCATGGATTCCATGGGGATGTCGATCTCGGTGTATTCCTGGCCCTCGAAGGTGTACGGATTCTTAAACGCATGGATCATGTTTTGCTCCTTTCTTTTTGTGCGGGAGCCCGTGAAGGCTCCCGCTTTTTTGTCAGTTCAGCCCCAGATCCTTGCGGACGGACGCCAGCACGTCATTGCCGCCGAACTTGGCGATGTAGTTATACTTGTCGATCTCTGCCACCTCTTTTTCGCTGACCAGGATCTTGAGGTAGGTCAGCTCGAACTCGGTTTCCGCCTCCTGGGCGCTGCCCACTTCAAAGCTGCCAAGGCTGAAGTTCTTGGGGATGGCGCGCAGGACCATGCGGATGGGCTGCGTGGAATATTCGCCGTTGGCTGCATCGTAGACCTGTTGCGATCCGCGCAGTTCCAGGGCGTGCGCTTTCTGTTCGGCAAGCGCCGCCGCTTCCGGCTCCATGCTGCGCCAGTGCAGGGTGCAGGTCATGGACTGATAGTGACCGAGCACGGGGCTGTCCACCTCGCCGGCGATGCCTGCGCCGCTGACCGTGTCGCTCATGGCCTGGATCTCCGGCAGGTCGACGGTGGCGACGCCGATGAGGTCCTTGGCGTCTTTGTAAACGCGGAACGAAATGAGCTTTTCGATTATCTGGTTTCCGGGCATGGTCTCATCTCCTATTCAAAAAGGGTGTTCAGATAGCTGACATCGTATTCAAGGATGAAATCGATCTCCTTGTTTGGCGCAGGCGGGGTCACATAGACGTGGAACGTGGCCACGCCGTCCAGCAGGCTCGTGACCGGGTTCTCGCTCTCCAGGAATTCCACGCGCCCGCCCAGGATGTACTGGCGCGCGGTCAGCCCGTTGAGCCAGATGTTCACGCTGTCGATCACGGTGTCTATCTGCCGGCGGTTGAGCGGATAATCCAGGCGCTGCCACGCGGTCTGCACCAGGGTGTTGCCGATCCAGTCGAACATGCGGCGCACAGGGATGAACGTGTCCTTGACGTCGGTCTTTCCAGGGTAGGCTCCCGTGCGGCTGCCCCAGCACTTCCATCCGCCGATGAAATTCTCTGCCGTGACGATGCCGTTCCCGTTGAGATAGGACGCCTGCTGGTTGTCCAGCCATACCTCGTTGCCGTCCGCGGTCACGGCCATGGTCATTTGGTAATTTTTGTTGGACGGGGAAACATAGGGGACGCCGTTGTTCTGCCCATCCACGGATTGCATGAGGCCCGCAAGCTGCGTGCTCATGTGGTAGATCGTGCCGTCCAGCGCCAGCAGCGGCCAGCAGTTGATCTGATAGGGGTCGGTATAGTTATTGCTCTCTTTCCAGGATGGCGCGTCGGTATAGGTCAGGATGCTGTCTGCGGGCAGGTCGCAGACGCACACGGCGTTGAACACGCCGTTGATGCCCTGGCATTTCGCGGCCATGACCGCGGCCACCGAGGGAAGGTGGCTGTATCCGGGCGCGATGATGGTCCCCGGCACAAGGCGGTAGCGCGGGAACACGTCTGCGACCAGCTCCAGCCCCGTCTTGGCGTTGCTGGCCGATATGCCGCCGATGATGTCGGAGGCCTGGACGGCGGACGGATCGCACTTGAAGGCGGCCACGTCGATGGGTGTGCTGATGGGCATGAGGCTGTCGCCTTCATCGTCATAAAGCGCGCTGATAACGAGATGGCCATCATCGTCAAAGGCTGCCTCGTAATGCGTGCCGCGCTCGTAAGTCACGGTGGTTTCTTCTTCCCCGCCAGGATCCTCGGTGGTGCTCAGGTCCAGCGTGGACAGGACGATGCCGGTCTCGGCGATGGTGGCGGTGCCCTTGCTGTCCAGCTCGATCGTGGTCGTTTCGGCTGCCGCGCGGTGCACGGTCGGATCGAGCACGTTGACAATGATCACGGGCGCTGCGCCGTAAAGCGAAAAATGGGAGCTCAAAAATTCGCTGATCGTGTACTGGAATTCTTTGAGCCCCACGCTGTTTTCCACGGGCGGAAGGTAGCCGAAGGCGGCCACTGCTTCGGCATAGGTGTTGCAAAGCACGGGCTTGTTGACGTTGGCTTCGTCCGCCATGCTGACCGGGGCCGTGCCGACGATGAAGGGGATGCCTGCATCGACCGTGACCGGGGACAGAACCGAGGTGGGGACCTCGGAAACATAAACGCCATGTTTGTAAGGCATGTTCCTCTCCTACTGGTTAGAAAGTTCCTTCTGCAGGCGCTCGCGCAGCGTGTGCAGGCGGGTGCCTTTCTTCTCTATTTCCGCACGGGATTCCTGCAGCCTGTCCACAGGGACCATGAGCCCGCGCAGGGATGGCGCCCTGCGCGCAAGTGCTGCGATGGCCGGCGGCATATCTCCCGAAAAGACCGCAAAGCGCGGCAGGATGCCCGGGATGGACGGACCGACATACACTTTGCTGTTCATTCCGCGTATTCCTTTTCCTCAAAGTAGCCCAGGACTGCGGGCGTGTTGCTCATCTGCAGATCAGGCGTGCGCGTGCGCCAGGATGTGTCGACGCTCAAAAGCCATGCCGGCCACGGCTGCTCATCGCTCAGCTCCCACTGCAGGGGCACCTGCAGCATGAACCGGCGGTCAAGCATGTTGTCGGGCTGCGTGGCCAGGGCGTTCTTGACGCGTTCAAACACGTTGAGGACATACCGGTAGCCGTTATCGTCCGGGGCCGTGCATCCGATCAGGATCTTGACGCGGATGCTGCTCTCTGTTTCTTCTACGCTGCCCCCGGAAGGGCGGACGAGGATGAACGGGAAGTCTTCCCCTTCCTCGCTGCGCTTGCGCGGGACAAAACCATCGAAGACCCGCGGGGCCATCAGCACATCGCCCTTTGGCGTGCGCAGCCGGAATTCCGCCGTTGCCGCCCCGCACAGGGCAAGCAGCAGATCGCAAAGATGATTAATGACCATTGAGGATCCTCTGGATGGCGTGATCCACGCGCTTTTGCAGGGTCTCTGCGGCATACTCCTGGAGCGCCGCCGCATTTTCCGCCTTGACGATGGCCTGGATGGGGCTGGGCCCCATGAGGCCATCGGTGCTGATCCGTTGCGTCCCCAGCGGCCGGTAGACAAGGACCACGTTGCCGCCGTTCCCTTTTATCCAGAATGACTTTTCCCCGTGCGGACCATACGCGGGATGCATCTGCCCGGCCTTGCGGCGCTTGGCCATGACGCCTTCCCGCGGCTTCCGTGCGTGAGGGGACTGCCCTTGCCAATGCTGGACGCCGCGCTTTGGGTTCGTCACGAACCAGCGCAGGGGCGCACCCGGCCGCCCTTTAAAGATGAGCTCGCCGCCCATCTCGCCGCTCATGACCATGATCGCCTGGGCGGCCACGCGCTTCCTGCCCTGCGGCGTGATCGCGTACTCGCTGTTTGCCAGCCTGATGCCCCGGTTTTTCGTGCGGGTCATGGCTTCGCGCAGCGCGCCGTCGATGGCTTTCCGTGCGCGCTGCGGAAACGCCTTCAGGAGCGATTCCGCAGCGCGGCGCGTTTGCGGGTCCATGGCTATGAAAAGCCTCATGTCATGCATACCTGTACCCCCTGCGGGTGATCTCCAGGCGGGTGTGGTCTCCCAGGCCATCATGCCTGGAAATCACGACATGGGGCTCGCCGTCAAAACTGACGCAGCCGCCCTGGACGGCCTCTGTCGGCACGGCGGACGTGAGGCAATGCAGCACCAGGATGCGCCGCGGCAGCTCCGGATCCGCGGCCGGCGGGATGAAGGACTGGTTGCCGTAGCTGTCGAAGTCGCTGACTTCTTCCAGCACCACCGTGATGGTCATGCCGGCCAGCTCATGTTCCTCGCCGAATTCGGCAAGGTTCATGAAGACGGCGGCGCTGTCGCGTGCAAGCATTTCCTTGAAGCTCATTGTCTGTTTTTCCCTGACAAATGCTCAAGAATGGAACGGGCAAAGTCCTTGAGCAGACCGTCGTCAAACAGCCAGCCATAGACCGTTTCCACCATTTTCAGGCCGCCGATGCCGCTCAGGAAAAACAAGGTGTAATGCCATGGCTCCGGGCAGTAGCGGGCAATGATCGGGAAGACGATGTTGGCCACGACCGCTCCGGATACGGCGTCAAAGAGGCAGCGTGTCCAGCCATGCTTGTGGCTCAGGCTGGACAAAAGCCCCCCTGCCCCACCGATGAGCGTTGCCGGCATGAGCAGCCATGTCAGGGCTGCGTCAAGGATGCTGCGTAGCTGTTCCATTGTCTTCCTTCTTTGCCGCGTTGACCCGGCGTTCGTAGCATGCAAGGGCGGCGTCGAGCTCTCGGGCATAGTCGGTCACCTCGTCGATGCAGATCATCAGCCATTCCGCAGCCTGGACGCTGCCTAGCAGCACGCCATGCGGCATCTCCGGAAATTCCGGCGCCGAGGGACGCGGGCATTCAGCCGGCGGGTGGATGATGACATGCGGCTCACTTGCGGCACATGCCGCCAAGAGAATCGCCGATATGCCGCAGCACGCGCTCGCTGCTCGCCTCATCCAGGATCTCATCATCCTTCACCTTGCGCGTGCGGGCGGCGAGCATCGCCGCCTCACGTTCGCGCTGCTTTCTGCGGCTCTCGGCAAGCATGGACTGGTTTTCGGCGACCATGCGCTGCAGCGCCTCGACCGATGCCGTGCTTGCCTCCAGGCGGGCAGCAAGCTCCGCCCTTTTCGCTTCGGCTGCCTTCCGCAGCGTCACCTCTGTGTCCAGTGCGCTTTTAAGGCTGCTGCGGTCCATCCACCACCCAAGGCTTGCCGCCGCCAGTGCGACCGAAAGGAGCAAGAGCCACACCCCTGATGCAGGTGCGACGGCGGCAAGCAATTCCCTGAGCATGTCCGGCGCCCCTTATTCGTCCGCCGCGATGCAGCGCAGCGCGTCCGGATACAGGCAGATCGTCAGCGGGTTGGACTGGACCTCAAGCTCATAGCCGCGATCTTTGGGTATCGCGTCCATGCGGCTGTAGAATTCCATGCCGTCGGTGTTGACGGTCTCCATGTAATCTGCGGGGGCATAGACATGCTTGAAGATGCCGGGGCCCACGGGGAAGAAGTGCGCCTTTTTGGTGTTGACAAGGGTGTTGCCGCCCACGCTGCGGCTGTATCTGGCAAAGTACACGCCGCCGTAGCTGAACATGCCCGCAGTCCAGTCATGCGCCTGGCCGAATGCCGGGCGGTTCGCCGCCCACAGGTTGTACGCTTCGCGCACGAAGGGGTTGCCGACAAGGTGGGTCCAGAAATCGCTGCCGCAAATGGCCATGACCCCGTCGAAGGGCACGCCGCCCATGGCATCCTCGATATCCTCGACCACGCTCTGGATGGCAGCCAGGACGGTGTTCTTGGCGCCGGACGCGCTGGACGGCCATGTCAGGCTAATATCGTTGGGCTTGATGATGCCGAAGGTGTTGTAAATGTCATGGAGCACGGTGGTGCCGTTGGCGTCCAGGACTTCACCCTTGACCGCGCCGACGCGATGGTATTCCAGGGTCGCCTCGATATTGCGGCGCAGATTGGCCTGCTTTTTGGCGATGCGCTGCGCGATGGTCTCCAGCTCGGTAGACCCGAAGGCGCGCACATCCTGGACGTCTTCGGGGTGGATGGTGTCCGTGGCGATGAGGTGCGTGGCAGCGATGACCTTGGTCTTGCGGTCATTCTTCCTGGCCGGAGCCTGCCCGGGGATGCCGCGCTTGCTGTCCGGGACCAGCGTCAGGTGGGATTCCTCCACATCGATGGCGATGTTGACCGTGCGGCTGCTATCGGACTCGAAAACATTCCTCAGCAGGCTGGGAACATAGGGGATGCGGTTGACGGACGCGCAAAGGTCTGCGCAGGTGAAAAGATCGGGAGTGAAAAGGGAAGGCATGGTTATTTCCTCCTTGATGGTTACTTCGCGACGACTTTGCAGCCCTGTGCTTCAAATTCTTCTTTGGCGCGAATGTAATACCCGGCACTGGTGTCAAGCGCGATCACGGCATGGCGGGCGACGGCGGCAACGGGGACGGCGGTGGCTCCGGCGTCGACTTTCTCCATGGCCACTGCCAGCTTGCCGCTGGAATAGCCGCTGGTGATCACGCCCCAGGTGCCGACGCCGCTGACAACAGTGCACGCCAGGATGTCGCCTTTTTTGACGGTCGTGCTGGCCGGGATCTCGATCTCATCGCAAGCGATCTCACGGTCAGGCAGGTGGGTCACGACGGCAGCGAGTTCGGGGTCCATCGTTTCGGGGTGTGCGGTGTACTTGGCCATTGTATCGATCTCCTGTGTTTATGCCTTTGCGGCGGCGTTGATGAGCGCGTCTCTGGCGCTCTGCTGGGACGGGATGTTGTGCATCGCGGAAATGCCGGTCTGTACGGACTGGATGGCTGCAAGCAGCGCTGCGCGGGCATCGGGCCTGTTTTCGACGTTGGCTGCGTCCTGCCCGGCGTCCTGGCCGGCGGCTTCAGCCTTGGCTTCCGGCTGCGGCTGCTCTGCAAAGGCGACGGCTGCCATATCCGTGATCTGTTCCGCGTTCATCTTTGCGGCAGCGCAAGCCTCGAAAAACTTGGCGGCACGGGCATGCTGCTCCGCGCCCATGAGAGGCTTGACGCACGCCAGGAAGGTGGATGCGTCCATTGTCTTGGCTTCAGCCATGGCCTGTGCGCGCCCTTCCTCGACGAGCGCTTTGACCAGGTCCGGGGCCTGCGCCTCCAGGGTCTGTCTGTCCATGAGGTTGACCTCCAGTAAAAAGGTTTCGATCGCTTCCGCCATGCCGGAAACTGTGCGTGTCACAAGGCCGGCGCCCGCGGCGTCGGCGCCCAGGAAGGTGCGCCCGTCCGCCCACTCCTGCGGCATGTCTGCGTTGACCGGCATGGCGGCTGCAACGCTTGATTTAAAGATCGCATGGATCCCGTCTGCGAGGGATTGGAAATGCGCGCGGGCATCATCGCTCAGCTCAGCAAAGGGATTGCCAGCGCCCTTCATGCTGCCCGCCGTGATGATGTTGACGGCAACGCCTGCCTTTTGCGCCGCGCCGCGCAGATCCTGCAGGGCCATGATCACGCCGATGCTGCCAACCTCTGCGCTCGGTGTGGCGTAGACGCGGCCGGTGGCGCTGCCGACCCAATAGGCCGCGGACGCCATGAGCGAATTGGTGAAGGCCGCCATGGGCTTCCCCTGCCCATTGCGCATGGCGGCGATCATCCTGGCCAGTTCCTCGACGCCGGCCACGGCGCCACCAGGGCTGTCGATGTCGAGCATGATGGCCGTCACGGCGGGATCGTCCTGTGCCATGGCAATGGCTGCGGCGATGTCGTCATATCCCGTTGCCGCAACGTCGCCCCACCATGAGTATTGGGTGTTGCGGGCGAGGGGGCCGCTGACTGGGATGACGGCCACCTTGCCCGCTGCGCCGGTGGCGGCTGCCAGGACGGTGTTCTTTGTCTGCACGTCCGCGGACGGCGTCGCCTGGGGGTCCTTGGCAAGATAAAGGTCGTTCAGGACGGCGGCGGCGCTTTCGGGCTGCAGGCAGTAAAAATTGTCCATTCTGTCCATGTCATTCCTCACTGGATCCGCTGCTCTGCAAAGCCTTCATGCGTTCGGCTTCCTCGATCAGCGTGGGATATTCGTCCTCGAAATCACGCCCGGCACTGGCCATGGCTTCGTGGCGGCTCATGAGCTTGTTGTCGATGGCCATGACGTCCGCCTGGATCTCCTTGATCGGATCCATGTAACCGCGCGCCGGTCCGTTCCAGGCGCATGCGGTCCACAGCTCGCGCGCCTCGTAAAAATCAGGGGATCCTGCAGGCAGGACGATCTCGCCGCGCAGCCATGCTTCCTCGAAAAGCATCTCCCAGACGGGCTGGCAGTAGCGCGATGCAAAAAACTGCCTGTACCACTGATAAAGCCGCCAGCTCTCGTTGAGCGCAGCCCGCGCGCTGGAGTAGTTGACGTTTTCAAAGTCCTTGGCCAGGGCGATGTAGGGAAGGCCCACGCTGGACGCTATGGCGTTGAGCACCGTGCGCACGAACGACAGGAAATTGGCCGACGGCCTGTTGCTCTCCAGGACCTTCGGTTCTTCGCCCGGGTTCCCGTACAGGAACTCCGGGCCGTCCAGGTAGCTCTGATAGCGCGCCTCCGCCTCGCCGCCCGTGTCGGTCACTTCCTGGGGCAGCGTGTCCGCCAGGCTTGTGGTGCGGCTGATAAAGACAGGGAACTTGCTCGCCATGGTCTGCGCCAGGAGCTCATAAGCCAGGGAATCGTCGAGCAGGCGGAACAGGCGCATGCTGTTGCTGAATGCTGAAACGCCCCGGACCTGTTCATCCTCGCGCCTCACGAAAAGATGCAGCATGCCTGGGCGGTGCGCGATGCGCGCGGGGATGGCGCGGTATTCCATCGCTTCCTCGTACTCCGTGACCATGGCCGCGCCGCCATCGGCCGGAGGGCAGGCGATGTAATAGGCAAGCGGCGTCCCGGATGAGGAAAGGCGGACGCCGTCGATGACGGCAGGATCCGCAAGGAACGCCATGGGGGTGCGCATGCGCACCGGGCTGACCGGTTGCAGGTACAGCGCGAAACGCGCCCCGGATGCGGCGCGCGCGACTTCGTCCATCATGGCGGGAACGTGCACGGCTTCGCCCATGACGAGCATGGTGCGCAAGGCCAGGAACTGCAATTCCTCGAAGGTCTGCCCCGCGCTGCCCGCTGTCCGGCTCCATGCGTAAAAAAGCCATTCCATGCGCTTGCCCAGGGTGATCGCCTGCTCACGCGTGATGCCCAGCTCATCTGCAGGCAGCTGCGCATGGGGCCGCAGGCCCGTGCCTATGGCGTTGTGCCCGATGGCAGAGAGGGCGCTTTCTGCCGCCCAATCGTTGGCCGCAAGATCTGCAGCGCGGCGCTGCATGACCTTGCGTTCGCGCGCGGCCTGATCCTCGGAGTGCTGCTGCGGACCGAGCCATCCGCTGAACACGTCGCCGCGGATGGCGCCGCTGTCCCGCGATGCCAGGGCGGCACGGCGCGATATGTCTATGGGCTTTCCGTACATGTCGAGCAGGGGCATGGTGTCACCTCCGGATCATGGGGCGGACGACCATCCGGCGCGATCCATTCAGTTCGGCAAGCTGATCGGCGATCCATTGCAGCATGTTGCGGATGTCTGGCAGGTCGTAACGCGTCAGGCTGCGGCCGTCGATGGTGTAGCTTTTGACGGCGCCTGACCCCAGCTGCGAGAGGGCTGCCTTCCATTCCTGAGCCATGGTTTCGAGTTCTTCGCGGGTGTAGATGCTCATGGCTCCCGCATAGCACG
>JAEEGL010951417.1_pt1 | contig 13389 bp, 3 predicted proteins | sample 9134231 | NCBI WGS metagenome assembly JAEEGL01 (sample SAMN16246548, study PRJNA631951) | gut metagenome | biome: gut microbiome; feature: rumen; material: fiber-attached | host: Bos | place: Iran: Karaj | collected 2018-10 | reverse complement strand
TCATTCTGCACGAATGGCGCACGAACCTTGACCTCGTCGCCGAATCCGACGGCGCAACCGTAAAGTTCCGAGGATTCAAAGGCAAGTACCGCGCGACTTACAACGACGCCGAAGGAAAAGAGCGCTCTCTCGAATTTGACGTCAAATAACGCCAAATCCGCCGGAAACGTCTAACCCCTTGCGCAAAGGAGAGTTTTATGGAAGACCGCTCCAATATGGAATCGCCGCTGAATATGAATCCGTTCGAATTGAATCAGCTCGACGAAACGGATCCCGACGACGTACTGAGCGCCGGCGAATTCGTCGACTGCGGGCCGATCGACTTCCCAGCCGCTCCACGCAAACTTGGATTCCCCGTTCTTGCGTCCCTTATGCTCAACGGGACGCCTATGGGCGCCAAAGGCTGGTTCTATCTCGCCTTCTTTACCGTCATGCTCATTCCCACCTTCGGCACGGGGCGGTTCGGAGTCGCGGTTTGGGAAGCGCTCTCACCGTGGGAAGACTGCGGAAACGGCAGGATAATTTCGTGCGAATATTCGGGATCTTCGCTCAAAATCGGAAAGAAGAAACCGCTTCAAAGAATTGAGTTTGCCGTCGAACTGCCGGAAGGCGGGACCGCGCGGGGAACCTGCTATTCTTTCGACGAATTTTCACCGGGCGCGGAAGCGCCGGTCGAACGGCGCAAGGGCTCGCGCGACGTCCTGCGCGTCAAAGGCGCCTCGCTCGCAAGTTTCGGTTCGATTAAAACGCAAGCGCTCACGCAGGCGCCGTGGTTCGTTATATTCTACTGCGGGATTATACTTCAGTTCATCTTCCTCGAATATGTGCGGAGAGGATTCTACCTGAAGCGGCTCCTGAAAAACGGAGCGCCGGCGCGCGTTTGCAGCGTCTCGTATCACTTTACAGGAAAGAAGGTTGGAAAAAAAGAAATGCAGGCCGCCTGCTACGAAGCGAGAACGGAAAAAGGCGAGCCTGTCGACGCGGAATTTGAGGCGTTCGATATCGATAAAAGGCTCGAAAATCCCACGAATATCGTCATTTACGACGTCGAAAACAGGGACGACGCCATTTCCCTCGACGGTCTGCCGTCGAACGTCGTCTACGATCCGAATACGGGATTCCGCGCCAATCTTCGCAAACTAACGCCGCATATTATTTTCTTCGCGCTCTTTGTCGCGGAAATCGTCGTAACGCTGACCATGACGTTCCACATTCCTCATGCGGCGCTATAAAACGCCGCCGCCAAATCGCCTGCGGAAAGAAGATTATGTCCAATCAATCGAGTATGGAACCGCCCGTCAGTCAGAACCCGTTCGCGCCGGAGCTGTTCGGCGCGGAGCAGCTCAACGCGGCGCTCGGCCCGAACGGGCCCGCCGATTTCCCGAACGCCCCGCGCCGGGTCGGGGATATATAAATTACAGCCCCCTTTTCCCATGAAAACTCTTTTGCCGCGAAAGCTTTAATATTTTGCAAGAAAAAGAAGAATCGACAAGAGTTTCTATTGTTCAAGTTGCCTACAAAAAAAACGTCTGTTAAGAACGGCGAAGACGGTAAGAACGGGGTAAAAACGCCCGTCCAAAACTCGATAACGCTGCGCCAGAAAACAAAACGCGCGCCCTCTTCCCGCAAAGGAAAGAGGGCGCGCCGCGGTAAGGCCGTCGGCTAAAAGATCATTCTTCCGGCAGGAAGAAATCTCCGTCTAATTCGGACAGGGCGCTAACGGCTTCGTTAGCGAGCGTTTCGACACAGTCCTCAAACGCGTCGTCCCAACCGTCGATCTGCGCAAAGACGGAATCAGTCGCAGAGCGGCGCTCGCGTCCGGAAACGGCGATCGGAAGCGCCGTCGCGTAATCGCCATGCGAATTCGTCTCGAAAGACGTTTCCATAACCGAAACGGGCGCGATCGCAACGAGTTCCTCAATCCAAGCGGAACCGCTGGACGCAAAATTAAGGAGTTCATAGCGCTGGAATTCGTCTGACCACGCCAAAGAGACGTCTCTCAAACGGTCAGGAGCGGAACGTCCAAGATATTTCGAGTCGTCGGAGTCGCTGATTCTAACGGACGTGAAATAATTGGGATCGTCGGCGGCGACCGTCAAATCGCACCCGTATCCCCACAGCGTAACCGTATGCGCCTGAACGGGCGAGTTGCCGGGCGAACCGGCATAATAACCGACCGAAACGCATACGCCCCAACCGTCGACAAGCTTGGCGGCGACGTCGGCAAAGATCGAATCGGGCGACTCGTTCGTGCGATACGAATAGAACGCGGAAACGTCGTCAAAATCGACGGTTTGATAGAACCCGCCCCCGTCGCCGCGGCGCTGAGACCAGCCCGTTAGATTGTCGGCGGCGTACTCGCCAGTCAGGAACCACTCGCAAGCGTACGCCGAGCTCGAACCGAGATTCGTGAAATTCTCGACAAGGTACAGATATACGTCGTCCGCGGTATCGAACGTCTCATGGGCGGAACTCTGATCGACGAGCGTTTCGCCTTGCGCCCAACCGGTATAGTAAAGCACGTTGGCGGCGCCGGCGGCCCAGCACATATTCGAGTTATTGGAACTCGTCTTTTCGACGTCGTAGAACACGTTGGTCGAGAAGTCGCCGACGGTCGACGGTCCTTCGTTAGAAGCGTCGTCGGTTCCGGTCGAAACGGTCGCGTCCGTCGTCGCGGAGACGACCGTCCACTCGGAAGCCTCGTATACCGACGACTTCGCTTTTACGCGAATATAATACGTTTGTCCCTCGGCAAGTCCGCTAACCGTCTTCGATCCGGCGTCCGGGTAAGTCAGCGTCGTAACGCTTGCGAACGTCTCTGACGCGCTGTACTGAACCTGATACGAGGTCGCGCCGTCGACGCTTGCAATAACAAGCTCGATCGCCGACTCGGTAATCACGCCCAGCGTTACGTCGGGCGAATCAAGTTGAGCGTTCCGCGTCGTAACGGAAATCTCCGTCCACTCAGAACTGATCACATACGGCGAAACGGCTCTTACGCGAACGTCGTACGCGGTAAGCGGAAGCAGATCGGAAACGACAAAACTAGTCTTCGAACTCGCGCCCGCGACGAGATACGTTTCAGAACCGGCTTCTTTGTACTCAATCTGATACTCTGTCGCCTTGGAAACGGCGCGCCAACTGAGAGAGACGGAAACAGCCGTCGGGGAGACGCTGACCGTCGGCGACGCAAGTTGCGCCGTGACGACGGGAACCGCCTTGGCCGTCGTCCGGCTTACCGTTCCGACAGAACTGCCATATCCTTTGGCTACGACCTTAAGGTAATATCCCCCGTCTTCTACGGTAGGCGTATACGTCTTGTTCGTGGCGCCGGGTATCGCCTCGGTAACCGAAGTCTTCGAAGAGCCGCGATACCACTGATAGGTAACGGTCCCGCTCGAGGGACTCAGGTACGAAGTGATTTTCGTTCCGACCTTTACCGTCGAGGTTATCGTGATCGAAACGAGAGGACGCGTTACTGGATTGACCGACGTTTTCGAAACGGTTCCGGTGTAGACCCCCGTTCCCGTCGCTTCAACTTTCAGATGGAGTCCTACGTCGGCGGCCCCGGGAATATAGTAATCCTTTGTCGCTCCGGCAATCGCCGTCCAGCCGTCCTCGGAAGAACCGCGATACCACTGATAACTGACGGTGGCGGAGCTGGGAGAAACGGCGGCTTTGACCTTCATATTGTACTTGGTCGTCGTCGGCAGCGTAACGGAAACGAGAGCGCGGGTAACGACAGACTCCGTAGTCGCTTCCGAAACAAAATTCGCTCCGGTCGCGACCAATTTCAAATACTGTCCGACGTCCGCGGCGGCAGGCAAATAATTCGCCTTCGTCGCGCCGGAAATGGCCGTCTCTACGCCCGATTTGCTCACGCGATACCACTGATAAGAGACGGTCGCGGTCGGCTTAAGGGTCGCTTTTAACAGCTTATTGTAACTGGGCTTGTTCGAAGAAAACGAAATTTTAGGATTATGGTCGTCGGTCTTCGCGGAGAGTTTTGTCCAAGCGGAAGTTGGATAAACCGATCCGCTGTCGGCCGCGCGAACGCGGAAGTAATAAAGCGTTCCCTCTTCGAGACCTTCGATCGTGACGGCGCCGGACGCGACGCTCATTGTCGTCGCGTTGGAGAAATCGCTGTTCGTCGAGTATGCGAGCGTATACGCCGTCGCGTTGGTCGATTCGCCGACCTCGACGGAAATCGACGTATAGTCGCGGGAGACGAGCGTCAAAGTTGGCGCGGCTAGCGGAGTTGCAACCGTAAAGCAAGTCGGTTCCGACTCAAGTCCGTCGGCCGAAACGGCGTACGCGCGGAAATAGTAGATTGAGCCGGCGGCCAGACCCGACAACGTTTTGCTTCCGGACGTCGTCCAGGATTTCGTCTGGCAAGTCTCGAATTCCGGGTCCACGCCGTATTTGACCACGTATCGCGCCGCGTTGTCGACGCTCTTTATGTTCAGAACGACGGCGGAGCCCGTTACGGTAACGACCACGTTGGGCGACGCCAGTTTCGCGGTTACGCCCAGCGTCCAATCACAGTAACCGGCAAACGGAGCGCCGAGCGCGCCGTCCGAGTTGAAACCGACGGCTCTAACGCCGCGATAGACCGTCGTCTCGCCCGTCGAGGAACCGACGAGAAGGTCGACGACGCCGTCGCCGTCGTAATCGCACGCAAACGGCCGCGTTCGACGTGCGCCGTCGAATTTGATCGCGCCGAAGAGATCGTTAAGAGGAACGAAATCGCCATATTGCGGGTTAGCGTCCGTACCGACGTTCAGCGAGACATGAAGTTCGCCAAGCGTATCGCCGGAGACGAGATCAAGGAGTCCGTCGCCGTTGACGTCCGCGAGCGCGGGCGCGGTGCGGCCGTTGGCCAGAACCAGCTCGCCGGAACCGTCGACGTTCGTCAGCGTAACGGCGTTCTGGAAATCATAATCTCCCGAAACCGCCGAATCGATCAGTAGATAAAGCTTGCCTTCGACGGATCCGACCAGAAGATCGTAACGTCCGTCGCCATTCCAATCGCAGACGTCGAAAACGGCGCGATCGCCCGAATCAAACGTCGTTTTGGCGCCGTCTGCGCCATACTGAACGGAGATTGGAGCCGTTAAACGCCAGGAATCGGCCGTCCCTTCGCCCTGATAGAAGAGTATCGTACCGTCGGAACGTCCAACGAACAGATCGAGCGCGCCGTCCCCGTTGACGTCGACGGCGCGAGGAGCCGCCCCTTGGCACCCGGTCGCTTCAACGGCGATCACCTCGGAAGTTTCCGTTTCAGAATTCCAGTATCGCGCATAGAAGCCGTCGGCGTAACTCGGCGCCGCGTTTGTTCCTTCGTTCAAGAACAGCTTAACGCGTCCGAAACCGTCCGCAGACTTCTCGCCGACCATGAGATCGAGACGCCCGTCTCCGTTCCAATCGACAAGAGAAGGAACAGAATAGGAATCGACCGACGCAAGCGTCCGACTGGCGGCAAAACGAAGAGGAATCGCATTGAGCGCGTCGGCGTCGGAGCCGCGCATCGTCCTGCCAACCAAGTCGACAATCCGACTGGAGTCTATCGAGACGTTCAAAGGCGCCGTAACGCTGCCGGCGTCTTCGGGAACGTCGAAAAGACCCAAGTCTTCGGCGTCAACAGAAGCGAGACTGATTTCAAGAGTTCTCGCCGTAGGATTATACGTGTAATCCGACGGTCTCAGGGAGAGCGTCGTCCCATTCAGCGCGTTTGTCAGGGTAACGACGTCGACTATCGAGCCGTCGTCGATTAAGTCCTGAAGATTTGTTCCTTCGGTAAAGGAGAGAACGACACGGTCGGCGGCGTCCCCAAGGAGCGTCGATTCAATCCCCATGTCTGACACAAAAGGCGATGTCAGATCGACAAAGACGTCTTTGCGGTACTCGACGGCGTTGCCGGCGAAATCGACGGCTCGAATCCGAAGCTTATGATAACCCTCCTGCGGCAATTCAAATTCAAGGTTGAAGACGGTCGTGTCAAACGTGCCGGCAAAAACGGCCTCGTTGTTGACCTCGTCGTATACGCGAACCGTCATATTCGGTTCTGACAGTTCGCCGGAAAGCGAGATGTGAGTCGAATCGACGCGCATAACGCCGACCCCCTCGTCCGACGTCGCCAGAACGCCTCTCGGCGCTCCGTGCGTATCCAAACCGAAACTAAGTTCCGGAACTTGGGTGTCGACGGTCCACGTAACGGAAAAGCGCCCGGTCCCCAGATTACCGGCAAGGTCGCCGACGTCCGACAAGTCGACGGTCAGAACATATTCGCCGTCCTGCGAGGCAAAACGGGATAAGCCGACAAGTTTCCACTCCTGAACCGCGCTTGTCGTCTTGATCGATTCAGGCATAACGCCCATGACCAAACGCGAGTCAAGAGCAACGGTTTCTCCGTTCCGCGTTAAGGTAAAGTCGGAGAAATCTAACGTCTCAAATTTAATCTCTTCGTCAAACGCGAGATACGCGTAATCGTACGCGTAATTCGTGCCGCGGCGGTTTACGCCGGCCCATGTCGCCGTCGAAGGCCCGACGGAGTCCTTGGTCCAGGCGACCGTTTCGACGCCGACGCCGCGTTTATTCGATTCGCTCAGCAAACCGGCGGTTTTAATCGTAAGAACGTAAGCGCCGTCTTCGGAAGTCAATGCGCTCAATCCCGATACCGTCCATTCCGTCGGGCTCTGCGCGACAATCGACACGTTGGACGTCTCCGAAAGGAGGTTCGTTCCGTCGTTGCGGGTCAAGGTCAAATCGCTTAACGTAAACGTCGACGCGTTAATAGGTTTCGAGAACGTTACCGCGACCGAGTCGACGACCGTTTGCGTATGAGCTTCGGGCGGCGCGACTACGGTCGCCATGGGAGAGTCGACCGCGTTCGTCCAATTCAACGACAAATCGGCCGATTCGGCGACGTTTCCGTAAACGTCGGCAATTCCCTCCGAAGATACGGTCAGTTCATAAACGCCGTCCGACTTCGTAAGCGAGGAAAGACCGGAGATTCGATAGGTCTTTTCCGAAATCTGTTCCACGGTAACAAATTCGTTGATCAGATTGCGGCTCCCTCCGCGCTTGAGGGAAATATTGTCACGCGAGAACGTAGACGCGTCGATCGGCTCGTTGAATTCGACGTCGACGCTCTCAAGCGGGGTCGTCCGATACGGCGAAGGCAATTCGCCGAGCGATACGATGGAAGGTCCGGTTTCGTCCGAGATCTTGTAGTACAAAGTATACGAATAGCTTTGAACCGTCGAAGCGAAATAATCGAGAAGATGAAGCGAGTTTTCATTCTTTACCACGTCGTCTTCCAGTTCATAATCGATATACGTGCGGTTGGTTTGCCAGAAATTGGCGGGGTCCAGCTCAGTCCCGTCGGAACGAACGACGCGGTAAAGCGAGTATTCGTCCCCGCCGGGATCCTGATCCTGGAGCCAAATGTAATTCCAACCGGCCTCGCTCGCTTCTACCGTTAGATCAACGGTAAGAAGGCGCCCGCTAAGCGTCTTCGAGAGAGTATAATCCGTCGTCACCGCCACCGATTCAACTTCTCCGGACGAGAGATAAAGCGTGTCGGGCAAGTCGTATATATCGCGCATGTCGCCAACGTCGTTGACCAAAAAATCAGGCAGGTCGTCGGCGCCTTCGGACGTGTCCTTAACCGAATGAATCAGCTCGTGAATCTCTACGTTCTTAATCAGAGAGAACTGAAGATCGTTGAAACCGTTCACATGCTGGAAGGACGCTTCGTAATCGATGAAATGACCCTGAAGCGTAGTCTCCAGGAACCACTGACCGATGGTCACGCCTTTAGGCGCTACGTCGCCGAAATTAATTGTCAGTTCGTTGGCCGCGTAATCTTTGCCGTTTAACTGGGAACCCACAATTTTGAAATCGATAAGCAGGCCCTTTTCGTTCTCGACGATCTCCGGTTGCGCGGAGATGATTCGAAGGTTCTTCGCCTCGCCGTTTCCGTTATTTTTAACCATAACGGCAAGTTCAAAAGGTTCTGATTCTTCGACTTCGTCCGTCCACGGGTCGTCGGCTACGGCGTCGCGCTGCCAGAAGTAAAGTAAATCAAGTTCCGGCTGAGGATAAACGGTAATGCTCGCCGATACCATCGGAATCGACAAATCACGCCCGCCTTCAGTGTAATGGAGCACGCCTCCGACGCTGTACGTCTCCGCGCCACCCTGCGCGCATTCGGTCGACGGCACGAAAATCCAATTGGCCTGACCGGAGGAATGGGCCGAGAGTTTGCCCAGATTATTCTCGTCGGCGTCGTAGAAATTCTGGGTTGTCGGGGCGTAGAAACCGAACTTGTCCGTAACGTCGTTGCCCCATTGGTCGTAAATAATAATATCTACGTAAACGTTCTGCAGCGACGAGTCCGTCATATTGTCAAGCACAAGCTGGGCGTCGAAAGCGTCGCGCGTAAGAACAGCCTTCTGTTTCAGTTCAAGCTTGACTTTAGAACAAACGCCAGACGACTCGCCAATACTTGCGCGGACGTCTTCGTAGGACTTAAAGAGTGCGTCAACTAAACTTTCAAACCCCTCGTTTCTAGCCTCTTCTTCTATTTCTTCGTAACGTTGCGCGTAAGCCGACAACTTCTGCCAATCAATGAAATCAGTACTTTCTCCTTCCGGGACGTCAGATACAGTCATGATACCACTCTCAAAGTATAAGACCGTACGATTCCAACGTTCTGAAAATAATCTTACTCTTTCCTTGGTAATTCCCTCAGGCAAAACTCCATTTTCAAGTTCTGTTATTCCCTGTTCCGAAATCAATTTATCGGCGTTCAATTTATTATTGAACTTCTCTAAAAAAGAAGATAATCCTGCAATTGAATTTTCATTTAAAAAATCCTCTGAACCAAAAATTTCAATCAACCATTGACTTTGCTGCTTGTATTTGTCGTAGTAATTAAGTAAGTTATCAACACTTTCTTCATAACTTATTTCACTAGCGCTACTTAGATAACCACCACTATTAGATATATATTTTGTTATATATCTAGTAATAGTAATAAGACAATTAGCGTAACCTGCCCAAGAATTAACAATGGAAGCGCAAGATAACGCCCCTTGAATAGCGTCAATTTTAGAGTGGCTTGGTGAAAGAAGCGAATCAACACACCCAGGTATTGATGTATACGGAAGACAGTCTAGTATAGGCTTACAAAACGACGACGAAGAAGAAACGACTCTTGGAGAAACGACGCTTCCATTTCCTCCCGGAACAGGGGTATTTTTCACCACGAACACTTCTTCAAGCGTAACTCCCGGGTTACTGTCATAATGATACTGCCCCGCTTCGACGTCGATGTTTTTAGCTCGGCATGCTTCTTTCAAGATTCCGGGCGTAACTACGTCAATAAAATCTAGTCCGCAGAGAAATGTTCCCAAGAGTCCCATTCCAAAAGCGCAAACGTCGACAAGGCCAGACGTTGCCAATTTATCAGTTAACTGATCATTGTAAGCGGCAAGCTGTTTTATCGCTTCCCTATGTTTAGAAAGGTCCTTTTGATTATCAAAAACAACCGAGTTCATATTGACGCCGCGCGTTGTTTTCGGGAATCCGATATTATATTCGTCTTCGTCTGAAGTCAGGAATATATCGTTGCTTGAAGTATTCAACGCGTTTTCGTCAGAAGTCTCGCTTCCAAAATCCGTTATACGCTCAAAGATAATAGGAATGACATACTTCGACTTAGCGGGCAATTCTTCCAACGACTCGACAAGCGGCGTAATTTGAAAATTGGGAGTCTCTGCGAAGAACGGAGCTACGTCGTAAAGAGCGATTAAACCGTGATTTTCAACGGTAATATCAACTTGTAAACGCTGTCCGGCTCGCGTGAGCGACGTCAAGTCGATTACCGAGGGTGAAAAAGTAAGAACAGGGGCCGGAACATTAACCTCATACGTTACGTTAAGTGTGACGTCGTATTCGTCCTCTATCGTAGTCGGGGTGACGCTCCACTCGTAACGCACCGTTTGCATCGGCAGCAACGCGTCAAGCGTCGTATCGTCTTCCACATAAACCGTCGCGTTGTAAGTGTTATGATTCTCGGCGGAAACGTAGACGTCGTAATATCCTTCGGGCAGCTGCCGAATAATCCAATTTCCGTCTTCGTCTGTAACGCCGTGGGAAACGAGCGTTTTGGTAACAGAATCGAAGACCTTGACCGACGCGCCCTTAATAGTCGGTTTGTCGTCGGTGTAATAATAATTCTCATCGACCGCTTTAACGGTCAGATCCGAATAGTTCTCGCTTCGAGCGCGGAAATTAAAGTTAACCGTAAGTCCTGAATTTTTGTAATTAAGGGCAAACGATCCCTGATACGCGCGTTGGGGAAGATCGGCGGCCGGACTGAGCAGCAGTCTGACGGTGCGAGCTTCTCCGGGAGCTAACGAATCAAGGGTATTTCCGTCGATGCAAGACAGCCATTCGAGCTGAGGCAAAACGACGGAAATCGGTCCCGAAGCTACGCCGCTCTCGTTGCATATCTCAAATTCGACAATCTTTTGTTCTCCGACCGTCATCACATGGTTCAAGTTCGGCGTGTCCACCGTCAGGAGCGCGTATCCGGGATATACGTCGAAACAGAGCGTCGAAGACGCGTCGAGCGTTTCGTTACTCGTAAAACGAAGCGTCGCCTGAGACGCGGGCGTCAACGCGTCAAGAGCGGTCGCCGAAAGGGTAACGGTAACATAATTACCCGCCGGAATTACCGTTGACGACAGTTTGACGTCCAGTTTCAGATTCTCCGCAAGTCCTTCTACGACGTAACCCAATCCCGTTACAGGAACCGACGAGTTGTTATAAATTTTAAACGAACCCGATACGGTTTCGCCCTCAGAAATCGCGAACGCTCCCCTTGTTACGCCAAGAAACATTTTCATGAGATTAAACGAATCCTGCCGGGGAACAAAACTTGCGTCTCCTCCGGAACGAATTGCGCCAACCGTATAAGCGCCAACTTCTGAAGACAACGGCTCCCACACGGTCGAGAACGCGCCCGTTTCGTCTGTTGTTACGGTAATTTTACGGGAGGCGCCGCCAGAGCTAACGTAGACGTCGACGCCGACGTTAGGCATACGCGCCCCTGTGTTCACGTTATAAGCATAACCGTAGAGGGGGATTGACGTTAAAGGATCGGCCTTTTCGACGTCGGTCTGAACGACTGCTGCATAGGGCGGCGTGTACGTCCGTTCCTCGCTTACGAAGGTATTGTTCGTTTCGATCGACTCGCGAACGGAATCGTCGACGTCGACCGTCGCGTGCCAGTAAGCCTTTTCGGGAAAATTAATCGGCGTATATTCAAACGAACGCGTCAAACGGTTGGCTCCGTCAAGGGACGACAGCGTCCCCGAACTCGGAAAAGTGGCAATCAAAACGGCGTCGTCTCCAAGAGTGGGCGAGCTGGAAACCCAAACCTTCTCCACCCAGGACCCTTCGACGTCCCTTCCGCCAAGGTTAAGCACGTCGTAAGAAACGATAAACGTATTGAGATCGCTTTCCTTTTGAACCGCGTCGACGTTCGAAACGACGAAGTCCGGAAGAGGAGTCGTCGTAACGAGCGCTCGGGCCGTACCGCGTACAAACCCGTCGCAAGAGCCCTCGACCGTAGCCCAAACGTCGTCGGAACCTTCGTCCAGTTCGGCGGTTCCGACGGAAATTGAAACAGAACTGCTCCCTGCCGGAATGACAACCTCATTGGAAACAAGAAGGAACGGCTCGGTCGCCGTAAAAAATACCGTTATCGGTTCGTCGGACGGCGTGTTCCGCTTAATCGTTAGGGTCGTCGCTTCTACCGTACTCTCGGAAAGAATCACTTTATCTAACGAAAGAGTCAGTTTGGGACCGTCGTCGTCTAAAACGGAAATAGTCGTCGAGGCAACCCCGGTCGAAGTCGACGACATACTGCAGTTGCAGTTTTCTAAAACACCCGTCGCCGTAATAGTTACGGTCGACTCGCCTTCGACCGCGCCATTGTCGTACGACGCGCCGTAGAAGACGACGGAGGTCTTTCCGGAAGGAATCGTAACTTCGCTGGGGACTCCGATCTTTCCAGGATTGGAACTCGTCAAGCGGACGCGCAAAGGACTTGACGCCGGCTGAGTTCGCGTTACCGTCCCGGAAAATGCGTTGCCGCCCGCGCCCTCGACAACAGAGGAAACGGACAGCGTAACGGCAATCGTCGGCTCGTCGTCGTCGCCAATGGAAATCGATTTGCTGGCCGAAACAAAATTGGGACTGAGCGCGACAATCGTCACGTCCGCGTCGCTCTCGGGCCTGTCGTCGTCGGTCGCAATCACGTTAAACGTCGTCGAGGCTTCGTTTGCAAGTATTGTTACGCTCGAAGGAACCGTTACTTGAGACGAGGAAGAAGGAGTAAGACGCACCGTAATAGGTTTGTCCGTCACATAATTGCGGGTAACGGTAACCTCAAACGACTCTCCTTCCTCGACATATCGCTTGTCAAACGACATGGTAAGTTCCGGTCTGTCCGTGTTGGCGACGCACACCGTGACGCTGCGATCGTCAAACCCGTCGGCGGCAATTCGAAGATCGACATATTCGTCCTCGTCAAAATCGCCGTCGCTGACCGCGGAATAGCCGAACGACGCCGACGCCTGACCGGCTTGGATGGTAACCGACTCCGGAACCAGAAGTTCCGTGTCGTCGGAAGAGTACAGAAAGACCGTGAGCGGCTGCGAGACGTCGCCCGTGCGGGAAACGACGCCGCGGACGCCCGACGTCCCTTCGGTAATTCGATTTGCCGACAGCGACAGATTCAACGTCTGATTCAGAATAGTCGCCGGAGAACTGACAAGCGAATTGTTCCCGTCGTCCTCTTCAGGGACGGAGTTCTCGACGTCGCAGACGACTATGAAGGAAGCGCTCCCCACATACCCGGTAGAAGGAACGGAAACGGTCGCGCGGCGCTGAACAGAACCGCCGGCCTCAATTCCCCCTTCAAAATTAACCGTTTTTATCAAAAGGGCGTTCTCAAGCGGTCCCTCCCGGGTTATATAGATCGAATCGCGATACTTTTCCGTCGAGTTCCGCTCGCCGGAATTTGCCGTCGTCCATACAAGTTCAAACGGCTGTCCGCTGACGGCGGAAGCGGGCGCAATAACAGACGTAACGGTTAAATCCGCCAGTTCAGGAAAACTAAACGCGACTTTCTTCCCAGCCGATGAGCGACCGCCTGAGCAACACCCTGCTGACGGCCCTCCAGGATGTCAAGCCCACACGGAAGAGCGACCTTGAAGACATCATCGGCTCCGGCTACGTCAAGGCATTCCATCCCTTCCTCTACTACCTGAACCGTCTCCCGCCTTGGGACGGCCAGGACCATATCCTCGGACT
>JAEEGL016459656.1_pt1 | contig 13390 bp, 10 predicted proteins | sample 9134231 | NCBI WGS metagenome assembly JAEEGL01 (sample SAMN16246548, study PRJNA631951) | gut metagenome | biome: gut microbiome; feature: rumen; material: fiber-attached | host: Bos | place: Iran: Karaj | collected 2018-10 | reverse complement strand
GTTCTCCCGGCGGACTTCGACCTGCAGGCGCACATGGAGCTCGTTCCCATGCAGGCGGGCGACGTGCCCGTCACCTTCGCCGACACCTCGGCGCTGGAGGCGGATTTCGGCTTCCGCCCGCACACCGGTCTCCGGGAAGGCCTGCGCGCCTTCGCCGAGTGGTACGCCGCCGATCGCGCGGCCAAATAGGTCCGCATCCGGCGCCCGGCTTGCCCGGGCGGGGATCGGGACGGCTGAGCGATCCAAACAAACAAAACCGACCGCCCGTCCGAGCGCGCTTCCGCATCCGGACGGGCGGTTTTTCAAAGGCCCGTTTTCAGCTGAAAGGAGCAAAAAATGCGAAACAACCGCATTGACCCGGAGAAGATCCGCACCCTCTCCCCGGAGGTCTCGGTGCTCTACCGCCCGGAGCGGGAGTGGACCTACAGCCACCACGCGGCGATCGCGTGGTTCAACGGCTCCTTTTACGCCATGTGGTCCAACGGCCGCGTCAACGAGGACGACGTGGGGCAGCGGGTGCTCTTCTCCGTCTCGCCGGACGGCGTGCGCTGGTCGGAACCGGCGCCGCTCTTCGACAGCCCGGCCGACGGCGGCACCCTGAGCGCCGGCGGCTGGTACGCCCGCGGAGACGCGCTCAACGCCTACGCCGGATACTACCGCTATGAGGGCGCGACCTCCCCGACGGACGAGCGCCCGAGGGGGGATGAGCGCCACACGGGCACGACCCTTCTGTGCAAGACCACGCGCGACGGGCTCCGCTGGTCCGACCCGGTCGACCTGCATCTCCCCATCACGCCCAATCAGGGGCCGCGGGCGCTTTCCTCCGGCCGCCTGCTGATGTGCGGAAGCTTCACCTTCCCCTATACGGACGACCCGACCGGCCTCTCCGGTTGGCGCATCGCCGGCCTTCCGCCGTGCCCGGCCCCCGGCCTGCAGGACGATTCCGAGGGCTTCTGGATCCACCAAAAACTCCGTGGCGACGAATGGCCCGTCTGCGAGGGAAGCTTCTTTGAGCACGGCGGGCGCATCGTGATGCTGCTGCGGAACGCGCGGGGCAATCAGCTGCTCTGCTCGGAGAGCCGCGACGGCGGCGAGAGCTGGTCCGCGCCGCAGCCCACCGAGATCGAGGACAACAATTCCAAGTTCTTCTGCATGACCCTTTCCGACGGGCGCGTCGCCCTCATCTCCAACCCAAACCGGACCGGGCGGCGCTGCCCGCTGGCCGTCTGCCTCTCGGAGGACGGCGTGAACTTCAGCGACCGGGCGCTGATCGCGACCGAGCCCATCCCGATGCGCGTCGCGGGGATGTACAAGGGCGGCGTCTACGGCTACCCCAACGCGCTGGAGAAGGACGGCGTGCTGTACGTGATCTGCTCGGTCAATAAGGAGGATATCTATCTTTTCCGCGTGCCCGTGGCCGAGCTGTGAGCGGCGAGCATAGACAAATCGCGCGATCTGTGATACACTCACCATCGGAAGAAAAACCGCAGAAGGAGAAACTATATGGCTTCGTTTTTCACCCGCCTGTGTCTGTCGAACGGCTTCGCCCGGGAGCAGATCGAGCAGAATAAGACCCCCTGGGACGACCTGAAGGCCGAACTGACGAAAGGCGCCGCCCCGCAGATGGTCGACGACCGCATCCTCTATGCGCCGGCCGAGATGCTCTGCGACCGCTTCACCTTCGCGCTGTGGCGCGTCGAGGCGGAGAACGCGGCGGCTGCCGAGGAGACGCTGCGCGCGGCCTGGAGCCGGCTTTTCCCCGGGCGGGAAGGGGAGATCCGCCTCTTCACGGCGGCCGACGACGGGAGCGACCGGGCCACCCTCATGCGCGAGATCTACGGCGGTCTGTACGGCGCCGAGGAATACCTCGCGCTGACCACCGAGCTGGCCGCCTCCATCCCGCTTTTGAAAGAGCGCGGCGCGGGCAGGGCCCTTCGCATGCAGAACTACCTTTTCGCGATCGACCCCGGCTGCGGCTTCAGCACGATGCTCTCCTCCCTTGCGAACTTCATGCTCCGCATGGGCGTCTTCGACCAGCAGGAGGGAGAGCGGACGAAATACATCGAGTACGTCCTCGCGGCAGAGGACGACGGCGAGCGCGTCGGGCCGAACTCGCTTCTCGACCAGCTGCTTGCGGAGGAGAACAAAACGGCCTACGGCGCCGTCGGCCTGGACGTCGGCTGCTATCTGGAGGGCCGGAAGTTCGACGAGCTGCGCCGCCTTCTCAACCGCCTTTACCGCCTGCAGGACCAGTATGTGTTCGTCTTCCGCATCCCCTTCCTTGAAAAGAAGGCGATGGACGAGGTCGCGGACGTGCTGTCCGACCTGCTGCCGCTCCGCACGGTCCCGGTCCCCCCGCTGGACGACTGCGTGCTGCTGGAGCACCTGTGGGATATGACGCGCTCCCTCGGCTTCCGGACGAACGACGCCGTTACCGAGACCTTTTATGCCCGCATCCGCCGCGAGAAGCAGGACGGGCGCTTCTACGGCTTCAAAACGGCGGAAAAGATCGTGCACGAAATGGCGCTGGAGAAAACGGCGCACGATGCGGAGGAGGAGCGGCAGGGCCGCGAGACCGACCGCGAGTTCATCACCCCCGAGGACCTGCGTGAGCACGCCGAATCGAAGAAAAAGACCGGCTACGACGCGCTGGCGGACCTCGTCGGCATGGAGGAGATCGCCGAACGGGTCCGCGAGATCGTGTCGCAGGTGAAGCTCTCCATGAGCGACGAGCGGCTCGACCGCCCCTGCATCCACATGCGCTTCACCGGCTCGCCCGGCACCGGAAAGACCACCGTCGCCCGCATCCTCGGGCAGATCTTCCGCGAGGAGGGCATTCTCCGCAAGGGCGCGTTCATCGAGTGCTCCGCGCGCTCCCTCTGCGCGGAATACGTCGGGCAGACGGCCGTCCGCACGGCGACGATCTGCCGCGACGCCTACGGTTCGGTGCTCTTCATCGACGAGGCCTACGCGCTCTACGAGGGCAACGACTGGAGCAACGACTACGGCCGCGAGGCGCTGACGACCCTCATCTCCGAGATGGAGAACCACCGCGACGACATGCTCGTCATCATGGCGGGCTACACCGACGATATGGAAACGCTGATGAAGGGCAACGCGGGCCTGCGCAGCCGCATGCCCTACCTGATCCACTTCCCGAACTACACCCGCGCGCAGCTCTTCGAGATCTTCATGGGGATGGTGCGCAAGCACTTCGATCACGAGCCGGAGCTGGAGACGGAGGCGAAGGCCTACTTCGAGGCGCTCTCCGGGGAGTATCTCCAGTCGCACGAGTTCGCCAACGCCCGCTTCGTGCGCAACCTCTACGAGCGCACCTGGTCCAAGGGCGCGCTGCGGGCCTCCCTCGCCGGGGTGGGCCGCATCCGCCTCACCCGCGAGGATTTCCTCGCCGCAAGCGGGGAGAAAGAGTTCGGCGAGCGGCTCGACAAGAAAGCGCGCGTCGGCTTCTGAAGGCGGCAAACGGAATATCGGCCTGCTCCGCATGCGGAGCAGGCCGATATTTTTTCAAATGATTCAGGCGATGGTCTCGTCGGTGAAGCGCCCTTCCGCCACGAGCTGGAGGAAGACCTTCACGACGTCGGGGGAGAACTGCGTGCCCGAGCAGCGCTCGATCTCCGCGGCCACGGCGTCCAGCGGCATCTTCTTGCGGTAGGGGCGAGTGGAATACATCGCGTCGAAGGCGTCGGCCACGGCGATGATCCGGGCGATCTCGGGGATGTCGTCGCCCTTCAGGCCGGACGGGTAACCGGTGCCGTTGTATTTCTCGTGATGGAACCCGGCGCCCTGCGCGAGGTTCTGGTCGATCTTGATCTGCCGGAGGATATCGTATCCGCTCTGCGCGTGGCTCTTCATGACGGCGAACTCGTCGTCGTCCAGCTTGCCGGGCTTATTGAGGATGCTGTCCGGGATGCCGATCTTCCCGATGTCGTGCAGCAGCGCGATGTTGTAGATCTCGTGCACCTCCTCCGGCGTCTTGCCCATGCGCTCGGCCATCATCGCCGTGTATTTCGCCACGCGCGCGGAGTGGCCGTTGGTATAGGCGTCCTTCATATCGATGCAGCCGGAGAAGACCTTGATCATCTCGTTGACCATCTCCCGGGTCTCCTCCTGCTTGCGGATGAGCGCGGCGGTCTTCCGGCGGAAGTAGAGGAGAACGAGCCCGAATATCAGCGCGATCCCGAGCAGGATGACGGCGACGATGAACCACACGTGCTCATAGATCGCCTTGTCCTTGATGATGGTCTGCGTGACCGTTTTCACCGTTTTGCCGGTCACGTCGTCGATCATCGAGAGCACGAACCGGTAGGTGCCGCCGCCGAGGTTCGTATAGCTCGCATAGGTCATATCCTGCTTGGTAAGGAAGTGATCCTCGCGGTCGAAGCCCTCCAGCCGGTAGGAGAGATGCGGGTCGCAGAGCGAATAGGTGAAAGCGTTGGCGTAGACGTTCAGACGCTTGCAGTCCGACGGGATGTGGATCTCCTCGCCGTCCCGCACCCAGTAGTACTCGTCGTCTGCCGTGATGAAGGGGACGGAGAGCTTGATCTCGCTCCCGCCGCCCGTTTCGCCGTTGATGTTCACGCGGTAGATCCCGGTGGTGGCGGAGACGTAGAGCTCGCCGTCCTCCGTCAGGCAGCTGTAAGAGTTTGCGGTGGCGATGCCGGGAAGGCCGTAATCCTTGTCAAAGAGGGTGAACTCATCGACTTTGTCCGAAAGCAGGTCCGCGCGGCTCGTCACGTAAACGCCGTTGCTGCTGAGGATCCACACGCGCTCGTTCTTATCGAAAAAGAGGTCGAAGTTGTTGGCGTAGGGGAAGGTCTGCAGGGTCGTGATCGTCCCGTCCTTCAGATAGGAGATCGAGTTGCTGGTGATGATCCAGAACAGTTCCTCGAGCGGATCCTTTTTGAGCCGCAGGATGACCTCGGATTTCAGGCCGTCCTCGGTGCTGAGCCGGGAGACCTGGGCGCCGTCGATGACGTAGATGCCGCCGCCGTCGCTCCCGAGGTACAGTCGGCCGTCCGCGCCCTCCTCCACGGTGAGGATCTCGAGGTTCGTGATACCGACGTTGCTGCCGTACGTCTCCGTGACCACGCCGTTCCGGATGATGCACAGGCCGTTGTTGGTCGCCGCGGCGATGGCCCCGTCGGCGAGCTGCTTGATCATGCGGACGCGGTTGGAGAGCATGCCGTTGTCCTCCGTGAAGGAGCGCACCTCGTTCGTCTTCGGGTCAAACTGCACCAGCCCGTAGTTGCTGTAGGTGCAGAACCAGAGTTTATCGTCCGCATCGCGCTTGATGCAGCGGATGCGCACGCCCTCGAGCATCTCCGTCATGCGATTCTGCCGGAAGGCGTAGTTCTCATCCAGGATGCGGAGCCCCGTGTCGGTGCCGACGTAGAGGTCGCCGCCCCACAGGCAGGTGCTGTTGACCACGAGCGGTTCGAGCCCCGCCAGCGCCGACAGGTCGACGAAGCGGTTCTCGACGATCTTCATCACGCCCTGCCGGGAGGAGGAGAACCACAGGTTGCCCTCGTAGTCCTGCATGATGTGATCGATGGAGTTGGTCATGGGCAGGTCCGTCAGAAGGATAAAGGTGCGATCCTTGTCAAAAATGCCCACGCCGGAGTCGGAAGCGACCCAGAGAACGCCGTCGAACAGGCGGATCGCGTTGATCGTCTCCAGCGGCGCGGCGGAGAGCACCTCCGGGTCCTTCAGCCCGTTGCGGAGATCCCCGTAATACAGATGCGATTCGATGGAGCCGAGATAGACGAAGCCGGGATGATCGGGATCGGGGTAGATCGTGTTGATCGTTCCGAGCCCGGTGTCGGGACAGTTGAAGAAGTGGGTGAGCCGGGTCGATTCGATCGTGAAGAAATCACCGTCCAGCGTGACGCCGTAGATCGCGCCGTCCGTGCCCGTGTACAGCTCGCAGACGTACTCTGTGTTGATGCGCGTATCGTCGATGGCGTGCAGCGCGCCGTCCGGGTCGACGTAGGCGAGCCCCAGCGTCGTGGCGATGACGATGTTCCCGTCCGCGTCCTCGGTGATCGAGCGTATGGAGAGCGACCGAAGTCCCTCGGCCCGCCCGTAGAAACTGAATTCGCCGCGCTCCAGCACCGCAATGCCGCTGTCATTCGTGCCGATCCACAGCCGCTGCCGCGTGTCGTAATGCAGGCAGACGACGCTGGAAAGGCCGGAGGAGCTGTAGCGGTAGAACTCGTTGCCGTCATAGCGGATCAGGCCGCTGTACCCGCCGATCCAGATAAAGCCGTCGTCCGACTGCGCGATGTCGTTGGCCTCGGAGGTCGGCAGGCCGTTGGAGTTGTCATAGAGCACGGCCGAGTAACCTGCGCCGCGGCCGGACGGGTCGATCTTTTTTTCGGCGGAAGCGGGCACGGCGAAATGAGCCGTGAGGAAGACGGCCGCAAGGAAGAAGCAGAGCGCTGCTCTGCCCGTCCGGCAGACGGTCCCTTTTCTGTTCGATGAGTTTTTCACGGCATGATCCTCACTTTCCGGTTTGCCGGCGCGGTGCGGCGCCGCCTTTTTCGATCATCGCGACGGCCTCGCCGAAGGGGATGCATTCGGCGAACAGATCCGGCCACACCTCGTTCATGTAATAGTTGTAAGTGGTCTCCCCGGTCATATAGGGGTTGTCAAAGGTGGAATTGCAGCCCTCGGGAACGATCACGCGGTAGCCCCGCTCAAAGGCGGATTTCACGGTGGCGTCGATGCAGAAATTCGTCTGCAGCCCGACGATCATCAGATCGTTGTCCCCCGCCGCCTCCAAGTACGCGGCGAACTCCCGGTTCCCGAAACAGCTGTTGATCGTCTTTACGAAGGTACGCTCGCCGTCCCGCGGGGCGACCTCGTCGGCGATCCCGAACGCCTCGTCGCCGACCGAGAAGCCCGTGCCGGCGCCGGCGTCGTGCTGAACGTAGATCACCTCGACCCCACTCGCCCGGGCCGTATCGATGAGCTTACCGACGTTTTCAAGCAGCGCCTCGAAATGATACAGCTCGTCGTCCATGAGCGCTTTCTGCATGTCGATCACGATCAGTTTCATATACCGAACTCCTCCGGAATCCGAAAATCGTCGTTTTTCCGCCTATATACTATCATATGTGCGCGTGAAAAACAAGCGCGCGAAAAAAAGCGTCTCCGAACTTGCCAAACGGCACCGCCGCGTGCTATAATGGGCGTGAGGGGAGCCGCGCGGCTCCCGCATCCGAAGGCAATCAACCGGCACAACGCCGGTCATCGGGAGGAAACGAATATGAAGAAAATTCTGGCCCTTGCGCTGGCGGCGCTTCTGGTCCTGTCCCTCGCCGCGTGTCAGAGCGGCGGAAGTGCAGAAAGCGGAACGCCCGCCAAGAGCGAGCCCGCCGCGCCGTCGAACGGAAGCGAGGCACAGCCCGCAAGCACAGCCGACACGTCCGTGGCATCCCCCAATATTGATATCGCGGCCATTCTCAGCGGCGGCTCCACCGACGCGACCGTGTGGAGCAAGCAGAGCGAAGCGGTCCGCCAGGAGTTCCTGCAGGCGGCGAGAGAAGCCGGCGTCGACGCCTCCTTCGGGGCGGACGGGACTTTGACGCTCAAGGACAACGAGGGCAACGTGACGGTACAGAAGTCCGACGGTACGTGGACCTACCGGGGCAGCGACGGCACCGAAAGTCAGTTCGGCGGCGAATGGCCGGAGAACGAGTTCACCAAACTCGTCCCGAAGCCCGATTTCGGTCTTTTTGGCGCTTCAACGGATTCCGAGTCTTTCACCGTGATGTTTGCCGCCGACGTGACGGCCGCGCAGATCCGGTCGTACGCAGAAAAGGTCAAGGCGAGCGGCTTTGACAAAGATGTCGAGGTGACGGATCAGGACGCGATGGGTGTGACCGTCTACAACTTCACGGCCTCCAACGCCGCCGGCTACGAGGTCAGCATCACCTACGCCGCCGCCGTGAGCGGTCTGACGATCAACAAATAGTTTTTCAAACAAAAAAGCAACAAGGGGCGCGGCCAAACGCTGTGCCCCTTGGTTTTTATTTATCGTTCCGTCTTGATCCGCAGAAACACCACGCCGTGCGCGGGGATCGGCACGTTCAGCGTGTCCCGGTCAAGCTCGTACACGCGGCCGGTCCACACGTCGATCCCGCAGCCGCCCGCGAGGTCCTGCGGGAGCGGAAAGTCATAGTTCCGGTCATTTTCCGTCAGGTTGAAGAAGGCGAGATAGTCCTTCCCGTCGGCGGCGGAGCGCCAGACGTGCGTCTCGTCCTCCGGCCCGGCGACGAGCGCCTTCGGCGCCTCGCCCCGCTGATTGACGGCGAGGCAGTCCGGCTGGGTCTGCAGGGCGAGCAGTTCATCGTCATTGCGGTCGAGATTGCAGGTGAGGATCAGCGGGCTCCGCGCGATGCAGAAGAGGGTGAATAGCGCCCGCCGCTCCTCCGCGGTGAAGCGGCAGAGCCGGGGCGTAAGGCCCCGCCCGCTCGGCGACTCGCAGATCCACCCGAGCGGGAGCATATCCGCATCCGGCCATCCGGGCGCGTCGATGTGCGCGTTCCACTGCGCCAGCAGGTCGAAGCTGCGCCGCAGGTGCTTCCAGGTGTCCCAGAAATCCCCGGAGATGCGCCACATGGTGGCGTGCGCCGAATAGAACTCCGCGTCCTCGACGCGGGTGTGGTTGCCCGGCGACAGCGAGAGCGCCATGTCCCGCCCGCACCGCTCGATCGCCCGCTCGATCATGAGCACCTCCTCGGCGTGCAGGGGGCTGCCCAGATCGTCGTATTTGACGAAGTCCACGCCCCAGGCCGCGAAGTTCTCCATCAGCGAATCATACCACTTCTGCGCGTCGGGGTGATCCGTCTTGATCCCGTACCAGCCGGGCGCGCCCCACGAGCAGGGGCTTTCGCGGTCGATCAGTTCCTCCAGGGGCGTCTCCGTCCCCTTCACGCAGCGCCCGGGCGCAAAAGTGCGCTCGTTGATGCCGCGCATCATGTGCAGGCCGAATTTCAGCCCGAGGCGGTGCGCGTAGTCGGCCAGAGGCCGAAACCCGCGCCCGCCCGCCGCGGAGGGGTAGGCCGCCTCGCCGGGCGTCGGCCGCCCCCACCGGTCGGCCGAAAAGACGGCCGAGGGCACGTCGGCCCGCAGGTCCCGCGTGTGATACCACCCGGCGTCCAGCGTGAAATACTCATACCCGAAGGGAAGAAGCCGGGCGGCCATATAGCGCATGCTGCGCCGCACGGTCGCCTCGTCCGGCGCGCCCAGATACACGTTCCAGCTGTTCCACCCCATGGGCGGCCGCTCGGCGATGATCCGCATCGTTCACATTCTCCTTTCAATGGCGCGCGCCGCGTCCGGCGCGGGGCCTATTCCTCATAGCAGTCATAGGCCTCCAGCACGCATCTGCCCAGCTCGTACAGATAGCGCTCGAAGGCGTCGCGAAGCTCGATCGGCGCGGCGGCGAGCCGCGTGCTGCGCTCGCAGACGCGCCGCTTTTTCGCGGAGGTGAAGAAGCCGCCGACCTCGAAGGTGAAATAGCCGGTATAGCCGATGTCCTGAAGGCCGCACAGCACCGCGTCGAGGTTCAGCGTCCCAAGAAAAGGAACGAGGTGGGTATCGTCGTCGCCCATGTTGTCCTGAATGTGCAGCGCGCGGATATGCCCGCCGAGCATGCGCAGCGCCTCGTCCTGCGGCATCGGCTGCATGTTGGCGTGGCCGACGTCCCACACGGCGTGGAACAGCGGGTGGTCCACCGTCTCGATCATGCGGAGCAGGTCGGGCGCGTTGTCGATCCAGTACAGGCCGTCGACGCACATCCGGTTGAAGTTCTCCACCAAAATGTTGACGCCGAAGCGTTCGGCGCGCGCAAGCAGGGGGAGATAGAACGCGCGGTTCCGCTCGAAGGTCTGCTCGGGCGTCAGGCCGGGGGTGTAGCCGGAGTGCACCACGAGGTTCGGGATGCCCCACTTCCCGCAGGCGTCGACGCAGCGCATCGTGTCGGCGAGAAAGGCCCCGTCGGGGTCCTCCAGCGGTTTTCCCATCGGCGAGTGCGCCTGAACGAGGCGGATGCCGATGCGCTCGGCCGCCTGCAGGATGCCGTCCTCATAGCGCTCGTGCGCGTCGGAATAAACGCCGTCGCGCCGGCTGTAGTCCGGGCCGAAATTGTAGTCCGCATAGCGGAAGCCCGCCTTGCGGATGTGTTCGAGCGATCCCTCGTGCGAATGCGTGTAGGAGAAGAAATCGCCGGTCGTCGTTGCGAGTTTCATTGCCGTCCTCCGTGTTTTGCCGGCTCGCCGGCAAATCGAAAATCGGAAAAAACGGGCCGTTTCCGAAGCGGCGCGCGCCGCCCGGAAAAAGCCCGTATCTCTTTTGCCGTATCAGGCGAACTTTTTGCGGATGATCATCTCGACCGTGGTGCCGCGGATGGCGATCTGCACGTCGTCGGCAAGGTTCGCGACGACGGATTTCTCCAGTTCGTCCCACTCCTCCGAGTCCGGCTTCTTGGTCTGCAGAACGGCGCGGTACTGGTTCAGCGACCACATTTCCGCCTCCAGCATCCCCGCGTCCGGCAGCGTCGCCGCGCCGACGGGGGAGATGCACCACCCGGCCCCGACCCGTTCGGGCGTGTTGTCGTCGATGGGCTCCAGCGCCTGCTCGAACAGGTTGCGGATTCGGCCCGTCACGCCCTTTGCGGCGGCGTTCGTGCCGGAGGAGGAGACGGAGAGCAGCTTCTCGCGCTTCGCCCCGGTCATCCGCATCTTGGCGGTGAGGATGAGGCTGAAATCGCCTTGATCGTCTTCAATGCGGAAATCCGCTTCCGTCTGCCCGGCGATCCCGCGGAGCATGCCGAGCATTTCCTCCGTCAGCAGCCGGAGACGGACGGTGTTCTTCGCCGAAAGGCGTTTATAGGCCGCGACGGCCTCCGCCTGCGCGAGCGCCTCGGCCATGCCGGCGCCGGCGTTGGTCACGTGAATGGTGTCAGATCTCATTGTTCCCCGTCCTTCCGCTCGATCGTCAGGATGTCGGAAAAACCGGTCACTTCGAATACCTCGTTCACCGTCTCGTTGACGCCGACGACGCGGAGCGCGCCGGCCATGCGTTTCTGGGCGGAGAGGAGCACGCGAAGCCCGGCGGAGGAGATGTAGTCGAGCTGATTGAAGTCCAGAACGAGCTCGGAGGTACCCTCCGGCATGGCGTTGAGTTCCGCGTCCAGATCCGGCGCGGTCGTCGTGTCCAGCCGGCCCTCCAGAGTGATGGTCAGTTTGCCGTCGGCGGCCTCTTTGGTGATGTTCATATTGCGGGTCTACTTTGCGTCTTTTTCGTCATTTCAGCGGCGAAAGCCGGTTTCTGCACCTCTATTATAAATCAGACCCGCCGCGGAATCAATGTTTTTTTTCGCAAACGCGAACGGCCGCGCGGGCGGTGCGCGGCGGAGAGCTCCGCCTCCCGCGCCGCCGGCTGCCGGCAGCGTCGTCCGGTCAAGGCCTGCTCTGTTCCGTCCCCGCCCACCGGCGCAGATATTCCGCCTTGGTGAGCGGCGGCCGGAAGGTCTCTTTGATCCGCCGTCCCGCCGCCGCGCCGTCGAAAAGCAGGTCGATGAGCAGGCAGAGCATCGCCTTCGCCGGGGTGAGGATCGAGAGCTCCCGGTCGGCCAGCCGGAAATCCCCGGTGTGCAGGCCGCCCTCCGCCCCCGCGAAGAAGGCCTGGATCGAGGGCATCAGTTGGGACACGTCGCCCTGATCGGTCGAGCCGCCGCCGAAGCCGGGGCAGACCGGCAGCACCCCGTCCCCGACGAGGGCCTTGAGCTCCGCGGTCATCAGATCGGTGAGTGCCTCGCAGGGAACGGACGGGAGATAGCCCGGCAGATCGACGATCTCGCACGCCGCGCCGACGGCGTCCCCGCCGGCGCGGAACGCCCGGTCGACCTTTTCGGCCGCGCGGGCGATCGCGTCGGCGCTGCGGCCGCGAACGTACAGCTCCAGACGCACGTCGTCCGGAACGACGTTCACGAGATCGCCGCCCTTGGTGACGATCGAGTGCACGCGGATCCGGTCCTCCTCGCGGAAGGTCTCGCGCTGGGCGTGCACCGCCATCAGGCCGAGCATCGCCGCGTTGAGCGCGTTGACGCCCTCGGAGGGGGCGGCCCCGGCGTGCGCGGCCTTGCCGACGTAGCGCACTTGTTTTGCGATAAACCCGTTGCAGTCCGACGCCGCGCCGGCCCGGAACCCGGCGCCGGCCGTCGCGCTGTGCTGCATGACGCTGAGGTCGATCCGGTCGAACTCGCCGAGCCGGATGAATTCCTGCTTCCCGCCGAAGAAACACAGCTTGCCCTCGTCCCGCAGGCGCATCCGGTAGGGAAGATCCACGTATTCCTCGGCCGGAACGCCCATCAGCACGACGTCCCCGTCCAGGTGCGGCATGAGATCGGCGTCGTGAAGCGCGTAGGCGATCGCCGCGACGGACGCGAGCTGCGCGTGATGGCCGCAGGCGTGCGCCGCGCCGGTCACGGGGTCGGCCTCCGGATGGTCGGCGACAGGCAGCGCGTCCATCTCACCCATCACCGCGACCCGCAGGGCAGACCGCGCGCCCCGGTATTCGTCGACCACGCCGGTCAGCGCGACGCCGGTCCGCGGTGAGCGGCCGAGGCCGCGCAGGAGCGCCGCGAGCTTCTCCGAGGTCTTATACTCCTTGAATCCCAGCTCCGGCTCCGCCGCAACGGAATCGGCAAACGCGAAAATATCGTCCCTGCGGGCGTCGATCGCCGCGCACGCCGCGCGTTTCAATTCATCCCTCGTTCTCATCGGTTCCTCCGATCTCTGCATGATCCTTCGTTCTCGCTCTCCGCCGCGTGCCGTTCGGCCGCCGGCAGATCCTTCACGCGAACGCCGCAGACGAACTCGATATAATCCGGCGCGGCGGCGAGGGCCGCTCCGAGCTCCTCCGCCCGCACGTTCCAGACGTAGAGGCGAAAGCCCTCCCGCCGGACGTAAGCGGCCGCCTCGCCGGTCAGCGCGGCGGCGCTCACCGTGGCCGTGATCGCCCCGGGCCGCCCCGGCGCCGACCGGATCGACTTATCGGCGGTCAGCGCGGCAAGGGGAACGTGGAAGGTCCCGGCCGGGTCCGTCTCCGAAACGGCGGGGATGGTGCGCAGAAAGTCGTTCTCCGTGTTGTAGGCGCACCGCCCGCTCATGCCGCATTCGATCACGGCGCGAGCGGTCTCGCGCAGAAAATCGCCGTCCTGCAGCTTGCAGTGGATGGCCGCCTCCAGCCCCAGCGCGCGCAGCAGCTCCAGCGCCTCCCGGAGGGTCGGGATGCGGATATCGCCGTATTTTTCATCCCGTCCGAGGCAGAGCCCGCACAGGTCTGCGAACGTGTGCTCGGC
>JAEEGL016287339.1_pt1 | contig 13390 bp, 15 predicted proteins | sample 9134231 | NCBI WGS metagenome assembly JAEEGL01 (sample SAMN16246548, study PRJNA631951) | gut metagenome | biome: gut microbiome; feature: rumen; material: fiber-attached | host: Bos | place: Iran: Karaj | collected 2018-10 | reverse complement strand
GGTAATATAGTTATTTTTTATAGTAGGTATTAAACAATGGCCAAATCATTGAATAAAATACAAGAGGCGTATAATTTCCTAAAGGATTACGCTGGAGACAACCCATATATAATAAATCTCAAAAACGAAGTGTTCACATACCAAGTAAAGACACTGAACGATTTTGAGACAGGATACGTATTGTCCAATCACGACAGACAGCCGTTGGAAGTCTACAAGACGGTTATGATTGCTGACTGGTGGGGAGAAAAAATGAAAGATGAGTGGGGTATCGAGTTCGTGCCGAAGAAAGTAAAGATTACATGGTTCCTCGGAGAAACGGATACGACGTATCACTTCTATTGCATCTACAGGAGGTCACAGGACAAAGCAGTTGAAGTGTTTGCACCAAAGAAGGCAATATTAACTGATTTCTTGCTTTCAGACTACAACTCACTTGACGTAGACTTCTCAGCAGTAGATACATCTGGAAGGACAATCATGGAACACCAGAAGGAGGCGGTAAAATTCCTGTTATCAAGAAAGAAGTGCATACTTGCCGATGAAATGGGTGGAGGAAAAACGTATTCTGCGGCCCTGGCGTCCGTTCTGGGAGGATTTAATCACATTCTGGTAATATGCCCTTCCTCGGTCAAAAAAACGTGGGAGAACGAGCTTAAATGGCTTGTAAGTGAAGATGATATAACAATAGTCCAAGGTTCAAAATGGGATGATGCAAAATATACGATTATCAATTACGACATACTTGATAATTTCTATACCATTCCGACACAGAAGATAAGGAAAAGAGAACTTAATGTGGATGATTACGGAAATATCATTACTGAGGTGAAGGAGAAGGAGGTTGTTTCAAGGAGCAAGAAAATAATAAGCGAGGCCATGGCTGAAAGCCAGTTGTATCAGGCAAAATATGACTTAATTATAATTGACGAGGCACACAGACTATCCAACAACACATCGAACAGGTTCAAGATTATATCCGACCTTGTAAAAAGAAGCAACCCAGACGCAATCTTTGAACTCACTGGAACAATGATTACTAATTCATCGAAGAATCTTTACAATCTTCTCAAAATTATAGGTTTAGGCATTACGAAGGACTGGGAACACTATATGACAAGGTACTGTAGCGCAAAGCTTTTCTATAAAAAGAACGAAAGAAACGCATATACCGCAATGTTCTGCAAGTCACACGGAAAAAGCGACTGGTACGATTTGTCACGTGACGAGAAGAAGGAACTTGACGAATATCTTCAAAAAAACTGCAAGAAAATTTGTATTCCAGGGGAAGACACAAATATGGAAGAATTGCAGGAAATAATCAAGCCATATTATCTCAGGAGACTCAAAAGCGATTTTGCTGAAGTCGTCAGAAAGGACATAAGAGTCCTGCACTATGAGATGACGCCAGAGGAAAAGGAATCGTATGATGAAGTGTGGGACAAATACCTGGAATTACAGGAAGACTCAGAAAAGACGGAGAAAAACAGACAATTGATAGAAGTGACCCTTTTAAGGCAGTGGCTTGCTGACAAGATGATTGGGAGGACAACCTATCTTGTAAGAAGATGTGTGGAACTCGGACACAAGGTAATTATATTCTGCGCCTATGACAATGAGATAAACACGTTCAGGAAAGAGTTTGACGGCATCTGTGTCTTCCATAACGGAAAGATAAACGAGAAGAAAAAGAACGATGCGGTCCAGAAATTCCAGAATGACGATAGCATCAAAGTTTTCATCGGCAATATATTCTCAGCGGGTGTCGGGTTAACCCTTACTGCTGGTGATGTGGTGGTCTTTAACAACTTTAGTTTTGTCCCAAGCGACAACCTGCAAGCGGAAGACAGGGTACACAGGCTTAATCAGACAAAACCATGTACCATTTACTACCAATCATTCAACAATACCTATTTTGATAAGATGCTTGACATCGTGCATGATAAGCAAGATATCATTGATAAAATAATAGTCACAGAAAAAGAGAAATAATATTAAGTAATCATTCCAAGTCATATGGCGATAAACCAACAAATCTATTTGAACGGAATAAGAGGGTTTCTTTCCCATTATGAGATAGATACACTTCCAGAGGACTATGAAATCTATAAACCCATGTTCCATGATGCGACTGAAAGACACCAGGGAACGAAACACGGGAAAGATAAATCGAAAATAACAAATTTCATAAAGAACATATTATGTTTGAAGAGGAGACCGAAATCAAAGAAGTAAGACTGTGTTTCATAAGATTGGTCGGTGAGGAAAACGACGGCTATTACCGATATGAGTTCATCTTCACTGATAATATAGACGAAGTGTTCGGGGAAGACTTCGACCAGAAGCCAGCATGCCTTGTCAACAACCTCATGGTGTCTGATGAATACATTGCTGAGATACATATCGTGAAGATGAGGATTAAGCTTGAGCTTGCACAGGATTCATGCTGTTTTGCGATGTCTGATTTTTATGACGGGATTTGTGCTATTGCGTTCGAGGATATATCACAATATGAATCCTATCCTGAGGATGGAAGGTTGTTTTTCTTCTTCGGTGAATCGTTACAAGATGTTGAGGAAAAACTGGCAATGAAGCATGTGCTCATGATAGAGAATAATCTTTTCCAAAAAACAGTAGAAGATGGAACCGAAGTTTAAACCTCAGGATTATATAATCAACCATGCGTCAGGAGACATGGCAATCATTGATTCCGTAACCAAAAAAGGGTACTACCACTTTAAAGTGTACTATAGCGGGATGTTCGAAGAATTCAAGGACGCTAAAAACAAATTAAATGATTTGCAGGTAAATTACCAGAAGTTCTGGGACTTATGTACAGATGATGAGAAGAAGAAATTGGATGGAATCATCTCAGGTGAAAAAGAAAAAAGGTAGACATTGTCTACCTTTTTTTGTTAATTACTACAAGTGAAAAATTGTAATTATATATTTTATCTGACTAAATAAAAATATTTTTATTATGAACTATTAATTTTTAAATATAAAATTATATTTATTTATATAGAGAAATAATATAATTATGGCTTACAGTAAAGAACAGGTAGTTGAAATGTGCAAAAAAGTGCACGGGGATAAGTATGATTATTCGATAACGGAAGGTGTACAGAATAAACTGGGGAAGATAAAATATATCTGTCCGATTCACGGTGTGAGGGAACAGATGTTCCATAATCACCTTCAGGGAAAAGAATGTTCCGAATGTGCAAAGAAAAAATGTGGAGCCTACCATAAATTCACAAATGAAAATTTCTTTGAGAAAGCGAAAAAGAAACATAATTTGGAAGATTATGATTGGACCGACTTTGATGTAAACAATAGGGATGAAAAAGGTAAAGTAGAATTCTGTTGCAAAAAACACGGAAAATACTGGGATTGGCCGTCGAATTTCATAAAAGGCTACGGGTGTCATGTTTGTTACGGAAAAGAAAAGAACGATGATGAAGTGAGGGAGGAATTATCAAAACTGCACCCAGAGCTTGATTTCTCACAGACAAAGTATTCAGAGCATGATGGAAAATATAGGATAAAGGTAATCTGCCCAAAACACGGTGAGCAACTAATAAGTTACTATAATCTCATAAACGGCCAAGGGTGCTATCATTGCGGGAGGGAGACAACAGCGTTTAAAAATACTATATCCAATGAAGAGTTTATAAGAAGGGGCAGGGAGATATTCGGTGACGAATACACCTACGAACGCATAGACATGTATAATCGTGATGAAGAAGGGAAAGTGACCGTAACCTGTCCGAAACACGGTGATTTCAAGATACTTCCAACAAACTTCTTCAAGGGTGTTGGCTGCCCAGTGTGCGCTGAAAGCAGCCTTGAGGGGGAGATGAGGAGGTTCCTGGAAGATAATGGCGTAGACTTCGAGCCATACAAAAAGTTTGATTGGTTGGGTAAACAACATATAGATTTTTACCTACCGAAGTACAACGTCGGAATAGAGTGTCAGGGAGGTCAGCACTTCAAACCAGTTGATATCTTCGGTGGTGAAGATGGCTTTGCGAAAGTGGTGACCCTGGATATGAAAAAAAGGAGATTATGTAAGGAAAACGGTGTTAAATTATTTTACTACGCAAATGAGAAATATAATTCCCCTTACAAAGTGTACGCTAAGAAAAATAAACTCCTGGAAGAAATAAAGAGAGGTTTTTAACCTCTCTTTATTTATTTTTACCCGTCAATAATTTGTCGCTGTCTAAGAACACAGATTTGAAGTAGGCATAAATTTCCGATGTAGGATTGTCAGCATATTTCTTAAGACCCTCGATTGCGGTTTCCCTGATTTTCCCGATGATAGGTTCGTGCTTAATCACTTCACTGGCATGCATTGCCTGCTCTTCCGCACTATCACCTTCTGGGACATCATGTCCACCCTCGTTCTCGTAGTAGCCGTCTTCCTCGTAACCCATATCTTCACCACCCGTTGGCATACCCTCCTGGGCGTACATGTTGGTGTCGGATAATTCTCTGTCAAGGTCACGGAACTCTCTCATTAATTGCCTAAAAGTCATATTTTTTCTTTCCATAATATACTAATATTTTTATATAAATATCTGTAACAGATTAATTATTATATCTATCCTGGGCGTTTTTCCTGAAAGTCTCATTAAGTCTGTTCGTAAAATCATTGAAAAACTTCTTTGCCTCAGCATACATCTCGTTTTCATTTTCAAGCTCTTCAAGCCCCCTATCATACACGTCACCAGCACCGACCATGTCTGCAATGTCCTTTCCAGTGAAATGAACCTCATTTAAGGTTTCCCTGCTTTCCTTCATAGCTCCTCTTCTGTTCTTTATTTTTTCATTTGTCTTATTGATAATAAAGTCAGCCACCTTCGCAACCGTGTCAAAGGCATGCACCGCATTCTTCTCGTTCATACCCCATATTGCTGCATAGTTAATCGCCTCCCTTATACTATAACCATAGAATTTACAAACAATCCATGCGGTAAGTTCTGCCTGTTGTTCAACAAAACCCTTTCCTTCTGGCCTTCCAAAATAGAATTGACTAAACTCTGTATTCTTGTCATGGAGATATTTCTGATGGAGAAGTTCATGTGCAAACTCATGACACACGGTCATAAGGAAATTGGAATTCTGTTTTGCGGTATCAAGCACCTGAATCTTTCCGCTCATTGAGACGCCAAGCGCCCCACCAAGCGTGTTCGTCTTGGATACGTCCACACCAGAATCCCTTACAACTTCAAGAAGGCACTCTATCTTCTCCTTCACGGCCTCAGTCTCGTTTCCGCTGTCGTTATACCAGTCAACCTGTGCGTTCGGGTCTCCGACAACATCTTCCTTACCTTCCATTTGCTCAGTGAACCTGACATCATAGAAATAGAAACCAAATTTGAATGATACGTTTCCAACTGTCTGGTCAAGGTAGTGCTTAAGTCTTTCCTTGTCTCCAGGCGTCATTTCTTTCTCGTCCGTTACGTTATTGGCCCTCATCCACTCAGCCTTGGCAGCATTCCTGTCTTTCCTGCCCTTGAATGCCCTGTCACCGCCTACTGGTATATACATTCCAATCGCTGGTGCGTTTGGCTTAACCATCCTGTTCATCTCTGCCCATGACTTTTTACTCTTAACCATTGTGGCCTTTCTGTCCTGACACCATATAAGAATGGTATTCAAAAGAGAATATTGATAACCTTGTGCTTGTCTTGCCTTGATTATTGGCATCATAAGAGCCTGAAAATCGGCACTGTTCATTGTGTTTACAAGCTGGGTCTTAAAATCAAGAATCCTGCTCTTGATTTCCTCCTTCGTCATGAATGCGTTATTTGACGCCTCAACCTCTTCTTCGGTATCACTTGTGTCGAGCATTTTCAATATCTTGTCCAATACGGAAATTACCGTCCTTGAACTATCATCCCCCTTATCCTGTTCCTTCGACATAAGGAATTCGATGGCTGGCTTCACCATTGTTTGGATAATTGTATTCATCCTACCGCTGTCTGGGGACGTGTACCAACCCCATGTTCTCAGCGAATTTATCCATTTCGCACCGAAACTCTTCATCTCCTCCTTATAAGGATATGTTGAATCCGTGTCGTCACCCGTAACCAAAATCACATTTGTGGTGGTTCCGTCTTTTTTTCTGAATGGTTTTACATCAAAACTAAACATATAATGTTTTCTTTATTTTAATCTTAATTTATTTTCTTTACCTGGGCAGAACTGTAATCAAAAGCTCCTCTCGGATTGGTGTTGTCAGCAGGCCACTTGGATACGTATATGAATCGTTCTTTATGTTACCACTGAAGTTGATGTCAAATATTCCCTTATATGAGCCAGCCTCCTTAGTATCCCTTTCCTTCCAGTCATAGCATATGACATACTGCTCCGTGCAGTCGTCATTCTCACGGAGTTTGATATAAGCCTTTGCCTTAGCCACCTTCGTAACGTTGGTGTCTATATTAACCATCGTAAAGGTAATGTCAGCAGCCTGTAACGCTTCAAATATTTTATGATAATCGTGTCTCCCGTCTTCAATTAACTCCATCTGTATTCTAGGAAGCGTGGCACCCTGCTTGATGTAAAAAAACTGAGCCATATTTCACTTTTTTTATATAAGAATATGTTATATTTTATTTATCTAATCATCCCAAGAACCTTCGCACCAGTCATCATCATGCCATTCCATTTCTTTATTTCTAAGCATGTCACCTAATGGGTCATTTGTAATTGGTCTTCCCATCTCATCATATCCGATAATATAGATTCCCAATGTCTTGTTGAGCCACTTTCTTTTCTTCTCCTTGGGTCCGTCCTCGACGTTACCGTTCTTATACCCCTTGGTAAAACCCCTGTTTAAACGCTCAGGATGGGCTTGATTATAGTCATGGTAATACCCTTTTTGATGACGGTCTTTTTTGGACTTAGAGGCCTTCTTTTTGTGGTTTAAAACGACATTTTCACCATCGGCACCTGAATTCGCTTGTTTTGCTGCCTTTTGCTTTGCCCAACGTTCCTTCCAGTATCCCTCACGATGTCTGTCTGGTTTACCTTTGAAATAACCAGGTCTATGCCTATCAGCTTCAGAAACAACCTTATTAATCTCCTCAGTTATAATTTGTCCAATAACACTCATAATTAATGTGTTTTTTCTTTAATTTCTCTCGATACCATGATTTTTATAAACAGAATACGGGTCCTCTGGGTTCTTATAAACAGCAATAAGGCCTTCTATAAACGGTCTTAAGACCTGTTCCTTGTCACTTCCGTTCACCAAATGAATGGCAACCTCCTCTCCAAGGGCATGAAGCGAATCACTGTCCGAACCCATACCGTTGATTAATTGCGCAATGTTGACCCCATATTCTTCAAGACCGCCGTTGCCTTCATCTGAAAAATGGTCATATTCATATCTGTCATCAACCCATCCTTCATTAAGTACGTTTTTTACAGACTCTCTGATTATCTTATGAAGGTCAGACTCTGTCAGTCTTATTATGTTCTCCTCCACCTTTTCTGGGAGGTTGTTGTGTTTTGTCTTTGCAAAATCCTTGATATCACTGGCTGACATACTGTCAGCGGCTTTCTTTATTTTTTTGTCTGGGTTTTTCAATTCACCTTTCTTGTATGCATCAACCATACCGAAAAACCTCTGCTGTGATTTACTTTTACTTGGCATAATATGCAATTTTTTATATAAATATCATTAACTTACTACGTAACGTATTTTTTCTTCATCGTTTTTCCCGACATTAATCGCCTTATTTATTTCTTCTATGATTATTTTATCTATCTTGTTCATATTAACACTTATTTCTTATAAATATCAGCTATTTTCATATTCATTCCCCTTTATACTACAAATATATGGATTTTTTCTCAAAGAAATAAATTTTATTAACCATTTGACACAAACATTTATTTCCAATATGATATTTATTGTTAAAATAACGAAATAATACATAATACAATATGAATAAGAAACTTATAAGGTTAACAGAAAGTGACCTTCATAGAATCGTGAAAGAATCTGTATATAGAATATTAAGAGAAAGTATTGACCCTTGGGAAGATGCTGTGTATAAGTATCATACAAGGGAAAGGCTACCAAAAGGATGGGAAAGAATAGATAGAGAAGATGACGAGCCTATTTACAGAGACCCAGATTTTAATGAATATGTTAAAGATGAATATGGAAATTTCAGACCGATATAAAAGTGAATGGTTCCAAAATAAAATGGAGGATAGATATGTTTCTACCTCCATTTTTCATTTTCTCTCCTCCAGACATATTTAAATAAGCCACAATCCCAGATTCTGTCATACCCAAGTTCCTTTGTCATCTCAAGTTCTGTCATTGTCATCGGGAAACCGTATTTCTTATTTAAGATTGATTTTCTGAATCCAAATTTATGAAACCTCTTATATTTGTCAACTTTTTCATTATAATATCTGTAATCTGGTTTTAATATCTCATCTAATTTAAACCCAATTTTAGTATATACATTGTTATCTTTATCAAGTGTCCACCTTCTATCAGCAAATGAACGTATATATTCTGGAGCATAGTTTCTTATGAAATAAGTAAGCATCTTACTTGCAAGGCCTTGGCAAACATAATCATTAAGTGAAGCAAACCTAGTTAAGTTCCAGTTACCGTTGTTTTCGTTTAAAAAACACATAATACCTACAACCTTATTTTCATATATAGCACCGATATATACAGTAGAATTTACAAACCCTTGGATGTGATTCTTATTTAGGAAATGTTCAGCATCTTCTCTTATGACCTCTTGTATGATGCATTTTCTTGCTGGTATTTTTTTAACTGGGTCATCAAGACCAAAAATGTGCGTTACTTTCGATAATACAATATCAGGTTTATCTTTATATTCATCTTCAAATATTTGTATATATTTATAACCCTCCCCATTACACCTTTCATTTCTTCTCAATAAAAGAAATTTATTTCTCTTATCTAATGAATCAACCAACCCATTGTTTTTATATACATCAATACATACACCATTTGCCATTACACCAACCGTCAAGTTTTTTGAGATTTTGAAATTATATTCAAAAGCAACGTCGTTATTACACAGTATTTCACCAATTTTATTTAACACCCTATTCTTACTAATGTTACCAGCTTTTGTGTGACCATGCCATTTATTAGCAATAATACCGTTATTTGAGAAAATCTCCCTTACCTTATTGACTTTTAAGCTATACTTGTCACATATCTCTTTCATTGTTAAATTGTAAACAGTATAATCCTTGACAATTGACTTAATTTCTTTTTTTGACAAATCAATCTTATTACCTACATTTTTAGTTTTAATATTATTATCAGCAAGTAATTTTATCATCCTATTGTTTGATGTATGGAACATTTTAGCAAGTTTCTTTATGTTTCCAATTTTCTCATATGCTTTTCGCAATTCACTTCCATCAATAATTTTACCTATTCTTCCCATATTTATATTTGTTTTTTATTCCAAACTCTTCAAACCATCCATTTTTCAGGCAAGTGAAATAACAACTATAGTTTGCTTTTTTTAATTCGGTTTTAAACGTATAATTTTTACAGAATTCTTTACAAGTATTATAATCCCATTTTTTGGTGGCACCTAGAGAGCCACTTAACTTTCCTGTTTTTCCTTTATTAAGAACAAACCATCCACTATCCTTATATTGTTTTACCCAATAATCTTCCTTAATAAGGCTTTCTTCTCCGTTTAAATCCTTTTCTTTAATTATTGGCTCTGGAATGCTAATACCATTCTCGTTACAGAATGCATATAGAACACCATATGTAACTGTTCCATTATGGTGTTTTCTTCCTCTCCTGTGGCTCAAATCCCTATTATGTAAGTTAACTGTTCTTCCGACATAACAAGCTTTCTTTTCAGGAATTTCATAAACATATACACAATGTATTTTTGAATTTAAATCAATATATTTAATTGTTTTAGAAAAACCGTCAAATATCTCATCTTCCCAGCCATATCTAATAGCGGCACAAAATGCCCCTCCAAACTTTCTCTTGAATTCCATTTTGGTAGAACACTGTTTAGTTGCTTCAATAACCCTTTCTTTATCTTTCCAATAATTCATTGGTTTAACACCGTTTTTAAGTGGGTATGCATCATATATCCACCCATTACGTTTAAGGCCTGCATAACAACTATAGTTTGAACGTTGCAATGCATATATTGTTTTATATTTTTTTGCTTCGTTCAAACAATTTTCTTTTTTATTCCAAAAATTCATTGGTTTCATATTAAAAAACACTTTATACAAATATATGGAAAAAAATCCAAAAAAACAAATATTTTTTGATAACTTTTTATATCCAATTATAATTTTCTATAAAAATAATTATATCATCCGCAATAATTAAAAGATAACTTTTACTACCCAATAAATATAAACAAAAACATAAAAACAATAACTTTTTTTAATTTATTTATTGTTTTTCAATAACTTTTTTTATGTGACATAATAAAAAAGAGGAATCCTCTCGAATTCCTCTTTTATAAATTATTGATAATCAATCAATTATCTCAGCTCGTTAATACTCCAGTGCACAAGGCCATCCACTCTAACATGTCCATAGAAGCGGTTGTTAACCATCTTCTTAGCGTACCTAGTCATAATTCCCTTAACAGGTGCAAAGTTGAATGGGTTGTACATAGTCGGGGTCAACTGAAGTGGTACGTAAGGTGCATAGATGTAACCAGTGTCGAGCAAGCTCTTACCCTTGTGACCGATAATCATACTCCAGTGTGGGCTATATGGGTCAACATAGACCTGATAACGTCCCTGGAGAGCACCAATCTTCTCAATACCCATGTTGTACTGGTCGCTCTCTGCGCTAGCGTCAGTTACGTGGAAGTACTCAAGGTTATTGAATGCAGCACCAATTTCAGAAGAAACAACGATGAAGTTTGCACCACCACGGAGTGTGGACTTCTGAATCTGTGCGGAAATCTGGTTGATACAGGTAACGAGTTCCTGGTTCCAGTCCTTCTGAGTATAGTTGGTAGAGAAACCAGCCATACGTCTCCAACCGTTCATATCGAAACGTCTCTGCCAGGGAGCACCCTTACGGAGGTCACGAAGAATCTCACGGTCAATTTCAGCAGCAATCTGCTCAGAAAGGATAGCGGTCAACTCAGCCTCAGCGTCGATGTTGTGGAATGCACTCACGTCCTGAGCAAGCTCTGGAGACCAAGTAGCACGAAGCTTACGCTCGGTAACTGAAACGGTAACACTGTCAAGCTTGAAGCTAACTTCACCGATTTCGGTCTCAAGCTCAAGGCTGTCATACTGTGCCCAAGCAATCTTGAAGAGCTTAGCCATTGCATCCTTTGTAGCCTGCTCATCGTCCCTCTTAACAGCAGCAGTAAGCTGTGCTGGGTCGATACCGATGTAACCGTCGATTGTACCAGCCTGCTGTGTTACGGGCTTAGCAAGGTCAAGCTCGATATACATCTTACCGTCAGCGTCGCAAGGAGCGCCATACTCTACGATACCCTTACCATACTTCTGTGTAACAACACGGAAAGGAACGGACTCGAACTGGCGGAATGCAGAGGTCTTAACAGTCTCTGAACCAGGAGCGGTAGCTGCGGAGAAAGGAACCTGTGTGATAACCTTCAATGAAGCGAGGAATTCCTCTGTATCCATCTCATTGCCATCAGGACCAGTCAGTCTTGCAGCGTTGAAAGCTGAGAATCCGTCAATCTCAAGGATGAGGTTACGAACTGTTCCGTCGAAACCAGCCTTGAAAGCAACCTCACCGAGGGTACCGTCGTACTTGCGTACACCACCAGGGGTCAGGAATACTGGAATAGACTCACCAACCTTGATGGTAACCTTACCCTTAGAGTTGTCATACAGGAAGTCGTTGTAGAACAGGTCATACAAACTCTTCTGGAAGTACTTCGTTACCTCAGGACCAGCCTGACGAAGAGCAGCAACTGTAAGACCAGCGTCTGTTGCACGGGTCACTGCGGCATCATATTCGGTAGCGTCAGCAATACTCTCGTTAAGCTGAGGAATATACCACCTGTTTTTCCACTCACCGTCAAACTCGAAGTCATTGATAACCTCGTCAGGGAGATAGTAGCGTGGCTCGATGCGGCCTTCCTTATTGCGGTTGATGCGGTCATAACCCATCAAACCAGTGTGACGGCCAGTCGTGCCATCTGCGATATCACCAGGCTGAAGGTCATCCTGTCCCTCAGGAAGTGCCCATTCACGCTCACTTGTAACAGGGAGGATGAAGAACAGCTTACCAACAGGCAGGTTCATGGCCTGTACTGATACGATGTCATTAGCAAGAAGTTTGCTGAATACCCTACGGATGATAGGGAACACAACGGTCTCAAAAGAACCGCTGTTGTCTGCTGCGGTTGCCTCGTAGATGAGGTGCTTGGCCTCATTCTCATACAACGTAGCGACGTTTTCCATAATACCGTCTGGAAGACCCTCCAAGAAACCCATGTTCTGCCAACGGTTTTGGACTTCCTCACGTATTTGTCTCTGGTGGTTGTACTCAATGTTACCAACAACACCACTACTTAAAAATTCTTTCATATAAGATTAATACTTTTACGTAATTATTTTTTTATTTTATTGTGAACTACCCACAAGCTAAAGATTTGTGGGCTTCTGACTTCATTGCTGACAGCCCTTGAAAGGGTCTTACATCTGCTCCATCAGTGTAATCGACAGTTCCTGCCGATGTTGATTCTCTGACAACTTTATTATAAATACACAGAACAAATTAAACGTTATTCATCCTATGTATCAAATCAAGAGACTCAAGCACGTCTGGTGACTTGTAAATCGGAGTCTCATTGATTTTCCTTGAGTTCTCAACCGTGAGACTCTTCTCTTCGGTGAGACTCATCTTCTGTGACTTTTTAAGGTCGTTATTAATTGACTCGTACAAATTCTTGGATGCCTCAATGGTCTTACCTTCCTTTGCAAACCTTGCGATAATTTCCTTCTTCTCATCCTGTGATGTTGTGTTCTCACTGATAAGTTTGATAATCTGTGCAAGATTGTGGTTGGTAACGGCAGCTTCCTTAAGGGACTTCATAATACCAGTAAGAGTATTCTTCAATTCCCTGTTTTCCTTAAGGGTCTTGTTGATTTTCTTCTTAAGGTCCTCATCCACACCCTGATAAGCAGCTTCACCAGTTCCCTTCAACTGTCCGTCTGGGGCCGTGCGCACATTCCTTCCAACTTTCTTCCTAGCAGCGTCTGGCCTTCCAGCGATGCCAACGTTCCTGTTGTTAGGTCCGTTCTGTGTCACTGAGTGCACACCTTCGGTCATCTCCATGTCACCACACTCCTCAACTGGTGCGTCAACCATATCGTCTTCTTC
>JAEEGL014459752.1_pt1 | contig 13390 bp, 10 predicted proteins | sample 9134231 | NCBI WGS metagenome assembly JAEEGL01 (sample SAMN16246548, study PRJNA631951) | gut metagenome | biome: gut microbiome; feature: rumen; material: fiber-attached | host: Bos | place: Iran: Karaj | collected 2018-10 | reverse complement strand
TATGAACATTCTGATAGTGTCCGGCTTTCTCGGCGCCGGCAAGACTACTTTTATAAAAGAACTTATCCGTCGGACAGGCACTCGTCCCGTTATCCTGGAGAACGAGTACGGCGATAACAGCATAGATGCCCAGGAACTTCGCGCATCGGATTCCGGCAGCAAGAAACTTGAAATTCTGGAGTTTATGGAAGGCTGCGTATGCTGCACCATGAAGGACAGCTTCATAAATTCCGTTCTCACTGTCTATTCCGGCATCAACCCGGAGTACTTAATTGTTGAGCCCACCGGTGTAGGGCGCCTTAGCAACATACTTAAAAACCTGCAGCCCCTGCTCCACGGCGACATCACTCTCCTCAAACCTATCGTTGTTCTTGCTCCCAGAAGCTACCACCAGAACATGAATGAATTTGAAGAGCTCTATAAAGACCAGGTTGCAAACGCAAACACTGTGGTCTTTTCAAAATGCGAAAATGAATCCCCGGAAGTTCTTTCCGAGGTTGAAGAAGCCATAAGGAAAATAAATCCCGATGCGGATATCATCAGTGACCATTACACCCGCCAGAGCGATGACTGGTGGAACTCTGTCATGGCACTTGCCGCAAAAGATATTGAAGTTACTGAAAGCGATAACGACAAGGACGATTTTACTCAGATGACACTTGATAATGCCAGGCTCACTAACCCGTCCCAGCTGATACTTCTTTTAGAAGACTGCCTGCATGGCGATCTTGGACAGATTGTCCGCGCCAAGGGAACTCTCCCCGTTGGAAACGAGACCCTTCGCTTCGATCTGGCAGACAACCTTTATTCCATCACTGGTTCACCACAGGATGCGAACCAGTGCGTGTTTATCGGCAAAACACTGGACAGCGCCAAAATATGCGAGCGCATGGGATGTGAATTCAAGTCACACTTTGTTTCGCTTACACAGGCATACATAAATGGGAAATCGAAGAAGTAATATGACGAGCAATATGTTCTCAGGTCCCAGATTGTATCTCTCTCCCATTCCTGCATAGACGGAAGACCAAGGAAACAATTTGTGGAGCGACCTAGCCCACACTATTTCTTATGGTTTCCCAGTCAAAGCAGCGTGTGTATCCGTCTCCCGGAATCTCACACTCCCGGTTCCAGGGGCGGTCCACCACCATCACCTTAAGCTCCGGCAGATGTTCAAAGAACTTAAAGGCTTTGGGTGAATCCTCCACTGCATAGTCAAAATGCATCTTGTAATAATCTTCCAGTTCCAGATTAAAATCACTGTTCTTGATAAAGCTGTCCCTTCCGTACTTGTTGAGACAGTACAGTTTCACCCTTTCAAGCCCGTGCTGATCGAGCCATTTTCTTGAAGCCTCATAGGCACTTGACGGACGCCCTGTTATTATGCTGACATCATGCCCTTCATCCAGCCAGCCATTTACTGTATCTACCGCTCCCGGCGTCTCTTCATAAGACAGAAGCACCTCCGGCGTGTGCCCCTCTATCATCATCTTCTCGTACTGCTCTTCAGTCAGAGAAAAAGATTTTTGCAGATCAAAATACTTAATATCCTCATAGGGTACATCTATATCAAAAAGATCTTTTACCAGTATGGAGAAATGCTTCGCAGTCTCGCAGAGGCAGTCATCAAAATCCACGTATATCTTCATTCTTTGTTAAGCCCTTTCGATTTTATATCTTTGTTTTTATTATCCTTGCTTATATTTTCATTGTTTTACTCATTGCTTATATTTTCATTGTTTTACTATCATTGTCTTTATATCACTGATTTTTTTATTATACCTCATAATATCCCATTATCTATATCTTTCCTAACCTTCACGAACAAAATACTTCTGTCAACATCTTTCTCGCCCCATTGATATCCAAAGGACAATCTTCAGTTTCAAAGGTGAACATCAGGTTTTTTCCCGGATAAATTCCACTTTCCCTGTAAATATTCATTTTCTCAATTGTGTCTTTTCTATACACTTCTTCATCCATGCGTCCAAAATGCTCAAAGTATATTACTTCGCCGGTCTTCACCTTTAGCAACGTAAAATCAGGATATTTTATTTTTCCATCACACATCCTTACAGGATACTCATATCGATAGGGAATCCCCAATTCATATAGCATATCCGCAATTATGGCCTCCGATTTAGATCTGACTTTCTCTCCCCTACGGGTATCGAATATTCTCTTTTCCGGTTTATATGGATTTTGTTTGAATTTCTTAGACTGCCATTCTCTGACAATTAGATTCGTTGTTAAGATATATGGATAAACTAGTTTCTGTCTTTCAGGAGAAAGCTCTTTATAAGTAACTTCAGCCTGTGCATTTTGATATTGCTGAAGGCATTTTTCAAGCAGCTTTCGTTCTTCTCTAGCCTTTTTTATGAATCGCTTATTATAATCCTTTTGCGCCAGATATTTAATCAAGTTGCTCTCATCTGTCTTATGTAAATATGTCCCATTTGTATCTCCCTTCTCATCAACCTTATAGTATCTCACTCTACCGCCCGTTTTGCTCGTCCGCAGCCGTCCTTCCGGAAAAATCTCTTTATCTTTCTCCGCCCGCCTAATAGCACGCTCAAGAAGTGCAATTCGCTTATTTATTTGTTCAATAACATTATTCATTAACTGTTTCCTTTCTTGCTTTATTGTTATTACACATTTTCATTTTCTATTATTTGCTTTATCTACAGCATTATCTCTTTCTATTACTAGCTTTATCTACAGCATTATCTCTTTTCTACTATGCCTTCATACTTGTAAATGGCAGTAGCGTGACTAAGAATGCTTTTTCTCTTCATTTAAGTCACTCTTTTATCTAAAAAATTTGCTTTATCGATGAAAAAATTGAGATTAGAATGACTAAAACAATCTCTAAAAAACAATTTAGTCACCCATCATCTCAATACCACCAAAAACAAGTGACTAAACTGTTCCTTTATCAATGCTTTAGTCAAAAAATAGAAATAATAAAGCCAAATATCAGCAGATGAGCTCAAAGTCAGAGCTCAAAGATTCGTATCAAAACACCAATTCCTTGTAAACCAGACATTATTATCCAAATACCGCTATAGTATAAGACATAAATTACTGGTTGTCACCTTTTTTCATGCGCATCACACAATCGAGTACTGCATGAGCTCATACTTAAGCTGTGTTCCCTCTGCTATTCCTTCAGGCAAAAGAGCTCTCGCCACCAGCTTCAAGTCGTCTGATTCAATGTCAGTTCTCTTCAAATTGGCATAATCGCCGTCAATGCTTACAACCGTATAGTACCAAGTTTCCATAGTATATCCCTTTCTAAACGCAATTTACATGCAAATTTCATAACATCCATTATAAACAAAATGCAGCCACCACACCATATTTCCCTTAAGATATGGTGATTACTGTTATATGTTCTACTTTAGATGCACCTTATGGCTGATCAGATAATCACCACTTTCCAGATGTTGAAAGGACATGGTTAGATCTACATTTTCCAGACTGTAATGCTGAGAATCATTGCTTTCTCCGTCAAATGTTCCTTCGAAATTAGCCAGATACCAATCCATGAAAATATCCTGACTTATCACCAGTTGAAAATCTGAATCAGTACTTCCCGACATAACATCTGCAGCTACCACACCAAGTGCTGCATCCATATAATCATCCATACTGGTAATCACTTCATCTTTTGCCAGGTCATAGGAGCTCAGATCCGCTGGTGACTTTTCAAGACCACTATACTTTCCACCATTACACGCAGGGAGATACTTGGACTGATACATTCTGGAATGCATGAGGTTATTCCTGTCACTGACATTAAAGAAATCATATATGATTGGGTTCTGGTCATCCCAGGTACAATCCACATTGTAATATCCATCATCCAGCTTGATGATATTCCAGGCATGAAGCTCACCGCCCCATCCAATTACAAAATAAGTAGGTACTCCAAGCTGTTGCATCAGATATTGGAATGCTTTTGCATATCCGCAGCATACTGTGAAGTCATTTGGAACAGAACTGTAAGAACTCTGATCCAAAGAATTGAACTGATATGTTATTCTGTTCACCAGCTCATCATGTATATACTTTTCTTTTTCATAATCCGTAGAAAGCACTGAAGCGCCAGCCAGTATTTCCTTCGCAGCATTATCAAACTTACTTTTCCCTAACTCCACATCAGGAATTTCATCGTAAAACTCTATCCCAACTTTTATAACTTTTCCCAAGTAGTCGTATTCATAATACTTACGATTACTCATCCAAAACAGCTCAGGATGATCATAAAAAACGCAGTCAAAGGCTGCCATCCACTCATTTGGAGTGCACTCTTTCACAGGTTTGAATTCATTTATAAGGGCATGACAGTTAGCATAGATCTGCTTATATAAACTTTTCCCGTCATCCTTAAGCATTTGATAATATGGATAATACAGTGGATCAAATTCCGCATCCTCACCAAGCTCACCGTATTCTGTCTTGTCAACAATATCCCGGGCTTCATTTTCATCAGTGATATCATAGACCTCCGGCTCCGGTATCACACAATCGCTTTTATCGTCAAACTGCTTAAAGTAATCATCATCAAAAATAGAATCCTCGGCACCTGATTCAACAAGTTTCTTATACGGATCATCCTGAGGCTCATTTTCATTCTCAAGAACCCCTTCATCTATCACATCGTCCAAATTCCTCTTATCTTCATACTCCTTGTAGGAACCTTTCCTCTCCTCTGGCTCTTCCTCACTGGCAGCTTCATTGCTTTCTTCAGGCAATATTTCTATTGAAGCTTCTTGGGTACTATCTTCCGCAGCTTCTTCCGCTTTGTTTTTTCTGTTTGCCTCAATATTCGCAGCCAGATCTTTCAGTGGTTTGGAGACACCGGGATTAACGGCACAAATGCCGATAAACAGGCAAATCAATATAATTAGTGCAAGTATTGCATAAAGAATTTTTGAAAGAATGTCCTTCATCTTACCCCTTCTTTTAGCGCTATTTCACACAATAAACCTTTTTACATTGAAATTTTATCATTTAACTATAAACAAAAGATTAAGTGCAAATAAAAAAAATTATTTAACAGATATTCTAAACCACATAATTACTGGCAATAACATCTAAAGAATGTAATAATATTTGTATTTAATAACTAAAACAGAAAGGTTTGTTTTATGAGGGAAAAAACCAATACCACCCGCTTTTTGTTCTATCTCTCCTCATTTCTACTTTCAGCGGCGATCTTTTTCGCAGTCAGCATCATCACAGGGACTGGGCTTTTGGGTGAATATACTGTTCTTAAATGGGATGCCATTGTCCAGTACGTGAATTTTCTTGGCTATTACATGGATGTGCTTAAGGGGCAGTCAAAAGAGCTGTTCTATTCCCTCTCAATAACTCCCGGCGGAGATACGACGCTTCTTTGGGGATATTATCTTCTTAGTCCCTTTAATCTTATTGTGCTTTTGTTTGTTAAAGCCACGCTCCCAGAAGCATTCTTCTGGATAGAGTGCGCCAAGTTCAGTACTGCAGGACTGTTCATGGGTGTTTTCCTGCTACATCTTGCAGAGCGCAAGAATGCTGCTTTGGAAAAGCACCACTATGTCATGCTTTTGGCTCTCTCTTCTGCCTATTCCTGCGGTGGATTCACCTTTGCTTATCCGTCAGATACCTTGTGGTTTGATGCCATTCTTATACTCCCGCTTTTGGCGGATGGGATTTATAAGCTGGTTCTGGATGGTAAATGTCTTCAGTATTTCCTTTGCCTGCTGTACGGTATCATCACCAACTTCTACTGCGGCTTCATACTATGTATCTTAAGCCTTCTGCTGGCAGCATACCTGACACTGATTCACAGAAATATGGGAGTAAAGCTTTTTGCCAGGTTCGCCATATCTTCTGTCCTGGCTGCAGCCGCATCTTCAGTAGTGATAATCCCTTGTGTTGATCAGGTTTTTTCAAGCAAGCTGGGCGAGAGCACAGACTCGACCTTCAGACTAAGGGGTTTCTGTCTCCAGATGCCTTCATTGATCATGGGAATGCTCCTGTGCTACGGTCTTTACCGCCTGTTCAACTCTGACCGGTACAACAAGTTATTCTCTTCTTGGAAAAGATATGTTGCCGACACTGTCATTGTTGCAGTCACCGTCACGGGGATACATCTTGCGCTGACACTGATAGCCGGGCCTCTCAATTACAGGCAGAACAACAGCAATTTCATCTTCCGCTTCCTGACCGGAGGTTTTAATCTTAACGAATATCAAACCTCAGATCTGATGTGCATCTATGCAGGTCTTTTGGTGGCAGGTCTTGTCCTGGCGTACTTCTTCGATTACCGCTTCGATAAGAGAAAGAAGCTCATTGATTTTGAAGCTATTTTGCTCTGCTTTTTTCTGATGGGATTTGTAGACTTGAACTACGTCATTCACGGGTTCAACAGACCCGCCGGAAATATGTACAGATGGGCCTATGGGTTCATTTTCTTCATGGTTCTTTTAGCGGCAGATTATTACCTCGATGAAAGGCGCCGACAGAGCTTCTCAGTAAAAAGAGCTTTAGGCAGCCACATGAACTACGTTCTGACGGTGCTTATTCTGACAATGATCATCGTTGCAGGCTTTACCTACAAACGCCTTGGTTTCACATACCTGTCCTGGCGGACATGCGGAATCAATGTGCTGTTTTTTGCGATTTACTATGGGATTATTATTGCCGGAATGCGCCATGAGAAAGCGCCGAAAGTTCTTTTGCCATTGGTGCTTGTGACAGAGCTAATCGTAAACGGAGTGATCAGCGCAGATGGCTTCGAGTACCTTCCGAAAGCCCGATATAATGCATACATGGATGTCTCTTTGCAGATTATGGAAGACGTCAGGGCACAGGGTGACAAAGATCTATTTAGACAGGAGTGGGCATTTGAAAAGCCCTGGAACTACATTGCCGGCTATAATTCCATCTACCATTACAGCTCAGCATATATTCGCAAAAACTACTACTTCATGGACAAGTTCGGAATGGCAGGAGATCCGGCTCTTTTCAACTATACAAGGGTGCAGAACAACTTTGATCTGTCACCACAGGATGCCGGTTTTCTGGGCATCCGCTACCTTGTCACGGAGGAACCGCAGGATAAAGAAGGCTATACTCTTCTAAACTCCTACACCGATCCTTATGCACAAAAAGAATACTATCTCTATAAGAATGAATATGCTCTTCCTCTGGCTTTTGCAGCAGACGGAGAAGGCTTCAAAGGCATTGGCACAGGTCTTCTCCAGACAGGCTATTCAACATATACCTGTGAGGGAGATTTCCTGCCGGAACAGGATCTTATCATTGCCCTTCCTTACACCGAAGGCTGGACAGCCTATGTAGACGGTCAGGAAACCGAGATCCACGAGGCACTGGACTTCTTTATCAGTGTCACTCCGGGCGCCGGAAAGCATACCGTTGAAGTGAAGTACAAAAACAAATATCTGCTCTTTACTTCTTAGTGTCCAACGCCATAAGTCCTACACATATGAGCAGCAGCACAGCAGATCCCCATATAGTTACCTCGTTATAAACCTTGGAGCAATTGCCTCCGATACCTGCACCAAACGTAAACAGCAGGATAACCGTAAGATAGTCATGTACTCTGACTTTGTCCTTGTATGCCCGGCTCCTTAAAAGATCTGAAAAGGCACAGACAAGGCTTTTCATGTTGCCGATACACATGGTACTTGCGTATACGTTTCCATGTGCTTTTTTAAATGACTGCAGCTGCAGCGCACAGGCAAAAGAGATCATACAGTTAGCAAGCATATTGAATGACTGGGGAAGGAAGCCTACCACGATCATAATAAACACCTCTCCAAGTACAATGCACTGCCTCCAGTGGATCACTTTGGCATATTTGAATCTGTACTCTACACAATTTGAGACAAATACTCCCAGCAAAAAAGAAAAGATGGGAAACAGATAAAGCAGGCTCTTATGCCACTGCCCCTCCATGAAATAAGTACTCATAAGTACCAGGTTTCCTGTCTGCGCATTGGCAAATACCTTGCCCCTGACCACATAAGTATAAGCATCCTGAAAGCCTCCGCTAAATGCCAGGATAAGATTTAAAACCAGTGTATCCGACATCTGTTCCTGCTTAGAGATTGTCTTGTCAACCTTTTCGATTTTATCCATATCTTCTCCTCATAATAATACTTCTCCAATTAGAATATAACACAAATTAATACACTGAATACTGTTAAGGAATTTACAATATATAAAGTTTTTATTAACAATAATAAAAAGACCGGAATCTATGATGACAAAATAGAATCCAAAAGGGTAAGATGATTTAAGACGATATTATAAATTATCTCGAATTATCATTTTCTGAAAAAGAAAGGAGCAAATTAAGGATGAATATAAGCACAATCGGCATGCGAAGCGGCAGCATACTGGCACCGGAAGCCAATAAACTTGATGATTATCGTTTAGAACACGATTCAGTGGGCGACAAAAAAGTTCCCAAATCTGCATATTACGGTGTTCAGTCCTTAAGAGCCGCTGAAAATTTCAGGATAACCGGTCTTAGCATGCACCCCGAGCTTGTCAACAGTCTTATCTATATAAAGAAAGCTGCAGCTATCACCAACTGCATGGCAGGAAATCTTGAACAGAAAAAGGCTGATGCGATCGTAGCTGCCTGCGATGAGCTTCTTGACGGAAAGCTGCTTGAGAATTTTATCGTTGATCCTATCCAGGGCGGCGCCGGTACTTCCCTTAACATGAATGCCAATGAAGTAATAGCCAACAGAGCCATAGAGATACTTGGCGGTGAAAAGGGCGATTATACCATCATTCATCCCAACGATGATGTAAATAAAGGACAGTCAACCAACGATGTAATTCCAACCGCCGGTAAAATGGCAGCCATCAGGCTCCTTACAAACCTTACCGTACAGATGAATTGTCTGCAGCTGGCTCTTTCAAAGAAAGCCAAGGAGTTCCAGGACGTTGTTAAGATGGGCAGAACACAGATGCAGGATGCAGTACCTGTAAGCCTTGGACAGGAATTCAAAGCATATTCCGACGCAGTCGGCAGAAACATCGCCCGCCTCGAAGTGGCAATTGATGAAATGCGCAATGTCAACATGGGCGGAACAGCCATCGGTACAGGAATAAATGCAAATAAGGACTATATTAAAGCAATCGTTCCACAGCTCAACAAGGTATCTCAGATGGATCTAAAGCAGGCTCCCGATCTTATCGATGCTACTCAGAACCTTGATCCCTTTGTAACTGTTTCAGGAATCGTAAAGGCATGTGCCGTTACACTGTCTAAGATCGCCAACGATTTCAGACTGATGTCATCAGGACCCAGAGCAGGCTTTGGAGAGATCACACTTCCTGCAAAGCAGAATGGTTCATCCATCATGCCCGGTAAGGTAAATCCGGTTATTCCTGAAGTTTTGAATCAGGTTGCTTTCAACGTAATCGGAAATGATGTCACCATCACAATGGCAGCTGAGGCAGGACAGTTAGAATTAAATGCCTTTGAACCAATTATTTTCTATAATCTGTTCCAGTCTATCGACACACTTGGATTTGCAGTAGAAACATTTGTGGATAACTGCGTGACAGGAACTATTGCAAATGAAAGCAGATGCAATGAACTTGTAAGTAACAGTATCGGTATCATAACCGTTCTTGTGCCCTTTATTGGCTATCAGAAGTCTGCTGATGCTGCAAAGAAGGCTCTTGCCCAGAATAAATCAGTGCTTGATGTTGTCATAGAGGACAACCTCATTGATCCTGACAAGGCCAAAGAATTACTTAACCCTAAGAATATGATATCTTAAGCTATTTAGTATAACAGTACATAAAAACAGGCTGCCGTTTAACTGCGACAGCCTGTATTTTTTTAACTGGCGGCTTTCTTAGCATTCTTTTTGTCTATAAGATGTGAAACTATAACTGCACAGGAAGCATCACCTGTAATATTCAGTGTAGTCCTTCCCATATCGAAGATTCTGTCAACACCTGCAATAAGTGCAATGCCATCCACAGGAAGTCCAACAGAAGTAAGTACCATAGCCATCATTACCATACCTGCTCCGGGAACACCTGCAGTTCCAACCGATGCAAGGGTTGCAGTCATAACAATTGTTATCATCTGTGAGAAGTTCAGATCAATTCCATAGCAGGAAGCAATGAATATACAGCAAACTCCCTGATAGATCGCTGTTCCGTCCATGTTGATGGTAGCTCCCAGAGGAAGAACAAAACTGGATACTTCTTTTGATGCTCCAAGCTTTTCGGTACATTCCATATTTATGGGAATTGTTCCGACTGAAGATGCACTTGAAAATGCAAACAGGATAGCCGGCATCATTTCTTTAAAGAATGTAATTGGTTTTATCTTTGCAAAGGCTGATACGGTAATCGAATATACGATCACAGCATGCAATACGTAGCAGATATAGGCAGCCAGGAGCACCTTGGCAAGCGATCCGATAACCATCGCACCGTTAGAAGCCACAACGGGTGCAAAGAGGCAAAATACACCGATAGGCGATAACTTCAGGATCATCTCCATAGCCTTCATGCAAACATCGTTTAATACATTGATTCCAAAGGCTGCCGGTTCACCCTTTTCTTCCAGGAGAATAACGGCAAATCCAATGATAATGGCACCGATGATGATCTGAAGCATATTTTCTTCAGTCATGGGTATCAGGAAATTTGACGGAAACAGGTCCACAACGACCTCCATAGGAGCAACCGTCTCCGGATCCGCGAATTCAATACTGGATGTAGCAAGCATAGGGAACGTCCCCTTAAAAAGATTTGCCACAAAAAGTCCCAGAGAAATAGCTATTGCAGTTGTAAAGAAATAGTAAACAACTGTAATTCCGCCTATGGCTCCGACCTTTTTTACATCCTTCATGGAAACAATTCCGGACATAATTGAAAACAGCACTATAGGACATACGATGAATTTTACAAGGTTAAGAAATATCGATCCAAAAGGCTTGATATATGTCTCAGCAATATCTGCCACGTTCTGCATCAAAAGTCCGACAATTATAGCAAGTATCAGAGCTATTAATATCTGCATTCCCAGCGATAAACTCTTTTTTCCCTCATTCTTCTTATTTGATACATTTTCGCCCATATCGTCCCATCCTTTCGTCCCGTTTTTATAAACGGTCATATATACATTATGCTATATATTTTATCCCGTATCAAGTTTATCGATTGATTGTTCATCCCCTGACATCTTTCAATATTGTCTGTTATGTATTATAGTTAATATATATCTGTATTTACGTCTTTGAAATACATATAAAGAAAGGAAACAATACATGAGTACACCTGTTAAGAAAATCTGTTCCTGCGGCTTGTGCGTAGCACTGGTTCTGTTCTGTATCCTGGGCAATTTCTACGTTGTAGAGAGAGAAGGTCATCAGTATGACGGAGCTGCCCAGGGCTTTGCAGGCGAGATCAAGGTCTCGGTCTTTGTTGAGGGCAACACCATCACGGATATCACCTATCAGACCGAGGGAGAAACTCCTTCAATAGGAGGTAGCGCCATCAAGTCCCTGCGCACAAAGATCCTTAAAACACAGAACACTCAGATCGATGCTATTTCCGGAGCGACCTACAGTTCAAGAGGCTTTCTTGAAGCTGTAAATGCAGCCCTGGCTACAGCCGGAGTGGTTGCAGATGGCAGCGGCAGAGCAGATGTAGCTACAGAGGATTACGAAGCGACTGCGGATGTAGTAGTTGTAGGTGGCGGTGGTGCAGGTATGACAGCTGCCATAACAGTTGCCGAGAAAGGTAAAAAAGTCATCCTCCTGGAAAAGAGTGATATCCTTGGCGGAAATACCAGCAGAGCAAGTTCGGGCATGAACGCTGCCGAGACTCACTACGAAGCTGAACAGGGTATAGAGGACTCAGTAGAGCTTTTCATTGAAGACACCATGAAGAGCGGAAAAAACATAAATGATCCGGAACTGGTAAGAACTCTTGCTGAAAACACTTCTGATGCCATAGACTGGCTGGATAAAGAAAACGCTCCTCTCTCCGGTCCCCTTGGAACCATGGGAGGACTTAGCGCAAAGAGAACTCACAGACCGACAGATGCAGAAGGCAACGTCACTTCAGTAGGTAATTTCCTTGTATCTGCACTGGGTGTAAGGCTTGAAGAACTTGGCATTGAAGTACTGACAGGCGCAACCGTCAACAAGATCATAATGGAAGACGGAAAAGCTGCCGGCGTTACAGGTGTAGGCGAATACGGCGAAAAGATCACAGTTCATGCAAATGCTGTAATCATTGCCACCGGCGGATTTGGTGGAAACATGGACCGTATCGTTGAGCTTCGTCCCGACCTTGCAGGATATATTTCCACCAACGTGGCTACAGCCAATGGCGATGCCATTGATTTCCTCGGAGAAGTTGGTGCCGACTTCGTAGATCTGGAGCAGATCCAGCTGCATCCTACCGTTATCCCTACCGACGGAGCTCTGGTAGGTGAAGCCCTCCGAGGTGATGGTGCCATCCTTGTAAACAGAGAAGGCGTTCGTTTCACCAACGAGACCGGCACAAGAGATGCTGTTTCAGCAGCAGAGGTTGAGCAGACCGGCGGAAATGTATGGCTGATCGCCAACCAGGAGATGTACGAAGGCTCTGCTGTTATCAAAAAGCTGGATAAGAGCGGATACCTTGTAAAGGGAGACACCCTGGAAGATCTGGCTGCAGCAATGGAATTCGATGCAAATGCCACTGCTGCTTTATTGCAGACAGTAAATACCTGGTCTTCCTATGTAGCATCGGGAACCGATGCAGATTTCTCAAGAGACATCGGCACACCACTTACAGACCTGTCTTCCGGTCCATATTATGCAGTTAATGTAGGTCCCGGAATCCACCACTGTATGGGCGGTGTAAAGATAAATTCCGATGCCCAGGTTATTTCAAAAGACGGAACTCCGATCCCCGGACTTTACGCTGCAGGAGAGGTTACAGGCGGAATCCACGGTGCCAACAGACTTGGCGGAAATGCAGTTGCTGACATCGTAGTATTCGGCAGGATTGCCGGAGAAAACGCGTCCAAATAATCCCCTTCAATAAAGAAATAGAAAAGTTGCCACCTTTACAGTGGCAACTTTTCTATTTCGTCATATTATATTCGCAGAGAAGGTCCTGGTAAACCACCTGCTCCTTCATGATCTCATCATCTCCGGGAAGATAAAGTTCACCCGTAAGCAGTTTTTCTCTCATGGTGCTCATGTATGAATTCTCCTTTAATCAAATGCCTGTATCAATGTCTATCCGGCTGCCATCCTTTGTCTTTGAAACCCGGATCTGCTGCGGTATATTTTCAATAAGTTCCTCTCTGTGGCTGATAACTCCGACGAGTTTATTGGCC
>JAEEGL013806659.1_pt1 | contig 13390 bp, 13 predicted proteins | sample 9134231 | NCBI WGS metagenome assembly JAEEGL01 (sample SAMN16246548, study PRJNA631951) | gut metagenome | biome: gut microbiome; feature: rumen; material: fiber-attached | host: Bos | place: Iran: Karaj | collected 2018-10 | reverse complement strand
TTGCTGGCATAGTGGGCGTTGTAGCGGAGGAAGTCGCAGAGCTCGCAGGCGCTGTCGATTTCGGCCTGCATGGTGGTCTTGCCCTGGCCGAGCATGGTGGCGGCATTGATGAGATAGCGGTACTTGCCGCTGATGAGGGTGGCAATCTTCATCATCACACTGGCACGGTCGATCCACGGCGTCTCGGCCCATTCCTGACGGGCTTTCATGGCGGCGGCGATGGCGGCCTGCACCTCTTTCTCGCCCACTTTGTGGTAGCGGGCCAGCACGTGGTGGTTCTCCGTGGGCATCACAATCTCACCCATATTCTTGGTCTTGACCTCTTTGCCACCGATGATGGCGGGAATCTCGGTCACTTTGGCGTAGAGCTCGTCGAGGGCTTTACGGATTTCTTTGCGCTCAGCGCTGCCGGGAGCGTAGCCTTTCACGGGCTCGTTCTCAGGCTTCGGGAACATGAAGATGCTGTTGTTCATAGGGTTTTATTTAATTGAGTATTAATTATATTCCATCGGTTATCCCCACCCTGTCACCCTTTCCTAAACAAAGTGCAAATATACATAATATTTCTAAAATAGCAAAATAAAATATCAACAATCGGAACCCAAATGATTATACAGGCCAACAAAAGTACTGTTTTTCATATATTTACAAAACGTTCTTCTCACGTTCTTCTCGAATTCGAGAAGAACGTGAGAAGAACGCCAGTCATAAGACAGAAGATAACAGCACTGTTTTACAGGGATTTCTTCGGTTGTTCTTCGGTTGTTCTTCGCTTTTTTCCAAAGAACAACCGAAGAACAAGCATACAATAAGCTGTGAAATAAGCAATTGATTATTTCCCGGAAAGTACCTCGAGGGCTTTCTTATAGCCGTCGTCGACCTCTTTCATCACCTTATAATAATAGTCGATGCCGAAGAGGTTGCGGGCCACCTGTGCCTTGAGCATGAGCCAGAGGTAGTGATCGCTGTGGGCGATACGCTCGGGTTCGAGGGCTTCTTTCTCAGTGTCACGCACGACACCCTTCTCGAGGGCGGCGGCGGTGAGCAGGCTGTCGAGGCCGAAACTGTCGTAGTGCTGCAGGAAGAGGTCGAAAGTCTTGACCTCCGGGTCTCGGCGGTGCTGGTCGGCCCACTGCAGGGGGAAGGAATTGAGGAGTCCCTTGGCACGAAGAGAGATGAAGTAGTCGGAGAGGCGCATGGTGTCCATGGGCACAAAGATGTCGGGCATGATGCCGCCGCCGCCGTAGACGGTGCGTCCATGGGAGGTGCGGAAACGAAGCGAGTCGGCGAAGTGGATGGAGTCGGCGTTGACCAACTCACCGTGACGATAGCGGTTGTTGAGGTCCTGCCGGTAGGCATCTTCACCCTCGTCGTAGGGGCGCTGTATGCAGCGCCCGCAGGGGGTGAAATAGCGAGCGGTGGTGAGACGCACCTGTCCGCCGTCGGCAAGCGGGAACATGCGCTGCACAAGGCCCTTGCCGAAGGAGCGACGTCCCACGACGGTGGCGCGGTCCCAGTCCTGCACGGCGCCGGCGACGATTTCGCTGGCCGAAGCCGAAGTCTCGTCGATGAGCACCACGAGACGGCCCTGCTGCACTTCGCCTTCGCTGTTGCGGACAGCACGGAAGTTACCCCGCCCATTGGCGCGGTAGTCCTGCCGCGGAGTGCGGCGGCCTTCCTGGTAGACGACAAGCTGTCCGCGGTCGAGGAACTCGCTGGCCAATCCATGGGCGATGTCGAGGTAGCCGCCGCTGTTGCCCCGAAGGTCAAGTATCATGGCGGTCATGCCTTGCTTGCGGAGGGCTTTGAGGGCCTTGCGGAATTCGTCGACCGAGGTACGCGCAAAGCGGACAAGACGTATGTAGCCCACGGTGTCGTTGGCCATGAAGTAGGTGTCGATGCTGTAGAGAGGTATCTTGTCGCGCACGATATGGAAAGTGTAGACGGTGCCCTGGCGCAGGACATCGACGACGACGGTGGTACCTTTCTTTCCACGCAGGTGACGGAAGACGAAGTCGTTGCGGGCACTGTCGCCAGTGGCATCGATGCCGTCGATGCGGATGAACTTGTCGCCAATCATGATGCCCACCTTCTCGCTGGGGCCGCCGTCGATGACGGATTGCACGACGATGGTGTCATTGACAATCTGGAACGAGACGCCGACGCCCTCAAAGTTGCCCTGCAAGCCTTCGTTGGCACGCTGAACATCTTTGGCCGGAATATAAACGCTGTGGGGGTCGAGGGCCTTGAGCATGGCCTTGATGGCTTCCTCACCCATGCGGTCCATGTCGGGCGCTTCCGTGTAGTTGCCATCGATGAGGCGCATCACCTCATCGACACGTAGCTGACCGGCGCTGGCAGTGTCGGGAATGATGGGTTTCTGAGCAATTGAATATTGAAAATTGAAAATTGAAATTATAGTCAGCAGGACCAGTCTCTTCATTCCTAATTACAAATTACTAATTCTTAATTATTAATTCTTAATTAATCGCCGGCATCTGCTGGCTGAGGCAATGGAAAGAGCCGAGGCCCCAGATGATGTCGGTAGAGTCAATACCCACGACCTCGCGGTCGGGGTAGCAGGCCTCGAGAATATAGGCAGCCTCGTTGTCGGTGAGGCAGCGGTAGGTGGGGAAAATCACCTTGCCATTGCAGAGGTAGAAGTTGGCATAGGAGGCAGGCAAACGCTGACCGTCGTAGAAGACCACGTCGGGCATGGGCAACTCGACAATATCGGGCTGCTTGCCATTGGCCAGACGGCAGCGTTTGAGCATCTGTAGATTCTTCTGCAGGGGTTCGTAGTTCTCGTCCCACACATCCTCCTCGACGGCGGTGAGGATGACATCGGGTGCCACAAAACGACTGAGGTCGTCGACATGGCCGTCAGTGTCGTCGCCGACGATGCCTTCACCAAGCCATATAATATTGTCAACGCCGTAGTAGTCGCGCAGGAAGCCCTCGATCCGGTCTTGCGAGAGGTCGGGGTTGCGGTTGGGGTTGAGGAGGCACGAGGTGGTGGTGAGCAGGTCGCCGCAGCCGTTGACGTCGATGCTACCGCCTTCCATGACGATGCCAGGAGAGAAGAGCGGCATGTCGGGGAAGAGGTCGTGGATGCGGACGGGCACCTCGGTGTCGAGTTCATAAGGATACTTGCCTCCCCAGGCGTTGTGGTTCCAATTGACTATGGCCCGTTTGGCGGGGTCTTGCCTGTGGAGCAGGAAAGCGGGGCCGTGGTCGCGACACCAGGCGTCGTTGCTGGGGATGAGGTGCAGATGGACATGCTGCATATTGGTGCCGATGGCGTCAAGTTCGCAGCGAACATGCTCGAGCATAGCCTCGTCGTCGACATTTATATGAACTTGCTCACATTCAGCCAAGGTTTTGACGAAGAGGTGGTAGGAGGGATAGATGGTCTCTATCTTGCCGGGCCACGAGTCGGGATTCTTGGGATAGGTGAGCCAGGTAGCTTCATGTTCAGCCCATTCAGCGGGCATGTAGTAGCCTTGTTCTTTAGGGGTCATACGGTCAGTCGATATAACGTTTGGTGATGTCGCCATAGGAGTCGATGCGGCGGTCGCGCAGGTAGGGCCAATGGCGGCGGTAGTGGTCTGTTTCGTCGAGGTCGAGGGTGGAGATATGGGTAGCCTCGTCGTAGTGGGGTGCCTGATAAATCACACGACCGAAAGCGTTGGTGATGAAGCTGCCACCCCAGAACTGCATGCCGCCTTCCCTACCGGTGCGGTTGACGCTGACCACGGGTACGCCGTTGGCCACGGCATGGGAGCGTTGGATGGTCTGCCAGGCTGCATACTGCTCACGGTTGTCGTGCTCTTTCTGGCGCACATCCCAGCCGATGGCAGTGGGGAAGAATAGTATCTGCGCTCCTTTGAGGGCAGTGATACGTGCTGCCTCGGGGTACCACTGGTCCCAGCAGATGAGCACACCGACGGTGGCGAACTTGGTCTTGAAGACCTTGTAGCCCAGGTCGCCGGGGGTGAAGTAGAACTTCTCATAGTAGCCAGGGTCGTCGGGGATATGCATCTTGCGGTATTTGCCAAGGTAAGAGCCGTCGGCGTCGATAACAGCCGTTGTGTTATGGTAAAGCCCTTCGGCACGCTTTTCGAACATCGAGCATATCAGCACCACGCCAAGTTCCTTGGCGAGGGCCATGAAGTGCTGTGTGGTGCGGCCTTCGGGGATGGGCTCTGCCAGCTTGAAATTCTCATAACGCTCTTCGTCGCAGAAATAGAGCGAGGCAAAGAGTTCCTGAAGGCAGATAATCTGTGCACCGTCGGCAGCCAACTCGCGCACCTTTTCGGTGTAACGCTCAATGTTTTGCGCCTTGTCTTCCACGCAGCTCATCTGCGCGATTCCCACTTTCACTTTGTTCATTTCTTCATAGATTTGAGAGTGCAAAATTACGAAAAAAAACTAACATACGTTCTCTAACAAATGATTTTTATCTTCTCTTTTCCATTACCGTTCCTTTGCTGTTCTTTTACTGTTCTTTTAGAAAAGCAAAAGAACAGCGGTCAAACACATGATATTCAGCAACATTTCTGCGACACACAATATAATGCAGATAATGTCGTTATGGATGGCAATGAAACGACTGACAGTCATCCTATGCTTGTTGTTCCTGACCATGTGTGCCGTCGCACAAGGCAGTTTGTCCAAGGGGCTCAACGCCGAACAGAAAGGACTCGGCGACCTGGCGGAGCGATACTACCACGAGGCAGCCGACACCAACGCCATAGCACGTTTGCACTTGGGGCTGCTCCTCGAAGGACGCGAACGCTATGCCGATGCAGGACGGTGGCTTGAGCAGGCCGACAGCAGCGCGACAGCCATGGCCCATCTGGCCGCCTGCCGTGCGGAACTGCGCCAATGGGCCGCCGCCAAGCAAGCCTCCGAGAAAGCCATCGAACTGGCGGTTGACGACGACCATGCCGTGCGCGCCAACGCCATGGGCACGCTGGCATTGGTGTATGCCGATGAAGAGAGCTACACCAACGCCCTGCATTGGGCTCGCGAGGCCGCAAAGGAAGACCCTGCATCGGCGCGAGTGCATAACGTCATGGGCGTCATCCATTTCCGCCGCGGCAACGAGCAGGAGGCCATCAAGAGTTTCAGGGAAGCGCTGAAGCGCGACCCCGCCAACGTCGACGCACATTTCAACCTGGGCACCCTTTATTGCTACCGCAACAACTATGACATGGCTATCACCACCATACGAAGCGGACTTAAACAGAACCGGCGCTCGGTGAAGCTGTTCTATGTTTTCGGGTGGGCATACCTTCTCAAAGGAGACAACGAGAAAGCCATCGAGTGTCTGCAGAATGTGTTGGAGCTAGACTCCACCTACATCAACGCATACAACCGGCTGGGCGACATATACTTTGAAAGGGCCGAGTATAACCAGGCTGCAGAGCAGTATCGCCGTGCCATCCATTTCGGCCCGACGCGAACCGAAGCATACCGCTTGCTGGGGCGCACCTATGCCGCACAGGAGGACTTTGGGAAAGCCATCAGACAATACCAAAAAGCTGTCGACATCGACCCCAAGGACGGCGACACCTACTGCCGCATCGCAGAACTCTATGCCCGCCAAAACCAGCCCAAGCGCGAGCAGGCAAACTACAAGCGAGCTGCACGGCTGGGAAACAGCCAGGCGCGCGAATGGTGCACCAAACACGGAGTAACATACCAATAGTTATAATAAATATGAATAGTTTAAAATACTACCTATCGCAAGTTGAACAAATCTTCAACGAAGAACAATTCATCTTCGAACCTCGCGAGCTCTACGAACCCATCGACTACACATTGCGCCTCGGTGGCAAACGCATACGCCCCACCCTGCTGCTGGCCGCCAATGCCCTGTTCGGCGGCGACGAAAAGCAGGTGCGCGGTGCCGCCCTCGGCATCGAGACATTCCACAACTTCACTCTCCTGCATGACGACCTGATGGACCGTTCGCCCCTGCGGCGCGGACAGCCCACGGTCTACACCAAATGGGGCGACAACACCGCCATCCTCAGTGGTGACACCATGTTCGCCCTCGCCTGGCGCTATTTCCTCCGCCAGCCGTCGCCACGCCTGCAGGAGATACTGCAGTGCTTCAACGAAACCGCCATCCTGGTATGCGAAGGACAGCAACTGGACATGAACTTCGAGAATATGACCCTTGATGAAGTTGACCTCGACGCATACATGGAGATGATCCGCCTGAAGACCTCTGTACTGCTGTCGGGAGCCCTCAAAATAGGTGCCCTCTATGCCGGTGCCACGAAGGAAGAGCTCCTCGACATAGGCGAATTCGGCGAACACCTCGGCCTGGCCTTCCAGCTGCAGGACGACCTGCTCGACGGCTATGGCGACACCGCCGTGTTTGGCAAGAAAACAGGTCAGGATATCCGCGACAACAAGAAATCCATACTGCCCCTGCTGGCATTGATGCATGGCTCGCCCGAGCAACAAAAAGAACTGCTCACACTCTTCGCCACCAAAGACAACATGGATGAGGAGGAGAAGGTGCGCCGCGTGATGGCACTCTACGATGCCATCGGCCTCCGGGCCATCGTGGAGGAGCACATCGACATCGAATTCCGGACCGCCAAACAATACCTCGATGCCATCCATGTCCCTGAAGAGAAAAAAGTCCCGCTCCGCGAGCTAATGGATACACTAATGGGAAGAAAAAAATAACTTTTTTTGACGGTTTTAGAAAAAAGGTGTATATTTGCACTAAAAATAAGTATAGGCAAAATACAAACATTAAATTAATAATCAACACACTAACAACATCATGAAAAAAGTTTTTGCTTTGATGTCAATAGTCGGACTGTTGACATTTGCCAACTTCAATGACGTGAAGGCACAGGATCAACCCGCTGCCGAAGCCACAGAACAGGTCGCCGAGGCCACCGACGAGGCCGTCGTCGAGGAAGCCGCCCCCGTTGAGGAAGCTGCCCCCGCCGCCGAGGAGAACACCAAGACGTTCCACCAGATGCTCAAAGAGAAGTACATCCAGGGTGGTGCCGGCTGGATGACCCCCGTGCTCCTCTGCCTTATCTTCGGTATGGCTCTCATCATCGAGCGCATCCTGTACCTGAACATGGCAACCAGCAATGTCAAGAAGCTCCTCGAAGGTATTGAGGACAATGTGAAGGGCGGCAACTATGAGGGCGCCAAAGAGCTCTGCCGCAACACCCGTGGCCCCGTGGCCAGCATCTTCTACCAGGGTCTCGACCGCGTCGACCAGGGTCTGGAGAACGTCGAGAAATCCATCACCAGCTACGGTGGTGTGCAGATGGCCCGTTTGGAGAACAACCTCACCTGGATCGGTCTGTTCATCGCTCTGGCCCCCTCGTTCGGATTCCTCGGCACTGTGGTCGGTATGGTCGAAGCTTTCGACGCTATCGAAGTTGCCGGTGATATCAGCCCGACCGTTGTGGCTGGTGGTATGAAAGTGGCTCTGTTGACGACCATCTTCGGTCTTATCACCGCCATCATCCTCCAGATTTTCTACAACTACATCCTCACCAAGATTGAGAGCCTCGTCGACCAGATGGAAGACGGCAGCATCAGCTTCATGGATATCCTCGTGAAGTACCACAAATAATTGATTTCTCTTTTCAACGGGAAACGTTATACGTTAAACAATTAATATTAAAGAGAAACAATTATGAAAGAGAAAACCGATAAACTCATCACCCTCGTGGGTCTCGGCATTGCTTTGGTCTGCACAGTCCTGACCATCGCCTTTGCCATGAACAACGGTGGTGTGAAGGAGCTCTCGGCAGTGAAGGCCAACGGGTTATTTGATGTGACCTACTGGATCCTCATCTGCTTCGTGGTCCTCTCCATCGCCGCCATCGTCTACTTCCTCATCGTGAAGCTCGCCAAGCGCTTCAAAGAGGAACCTGGCTACCTCAAGAGATTCCTCATCCTCGTCGGCATCGTCGTCGTGGTGCTCGCTGTCAGCTATCTGCTGGCCAAGGGCAACGACGTGACTCCCGCCTTGATGGAGAAATTCAACGTCACTGAAGGCACCTCCAAACTCATCGGTGCCGCCTGCATCCTGGTGTACATTCTGGTCATCGGCTCCGCCGCATCGATTCTCTACACCGAGATTGCCAAACTCATAAAAAAGTAAATCACTATGGCAAGAAAAACTCCCGGACTTAACACAAGCTCGATGTCCGACATTTCGTTCCTGCTGCTGGCCTTCTTCCTGATGGTCTCCAACATCAACTCGGACATGGGTATCGCGCGCCGTCTGCCTCCTCCCCTGCCGGAGAACGTGACGCCGCCGGAGGTTCGTGAGCGCAACATCTTCGTCGTGATGGTCAACAAGGATGACAACCTGCTCTACAACAACGAGTGGGGTCGCATCGAGAACTTAAAGGACCGCGCCAAGGAATTCCTTGGTAACCCCGACAACCGTTCCAACCTGCCAGAGAAAGTCGACACTGAAATCCCCGAACTCGGTACCTACCCCGTGTCTAAAGGTGTCATCTCCCTGCGCAACGACCGCGGCACATCCTACGACATGTACCTCCAGGTGCAGAACGAATTGACCGCCGCTATCAACGAGATGCGCGACGAACTCTCTACCTCTCGCTTCGGAAAACACTTTGCCGACCTCAACGAAGACCAGCGCAAAGCCGTCGAGACGGCTATCCCGATGGCCATCTCTGAGGCTGAACCCACAAAGATAGGAGGAAAATAAGCTATGGCACGTTTCACTGGTAAAAAAGCAAAAGAGACGCCCGCCCTCAACATGGGCTCCATGAGCGATATCATCTTCATGCTCCTGTTCTTCTTCATGGTCATCACCACCATGCGCGAGAGCTCGCTCTACGTGAAGATTATTCCTCCCCAGGGTTCCGAAGTTACCAAACTGGAAAAGAAGAGCCTCGTGAGCTATATCAACGTCGGTGTACCTCTGCCCGATCAGCAGAAGAAATACGGTACTGAACCCCGTATCCAGCTCAACGACCAAATCTCCGAGGTCAACGACATCATCACCTTCGTCGAACTCGAGCGCAACCAGCGCAGCGAGGCCGACCGCCCCTACATTACCACCGCCATCAAGGCCGACAAGCAGGTACGTATGGGTATGGTGAGCGACATCAAGCAGGAACTCCGTAAAGCCGGTGCCCTCAAAATCTTCTACAACGCCAGCAAAGGCGGCAAGAGGAAGTAAGCCGCAGCGGCACTTTCTCAACCGCGTCACTCTACACAGCGCCCCGCTCACCGCGGGGCGCTTCTCTTTTCTCCGTCCCGTCATCATCTCTTTTAATTGTTTTCTGTTCATTTCCATCATTTCGTCCGACTCTTTGGCTTCCGTCCTCCGACTTCCGCCTAGCCGACGCCCCCAATATAAGGCCTTTTTGCCGAAACACTCAAAATCGACCCACAAAAGTACCCAAATTGCCCACAAAAGTACCCAACTTTCCCTCTCCGCCCACTTCCTCCATTCTCCCTTATTCTGCCTTTTTTCAATGTCCCACATGCAAATCATCCCCTCCGAAATCACATCCGGCACACACCACCATACTGTCTCAATGAAAAAAACAGGCATCTTTCCTCTAAAAACATCGCCCATCCACCCCTCAGTCGCTTCGCGACAGCTCCCCTGCCTCAGGGGAGCAGCAGATTACCTGAGTGGTACATTCTCTACCGCTCCCCTGCCTCCGTGGAGCTCCCCGAAGGGGTGAGGGGTAAAAATTATGTATCTGCATGTAATTCTGGAATTTTATATATCTTTGCAAAAAAAAAATTTTAGGGAGCGTGTTACTTTTTGACAAAAAAATGGCTCTAATATAATATAGAAAAAAAACGGCACGGCACACTATGTCCGAAAACGACATCGAGAAACAAATATGCTATCTGGCCCTGATGCGTATCTTCGAGCAGCACATTACAAACTTCTGTAGTGTGTACAGCGACAGCCTTGCCGAAGTAGAGATTGAGACAAGGGTTATTCTAAATAATATTACGACTGTTGTGAAAGCATATAATCTTCATCGAGCACTTCTTGTATGGGCCCCTAGCCGACACAATCTCTCATTAAACTCTAAAATTGAATTCCACACCGCGGACAATAATGACAATTGGTCTACATATATGGTTCAGAAAAGTGAAACTGGGCATGTTTTTATCTTAACATCCAACGTATATGAACGCAGTATTGACAACATTAGCCATAGTGCACAAAACTATTTTTGGATATTCTACAATTATCCCGACTACCATCACTACTATTCTTATGAAATTATAGCTAGTTACCCTGGTCATAATCCTGAGGAATTATCATCTAATTAATACGCCCTAAAAAAGTATTCTTTTGGATCAACCAAATACACTTTTCAATGAAAAAAATCCCGTTACTATTAATTGCCTTATGTCTTATAGGACATGTTTGTTCGGCCCAAGAGCAGGACTATGCCCGTCAATGGCATTTGGGTTATGGCCCCAAGACGTTGTGTGGCATCCCCTCAGGACATACCAACCCGGCTGGGAATGTGGCCTATGACTATGGTGAGATGGTGTTCGACGCCTCTCTTTGGAATCCGTTGAGCCGCATCAGCATAGGTCCGCAACTCTCCCTCTTTGGCACTTACCTTATTCCGCATCCCGACGACCCTGGCGGCAGCTTGCTCAAATTCGGACTGGGGGTCCGCCTCGGAGTGGACGCACAGATTCACCTCCTGCCGAATCACGAGAGTTCCGGGCAACGATGGGACCTGACGTTGAATACGTCCCTCTGTCTGCAATACACCAAGTTCATCCCGATTGATTATATTGTGAGCATTAGTTTGATGGCAACATGGTATCCGTTTGCGCAATGGGGTGTGTACCTCGATGCAGGTCTGAACACAATACTTTGGGGCCAGTGGAAATATTTCAATCCTCTCCCGCTTTATGCAAATTCTATTCTCCGACTTGGCATCAGCCACCGGTTCTAGCAATTTTCCCACATGGCGGAGCCCCGCGGGGCGACAAACCGACAAACGCCATGAGAAAATTCACCTAGATATGCCTCTCGCACCGGAGGCGAAAAAAGAGGGGCGCCGCAGGCAGTGGGAGAGGAAGTTGGCTCTATGAAAAAAATAAAATCCAACCGGTATCCCCGGGCACCCCGAAGCACAGGACCTAAAACCCATGCACCGACAATAACGCCGCCCCGCACCAAACTATCCGCTGTATGCAGAGGCCTTGCAGAGAGACTCACGCCAGGAATACAGCCATGATAACAATTCTCTTACTCTTTAACCTTTAGTGTATATAGTGTATAATGTATAGTATTGATGTTTATTTGACTCTTTGACTTTTCAATTCCTTTACTTTTTTATCCCAGCAGATGCTCAAGAAGAATCTTGGTCCCCAACCCCAAAAGCACCAACCCTGCAATAATGTTGGCCGTACGTTCGGGTACCGGTATCTTTCGTTTGCCGAGATAGATGCCAAACAAAGAAACCATGACGGTAACAATGCCGATGGTTGCAACTATCCACATGACGGCAGACATGGGGTTGTCCAGCCCCAGGCCGATTCCCACGGCCAAGCCGTCGATGCTGGTGGCAACACCCAGAAGGAAGTATGTGCCCACGTTGAGGCTTTTATACTTCATCTCACCCTCCTCTTCCTCATTGCGAATACCCTCCACAATCATCTTGCCACCAATAATTGCCAACAACCCAAACGCCACCCAATGGTCGACGGCCTCGATGAAAGCACGTGCAATATCACCTATGACGGCGCCCATCAGCGGGAATGCAAACTGGCAAAAGCCGAGTATGAAGGCCATGAGTAACCCACGCCGATAGGTCATCTTGCTTTTGAATGCAGTGGTGGCGGAAACCACCAAAGTGTCGACACAGAGGGCCAATGCAAGAAGTATAGCTTCCCAGAAACTCATAATTCTTAACTCTTAACTTTTAACTCTTAACTGTTCATGCGCCACCATGCCCATGGTATGACGGAAGTTGATTTCCGAGACAAACACCTGCCCTTGCGAGTCCACCATCAGGTCGACACCCAAAGGGCCACAATAACGGGGCCATACATTGGCATCCAGCCAAGGCTCGATGCGTACACGCGCCGCCTTGACGGGGAATGCGGTCTCGATGCGCTCGTCATTCCAGGCAATGTTATCTTTGTAGACACCGCTGCCGGTCTTGAAATAGGAATAGCCAAAGAAACGACCGTCAATATACTCCAACGCCACGTCGGCCTCCACCTCGCGGCGGGGCTCGGCGATGACGCAACGCTGCGTGGCGACGGTCTTTGCCAGCCAGTCGCAATCGATGGCGGTGAGGCTTCCATGCACCCAGCGCAGTCCCCTCCCCGCCCCGCTCCACGGGGCCTTCATCACCCAGTGCTCACGGCCGCAAAGCAGCCGTTCCATCTCCTCGACGGAATGTACCTCGTGGCAGTCCTCCTGCAGCGGCAACACGGTGGACCGATGCTGCAACTCGCGGATGGTGGAGAGGCTCTCGTCGGAGGGCAACAAGCCGGCAGGCACACCGCGCTTGAGGAGTTCGTGTTTAACGACTGCGTCCCAACCCCAGGCTGTTACAGTGGAAAGTGGAAAGTGAAAAGCGGAAAGCTTTTCAGCCACATCATATACTGAACAACAAAGTGCGTCAGGATATAGCACCTGCATGAGACGTGCATCGCGGCGGGCAAAGTCAACAGCCGACCGCGGCGGAACATAGTTCCACCGGCCTTTCGCGAGACACAAATCGTGCTCGGGGTTGAAAACACAAAGCATCATAGAAAAATAAGTAAAGGAGCAAAGCACTCTATTACTTTACTCCTTTACTACTATATTACCAATTTCTTATTTGTTCACCTGGAACTTCTTGTTACCGGTCTTGAAGAAATCGGCAATCTGGTTGGCGGCAGCGAGACCGGCGTTGATGTTGGCCTCTTCAGTCTGGGCACCCATCTTCTTGGGGGTGGCGAAGTAGCGGCCCTCGAAAGCCTTGAAGTCAGCATCGGCATCGGGCATGATGTCGGTGATGTACTTCAGGTCGGTGCGCTCGGCCATCAGCTTGAGCAGACCAGCCTCGTCAATGACCTCCTTGCGGGCGCTGTTGACGAGGATACCACCCTTGTGCATCTTGCCAACAAGGTTGTAGTTGATGCTCTGCTTGGTCTCGGCGGTGGCGGGGATATGGAGCGACACCACGTCGCAGGTCTCGAACAGGGCTTCCTGGTTGACGACGGCGGTAGCCATACCGCTGGCGTTGATCTGGTCGGCGCTGAGGAAGGCATCGTAGGCGTAGACCTCCATGCCGAAGCCCTTAGCGATGCGGGCCACATTGCGTCCCACGTTACCGAAGGCGAGGATACCCAGCTTCTTGCCCATCAGCTC
>JAEEGL011202420.1_pt1 | contig 13390 bp, 11 predicted proteins | sample 9134231 | NCBI WGS metagenome assembly JAEEGL01 (sample SAMN16246548, study PRJNA631951) | gut metagenome | biome: gut microbiome; feature: rumen; material: fiber-attached | host: Bos | place: Iran: Karaj | collected 2018-10 | reverse complement strand
CATACAGAGTGAGTCCAACTTCAGACAGTAGCAGAAGTGCATACAGTACAGCTGATGTTATGATGGCAGCCCGTTCGGAGAGAAGTCGTATCAAAAAGAAGAGGATTCCAATAATCAGAGCCCACCATGAAGCAACGATTAAGTTGTAAACCAAAGAATTGACCCAAATCTGTCCATTGATGGCATTGGTTCCTAAGGCTAAGAGCTCCACTACCTTGAGTATGATGAGACAGACCAGATAGACGCCCACAATGGCCAAGTAGCGGGATAAAGAAGAGAAGAATGTTTTCGGGGGATTGGCGGATATTGATGAGACGGTACCATTGGAATCACGCAATATCGAGTGATTCGATTTTCGTTTGAAGAGAGAGCCTTTGGGGTGGGAAAGGTGGTTCATTTGGATGTTTGTTTAGCCTTGTTTTCGGTGTTGGCCTGGAACTTGGCGTTGTCGACGATGAACCGTTCGTGTTGCCCTTCGCCGATGAGACCGCAGGAGTCGAATGCCTTGACATGGAATACCAGTCGACGACGGTCAACCTCAATCAGTTCGCTGTCGCACCAGACATCCATGCCGATGGGGGTGGCGGAGCAGTGACTGACGTTGATGTGTGTGCCGACGGTGCTTTGGCCTTCGGGTAGGAGGGGAGCGACGCTTTCGGCGCAGGTTTGTTCCATCAGGGCAATCATCATGGGTGTGGCAAACACCTGAGCCAGGCCGCTGCCTACGCGGTCGGCGGTCATTTGGTCGGTGACGGTTTGTCGCAGTTGGTTTTTTATTCCTGGGGAGATCATATTTAGAATGCGTTAATTCGTTAATGTGTTAATTCTTGAATGCGTTAATTCGTTAATGTGTTAATTCTTGAATGCGTTAATTCGTTAATCTGAGAATGTGTAAATGCTTTAATTCTTGAATGGTTTTTGTGGTTTTGTTGATATGTTTATCCGATTCGCATTAAAACATATCAACACAAAGCATATCAACGTCACATTTGAAATTAGTGGCCGTAGTCGGCGAGGAATTTGATGCGCATGAGGCGGATTTCCTCGTGGGTGTAGTCTTCGTCGTCCTCGAATTCTTCGTAGGCTTCTTTGAGGGCATCTTCCATGTTGACGTTTTCGGATTCGCGCCAATAGTCGAGTAGTACTTCCTGGTGTTCGCGTTCGATGTTTTCGTCGATGTAGTAATCGATGTTGAGTTTGGTGCCGGAGGAGATGATACGTTCGATTTCGGCCATGAGTTCATCGAGAGAGAGCCCTTTGCCACGGGCAATGTCGTCGAGAGACTTGCGCCGGTCGATGGCTTGGATGATGTAGATTTTGTTTTCGGAGCGACGGGCGGCGGAGTGGACGACAATGTCTTGGGGACGCTCGATTTCGTTTTCTTCGACGTATTTTTTAATGAGGTCGACAAATGGTTGACCGTATTTCTGGGCTTTGGCAATGCCGACACCGACGCAGCGGCTCAGTTCCTCGATGGTGCAGGGGTATTGTATGGTCATGTCGGTGAGCGAGCGATCCTCGAAGATGACATAGAGGGGTAGTTTTTGATGGTGTGCCATGTCGCGAAGGAGGCTCTTGAGTTGTGCGTATAGGGCTTCGTCGCCTGCCGATGTTGCGGAGAATGGGGCAACCTCCATGTCGGTGGTAGGTTGGCTGAAATCGTGGTCGCAGGCAACGGAGATGTCGTAGGGTTTCTTGATGTAGCGGTGGCCTGCCGGGGTGAGTTTCAGTACACCGTACATTTCAATCTCCTTGGTAATCAATTTTTCGAACAAGGCTTGACGTAGTACGGCTTTCCAGAAGAGTGCGTTGTGGTCGGTGCCTTGTCCCCATTGTTCCAGTTCGTCTTGCTTGTAGATTTTGGTGTTGCTGTTTTTCTTGCCCAGCATGACATCGACGATGTCTTGGGCTTTGAAGGCCTGCTTGGTGGCGAGGATGGTTTCGAGGGCATACTGCATCTCCTCGCGGACGAGGACGCGTGGTTTGGGGTGGAGGCAGTTGTCGCAGCAACCGCAATTCTCTTGGTTGTAGTCTTCGCCGAAATAGCGCAGGAGGTTCAGGCGACGGCACATGGAAGATTCAGCGTAACTGACCACTTCCTGTACCAATTGGTTGGCCATCTCCTGCTCGGTGATGTTTTTGTCGGTGAAGAATTTGTAGAGTTTTTCCACGTCCTGTTCGGAGTAAAAGGCTATGCACTGCCCTTCGCCGCCGTCACGGCCGGCACGACCGGTTTCTTGGTAGTAGCCTTCCAGGCTTTTGGGTATATCGTGGTGGATGACGAAGCGCACGTCGGGTTTGTCGATGCCCATGCCGAAGGCAATGGTGGCAACGATGACGTCTACTTCTTCCATAAGGAATTTGTCTTGGTTTTCGGCACGGACTTTGTTGTCAAGACCGGCGTGGTAGGGGAGGGCTTTGATGCCGTTGAGTTGAAGGAGTTCGGCGAGGTCTTCTACTTTTTTTCGGGTAAGGCAGTAAATGATGCCGCTTTTGCCTTGGTTTTGGCGCACAAATTTGACTATTTCTTTGTGCAGTTCGATGGTTTCGGTGGGCTTTGGGCGGACTTCGTAGTACAGGTTAGGACGGTTGAATGAGGAGATAAAGAGGTGTGCTTCCTCCATGCGGAGGTTTTTTATGATGTCTTGTTGAACCTTGGGAGTGGCGGAGGCGGTGAGTGCAAGGATGGGAACTTTGGGGTTGATGGCGTCGACGGCAGCGCGCAGACGGCGGTATTCGGGGCGGAAGTCGTGTCCCCATTCAGAGATGCAGTGGGCCTCGTCGATGGCGAAGAAGGAAATGGGCAGATGTTGCAGAAACTCGATGGTTTCTTCCTTGGAGAGAGTCTCGGGAGCGACGTAAAGCAGTTTGGTGCCGCCCTTCATCAAGTCGTCTTTTACTTCGCGAGTCTGGACCTTGGAGAGAGAAGAGTTGAGGAAATGAGCCACGCAGTCGCGTCCTGCGGTGTATCGGACGGCGTCGACCTGGTTTTTCATGAGGGCGATAAGAGGAGAAACAACGATGGCGGTACCTTTGCAAATCATTGCCGGGAGTTGATAGCAGAGCGATTTGCCACCACCCGTCGGCATGATGACGAAGGTGTCGTGTCCCTCCAAGACGCTGTTAATGATAGCCTCTTGCTCGCCTTTGAAATTGTCAAAGCCGAATATTTCTTTCAATTGTGTTTGCAAAACTGTCATAATCCAAAAAAAAAGTGTAATTTTGCAATTCAAAGATAGCATTTTTTTTTAAAATAGCAAAAAAAAATCAGCATTGAGAACGCAAGAAGATATACAGAAAATTGCAATTGAAGTAATTGCAGAGGAAAAAAAGGCGGTGGAAAGTCTTGCCGAACACATCAATAATAACTTTTCTTTAGCAGTGGAAACTATTTTTTGCGCTTCGGGAAGAGTGATAATGACGGGTATCGGAAAGAGTGCAAACATAGCCGCAAAGGTGGTGTCGACGCTCAACAGCACGGGGACACCGGCGTTGTTTATGCATGCCGCCGATGCAATACATGGCGATTTGGGAATGATACAGCCGGGCGATGTGGTGGTGTGTGTGTCGAAAAGCGGCAATACTCCGGAGATAAAGGTGCTTATACCCTTGGTTAAGAATTTCGGCAATAAACTAATCGCCATTGTTGGAAACACCGATTCTTTTCTTGCCCACGAGGCTGACATTGTGCTGGACACCACTGTTGAACACGAAGCATGTCCCAACAATCTTGCCCCCACCAGCAGTACTACGGCACAACTGGTAATGGGCGACGCCCTGGCCATAGCCCTCATGGCATGCCGCAATTTCACTGCTCAGGACTTTGCCCGTTTCCATCCCGGCGGGGCTTTGGGCAAGCAGCTTTACATGCGTGTAAGTGATTTGTATTTGCAGAATGAGAAGCCACAGGTTGCACCCGACACCCCTGTTCGCGAAACCATACTTGAGATGACTTCGCGCCGTTTGGGATGCGCTGTTGTTGTAAGCCATTCGGCGGAGGGAAAGATTGTGGAAGGCATTGTAACCGATGGCGACCTGCGCCGCATGATAAAGGCCAACACGTCGTTTGACACCCTCACCGCAGCAGACATCATGACCCGGCATCCCAAATGCATCGCCGACACGGAATATGCTGTCAACGCCTTGCACCTGATGAGAACACACAGCATTACCCAGCTGGTTGTCGTTGACCGGAACGGATACTACCTTGGAGTGCTCCATCTGCATGATATTCTCCGTGAAGGAATCATATAAAATCGTTTTTCCGTTGATAAGTTTATACGTTTAACGACCCGCATCATATCAACGTATCATCTTATCAACAACCAACGTATCAACATTTCAACAAATCAACACATGCAACTCCGAACCGAAAACGTTGTCAAGATATACCGCTCACGTACAGTTGTCAAAGAAGTGAGCGTGGATGTAAACCAAGGCGAGATTGTGGGACTGCTCGGACCCAACGGAGCCGGCAAGACAACTACTTTCTACATGATAGTGGGCATTATCAAGCCCTATTCCGGCCGAGTATTCCTCGACGACCGGGAGATTACAAAAATGCCAATGTATCAACGTGCCCAGCTTGGTGTGGGATACCTTGCCCAAGAGGCTTCTGTTTTTCGCCACATGACCGTTGAGGACAATATCATGTCTATCCTTGAGTTCCGCAAAGACCTTGACACCAACCAGCGCAAGGAGAAACTCGAGTCGCTTATTTCTGAATTCGGGCTTGAAAGAATACGTCGCAGCAAGGGAATACAGCTGTCGGGAGGCGAACGCCGTCGCACCGAGATAGCACGTGCCTTGGCCAACGACCCCAAGTTCTTGCTGCTTGACGAGCCTTTTGCAGGCGTCGACCCCATCGCTGTGCAGGACATTCAGGATATTGTTGCCCACCTCAAGGACCGCAACATCGGTATCCTTATCACCGACCACAACGTCCACGAAACCCTCAGCATAACCGACCGAGCCTATCTTCTTTATGAAGGCAGTGTCCTCCACCACGGTACTCCTGAGGAGATGGCAGTCGACCCCGACGTGCGAGAGAAGTACTTGGGTCGCGACTTCGAGCTTCGCCGTGTCAGCACCCGCGCCCTCAATGGTGAAGCTACCGAGAGCACTGAGAGTGAACCTTCAGAGCCGAGCTATGGCAACGATGTGAATCAAATTGATAATTGAAAAGTGGAATCTCGCTGGGGCGGTAATCCTTTCAGTCTCCGATACTAATACTTCGTGGTAGACTGAACAGTCGGCCGTATAGTCGATTTGGCTTTAGTTGATAGGGCATGAAAGAGGAGTGTCGCTGATGTCGCAGCCACGGTTCCGTGCCAACCAAAGCAAGGCATAGCTGCATGTAGCGTTAACCTGTCCGCCTCTTCGCTCAATTTCCTCCACCGCGCGACGCACCAGTTCCGAGGCAATCCCCTGCCCGCGCAGTCTGTTGTTAACATAGGTGTGGTTGATGTTGTAAATGTTTTCCCCCGTCATAGGGAACGTCACTTCCCCAACCTCCTCGCCATTTGCAATGGCGGCAATCTTGTTTTTATAAGTGATATATTCTATCATGGTAGGCATACTTGTTATATCTTGGCGGTTTATATTGTATACTATTGTTTGTCGTTTTTCTATAGAAGTGATTCTTTCTTTTTCAGTTTTGTATATGTCGATTCTTTAAGTAGAACTTACCTACTCATTTGCATACTCATTTACATTCTCACTTACATGCTCAGTTGGTTTCAGTCATTTTGTTTTTCTTTGTTATTCAAAAGTAATTTTTTCAATTGAACTACCGAGAAAACCTCGGTAGTTGCCTCTTCCTTCAACTTACCCAAGGGAGTTGTTGTCGGCCGAGCTTCCGAATAACTCTACAATAGCCTTCTGTGTCAACCAAAAAATCTCGTTGTTATAGTAAACACTGACACACACATTACTGTCATCGTTTTGATAGAGAACGATGCTATGCTGGGTTTGTTGTGTTTCGTTTTTCTTCATGTCTCGTTATCTGTCTTTTTCACGGATACTCATTTCTGACAGATTCTAATCATTCGTTTACGTCCTTGTTGATTACCTCCCAATACCCGCCTTTATCTGGCCCCACACGGCGTAGTAATCCCTTTTCTTGGAGTTTTTTTTATGTTTTCTCCACACCTCGCCGAGATAGCCCAACAAGTACAGTGAGTTCTTTAACTGTTATTTTCGGGTTCTCCTTCATCGCTTTAATGATTATCTCCACACTTTCAGTTCCATTTTCAATAACCATTTAAATTTTACTTTTTTTTGTTTAAATATCACTTGACCAAAATCCAATTTTTTATCGTTCACCATTATCACATTATGGATCCTTAGATAAGACGACAGATAGGTTATCTTGTTTCTCTTTTGCACTTGTCCAGAACTGATGGGTTGTGGATTATTATTCCTTAACCACAATCCAGGGACTCCGATTGTCTTTTGTCTCTTTTCTTATGTATCCATTCTTCCTTAAGAAGGAGATTTCTCTGTCTATAGTACGCTTAGATATGCCAAAGAATTTCGCCATTTTTGTGGCAGTAGTATTGCCATCAACCCTTATAAAACATGAATATCCTGTTGTCTTTCCGATAGTTGAATTTCGCCATCAATATCGCCACCAGTATCTTTTAAAACACAAAAAAGCCATAAGGTTCTTAAGGCACCCGTGAGTGACAACGATTCCTCACCAAAAAGAATATGCTCTTTGGATGATTTCTTTCGTAAATGAGAGTAATAGTTCCTTGAATCAGCTGCAGCATCTAGAGCGTCCGAAGTGCGTTGTTTACCTTCTGGTGCCTGAAACTTGAACTCGTGAGTGACACTCACGAGTTGAATTCCATCTGTTGTGAGTTTCTTTTTTAGCCAACGCAAATAGTTACCCGCTTTCTTATAGTCCTCTTCATCGTTGATAGCCCGCGCAATATCTGTAGCCGAAAACCACCATTTGGAATTCTCTTCGTCCCATACGGCACGAAATTCGTAGTCATTATAAAATCGTATGGATTTCTTGTTGTTCATACCTCATTTCACACCTCGTACACTGTTTTATTTGCGGTTTTTATGTATGGTGACCTTTAACGTCAAATGTAAATGAACTACTTTAGTTGCCTTCTGCAATGGGAGGAGTGCCTATGTGTGTTGTTGCCTGTTGCGTGTTTTTGGCTAAAGTCTGAAATATATTGGACATTTCTATCTGGGCTTTCGAGTTCTTAAATAATTCATAGTTACCCGAAAGACAATTATCCCAAAGACCCATATCTATTTCATGAATCATTTGTTCTATTTTATCAGGATCAGCGTTACCATTTTGATTATAGATAATATCATAGTTTGCTTGTTCATGCAGGATTCGAATAGACAAATATTCTCCTAAACCGAAACCTGATATCCATCCTTCCGGATATGTTATTTTGTTCGTCTTATTGTTATACACGCTTTTTGCTAAAACATTTCTTACATATTTCTTTCCAACTTCACGCAATGCAGTATATTGACGATTTGCATTGAAATATTTTTCAGCATCAATAAAAAACAGATTGTCGCAATGCTTCTGGGTAATTTGAAGTATTATTCCGTCAATCTCGTTCTCGTCAACAAACCTGTCCGAAAAATGGATTTGATGAATATTGAATGACTCATTAGCAGGAACAGTGATGGGTATTCCTAATTTGTGCAAAAGTACTACGATAGTTCTTTTCTGGGCAATCGACAAATCTGTGTTGAATTGATTTTCAACATTGGTATAAGGTTGCTTGTCATATTTCTTTATTATGTTTAATGCTTTAATTGCGATGTCTCGTACTTTTTGCATCTTTTTATCTTCTTGTGATTTCCGATACTTATTACCGAAATAAGCACCAACCCAGCCACCAAGAACTGCTGATAAAATTGGAATTAAAATATAAACCCCGATACTAAATGCTGAAGATTCCATAATTGTCATATTATCTGGAAAAAATTGTTTCTTATTATTTAACTAATTCACCCACTTTCTTTACCACACGATACTCTATACCTTCTATTGTCTTGAAATTGGCAATACCGCACTTTATCTTTTGTTTTTCGCTTGGGTGCAATTTATTCAAATCAATCGTCGGTGTTCCAGTGTCTTTTGTTTCTGCAACAAAATAGATGCGTTTGTCATCTTCAAAGACAACGGCCCAGTCAGGGTTGTAACTGCCAATAGGTGTAGGTATCTTGAACCATTCCGGAAGTTTGAAATAAAACTTGATTTGATCACTACTCTCGCAGTCTTGTGCAAAGCGGCTTTCGACAGTCGAATCTAAGGGGATGTAATTCTCGTATATGGTTTTGTCTGATTGGTTGACCTTGAATGTAAAATCATTAAGGTAAATCTCTATGTCGGAATCTTTGAACAGACGCATCTCATATTCGGCACCTCCGATTCGGTGATATTCAATTCCGTCAATCATCAAGTCATAAAGGGCACGCCGAATTGCCGAGACAGCGGAGTCCATGAACAACTGAGGATTGACAGATATGTCTTGCAAGCGTCCTGACCTATTGAGTATTTCGTATATCGTGGAACGTGTGAGCTCTGTGCGATTCTGTATGTAATTCAAGTAATCAGGAATGATATAATCCGTTTCTGATTTAGATACTTTTTCTCCCTTATAGTTGGAGGATATACCCTCTTCTGTAAGGATAACCTCGGTTTTTACAGAGCGCACTGACGGTGCATTGATTACTGGCATCTCCTTAACTGCTCTGGCAGCATTCTGAATTAATACCGCTGTGTCATATTTCACCCGATAGGTAGTTTTACCTTTCAGTTTTTCCCATATCTCAAGAAATGCTGGGTCTGCTTCAAATCCTTTTCGGTAATGAACGGTCACACGGTCTCGTTTGGGTTTTATGCGACCAGTAAAGTCAACGCCACAATCCTCTTGCATTTCAGTCTGCAACGCCTTGGCAAAATCGTTGTAGGATTCATTTGCAACTACTGTCAAACGGTTGATGTTTTTGTCTCGTACACGCATTCCTTCCTGATTGACAGCAAGGCGTAATCCACGTCCTATCTCCTGTCGTTTCTTTATTTCCGACTTGGTTTCATTGAGTGTGCAAATCTGAAAAACATTGGGATTATCCCAACCTTCGCGAAGGGCTGTATGTGAAAAGATAAACCGCAATGGATTATTCATGTCCAACAGAGTCTCTTTGTCCTTCATTATAAGGTTGTAGGTGTCGTTATCCGCCTGTGTCTCACCATTGGTGTCCTTGATATGACCCTTTTTGTCCTGGGAGAAATAACCGTTATGTATCTGTGCGACATTCCACTTACTCAGCGGCTGAAATCTTGGCTGTTGTATGAGTTCGTTATATATCTTTTCAAACCATTGAGCAAATTTGCCATACAAAACCTTGCCCTTATCATCGTATGAACGGTAGTTTGCAACGCGGTCGATAAAAAATAGAGAGAGAACTTTTATGCCCAACTTGTTCAGGCGAAGTTCCTTGCGTAAATGCTCTTCTATTGTTCGACGCATTTGAAACCGCATCACCTCATCGTTTTGGTCGTCATGTTTTTCTCCCACATATAATACATCTCCACCACTAAAGACTACGCAACCATTGGAAGCATCAATCTCTTCTACGATATATCCGTCTCGGTATATTTCTCTTTCATTTGAGAGGATATATAGGTCGTCTCCGGTACGGACAGTGACTGTCTTTTGTTTTACACCGTCTTTTGTGTTTTGGTCTATGGTCAGTTTCGCCGTTACTCTCGTCTTTTGTGGAGTAATGCTTTCCAATGCAATGAATGCGCCATTGAGCGAATTCTCTTCCATGACAGAATCCACCTCAATCTGTTTTACCAATCCCAAGTCATACGCTTTTACTGGGTTAAGACTATACACGAGATTGTAGCGGTTGCGATGTGTGGCGGAATAACGCAATGTGCAAAGAGGATTAAGGTTTTGGATTGCGGCAATGCGCTTTTCCGACTCCATGTTTTGAGGCTCGTCCACAATAACAATTGGATTGACGGATTGGATAAAGCGGATTGGCTCTTGGCCATTCAATCGGTCGTTTGGTTTATTGATGATATTTTCATCTTTGGCAAAGGCATCTATATTGATAACAAGTATCTCAATGTTATCGCCTGTTGCGAACCCTCTTAGTGTTGATATATGGCTGCTGTCGTAAACATAGTAACGGACAGGCGTGTTATCGTAAAGTGTTTGGAAATGTTCGTGTGTAATTTGCAGGTTCTTCAACACACCCTCACGTATGGCGATGGATGGAACAACAATAACATACTTTTTGAATCCATACTTGCGGTTGAGTTCATAGATAGTGCGTAGATAGACGTATGTCTTTCCAGTACCGGTTTCCATCTCAACAGAGAAGTGCATACCGTCCAACGCTTCGGATTTGGGCAATTCGTTTTTCTCTTGTATGCCTTGCAAATTTCTCAATACTTGCGCCTCTGTCAATACCAGTCTGTTGGCGATACCGTCTATCATATTGAGAGTACCAGTGAGGTTGTATGAATAACCAGAATCTTCAATATTCTGCCCTTCAAATAACCCTACAACGGACTGTATGGCTTCCTGTTGGTACGACAGGTTGGATTCAAAAGAGAGTTTCATGAAAAGTCAAATATTAAATGATATAAAACCAAATCTTTCACAGAAGCATGGGTATGGGTGGATATGTATGAATACGGATATCCATTAGCGAAATTTTCGTAAGTCAATTGTTTTTTTGCATTGGCATTTACTTTTCGCTTTTGAGCATTAATGTAATCTTTATTCAGTTTGGTGTTTATATCGTCTATAATGTCAGTCTTAACGCATACATGACTTACAAGGAAACCAAACATGGCGTTACAATCATAGTGTGAGGAATAATAACCAGAAACAAAACGGCAAATACCATTTTTTACATATTCGGTATTAAGTTCTGATGCAGAAGTACTATGTGAGTTTCTATAGCCTAGCCGTTTGCATTCTATAAGATAATATTCATCATCGTCAATATATTCAGCCATTGTTGGTAATACTCTGATATCTGCTCTGCCTTTATTCTCAATGGTTTCTTTATCAAACTTTAAATGATGCAACTCATGTATTTTCTTAAATTGCACGTTTTGCAGATACTTCAGAAATACATCTCTTATTAAGTTCTCATCATATGCTAATTTAATTGCAGAGCTAATAATATCATTATATATAACGACACATGTTGCTAATATTGATTCGAAATAGGAATCTCTTCGTATTTGAGAGTAAACGAAGGATGTTGCATTTAAAATTGAACTCGTCGTCATCAATTGATCCTCCCCACTCTTAACATTGCATCGTCAAATTCATTCACATCCATATGGGCAATGGCCCTGTGCCATAACCTTCTTTCGTTCGGTTTGATAATGTAGAAAAAGTCTTTTTCAAACCCCCGAAGATCTTTTTGAACAAACAATTGGTCTGTTATTCGTTGTGAAGAAAGGTTTGTCGCCAAAGCAAGCAATTTATTGTCTGTTTGGGGTGTTGGTATTTCTTCTGTAAAATCCTTTTCGTCAATTATTCTGAAAAACATTCCTATCATTTGTTCAGAATGATGTATGTCAACCATAAAATGTTTTCCTTCTTTGTTGAAACTTTTGGCGAAACGGTCAATGTATACTTGAGCATAATTAGACAAAATAATATCATCTTTATTAATTGTCCGATATATCTGTTTGTACCCTTTGGCTTTTCTCGCCATCGGAACAGATATGGTCATGGCATAATCTATCAAATCCAGTTCCAATTGTGAGCAATCAAATTCATTATAAATCATTATATCAATTTTTTGATTTTGCTCAATAATACGTTGTTCTATTGTTGGCGTTATTAAGGTTGCATCATGTTCTTTTTTCACAAACTCTTCCATGTTCTTTACCGAAGCGGCGAGATTTGGACAATATGGTAAAGACAGTTTTTCTTCGTCATTGCCAAATTCACGTTCAATTCCAGATGAACTAAAGGTCATGAGATTTTGATATACGGAAATGCTGGAATTCAATGAGCCTACAATATTTCGCAAAATATCAACATCAAAAATGCCACTAATTGCTGTGATTGAGTCATTGTAGACAGCATTTTTATAACATATAGCAGAGACAATTTTCAAATCAGTTTGAATACCGTTTTTTATCACTACAAATGGAGCCGTGTAAATACTGGTGTCAACCTCGCCTTTTTTTCTATAGATATAGCCGACACAAGGTTTATCCCATTTTTTCATTTCGCCCTCACAATAATATGGTTTAATTGTTTTGTTTTGCAACAAGTTCCATCCGATTAAAACTTTGGTATTAATCATTCTTTCGCCATCCTTGTTTTTGTAACCTTGTTTGACGAAACCTTTACTCTCTACGGTCTCCTTAATAGTTTTATGGTTTTTCTTTAAACGTTTGATGAAAATAAAATCCAAATATGAACCATAAACCAAAACTTTCCACAGCCAATCGTTTGTTTTTAATCTGTCTTGTTGTATTTTCTGGATGTCATTTCTTGTCAGGCTAAATACTTTGAACATTGAAAAGAAACGACTTGGTTTTAGGGCAATGTGTGTTATGATATTGTTGTCCGTATTTTCGTCAAAGGCATTTTTGAAAAACAAAATACAAGCAGGGGCAACAGCAGGATCATTGGATTTGTTGAAAACTTCTTTTCGTACTGGAGCCAACTCAAAAACCTGATTGATATATAACTTGTCTAAAACAAATGTTCTGAATTTCTTACTGTCAAGATTATACAAAACCTTGCTAACAAGCACTAATGCACATTGAGTATTTGCGGTTGTAAAATCCATGCATCGCAATACAAATGCCTGCGCCAATTCCTTGTTGCATACTGTTTTGTGAAGTTTCCTTTGTTTCAAGTATTGCTCACAAGATGACCCTTTTGGGATGCCACCTCGTTTCCAAGGCGGATTGCCAACAATGTAGTCAAATTGATGTTTTTTGTTCTCAAATGCTTTTAGCTCTGTATTGTTGATATCAAAGGTGTCGGTACAAATAAAGTTTGTGCCTATTAGGTTTGGAAATTTGAAATGCTCAATATCGGCAGGTTCTTGGTAGTTTAGTAAGGTAAGATATATGGAAAATATTGCGACTTGTATGGCACTTTTGTCTTTATCAATCCCAAAGATGTTTTCTTTGGCAATGGTGCACAGCGCCTTCCGAAAGTCATCGGTGTCGGTTTTGGTGATGTTATGAATCTCTTTGTATTTCTCAATGATTTTTCGTAGAGACTCAACCAAGAAAATACCAGATCCACAAGACGGATCAAGCACCTTGCACTTATAATCATTTGACTCTTTTAACTTTTTCCCAATTGTCTCGGCAACAATATAATCCACAATGAAT
>JAEEGL016209359.1_pt1 | contig 13391 bp, 17 predicted proteins | sample 9134231 | NCBI WGS metagenome assembly JAEEGL01 (sample SAMN16246548, study PRJNA631951) | gut metagenome | biome: gut microbiome; feature: rumen; material: fiber-attached | host: Bos | place: Iran: Karaj | collected 2018-10 | reverse complement strand
ACATTCAACACTTCGCTCCAGTCCATCGTTTATCGGTTTTTATTCGGTTTCACTTCTGGTCGATGCCTATCTCTTTGAGCCACTTGGGCACATCGAAACTCGGACACGCCTTGTTGGCCACCTGATAGTGGCCGATGATTTTCACTCGCGGGAACTTCTTGTGGAAGTCCAGCACATACTTCTTGAGGGCCTCCTTTTGGGCTGCAGTGCGGGTGTCCTTGGCTTTCTTCCTGTTGTTGGCATCCACACCACCCACATACACCACATGGCGGCTCACCGCATTGTAGCCCTTGGCTCCGTTGGTAATCTCCCATGGGTCAACCCAGGCATCCTCGTTGTTGTTCACCAGACGCTCAACCTTGCCGTCAAGGTGAATCATGTCTGTGTAACCTACCTGCTTCCACCCCCGCCCCTTGGGCTCGGGGTCAGTGTGCCAGTGACGGATCTCGCTGGCACTGACCTCGCGCCCTTCGGGAGTGGCGGTGCAATGAAGCACAAGGTATAGCAACTGTTTACGTGGCATGATTAGGAGGCTTGGTAACCGCTGCGCATCACCACACCGGCATCGGCCTTCTTGGGCATGCAGATGAAGTAGTGGCGGAAGTTAATCTTATTACGCTGGTACTCGGGATCGGTCGAGGCCTCGCTGTAGTACATCTTGGTTGAGCCAGTGCACTTGAACACACGGGGCGTGTAGAAGGCAAACGAGCACTGGAACTCGCCGGCACTGGCGGCGGCACCCACATCTTTCTTTTTGCCTGCAGTGGTGTACAGCGGGTTATTGGCAAACTCGTAGATGTCGAAGCCGAACAGGCGGCCAACAGTGCCGTCGGCGCGATTGATGTTGTATTGCTCTTTGAAAGCCTGGCTGGCCTCGAGCAAGTCATTCACATGGTCGGTACACAGCACCAGACGGCGGTTCTGCGAGGGAACCTTCAACTTGTCGAGCGAGCGTTTCATGTTGATGACATCCTGCACTGTGAGTTTCAGACGACTGGTGTCGGCATCACGCTCGCCGGTGGTGACGAGCACGGGAGTTGTCGCAGTGTTCTGTGTGGCACACAGCGCATGGGCGGACTTGGCAAACTTGGCATCATTGATGGCGTTGCCATGACTCTCCTTGACGCGGGCCATCTTATCATAACTCAGAGCGTACAACTCATCGTCGGTGATGGGCGTCACCTTGCTCTGGAACTTGTCGAGGCTGATGGTGATGTCTGTGTCGTTGAGTGCCTGCAAGGGGATGGGATAGGTGGTATTATTCACCAGCACATCGGGGTCAACGCCCACATCAACGAGGTGGATAACATCGTTCTCGGCAAGCGACGAGGCATCGGGGATGCCGTCAAGGAAGGTGGCCTCAAGGCCACGGCGCAGGTACTTGACCAGTTCACCGGTCCACACCTCGGTCAGCACACCGGCACGCAAGGCTCCGGCAGGAGCCAGATTGAACAGGCCGCACACTGCGGCAACACCATTGGCGCCAATCGCGCCGGTCACGGGAGCAATGCCCACGGCACCGCCCATGGTGGCTCCCATCACGCTGTTGAACACCAGCGACATCAGGAGCATGAAAATCATTTTCAACTTCATGTTTCAATATTCTTAAATGGTTTGTAACTTAGTCCTCAATCTCACATTCGTAGCCGTACTCGGCCTTGAACAGGCGCTTGTACTCATCGGGCTGGTTCTTGCGCAGATCCATGATCTTGTCGCTGGGCACTTCGCTCAGTTTCTGCCAGGTCTGTCCCTGGGGTGCTGCACCCTGGTGTCCTATCACCTGGCTCAACTTCACCTGGGCACTCATGGCATCAAAGGTGGCGTTCAGGCTCTCAATGCCGACCTTTTTCCCGAGCTCAATAAAATGGGCCTTCTTGTCGGCGCTGATCTTCTTCTCGGCGATGGCACCTTCCACAGCGGACTCGATACGCGACAACTGCAGCGCGTCATTCTCCTTGGCCAGTGTCTCGCGCTCGGCGGCAGCGACCTTCAACTCGGCGACCTTGGCCTTGATGGCCTCCTCGCTCGCGTCTGCCGGCAGACCCAGCAGCAGGGCAAATTCTTCTTTGTTCATCTTCTTGTCTTGTTTTTTATTATGGTTCAACTTCGGCAGGGGGCTTTCGCCGTCCTTGCCCATCTCTAATCGCTTGCCGTCTCGCATCAGCACAATGGCGTCATCGTTGGCACCAATGTCAACGACACTGACCTCAAACAGTTTGCTCCGGGTGATGGTCGGGCTTGTCTGCCCCTCGACGAGGTGCTTCTTGTCCTCGCTCAACTCAAGCACGTCGATGCCCACACTCACCATCTTCAAGGAGCCGAACTCCCATTGCTTTTTGCAACGCTGGCTCAACTCGCTGGCCTCGTCAAACATCAGTTCGCCGGTCACTTCGTCACCCTCGACTTTCAGGTCTTTCACATAGCCTATGACCTGGCCACGCTCGTGCATGTAGAGCAGCACCGGGTTCCGCTCATACTGCGACACGTCCATGCCGGCGGTCAGCACACGTGTACCGTAACTGTTCAACCGCTCGTTGGTGATTCTTACTCTTTTGTTTTTTGCCATTGTCTTCGTGTTCTTTGTCGCGATTGCATCGCGACTGTATGATTAAAATGCACCGCAAAATTGGGCGTTTCAAACCAACCGAACAAATAAGTGTGAAACGCTTGCACACTTCTATGAAACCGCTTCACACTTCTTTTGCAGTCGCCCCCATTTTGCCCAATTTTGCACCGTGTTTTAAGACATTTTATTAACGCTAACGACTTTCGCGAAATGAATAAGGCAGAAACAGAAAACAAGAAAGCACTGGGGCGAACACTGTTCCTCTCCGGCATGGAACTGACCGAGATTGCCGAGCGCATATCGGTCAGCCGACAGACGGTCTCGAAGTGGGCCAACAGCGAGGGCTGGAAGGAGGCACGCGCCGCTAAGAACATCACACGTCCGGAACTGGTGAACAAACTGCTCCTGACGATTGACAAACTCATCACATCGGTCAACGAGTCCGATGACCCGACTCTCATTGCCGGTCTGGGCGACAAACTGGCCAAACTCTCATCGGTCATCGAGAAACTGGACAAGAAGGCCAACGTCGTTGACGCCATTGAGGTGTTCATGGCATTTAACCGGTGGATTCAGGACCAGGCCTGCTATGATCCCGACATAACGCCGGAACTCATCAAGGCCATCAACAAGTACCAGAACTTGTTCCTCAAGGACAAGATGACCAGCATGACCACCGCCAACGAACTCTAAACCATGGCAGCCATCACCGAGATAAAACGGGCACAGGAACGCTGGGAGGAACACTGCCGCCAAATCCAGAGCATGACCGACACGGCAAGCCTGGTACGCGAGGACGCCACACAGAAGGAGCAGCGTATTCGCCGCCTCCTGCGTGACTATGCGGCGTTCTGCGAGTATTACTTCCCGCACTTCCTCATCCTCCGTGACAAGTCCACAGGTAAGGCAATCCGCACCATACACAACGCGCCATTCCACAACCAGGCGGCCCGCAAGGTGAAAGGCACGCCGAACCTCAAGGCGGTCTTCATGTGGCCGCGAGGACACGCTAAGTCAACCCATTTCGACATCTTCATGCCGCTGTGGCTCATGTTCCAGCCGCAACGGCTCATCAACTTCATGGTGATTGTCGGCAAGTCCGAGGACAGTGCCGACCGACTCCTGGGCGACATTCAGGCGGAACTTCAGTACAACAAGCGCATCATCACCGACTTCGGCGAGCAGATGTCCCTCGGCAACTGGATGGAGGGAGAGTTCTCGACAAAGCAGGGCGTGAAGTTCCTGGCTGTGGGTAGAGGTCAGTCGCCGCGAGGCCTGCGCGAGCGTGAGGCACGACCCGACTACATCGTGATCGATGACCTGGACGACGACGAACTGTGCCGCAACGAGCGCCGTGTCCGCGAACTCACCCAGTGGGTCAAGGAGGCTCTTTTCGGCGCTCTTGACGTGGGCCGTGGCCGCTTCCTGATGGTGGGCAACCTCATCAGCAAGACTTCTGTACTGGCCAACATCGCCGCCACTCGTGGGGTGCATGTCTCGAAGATCTGCGCCGTCGATGCCAAGGGCAATCCGGTGTGGAAAGAGAAATGGACCAAGCAGGAGGCGCAGGAGTATGCCGACTTCGTGGGCTACCGCGCCTGGCAAAAGGAGATGATGCACAACCCCATCAGCACGGGGGGCATCTTCAAGCATGAGTGGATTAGATATAAAAAGGTGGCTCCGTTGCGCAAGTATGAGCAACTCATCTGCTACACCGACCCGTCGTTCAAATCGACCACGGCAAACGACTACAAGGCGTGCCGCCTGTGGGGCAAACTCGGCAATGAACTTCATCTGATCGACACCTACGTCCGGCAGGACACGGTCTCGGGAATGGTGCGGTGGCTCTATGACCTGCACGAGCGCATCACCGAGGCGGGAGCGGCGGCATTGTTCTACATGGAGGCGAACTTCATGCAGGACATCATCCTCGACGAGTTCACCACCGAGGGCGAAATACGCGGCTACCAGTTGCCCATCATGCCCGACACGCGCAAGAAGCCGGAGAAGGTGCAGCGCATCGAGGCGGTCAGCCCGCTATGGGAGCGAGGCTTCGTGTTCTACAACGAGGCACTCAAGGACAGCCCCGACATGCAGGTGGGCATTGAGCAGACACTGGCACTGGAACGGGGCAGCCGTGTCCATGACGATGCGCCGGATGCCGACGAGGGAGCCATCTGGTTCCTCCAGCGAAACACAAGACAACAGATTTATCAACCCAGGCTGACTCCGCGCAGCCACATTCCTAAAAACTCCTGGTAATATGTTCAATCTCATCAAGCGACTCATATTCGCATTCAAGTACAAGAGGGCGGTGAAGCGGGCCGACTACTTCCGTCACATCACCCACCGCAAGCACATGGTCATCCTCCTGGGCGGCAAGTTGCACGTCATCGCCAAGCAGGACATCAAAACCTTCATCCGCAAACGCCTCCTCAAGAAAGGAACCACCGTTGCCGATGTCGAGAAGATTGCACTTTACACAACCATATAACAACGACTCGCCATGTTTATAACCGATGAAGACTACCGCGTGGTCATCGGCGAAAATGCGCTGAAGACCATCTCACAGGTGAGCGAGACCAACCGCCGGCAGGCCGAGGATGAGGCCGCCGAGGAAATCGCTTCTTACCTGCGACCGAAATATGACGCCGTGGCCATCTTCAACGCCACCGGCGAGCAGCGCAACTCCTACATTGTGATGATTGCCTGCGACATCGCGCTCTACCACCTCTCGGCATCGCTGCCGCAGAAGATGGGTACCGAGGTGCGCAAGGAGCGGTACGACCGCGCCATCAAATGGCTCGAGGGGGTGCAGGCAGGCAAGATTGTGCCTGACCTGCCTCTGGCCACCGACGAGGAAACTGGCGACACGCTCCAGGGTTTCTCCTTTCATAGCGAACCGAAACTGACTAATAACTGGTAACATCATGGGACTTTTTCAAGACTTCATAGACCGCCTCAGCGGCAAGTATGTGCTGCACACGCCGCACGGTGATTTTAACCTGGCACGCAACTCCGACCGCAAGAAGTTGCGCAAGATCATGGTGGACATTCAGCGCACCACCGACAGCCTCACGCGCCAGGATCTGGGCGACTGGCGCAGGGCCTGGCAGATGGCAATCAATGTGGACAGCCCCGACCGACTGCGCCTCTATCAGGTGTACCGCGACGTGGAGATTGACGCGCACCTCTCGGGCTGCGTAGAGCAGCGCAAGGGCTTCGTGCTCTCGCGCTCGTTCAAACTGGTCACACCCGACGGCGACGAGAACGAGGAGGCAATGGACTACTTCGACCAGGCCTGGTTCAAGCAACTCATGCGCTATGCGCTCGACAGCATCTATTGGGGACACTCACTCATCGAACTGGGCGATGTCATCAGCACCGAGAACGGACTGCTCACGCTCGACGGGGTGACACTCATCGACCGCCGCCATGTCATTCCGGAATACCACCGTGTGGTCCGCAACATGGGCGATGACTGGAAGTCGGGCATCGATTACCATGAGGCACCGTTTGCCAACCAGGTCATCGAAGCCGGACAGCCCACCGACCTCGGGCTCTACCTCAAGGCGGCACAGCAGACCATACCCAAGAAGAACGCAATGGGCTTCTGGGACACGTTCACCGAGATCTTCGGCATGCCCATGCGCATCGCCAAGACCACCTCACGCGACGAGAAGGACATCAGCCGGCTCCAGAAGGTGCTCGACCTCATGGGCAGCACGCAGTCGGGAGTGATGCCTGAAGGGACAGAGATTGAAATTGTGGAGTCGTCCAAGGGCGACGCCTTCAATGTCTATGACCGACGCATTGACCGCGCCAACTCTGAACTCTCGAAACTCATCATCGGCCAGACCATGACCATCGAGGACGGTTCAAGCCTCAGCCAGTCCGAAACGCACCTCAAGGTGTTTGAGAACCTGGTGGAGGCTGACTGCGACCTGATCCGTGACTTAGTGAACACACAACTCATCCCACGACTCATCACCATGGGCTTCCCGCTCAAGGGGCTGCGCTTCGACTGGGACTACTCCATCGACTACACACCCGAGCAGCAGGTGGCCTACGAGACGATGGTGCTCAACAACTACGAGGTGGAGCCGTCCTATTTCGAGGACAAATACGGCATGCCGGTGGGCGAGCGGCGCAACAATGCGCCCGCTTTGCCCACAGAGCCGCCACAGGGCGATGAAAAGCCCGAAGGTGAGGAAACACCCACTGGCGAGCAAAACAGCCGACAGGCGGCGAATGTGCGCCCTTTTTTCGCCTGAGCCCCGCCGACTATGCGGGGCTGCACCAGCGTTACGCCGAAATACTGGGCACCGCCACCTTCGCATCACCGCGCAAGGAACTGGAGCAGCGCATCCGTGACCGGGTGGGCAAGGCTTTCGAGGGAATGATGCACGCGCTCTACCGCCAGGAGGGGGCGATGCTGCGGGTCGAGGTGATGGCCGAGCCGGAGGTGACCGACTTCATCAGCACACACGCCGACGCGCTCAACTCGTCGATGCGGCAGGTGGCGATGTCCGATGCCATGCGCCAACGGCTGGAGCGGTCGAATTTCATCTTCTCGGGCTTCAAGGCGTTTCACGAACTGAACGAGGCTTTTCCGTCGCTCATCGGTGAGAACGGCGAGCGCAAGCCGTTCGACACGTTCCTCAACGAGGTGCATGCCATCGACGAGACCTACAACGTCAACTATCTGCGTGCCGAGTACAACTTCGTCAACGCCTCGGCCGACATGGCTGCCAAGTGGGAGCAGATTGAGGCGGACGGCGACCGATATAATCTCCAGTACCGCACACAGCACGATGACAAGGTGAGACCGGAGCACGCGGCTCTCGATGGGGTCACGCTACCCCCATCCGACCCATTTTGGGAATCATATTACCCGCCCAATGGATGGAACTGCCGCTGCACAGTCGCACAGGTCCGCAAGACCAAGTACCCGACAACCGATCCTGCCGAGGCTTATGCTCGAGGCGAGGAGGCACTGCAGCGTCACACACGCGGCATCTTCCGCTTCAATCCGGGCAAGCAGGGCAAGGCAATCCCCGACTACAATCCCTACACCATCAAGCGATGCCGGGACTGCGACATAGCCCAGGGCAAGACCAATCTGGCAGCACCTGACAACACGCAACTCTGTCAGGCTTGCTTGGTTATTCGTCAAATTGAACAACGGCAACATCGACCCACTGAAATAGAACGACGTGAGGTTAGAGATGCTGCTTATACGTGGGCAGATCGTCATTTAGACACCGTGCAACTTCCAAGTGGTCCCGCAAAACGTACCATAATCACCAATAATAACACTGGTGACAATTTGATTGTCGGCAAGAAGTTCTTTACTGAAACATACGACAAGGCTAAATTCAAAAGGAACCTCGCCGAAACAATGAGACTCGTCACCGAGTTTGGGGAATGGCTTCCGGATGCCATTTATATCGGATCTGAAGCCGGTCGGCATCATAGCCATCCTTTCAAAGTCTTTGAAGCCACTTATCAAGGTGCAAGAATTGTGTGCAAGGTAAAGGATCTACCTGATGGGTTATATGTTTACACCATGAGGGTCTATCACTAAAAAGAAAAAGAGCCAACTCAAGCCCCCGTAAGTTTGACAAGCGTCTCCTTGAGGAAGGTGGTTCTGCTCTTTGAGTGCAAAAGTAATACTTATTTTTTAATTAACAATCATCATGGACAAAAAAAATAATAATCGGTATTGCATCGACGAGAAACTCAACCGGCAAGTGCGCCGTGCCAGAATGAGGACAAAGACGGGCATCATCCTGTTCCTGTCCACCACCTTGCTTGCCGCAGTCTGCCTCCTCGTGTTCATCATCAGCGGTATTTTCCGCATCACTCAATAAAAAGCAACAACCATGGCCACCTTATTTCAAGATTACGACGAATTTGTTGAGAAGTTCAAACCGAAAAAGACCACCGACGATTGCTATACACCCAAAGCGGTCTATGATGTCGTGCTCGAGTACGTCAATGGCATAACACCGCTTGATGGGCGACTCATCGTCCGCCCATTCTGGCCAGGTGCCGACTTCACTGAGTGCGATTATCCAGACGGTTGCATTGTCATTGACAACCCTCCGTTCTCAATATACAGCAAGATTGTGCGCTGGTTCCTGGCAAATGATATAGATTTCTTTATCTTCGCACCGGGACTTACCCAGCGCGTCGCAGGTGCGGACGTGTGCTATGTTGCCACGATGGCAGATGTCACCTATGACAATGGTGCACTGGTGCGAACCTCATTTACAACTAACATCATTAAAGACTACCGCCTGATGACTGCGCCCAAGTTGGCCGAGGACATCCGCAAGGCATCAAAAAAGCCGACACGAGGCCAGCCAATCATATATGAATACCCGGACAATCTTATCACTCTTGCACTCCTGGGCAAACTCAACCAGCGAGGCATCGACTTCTCTGTCCGTAAAGACGAGTGCGCAGAGGTAACCAATATCGATGCGCTCCGCCGTGTCAAGAAATCATTATTTGGTGGCGGTTTCTTGCTCAGCGAACGCGCTGCCGCGGAACGCGCTGCCGCGCGTGAGCGTCTTAAACTGACGCTCACGCGCGACGAGCTCGCCATGATCCCATAGCATCACACATTCAAATCAAACCGCACGTCCTCGTTGCCGGCAAGCAGCTCGCGCGTCCGCTCGATGTTGTTCTCATAGATGTGGACGTTGCCCAGGAACAGCGTTATCGACTTCAACGGCAATTCTATCTGACGGGCCATCAGGTACAGGTGGTAGATGTCAGCCGGAAGTCCCAGGTTGGCGTCGCTGCTTCGCTGATAGGCGCTCAGCACCAATTCACCGTCATCAATCTGAAACTGCACCAGGCTCAGGCATGGGGCCTGGTTGCTCTCGGCATTGGTCTCGCCCAAGAACAGGACGTAGTTCTTGCTGTTGCGCTTCTCGCGGTTGATCCTGGCAAGAAGAGGCGGCAACTTCTCCAGATAGGTCGGATAACTGTTGACCAGGATCGATCCGCAGTAGTCCCACCAGTTGATGCCCACGTCTCGGTATTTCTCCACCTGGCGCTCGCCCTGCATGAACAGGCGCAACTCGCTCTTCAACTTCTTGCGGGCGATGCCATGACTCTCAAATATATCGAGCAGGTCGGCGGTCTTCAACCGGCTGTAGGCACGGCCAACCACGCAGCCACTGACCACATCGTAGGCATAGTAAGCCTTGACGCGCTGGCCGTTGGCCATGGGACGCGGCAGGTCACGGTCGTCAAGCGATATTTTACTGAGGGCATACACGCCGTTGCGGCGCAGGTGGAAGGGACGGTAGCGGTTGTTGAAGTCCCACTGGGTGTCGTGCAACTTGCTGCGCAGCGCTTTGTTCTTTGGGGTGTTGAGATAATTGGCGATGGTGGCGTCACTCAGCACAATCGGGTCGCCGTTTTTGTCGGTGTAGTTCTGCGGATCGTACAGCTCGCCGGTCTCGGGATCGACAACGGTGAGCTCACCGCGCACGAACATGTTGTACATCTCGGCGACGGTGGTGTTATAGGGACGCTCGGGCAGACTGTCAAGGCTCAGGATGAGGCGCTCAATGGTGTACGAGACCTTGCGGGCGCTCTGGTTCTTGAACTTCTTCGAGATCAGTGACTCGTAGCCCTGCTTCTGGAACGCGGTCACACGCTCGCGGAAGCGGTGAGGGCTAAGGGGCAGGGTGTGGCAGAACTCAGCCTGGAAGTAGCTGATGACACCGGTCATCTCGCCCCAGTTGATGCTGGTGCCCTGCATGGCCTTGCGCATGATGTTAGTGTCGGCCATCACAGCAACGACAGCCTGCAGCACCGAGGCATTGACGGTGTACTCATTAATCTTGTCAGGGGGCAAGGGGCTGCCGTCGGCGAAGCGGAAACGCGTGAACCAGGGGAGAGCCTAGGCATCCACCCTGTAGTGGCTTTCAAACCAGTCGCGCAACACGTTCTGCTCCATCTCGCCATACTTGGCGACAATGCGCTCACGGAAGCGATGGGGCAAAGTGGCGACCTCGATGAGGGCATATTCGCCCAAGCCGCCACCACGGCGCACGACGTTGAGCTTCTTGCGTGCGCTCAGCTGCTTGTAATTGGAAACAGTCATGATCGGGGCGAGGATGTCAAGCGGCAAGTCCTGCGGACAGCGGCCATCAAGCACGCGGCTGTGGCTCCAGTCGGCAACACCATCCACAACAACCGGGCGGTCGTCATGGGTGAGGTCACACACCGAAATGCACAATATCTTGCCGTAATACTCCATATCACAAACTCATGGCCATGGCGTTGACACGGGCCTGAAGGTGCATCAGGTCGGGAATCTCTTTCACTCGCTCCTTGATGTGCTGCTTGTTGTCAACATACACAGTGGCCAAGCCACTGCGAAAACTCACAACAAGGCGCACACGGGTGCCGAAAGTCTGGGTCATCGTACCCTCCACGGTCTCATGGGTGGTCTCCATGTCGGCACCGTTCCAACTGGGCACACCCTTCAACTGCGACAGGGCGACGTAGCGAATCTTGCGGGCCTGGGGGCTGTTGGTCTTGAACGTGAGAGCGTTCCAAACGGTGACACGGCTACACTTGAACACCTCGCAAAGGTGCTTCTTGGCGGCCTCGGTAACATAAATTCTCTTATCCATTGCTTTCACTCTTTGGTTGGTTGATAATATTCTCCTGCATGGCGTCAATGCGAGCGATGAGCACACACGCGCCAGTGTAATAAGGGTCAACGCTCGCCTCGTAGTCATTCAAAACCACGTCAGCGATGTCGAGGTACTGTTCAATCTCGTGACGCGCTGCCTGGATGGCGGCGGTCATCTTCAAGCCCTGGCCAGCAAGGGTCTCCTTGTCCAGGAAGCAAATGGTCTTTTTTTCGCTCATATTCTCGTTATTTTAGATGTGTCTTGACATACTCGAGGTCACTGTCATACAAGGGGAGGTCGAGACGCAGGGTGATGGCGACGACCTCACGCTGGCCAACGAGCGCAACCGCCTCGTCATACAACTCACCGTCACTGAACTCATGGCTCTTGCGAATGAGGAACTCGGCAAGCCTGGCAGACTTTTTACCGGCTGCCTCTTTCAGGTTCTTGATTTTGGTGCAGGCAAGTTCGTAACCGTGGACGGCAACCCATAACTGGCAATCAAGCAGGTACAGCAGGTCACCGCGACCCTCCTTGGTGGTGTACATCTTGCAAAAATCGTCTTTGTTCAACTCGTCACCACAACTCATGTAGATGCTGTGGATCTCCTTGAAATCATCGTCTGTCACCTTTAAGCCGGTGCGCTGCTCAAATTCTTGCTTTGTCATCGCTGTATGATTTTAGTCGTTAATATTCGCGTATCTCGCCAAATTTTTGTACCTTTGGCCGCTCTTAACAATGTTAAGACGCTGCAAAGATATAGGAAATTTCCTAAATACGAAAAATTTTCAGAGGATTTTTTCTAATATTTGGCGATTTTTTTTAGTTGACTTATGATTTTAGACCGAATAAAACAGTTTATCGACCACAAAGGCATCGCCGTCAGTGCCTTTGAACGGAGCATTGGCATGTCTAATGCTTCCTTTGGCAAGTCGCTAAAAAATGGCGGAGCAATAGGAACTGATAAATTAGAGAATTTCCTAAACGTTTATCCCGAAGTTTCACCAGCTTGGCTCTTGACTGGCGAAGGCGAGATGCTGAAACAAAATGATATTGATCCAGAGAACGCTGGACCAATCATCAAGCAACTTCTCGACAAAATAACAGAACAGGCTGAGGAGATTGGACAACTCAAGGAGCGGGTTGCTCAACTTGAAAGGGAAAAGGCAGCAAACTCTTCAAGTGTGCCCGATGCGGCATTAGAACCTACTGCCCATGCAGGGTGACGCTCATCACACGGACACACCCGTGACCCGCACCGGCATACTCAACAGCCACACGCACACTTTTTGAAGCCGTTTCGATGAGGCAGATGTAACGCAAAACGCTGAAAATAGGGCAACTCACGCGTCTTATATATAAGGTGTAAGGCTTTTATTTCTTGGCATTTTCCTCGCTCAATATTGGCAAAACCTTAAAAATTGGGGGGCTCTCGGCTGGTTTCCTATTTTTTAAGCGGTCTTAAATCCTCGAAAATGTAACCCCAAGTGTAACCCCTCTCTCGCCCAAAATGTAACCCCTCTCTGTAACCCCAAGTGTAACCCCTCTCCAAAAATCGACCCATGAGGACACAAAAAAGGGGAAGCCTCTCGACCTCCCCGAACGACATTCAAAACAACGCCGCAAGAATCGCCTCCTAACGGCGTTATATTTCCATTCTAATCATCCACTCAAACCACCGCAAATGTCGCGCCAGGCGTTGACTGTGCGCCGTTTGTGGGCATCCTGACATCGCCACCGATGGGCGACCACAACTACCCTACCCCAACGTAAAGATCCGCACGCTGAACGTAAGCCAAACGTAAACCTCCGGGCCACCAAATTAACCGCCGGCGTAAAGCCAACGTAAACGCATGTAAACCGTTTCGTTTTTTGGGGCCTCCTCTCCCCCACCCCTCTAACTCACTGAAAAACAAACCAATTAAGCCATCAACGTTGCTCCATCATTAAACCCGTTTCGTTTTACGCCCCTTATTTTTGCCCCCAAATATTAACCCTTAAAACATTACTACTATGGCAACACCTATTCAAAAAAACACCATCACCAACCACTTCCGAGTAACCTCTTTCGAAGACCGCAACATCGACGACGACGGCAAGCGCTATCCCGACAATCCCGGAGGCGAGCCCGTGTTCATCGCCCGCTCTGCCTACGATGT
>JAEEGL015627782.1_pt1 | contig 13391 bp, 14 predicted proteins | sample 9134231 | NCBI WGS metagenome assembly JAEEGL01 (sample SAMN16246548, study PRJNA631951) | gut metagenome | biome: gut microbiome; feature: rumen; material: fiber-attached | host: Bos | place: Iran: Karaj | collected 2018-10 | reverse complement strand
TGAGCTTCTGGTGGGAGTGGTTCTTGTAGGTACGTGCCCCGGAGGAACATCAAGCAATGTCATTACATATCTGTCAAAAGGTGATACCGCTCTTTCCGTAGGAATGACAAGCATCAATACACTGCTTGCGCCTTTTTTAACACCCGCTCTCACATATCTGTATCTGAGAACCACGGTCAGCGTAGACATGAAGTCGATGTTCCTGTCAATCATTCAGGTCATAATTGTACCGATCGGGATGGGATTGCTGATCAATAAACTCTTTGGAAAATATACACAGAAAATCATGTATGCCATGCCTACAGTATCGGTGGCCGCTATTTGTCTTATCGTTGCGGCAGTCGTATCACATAACAGCGAAAAGATCATGTCAGCCGGATTTGTGATCCTGATCATCGTGATCATGCACAACCTGTTAGGGTATGTATGCGGATATCTGATCGGAATCCTGTTTAAGATGGATATATCCAGAAAGAAAGCTGTTTCGATAGAGATAGGAATGCAGAATTCCGGACTCGCCACATCATTGGCATCCAGTGCTTTCCCGGATATGGCCATGGCAACGGTTCCGGGGGCGATCTTTTCGGTATGGCATAACATTTCCGGTGCTGTACTTGCCGGAATCTACAGACAAGTCTCCGGGAGCCGGGGCATTAACTAATGATCTATTACATAATCCCAGAATTCTCCGGCAACCAATGAGGGCTGTTTATTCGAGCTTCTTACCATCACATATCTTGCAGTAACATCCGGATGTACGATCTTTTTGATCACAACCCCATCGGAAACATATCTGGCTGCTGAGGCCGGATATATGGCGATTCCAACACCGTTTGCAGTAAGCTCATAAGCGTTCAGCATATGTGCGATACGGCAGAAGATCTTGGGCTCAAGTCCAAGCGGCGCAAACCAGTTCTCGATCTCCTGTTTCCGAGACTGCCTTGAGGGAATGATGAGAGAATAGGGGGCCAGTTTTTTCAGGTCAACAGACGTGCTTTTTCCTTTTGCCAAAGGATGCTTTGCGGGGATGATGGCCACCCAGGGTTCTTCATAAACGATGCGCCCTGTAAGCTCTTCTTCATCGTAGGGGGCAGTTATGACGGCTACGTCGCAAAGTCCGGAAGCAACCCGCTTCATTACATCATCGGAATTTCCGTTCCAAAGTTCATATTCAACTAAAGGATATTTCTTCTTAAATGCGGCGATCCATTTGGCGATCAGGGCGGGCGCATAGCCTTCGACCGTGGCTAGATACAGCTTTCCGGACAGCCCTTCATTCATTTTTGCGATATCTTCCACGGACTGGTCTGCAAGCTGCCGGATCCTCGTGGCATATTGGAGAAAGTGTTCGCCTTCTTTGGTCAGTTCAAGACCTCTTGCTTTCCGGAAAAAGAGCTGCGTTCCGAGTTCGTCTTCCAGATCTTTTATCTGCCTGCTGAGCGGGGGCTGGGCAATGCTTAACCTTTCCGCCGCTTTTGTAAAGCTGCCTTCTTCTGCAACAGTTAGAAAATAGCGTATGTGCCTGAGTTCCATGTGTATTCCTCCAATCTGAGTTTTAAACATATACCTATACTCAAAAGGTATGACATATACATCATTATATGTATTAGACATATCTTTGTCCATATGGTATTTTAAGATCACAGAAGGGAACAGAAGACAGAGCAGTAAACGAAATAGTAAGAAAACAGTCGAAAGGACAGGTATTGTAAAGCCCGGTATGCAAAACCGGAGGAACTAACTACTGATAAAGGAGGCGGATAAATATGAAGAAAATACTGGAAGAGATCGAGGAACTGCTGGAAGCATATTATAAAACATTCGCATAAGATCAGTGTAACTCCTTTTTTAAGCCCGCCGGTCGCAGTCAGCCGGCGGGCTTTTTGTAATGGCCCCAAAACGGGATTTTTTATATAGGTTGTGAGCGGATAAAAAAGTATCGTGAGAATACGGAATTGTGGTATAATAAACCATCGGCTGTGAAGTTATAGGCACACAGTACCGGATGGAAATAATGAAACCGGAGGCAGTGATGGAATTTCTTGAGTATCTGGAACATGGCATAACGCCATATCATGCAGTAGAAGAATCGGCAGACATGTTACGAAATGCGGGTTTTACGGAGCTGACGCTGAACCGGCCTTTTGACATCAAAAAGGGAGGCAGGTATTTTGTCAGGATCTTTTCAACGGCGCTAGCCACTTTTACCATTGGAAAAAAAGTGAATGAGAAAAGCTGTTTCCATGTTGCGGCAGCCCACACGGATCATCCATGTCTGCACATCAAACCGGTATCTGAAATTGAACCGGCTAAGTGCGGCGGATATATGAAGCTGAATTGTGAGGTGTATGGCGGCCCTATTTACAGCACATGGCTGGACAGACCGCTGTCGGTGGCAGGGATGGTTGCCCTGAAGAGCAAAGATCCGTATAAACCGAAAATGAAACTGTTTGATTTTGGCCGTCCCATAGCGGTCATTCCGAATCTGGCAATTCATTTTAACCGTGACGTTAACAAGGGGATTGCGCTGAACCAGCAGACGGATATGGTTCCGGTTCTCGGTATGTTTCAGGAAAGCATAAACAGGGAACATTTTCTGTTATCTGCGATTGCGGATGAACTGAAGGTGAAAGAGGAGGATATCCTTGACTGTGACCTTTACGTCTATTGCTGTGATAAGCCGAAAGCTGTAGGGATCAACAACGATATGTTATCTGCCCCTGCCCTTGATAATCTGACAAGCTGCTATGCACTGACAAAAGCAGTCTCGGATTCGAAACCATCAGACAAGATCAATGTAGCGCTGCTTTTTGATCATGAGGAGATTGGAAGCAGGACAAAGACCGGTGCGGACTCTGCGGTATTTAAGACTATTCTGGAAAAGATTTGGTCAGGGCTTGGATTTGACAGCACATATATGAACGATGCCGTTCTTTCAAGTTTCCTGTTTTCCGTTGATGTGGCACATGCAACGCATCCGAATCATCCGGAAAAGTATGACGCGCTGTCTCAAACCGTATTCGGGGATGGCATAACGATCAAGGTCAGTTCAATTCAGCGCTATACACTGGATCCTTCTGCCATTGCGACATGCGAGATGCTTTGTGAAAAAGCAGACGTGAAATACAAAAAGTTCATGATCCGTGCAGACATATCCGGGGGATCGACCATTGGGCCGATGCTTTCGGCACTTTTGCCCATGCATGCCGTAGACATCGGTGTCCCGATTCTTGCGATGCATTCCGCATGTGAGCTTATGCAGATGTCAGATGAGGATGAACTGATCAGGTTGATGCAGCAGTTTTATCAATAGGTGACACAGATAAAGAGAATTGTATATAGGTTTGCGATCGACACGCAAAAGAGTTTGGTTATAACAAGGAGGAAGATTATGGCAGTATTCTATATCAAGCAAAAGGTGATGACAGTGACGGATGAGTTTACCGTGCTCGATGAAAAGAAGAATGCGAAATATTTTGTAAAGGGGAATCTTGTGGGAAAGAAAAAGCTCAGCATCTTTTCAGACGAGAAAAGAAAGGAAGAGGTTGCCGAGATCAAAGAGCAGCATTCTTTCGGCGAAACGGTCTATGATATCCGTATCCATAACAAAAAAGTAGCAACCATGAAGGCGAAAAAGTCAAAGGCCAAACCCGAATTCAAAGTGACCGGTCTTCACTGGGAGATCAAGGGAACACTTTTTGATGACGATTTCAAGATCACAAAGATGCTGGAGACAATAGCGACCGTCCATAAGGAAAAGCTTACCCTGGGTGACAGCTACAAGGTTAAGGTTTCTAAGGAGGATAACGACATTGCTGTGATCGCTCTTGTGCTGGCGATTGATGCGGTGCTGTATGATGAATAAGATGGTTATGGAAAAAAGAGTGAAATGTCGGGGGAAAAGAAATTGAAGATAAAGATCGCTTTTGCACAGCTTCTTCCGGGAAAGGAGCTCAGCGAGAACCTTGATATCGGAAAAAAAGCATGCATCGAAGCAAAAGAAAAAGGTGCAGATATTGTTTTGTTCCCGGAGATGTGGAGCGATGGATATGATCTGCCGCAGGATGAGAAGCAGCTGAGCCGCCTGGCGATCAGTAAGGACAGTGATTTTGTAAATGCGTTTCGGGAACTTGCACAGGAATTACAGATGGCGATCGGTATCACATTTTTGGAAACAAATGATCCGCGCCCGCTGAATTCTGTGGTTTTCTTCGATAGACAAGGCAAAGAAATCCTGCATTATTCAAAGCTTCATACCTGTGCATTTGATGATGAGAAAGTATTATCGGAGGGCAATGATTTTTATGTAGCTGATCTGGATTTCGGAGAAGGAACGGTGAAGATCGGCTCCATGATCTGTTTTGACAGGGAGTTTCCGGAGAGTGCAAGGATCCTGATGCTCAAAGGCGCTGAACTGATCCTGGCGCCCAATGCCTGTCCGATGGAGATCAACAGATTATCGGCGCTCAGAACGAGGGCTTATGAGAATATGGTCGCAGTAGCGACCTGCAACTATCCGGAAGGGCAGCCGGATTGCAACGGCCGTTCGACGCTTTTTGACGGAGTTCCGTGGCAGCGGGATGCCGGCTCTCGGGATATGTGCGTGTTTGAAGCGCCGGGAGCACCTGGCGTTTATATAGCGGAACTTGATCTGGATTTGCTTAGAAAGCACAGAAGTGAGGATATTATGGGAGATAAATACAGACATCCCGAAAAATACGGTATCCTGTCAGACCCTCAGGTACGGGATGTGATCGGGGGAGAGTTCGTGCACTGGTAGATCGCAGCATTGATCGGCGATTTTTTTCAATCCGGAAAAAGAAAGGTGAAGATGATGTTTGAGACAATGTATTATCAGGTGGAGAGCATAGACGGTGACTATGCGAACCTGAAACGGACGGATGAGGAAACGGATGAGCTCAAGCTGGTTGCGAGAGCACTTCTTCCGGCAGAAATTGCAGAAGGAACAAAGCTTGTCTATGAAATGATGCAATATAAGATCATCCGGTAGACCGGCTTAAGGGAGCATCATATGCTGAAGGATTTGGATATCAGGGACGGATTATGTCTTTTTTTGGAAGAGAAATATGGCAAGGTGCGTTTTTTTGAAGAACTCGTGATCGGTAAATCCAGGGCTGATATCGTGATGGTAATGGAAGAAGGCCTGATCGGAGTTGAGATCAAAAGCGATGCCGATACCTATGCAAGGCTTCCCGGACAGGTAAAGGATTATGACCGGTTCTTTGACTGTAATATTCTTGCCTGCGGTTCTACCCACGGGCAGCATGCAGCTGAGCATATACCGGCGCATTGGGGGATCATCACGGTTGAGGAAGAGCGCGGCGCCCTTGACTGCTATCTGTTAAGACGTCCGCAGCCGTCACCGAAGGTGAAACTGAAAAATCAGGTCCGGCTGCTGTGGCGCCGTGAACTTGCGGATATACAGGAAAAAAACGGGCTGTATAAATACGCAAAAAAGAGCAGGGCACAGGTAGAGAAGTATATCATGGAATCCATCGGCAGTGAAGCGATGAAAAAGGCTGTGCTGGAAGAATTGTTTGAAAGGGATTATTCCATTTTTGAAGAGTAGATCATTTCCAAAGGTTTAAAAGGAAGTTGCATATCAAATGAAAACGATAAGAGTAGTTGCAGCCGTCATTCGAGAGGGTGACAGAATATTTTCTACCGCCAGGGGCTATGGTGAATATAAAGGATGGTGGGAGTTTCCAGGTGGAAAGATTGAAGTGGGCGAAACACCGCAGCAGGCTTTGATCCGGGAGATCCGCGAAGAACTCACGGCTGACATAGAAGTGGGCGATCTGATCAGGACCATCGAATATGATTATCCGGAGTTTCATCTGTCCATGGATTGTTTCTGGGCAAAGGTAGAGAGCGGAAAACTTGTATTGAAAGAAGCGCAGGCGGCCAGATGGCTTACGAAGGAAGAACTATGGCAAGTGGACTGGCTGCCGGCTGATGAGATCGTTGCAGCGGAAATAGAAAAAGAATTGCGGTGAGGAGAAAACATGGAACTATATAACGGAAGACCTGATAATACGGAGGGAAGGCTGGACAGAGAGATCCGGACATACGATTATCTTGATGATCTCGGCATAGCGTATCAAAGAACGGATCATGAGCGCGCGGATAATATGGAAGCATGCAATGAGATCGATGCAGTGCTTGGCGTGATCATATGCAAGAATCTTTTCTTGTGTAACAGGCAGAAGACAAGTTTTTACCTGCTTATGATGCCGGGGGATAAGAAATTCAAGACAAAGGAACTCTCATCACAGATCAATTCTTCCAGGCTCTCCTTTGCGGATGCCGAAGATATGCTGAAATACCTGGATATCGAACCGGGGGCAGTCAGTATCATGGGCTTGATGAATGATAAGGAAAAAGCGGTTAAGCTGTTGATCGATGAGGATGTTTTGAAGGATGAGAATCTCGGATGTCATCCCTGCGTGTGCACATCCAGCCTTAAGATGAAGACATCGGATGTGATAGAGAGATTTCTGCCCGCTACAGGGCATGATTATCAGACGGTGCATTTGGTGGGCGAGGATTAAAGCCGTGTTAAAGGCCGGTATGATTATGATGAGTCGATAAACATATGATTAATTAGGAGGTATTTTTATGCTGCTGTTTTCAACGATGCTGTCAATCACAGATAAGCTGACACCGGATCGCTTCATAGAGCTGGTGATCGACTGGAATAACGAGAGTAAGTATCAGGAGAATATCATACCTGATATCAAATGGAATGGCGAACACAATATCCGTTTCGGTAATGAGAATCTCTGGATGGAGATCTTAGAATATGCCGATGGTGATATTCTTGCCGTCCGTTATGAGAAAAAAGCAGATGGCAGGATCTGGGATTCAGATTATGTTGTAAATTTCAGGGAAAGGAAGATCTGTATCCGGCTTGACCGGAGCTATGCGGATGAGGCGCTGATCACGGATCCCAGTTTTTCAACGCCGCATATTCTTACACTGCTGATCGATCGGGGATATCTGAAGGACGACTACGGACTGGACGTGCTGCGGACACCGGTAACGGTAACAGAGGATGATGTCAGTTGGCTGACTCCTGTTTTTCGCGGGAAGAAAGAGTACCATCTTCCGATCGTTTACGTATCCAAAAAACGTTCCGGACAGCCGGCGGTGGATGTGAACTGGCTGGCTGCAAGACTGAAGGGCGCAGCGCACGTGCTGGTGGCGGACGTCAGAAAATGTGACACAGTCTTTCGGGAACAGTGCCATAAGAAAGTTGAGATTGCAGGTGGGATAGGGATTTATTATCTTTCCACTTATAAACGCCACAAACACTTTTCCTCTGAAAGATATGATAAAAGACCGGATCTGTTGCTGGACCGGGTGGTCAATCATGTGATCTCCTATGCAAAGCTGCAAAAGGTGGATGAACTGTATACTTATGGCGGTGTGCTGCAGGCCGTATTAGAGGAGCGTGTGCAGCAATCCCGCGAGGAACGTCTGCGGATAGAAGAGGAAAAAAGGAAAGCCATCAGTGAAAGCAAAGAGGCAAAGGATGAGGCGGATGATCTCCTTGCATCTGTGGATGAGGAGATCGCGTCTTTGGAATCACAGGTGGAGCAGTACAAGAATCAGGTGGAGGCGCTGCAGGCTGAGAATAACGGTCTTCGGGAGAAAATGAACGGGCTGACTTCCATGCCGCTTTTGTTTATGGGGGATGAAGCAGACTTGTATGACGGTGAGATCAAGGATATCGTTGTCGGAATTCTGAAGGAGGCGAGGAAAGGCGTGCCGGACAGAACAAGGAGAGCGGATATTCTTAACGATATCATCGGAGCCAACGGATATAAAGGATATTCTGAAGAGCGGAGTAAGCGGATCAAGGATATGTTTAAGGGATACAGGAATCTCAGCGGATCCAAACGCAAAGAACTGGAATCCATGGGAATGGAGATTTCCGAGGACGGCAGCCATTACAAGATCAAGTATTATGGTGATGACAGGTATGCGACTTCTCTTGCCAAGACCGGAAGTGACCACCGGGAAGGTGAGAATATCGCACATCAGATCATAAAAGGGATGTTTTAAACAACGAAAAAAGGAGGAACAAAGGAATGGACATCAAAGAGACGATCGACAAAACAGTAGACAAGATCAAGAATGACAAGGACTTTCAGGAGGAGTTTAAAAAAGATCCTGTGAAGGCAGTTGAGAAGGCGACGGGTGTTGATCTTCCCGATGATATGGTTGAAAAGGTAGTGCCTGCCATTAAAGCAAAAGTAGCAGGAGGCGGCATTGCTGATGGGATCAAGAACCTGATCGATCCGAAATAACGGCAAAGTGGAGCAAATGGTGGGTGTCAATGCGGGTGTCAGGTGGGGACGGTTCTCTCTGACAACCCGTAGTGCAAGGTTGTCAGAGAGAACCGTCCCCAATGACACCCACCCACTTGACACCCAATATGGGAGAAATATGGCATGGACAGTCATAGAGAATGGGAGATGGCCCGCGATGGGCTGATTTCGGTCGTTACAGAACTCGGATTTGAGCAGGAACTCGGTGAGCAGATCGCAAGGCAGTTGGGAAGCCCGAAAGCGATGCACAGGATGACGGTATATCTTGAAAATGTCAGGCCGCAGAAGGTGGAGCTGGTTGTGGATGAAATGCTGGCGATCTGTTCCGAAATCGAGGAATGGCGGAAGAAAAAGGAAGCGGAGAATGCGAACGCCAGGTACAATGAAATCCTGTATTACGGGCTGGACAGTGATGACGGAGAAAACTGAAAAATGGATTTTGATTCGTTTGTAAATGATATCAGAGAAAACGGATGGAATGTCTTCGGAACAGAAGTGTACAAAGACGGCAGGCTGATCCATTCCTGGGGAGATGTGCAGGATGGTATTCATGAGATCTATTCCGCGACAAAGGCGGTCTTATCCGTTGCTTTCGGCATAGCATATGACAGAGGTCTCATTGGCCCGGATGATCCGATCCTGCAGTATATATCCGCAACTGCAGCGCCCGGTTGGGAAAAAGTGACGATCAGGCGCCTTCTTACCATGTCACTGCCCGGACTTCCCTTCAGGCCGGAAGGGGATAACTGGATCAGGTTCTCGCTGGGCTGTGATATCGATCCCGATGAATGCGAATTTAATTACAGCAACATCTGTACATATCTGGTGGGCGTTGCGCTCACAAAGGTGTTTGGCACGGATCTTGGCAAGCTTATCGAGGACGAGATCTTTATGACGCTTGGCATCAGTGATTTTGAGTATGCGTACAGCCCCGAGGGGTATTTTTACGGTGCATCCGGCATGAAGCTTTGTGTTCATGACTTGAGTAAATTCGGGCTATTGCTCATGAACGGGGGATCCTATGAAGGCAAGAGGATCGTTTCCGATGAATATGTGAGGATGGCGACTTGTGTTCAGCAGATGAACAGAGAAGGCGGCTATGGTTTTTATATCTGGAAATACCGTGACGGCTACAGTATCAATGGCAAGTGGAAGCAAAAGTGCTACATCTTGCCGAATGATGGCGTGATCGTGACATATCTGTCGCATATCGAGGATGATTCCCATGATCTTCTGGAGAGCATGGAAAAGAATATACTGGGGATTTTGTGATTTTAATTGAAAATTGACGGGTATTTACCTAAATTCTGTAAAGTTTACTTTTTATGCCCCTCATGATATAATCTGCCATAGTTACAACGAGGGGGAAAGATTTTTGCCTGATCATACAGATAATATAAAAGGATATCAAATGAGGAAGCGTCGCCGTTTGGGGGCGCTTCTTTTCGTGTGCCTTCTTGTTTTTTCCGGCTGCGGGCAAACTGTCATGGACCCGCTTGTACAGCCTATGCTGATCGATACGGCGGAAGTGGAACGGGCAACGGTTTTGGTGCAGAGGGGCAATCTGACACCTGTATATGAGCGCGAGATCGAACTGTCCGGTTACGGGGAGACATCATACCGGGTGGAGAAGGATCTTTTGCTGAAACTTGAGACCCAATATGAGGCGAGCGTAGATCAGCTGCATGTAGAAGTCGGAGACCGCGTCAAGGAAGGCGATGTGATGCTTTCGTTTACGTCCGAGGTCCTTGAGGACAGGCTCAGCGACAGCGAAAAAACGCTGCGTCATGCCAAATTGGATATTGAGCATTACCGAAAGCTTGAAGAGATCGATCCGCTGTCTGATTACAGGAATGAGATCGGCGATCTGGAGGATGACTCCACGCTGGCAAAGCTCTATGCGGAAGATGTGGAAAGAATCTATGCCGAATTGAACGTGATCTCTCAGGGGGACGGTGTCGTCAGTTTCGTGGATCCTTCCGTGCTGGATGGATTTTTGAAGGTGGGAACACCCATGATCAAGGTGATCACGGATGATGGTTACTATACCTGTGATCTGTCGGTAAGAACAGATCAAAATGCCGGACAGGATCAGGTGGACTTTTCACCCGGACAACATTTTGTTGCAAAAAGCATGTTTGCGGATTTTGAGGTGGAAACTATTGAAAAACCCGGCGCTGTGAGCGGCAATTCCGTGGGGGATGATAATATTGTCTATTTTAAGCTTGTCGGCGTGGATGAGAATGCGATCAAGGAAAAAAAGCTGACCATTTACAAACAGCTGAAAGAGATGAAGGATGTTCTCTATATCAACCGGGCCGCTCTGATCCAGCCATCTGAGATCGTCATATATGGCAGAAACGGTACCGATCCGAATGTAGATAATAGATATTATGTCTATAAAATGCAGGATGACGGCTCGTTCCGTGTACAGGAAGTGACGCCCGGAGATCTGTGCGGAGACTATATCGTGATCAAGGACGGACTCGAAGAAGGAGACGTGATCTCTATTCCGGTTGGGGATGCAGAGCAGGAGACAGCGGCAGATGAGAGTGCAGGCGGCAGATCATCCGGTGGCGGTCATGATCATGACGAAATGGAAGTGCCGAATTTCAGAGTATTTACGGTGTCAAGTGTACCGAAGGGCGACTGAGAGATGAGAAAAGAAGAAAGACTGAAGAAAAATAAATATCGGTCTTCGGCGTGCAGGCGACCTTACATTTATGCAGGACTTTTGCTTGTCTGTCTTGTCATGCTCCTTTCCGGCTGCGGGAAAAAAGAGAAGGCGCCTGAGCTTTTGTCACCGGTTGCAGAAGTAGAAGCCTACAGACCTGTGACCAAGCGGATCGTTGGAAAGGTGGAAACCTTGGAGGGAAAGGTTGTGCCTAAGGATTATCCCTGTTTTTCGTCCATTCCGCTTACGATCTCTGAGGTAAAAGTTGGCGTCGGAGATTATGTCAAAGCAGGAGATGTGCTGGCAGAGTCGGATACAACGCAGATGAAGGAAGAATTAAAGCAGGTGACCACCGAGATCGCGAGCCTGAACAGACAGAAGGCGCTGGCCTCGGAAGTAACGGATCTGACGCTGAAAAAACTCGGGATCGAAAGGGATACCGAGATCATTTTAAGTGATGCCTATGAACTTGCAAAAAAGGATAAGGAGATAGCAGAGACGCTGGAAAATCTTCGCTATCAAAAGGCTGTGATCGACAGTGATCTTGCCAGTCTTGCAAAGCGGAAGGCCAAGCTGGAAAAGGAGATGTCAGGCAGAACCTTTACCGCAGCTCATGACGGTTATATAACCTATGTGAAAGACTTTACCCACACCAATCATGTGGATGCCAGCGAAAACATACTGGTGGTATCAGATTTTGACGATCTGTACATTGAAACAGAAGAAGTGAATACACACGAATATAAATATGAGAATTATAAGAGCAAATGGACCTTTGTGAACGGACAGCGTGTTCTGATCAAAGAGCATCCCTATACAAGTGCAGAGCTTTCCTATGCACAGGGCCTGACAAAATATCCGCCGCAGTCTTTTGATCTTTGCAGCGGTAATCTGACCATCGGATATTATCTGACGCTTTATTTTTCCGAAAACGGTTTTGAAGAAAAGTTAGCCATAGGTAACGATTCGATTTACAGGGAAAACGGTGAGACCTTCGTTTATGTCAGAAATGACAAAGGCGAAAAGGAAAAGAGAAAAGTCAAACTCGGTCTGGTGGATGATGTGAATTACACGGAAGTGATCAGCGGCCTTTCAGAGGGTGAGATCGTTTTTTATAAAAACATGGTGACTCCGCCTGTTACCTATGAGACCATACAGGCAGGCCTGCAGGATTATACGGAGACCGGAGAGACAGACAGCACCTATCTGGCTTATCCCTACACGAAATTCATCATGGCACCTGTCAGCGGGACTTACCACGGCTCTGCAGCGGCGTCTGTCGTATCGGAAGGGGAGGAACTTTGCTCCGTTGTTTCGAATGCGGGCGTGATCGCATCTGAGGAGGCAAGGGTTGCGCTTTCCAAATTTGACCGCAACAGAAAACGTCAGAAACAGGCTTTTGAATCAGGGCGTGTCAATATCGAGACCATGCTGAAACAGACAGAGGGGCTTGACAGCCCGGATCTGACCAACGAAGTGGATGCAGTCACGGGAGAGACAGTATATGGCGCGATCAGGGAACTTCGTCATCTGAAAGAACGGCTGAACTTGGAACTTGAGATCCTGCATACAACGGAAGAGGCGAATATCAAGGATTATAATGCCAGACGAACACTGCTTCAAGAGCAGTACAGCAAATTGTCAAAGACGGCATCGGGAGACGGAGTGAGTGTGACCGCGCCGAAAAACGGAAGGGTTTCCTATAAGATTTATAACGATGGCGATGAGATCGGAAAAGACGAATATCTGATGGCTTTTGAAATGAGAGGCGATGAGAAGGATTCCACGAGATTGTTAACTTCGTTTTCGGAGGGTGGAACCGGTGTGAAAGTGAAATATCAGCCTCTGTTGGGGCAGCCGGTACTGGCAAAAAGCGAAAGCGGAAGCTGGAATGGATCTGTGATCGCTGTCAATGCCGATCAAAGCCGTAATATCCTGTTTACCAGAGACGGAAAAGAATGTGTGACATATTCCCAGCCTTTTACCAGGGGCGTGCAGTTTCAGTTTTTTGTGAAACTGGACGGGGAGCTGACCGAATCCGATATGAAGGGCATGAAGGTGTCCTTCGGCGGAAGACGGTTTGAAAAGGTTGTCTCATTGCCGGTTAACAGCGTGAAAACCGAGGAAAACCGGTATACGGGCAAGGATAAATATTATGTCTGGAAAGTGGAAAATGACATGGTAGTGAAAGAATACGTCAAGATATATAAAACCGAAGCCGTGACGGGTTCGGCTTATATTATCAGCGGCGTGGATGCGGAGGATGTGATTCTGAAATGATCCGGTATATCATCACCAAAATCATTCATAAATATAAGCTTTACCTCTGCCTGGAAGTCGGGGTGATCTCCATTGTCATGATC
>JAEEGL015183074.1_pt1 | contig 13391 bp, 10 predicted proteins | sample 9134231 | NCBI WGS metagenome assembly JAEEGL01 (sample SAMN16246548, study PRJNA631951) | gut metagenome | biome: gut microbiome; feature: rumen; material: fiber-attached | host: Bos | place: Iran: Karaj | collected 2018-10 | reverse complement strand
TCTCCGCTTCATCGACGGTGCAAAATTAAAAACTATTGTCCATATGGCAAAATTTCGGATGAAATTCGACCATTAATTTTGTCCATTAGAGAGCATGTCCGCTAAAAAACCATTAATTTTGTCCATTACACCAAAAATTCAGGCAAGATGAAACGTAACAACAAATCATTAATCATGCTCCTTGCCGCCGCCGCGATGTGCGGTGTGGCCGGAGCGCAAACCGAAAACAACATGGACAAGAACAACATGCAGCGTGTGGCCGACACGGTGAAAAACGGCTACCAGAAGATTGAGGACGGAGTTGTAACAGGCTACAAGGCTGTTGAGAGTGGGGTGGTGAATGGCTACACGGCCATACAGGATGGTGTGGTGGAGGGTTTCACCCGCATCAGCGATGCCTTTGTCAAGAAGTTCCTAATGCGCGAAGGCGAAACCCTCGAAGAGACCAAGGCCCGCATAGCCAAAGAGGAGGAGGAGTTGCACTCCCGATAGGAAGATATGAAGAAATGTCATTTAGTAGCAGCGAACCGCCATAGGTATATAATTTTACTATTGGCGGTTCTGCTCTCGGCGGGGGCATGGGCGCAACAGGAGCCTCCTGCCACGGGTGCGGAGGGTGTGGTGGTGGATGTGCGCACGGGCGAACCCATACCGTTTGCACAGGTGGTGTTTGTAGGCTCAAGGATTGGGGCAATGGTGGACACGACTGGCCATTTTATGGTTGTAAACAGGCAGGGTCTGGTGACCCTGTCGGTGGGCTTTGTGGGCTATAAAAAAAGGTTGGTGACGCTACATGCCAACCGGATTACGAAGGGAATGCGCATTGAGCTGGAACCGGATGTGTACAATCTGGGCGAGGTGACGGTGACGGCATCGCGACGCAAGGAGCGATACAGCAGAAAGAACAATCCTGCGGTGGACTTGGTGAGCGAGGTGATTGCACACAAGGAGGCGATGCGCCCCCAGAAGGACACTTCTCGGACTGAGTATGAGAAAACCATCCTGGCACTGGACCGCTTTGATGTGGATTTTGAGCGCAATGCGCTGTTGGAGAAGTTCTCCTTTTTGCGCAAATATATCGATACAGCTCAGTTCAACAAGACTCCTGTGCTGACGGTGGGTCTGCGCGAAGTGTTGAAAGTGGACGGGCAGGAACGGGAACGGAACTCGCAGGGCGTGGACAACCTGTTGGAACGAGAGGGTTTGGCGGCCAATCTGGACGCAATGTTCACCCGTGTGGACATTTTCGACAACACGATTGATTTGATGTTGAACCGCTTTGTAAGCCCCCTGTCGTCGTCATTGGCGGTGAGCTATTATCATTACTATATTGAGGACACGGTGACGGTTGGCGGCGAGCGCTGTGTGAGGCTGATGTTTGTGCCTGTAAACCGCGAGAGCTTCGGCTTTACGGGTCACCTGTATATCACGGTCGACGGCCACAGGCTGAAACGCTACTCCATCAGTGTGCCGCCTCAAATCAACATGAACTTTGTGAGCGATTTGAGCTTGGACGAGAGTTTCGACGACCTGCCCGACGGGAGGCTACAGTCCAAGGAGGCTCACACTTACGCGCGGTTCTACATCTTCAAGAATTGGCGGCAGCTGTATGCGCACCATGTGGTACACAATTTGGATGGAGAGCCGAGGGCACATGAGGATGCCGTCCCGACGGCTGGGAGCTTGATTGAGAGGCTGAGGCCCGTGCCGCTAAGTGCCAAGGAGACGGTGATTGACAGCCTTGTGGGGGAATTGAGGCGGGTGCCAGAGTTCAACACTGCTATTAAGGCGGTGGAGATTTTCGGCTCGGGATACATCGCAACAGCTTCGGAGCGTGACAAAAGCCCGTTCGACATCGGCCCCATCTATAACCTCGTAAGCCTGAATCCCGTAGAAGGACTTCGCCTGCGAGTTGGAGGAATGACGACGGCAAATCTCAGCAAGCACTGGTTCATGAATGGCTATCTGGCTTTCGGGACTCGCGATTTGCGCCTGAAGTATTCCGCCACGGCTATCTATAGTTTCCGCCCCAAGGAGTTCCACCCCTTCGAATCGCTGCGCCATGCGCTGTATCTGACCACAAGCTACGACCTCGAAAACCCAGGACAGAACACTGACCTGCTGGACCGTGACAACATCCTCATGTCGCGCTGGCCTTCGTTGCCGCCCACTGCTATGCAATATGCCCGCCGCGTGGGGCTGCGCTATGAGCATGAGTGGGAGAACCGTCTGAGTGTGGATGCTTGGATGCAGTATTCGGACATTGAGCCCGCGGGTGCTTTGCAATACAAACGTATCGGTGCCAATGGTGCAACCACGATGGTGAGCCGTTTTGCCGACTGGCAGGCAGGTGTGCAGCTGCGTTACGCTCCAGGCGAACCGCTCTACAACAACCGCTTGGGCCAGGAATCACCGTTTAACCTGAACAAGGATGCTCCCGTATTCCGTTTTCGCCACACGGTGGGGCGTATCGACCACCGGTTTACGTATCAGCGCACGGACATCATTGCCGAGAAAAGGTTCTGGCTTTCCTCCTTCGGGCATATCGACACACGGTTGCACACTGGTGTGGTCTGGAACCGGGCTCCGCTGCCAGCGCTGTTCACCCCGCAGAGCAATCTGACGCTCTACCTCTCCCCCAACACGTTCACGCTGATGCGTCCGATGGAGTTTGTGGCGGACCAGTGGGCAGCCCTGCACGCCACCTACTACCTGAAGGGTTGGCTGCTGAACCGCATACCCCTATTGAACAAGCTGAAGCTGCGCGCAGTGTTGTCGTTCAGTGGCATCTATGGTTCGCTGTCGCCAAAGAACAACCCGCGGTTTGGACATGAAGGGTTGTATTCCCTGCCGGAGGGCACTACTCTGTTTAGCACCACGCCTTATTTGGAAGTGGGAATCGGCGTGGAAAATATATTGCGCTGCATCCGCGTGGATTACGTGCGACGCCTCACCTATACCGATGGCCTAAGAGGCCGCGATCTGGGTGGCATCAGAATTGGTTTCCGATTAACAATATAAATAAGAAAATGAAGAGATTTTTATTGATACTTATCGTGACTTTGCCCCTGTTGTTGCATGCACAACAGGACGACACGGCCAAAGTGGTGAATTTCGGCGTGCGGGCAGGTGCCAATGCATCACAGATGGTGCTGAGGGGATTGCCTATTGATATTGTGGCTTCGCCCAAGGTGGGCGTTGAGGGTGGCGCATTCCTCGATTTCAACATCGGGAAAAGGTTTTTTATCCGCTTTAACACTGTTTGGAGCCATCAGCGCAGTCGCCTTACGATGGATGGCACGCCCTGTCCCTTGGCCTCTTTTTCCATTGAGGTGCCGGTGTATGCCTCATGGCGTTTCGGCAATAGCCACACGGGTTGGGGCTTTGTGGGGGTGGGACCCTACACGGAGTTTGTTGTTTGGGGACGAGTGGTGTCGGCCGATGGGTCCTTCAATCCTTTCCACCATGTAATCGATGTGGATGCCACGACGGGCGAGGAGACCCTTGCAATGACTGACAGCCATTCGGGATTCGGGGTTCTGATGGGGTATGAACTGCCTTGCGGCCTCTTTGTGGATGCTACGGCACAGATGGCCCTTACGGACATGCTGGCCTTCGACCACGGCGGCAACATGTGGGTGCGCCCCCTGAAACTGACATTAGGCCTCGGCTGGCGGTTTTAGATGTCCACTCGCAGACCGTCGTAAGCCAGGTGGACGTTGGGAGGAAGTTCTTTGGACACTTCGGCGTAAAGACCCATCTCGTGGCTGAGGTGGGTTAGGTATGCCTGCTTGGGAGCAACGCTGTTTATTATTTCTAAGGCTTCGGGCAGGCAGAAGTGCGAGAAGTGCTTGGTTTTGCGCAGGGCGTTGATGACCAGAACTTCGACACCTTTCAGTTTTTCAATCTCTGAGGGTTCTATGTGGTTGGCATCGGTGATGTAGCCGAGTTTGCCGATGCGGTAGCCCAGCACGGGGAGGTCTTTGTGCATGGCTTTGATGGGCCTCACTTCCACACTCCCCAAGGGGAAAGACTCGTCTCCACTCAGTTCGTGTATCCGGGCTTCTGGCAGACCGGGGAACTGGTGGAAGGTAAAGATGTAATGATAGTCGCGCTCAATGGCTACGCGGGCCTCGTGGTTGCAGTAGAGATCCATGTCACGATGCTGGACGTAGTTGAAGGAGCGGATGTCGTCCAATCCCCCAACGTGGTCGCGGTGGGCATGGGTGATAAGGATGCCGTCGAGATGCATAACTTTCTCCCGCAGCATCTGCTCGCGAAAGTCAGGACCTATATCAATAAGAATATTCTCGCCGGCATCGGTCTGTATGAGGGCGGAGGTGCGGAGATGCTTGTCATGGCTGTCGGCAGATTGGCAGACGTTGCATTGACAAGCAATAACGGGTACTCCCATCGAAGTACCCGTTCCTAAGAATATTAATACCATTATTCGTTCTTTACTGTCAGTCTGAATCCGACACCGTGAACGTTGACGATTTGCACGTTGGGATCCACTTTAAGGTATTTGCGCAATTTGGTGATGTATACATCCATGCTGCGGGCGGCGAAATAGCTGTCGTCTTTCCAGATGCGCTGTAGGGTGCTGGTGCGGTCCACAAGTTGGTTGAAGTTCATGGCAAACATGCGGAGCAATTCACATTCCTTCATGGTGAGTTTCTGGACGTTGTCGCCACAGGTGAGGGTCTGATGCGAGTAGTCGAACACGCAGTTGCCGATATGGAAGAGGTTTTTGTCCGGTTTGCCGTCGTCGAATGAGCGTCGGATGGTGGCGTTGAGGCGTGCAAGAAGTTCCTCCATGCTGAAGGGTTTGGTGACATAGTCGTCAGCACCGATTTCAAAACCTTTGAGTTTGTCGGCTTCCAGATTCTTGGCGGTGAGGAAGATGATGGGGATGCGTTTGTCAACACGGCGGATTTCCTTGGCTACTGTGAAGCCGTCTTTGACGGGCATCATGATGTCGAGGATGCATGCATCGACGTCATCGTTCTGATAGGAGTCAAGTGCCGCTTGTCCATCCACGGCGAGGAAAACCGTATACCCTTTTTGCGTAAGGTAGGCTTTCAAAATGGTCCCCAGGTTGGGGTCGTCTTCTGCAACAAGCAGTTTAATGCCAATGTTCATATATTTCTAATTTATTAATTCGGTTAAAGTGAATGCCGTATGTGCCAATTCGGTAATGTGTCAATCAATCATTTCATCCATTAACGCATTAACACGTTCCAACAATTCTCACTCTTCATTTACAATGGTGATGCTGTTGATGAGGTCGCCAGGTGCGATCATGTCAATCACTTCCAGCCCTTCCACCACTTTGCCGAAACAGGTGTGGACGCCGTCAAGGTGAGCGGTGTTCTCGCGGTTGTGGCAGATGAAGAATTGGCTGCCGCCGGTGTCTTTTCCGGCATGGGCCATGGAGAGGACTCCGCGGTCGTGATACTGCTTCGGGGCGCTGGTCTCACATTTGATGGTCCAACCGGGGCCACCTGTGCCCACACGCGGGTCGCGAATGTTGCGGCTGAAGGGGCATCCGCCCTGAATGACGAAATCGGGGATGACTCTATGGAAACGAAGGCCGTCGTAGAAATGGGAGTTGGCCAGTTTTACAAAGTTTGCAACAGTGTTGGGTACTTCTTTCTCATAAAGCTCTGCTTTCATTTTTCCTTTAGCAGTGTCGAATATTGCGTACATAGTATATGATGTTTTATTTTTATAATTCGTTTTTAGTCAAAGTGAAAAAGGGAATCATGTTTGCACTTCATCCTCCTTTTCACTTTTCAATTCTCATGTTCTATTAACTTAAAAATTTTCAAATTATTGTTTTAACTGCTCTTTTTTTTCAATTTTTTTTCAGTCCATCGAGCGTGCCGATTTGAAAACTCTGTTCCAACGGGGCTTTCCGTGGTCTTTGTCCCACGAGAAGAGCACCATGGTGGCCTTGCCGGCGATGTGATCTTCGGGCACAAATCCCCAGTAGCGGCTGTCGACGGAGTTGTGCCTGTTGTCGCCCATCATCCAGTAATAGTCCATCTTGCAGGTGTACTCAGTGGTCTCCTGCCCATTGATGAATATCTTGCCGCCTCGCACTTCAAGGGTGTTGCCCTCGTAAGTCGTAATGACGCGCCAGTAGATAGGCAGGTTCTCCAAAGTTAGTTTCAGCGTTTCTCCCTTGGCGGGGATATGGACGGGGCCGAAGTTGTCCGTGCTCCACTGATAGAGGGGCGAATGGGGGAAGAGGCTCATCCCATCGTCTCCCGCACGGCGAATGTCGGGCACCACCTCCACCACGTCATTCCGGGCCTCAAGGCTCTTCACCTGTGCGCGGGTCAGTGGGACAATGTAGTGGTCGTCGCCATCATACATCATATAGCTCAACGAGTTGGAGAAGTCCTCATGACTCACGCCCAAGTCGTCCAGCACCTTCCGTGCATTGATGCCGTTCTTGAAGAGGATGCGGTAGGTCTGTTGGCTTTCCGGCGGGTTTTCAATCATCTTGCCGTTGATGTACACCATCTGGTCTATCAGTTGCAAGTCCTCGCCGGGCAGGCCGATGCAGCGTTTGATGAAGTTCTCGCGCTTGTCCACAGGTCTTACGCGGATTTTGTTTTTCACCATCCTGTTGCCCACTGGCAGCATCTTGGCGTTCAGCACGTTCTCTCGTCCCATTTCACGCACCAGTTCATGGTAGCTCATATTGCTTTTCCAGGCAGTGCACATAGTGTCGCCGTCGGGGTAGTTGAACACCACGGGGTCAAAACGCTCCACGTGGCCGAAACCGTGATAGCGATGATAAGGGAGTTTGATCCACTTCAGATAGGACTCCACTTGGCCGTCGGTCAGAGGAAGCACATTGTGCACCAGGGGCACCGAGAGGGGGGTCATGGCTGAACGGGGGCCGTAGCTCATTTTCGAGACAACCAGGTAGTCGCCCGTCATCAGCGATTTCTCCATCGAGCTGGAGGGGATATTGTAGAACTCAAACATCATGGAGCGGATAATCATGGCGGCCACGATGGCAAAGGTGAGTGCGTCGAGCCAGTCGCGTGCCTGTGTCACCTTGTGGGGCTCCTCGGTGTGAGGGTCGTGGTACTGATAGTTGTTCAGCCCCACATAGGGCAGGTAAATCCATGGAAAGATAACGCCCAAAGTCTGCTCGAAATAGTTGTAACGGTGGAACGTGTTAGCCGTTTCCACCACCAGCAGCAGGAACATAAAGATGTTGATGGCGGGCACAAGGAAAAGGATGTACCATTTGATTTTTTGGCTCTTAGTCCTGTCCTTGCCGCATATCCTTATCCACACCATTATGTTGTAGAAGGGAATTAATGCTTTCCACGGCTTCTCGCCGACTTTTTTAAAGAGCAGCCACAGTCCCAACAGGCTGCCAACAAAGTAGAGAATCAATAGAATTTCGTATATCATAAGTCTTTATCTGAATTCTGCTCCAATAACGATTGTTCAAGTTTATTATTGTGCGCCATCTTCATTTTCTTTTCGTACTATTGTGCAAAGACAATTTGACCACACAGATTCCACAACTTATGACGATTGTGGACAACTTCTTTCAGGTTAATACATATGATGCCGTACCGAATAGCTTATCAGATGAAGTGGCAATGGAAAAGATAATGTAAAGCCATCCCTGACTCTCACAGAACTATGGCAAAGTTAAGGCGAAGGGAAAGGCGTGGGTGGGTCTTCGTCAAGGTTTGACGGTGGCGCGGAGAGCCGCGAGGAGGATTTGCTTTTCGTGCTGCCAGTTGAGCTCCTCCCCTGCTTTGGCGAAACAGCGGGTACGCTCGTCGGCGGGCAGAGTGTCCCAGTATTGCAGGGCTTGGCGGATGTCGCGGGCAAGGCTCTCCAAGTATTGGCTGTAACTTTCTCCGCTTGGGTCAAAGGGCAATGGGCCGGTGAGGGTGCCTGTGCCATAGCGTTCAAGGACTCTTCGGATTTCGGGGAAATCGGTTGCAAGGATGGGAACTCCGGCATTGGCAAAGTCCGCTATGCGGTTGGGAAGGGAATAGCGGTAGTTGAGGCCAAGGTCCTGCAACAGGCATAACCCCAGGTCGGCCTGACTGGTGAGGGCGTGCAGCCGCTCGGGCTCCACCCGTCCGAGGAATTGCACCCTGTCGCCCCAAGGCACGTTGGCGGCATGCTTCCGTTCGTCGGCAAGGCAGTCGCCGTCGCCGGCCACGACGAGACGGCAATCGGGCAGCAGTTGCAGCACGTCGATAAGTTCTTTAACCCCGCGCCCAATGTTCACAGCTCCTTGGTAGAGGAGTGTTCGTGGGCATGTAACCTCATGGCTTGTCTTGATGGCCGGAGGGGTGTCTGGGACGTTGCGCACCACGGTCATCTCTATGCCATAGCGGCAGCGGTATTCGTCCGCCACGCTTTGGCACACGGTGAAGGCTCCGCTCACGTGGGGCAGACAACGGCGTTCCACCCATCGCCACACGGCTTGCACGCGGGGCCGTCCTTGCAATTCAGGCACATCGGGGAAGAGCTCGTGTGCATCGAAGAGGAGTGGTTTGCGGCGCAGACGGGCGGCAAGTGTACTGGCAAGGAGGGTGTCGGTGTCGTTGGCATAGAAACAGTCGGCACGGCTGAACAACAGCAGCAGGAAGAGCCGCAGGTTGTATTCGGCATAGAAGAAGGCAGTGCGGTGGAAAAGCAGACGCATACGGCAGGTAGCGTAAGGCAGAGCGTCATTACCGATGGCAGCGTGAGTACCAGAGGGGGTGCTGCGCCTACCGACAAGGGTGACGGCCCAGCCCTCCTCGGCAAAGGCTCGGCAGGTGCGATTGACGCGCTGGTCCGTGACCAAATCATTAGTTACAGCTACGATGATGCGTTTCATCCGGTGCGATGTCGTTGGTTAATACATAGTGTGTTGACGGTTCATGCCGAAAAAAATCTTTGGTTTTATAACGCAAGAAAGATTTTTTTCGTACTTTTGCACACAAATTTCTCGCCTTCAAGGCCGCTAAGAAGCTGATTGTAATGGAGACCTACTTTGTCGACGTCATATTGCCGCTGCATATCCACGACACCTATACCTACCGTGTGCCGCAGGAGTATAACGACGTCATACAGGTTGGGCAGCGCGTAGTGGTGCAGTTTGGCGGAAAGCGTCTCTATTCCGCCCTTGTGCGGCGTGTGCACCAGGAGGTGCCGCGCTACATGGTGAAGTATGTGCTCTCCATCCTCGACCTCGAACCCATTGCCGACGAGCGGCAGCTGAGGTTCTGGGAATGGCTGGCGGAGTACTATATGTGCTACTTGGGCGATGTGATGGCGGTGGCCCTGCCCTCCGCCTTGAGATTAGCCAGCGAGTCGTCCGTCTCCATTCATCCCGACTACACAGGCGAGCTCTCCGACCTTTCGGCCAACGAGATGCGGGTGGTGCAGTTGCTCTCGGAGCATCCCGTGATGACTGTCGACGACCTGGGCAAAGCCCTCGGGCTGCAAAAGATGATGCCCCTGCTCAACACCATGATCGAGCGCAGCATCATTATCATGGAGGAGGAACTGCGGCAACGCTTTGTGCCCCGCACGGCCACCTATCTGTCTTTGACCCCTGAATATAAGGACTCCGACGCGCTGAGGTCCCTTTTTGACTCTTTGGAGCAAAAGAAGACCACCCAGAAACAGGTGGACGTGCTGATGAAGTTCATGCAGATGAGCCAGATGGGAGCCCAGCCCGTTGCCAAGCGGGCGCTGCTCTCCACCACGGATGGTGCCGTGGTGTCCGACTCGGCACTGAAGACGTTGATACGCCACGGTGTGCTGCAGCAGGAGGACCACGTGGAATCGCGCTTGGAGCAGGGACAGAGCTCAGCCCTGGCAGCGGACATCCAACTGAACGAGGAGCAGCAATCAGCCTACAACTACCTGAGCCACTGCGAGCAGCCGGTGGCCCTACTGCACGGTGTCACCTCATCCGGCAAGACCGAAGTGTACATCAAGCTCATTGCCGATGTCATAGCTAGGGGCGACCAAGTTCTGTTCCTGCTGCCCGAAATCGCCCTCACGGCTCAGGCCATCAACCGCCTGCGCCGCTTTTTTGGCGACCTTGTGGGGGTATACCACTCCCGTTTCAGTGCGTCGCAACGGGCCGAGGTGTGGAACCGCACCATGACCTCTGACCCCGGCCAGCGCTACCAAGTGCTGTTGGGAGCCCGCAGCGCCCTCTTCCTCCCCTTCCGCCAACTCGGGTTGGTCATAGTGGATGAGGAGCACGACTCCAGCTACAAGCAGTACGACCCATCGCCCCGCTACAACGGCAGGGACGCTGCCATCTACCTCGCCCACCTGTGGGGCGCACGGACCGTGCTGGGGTCCGCCACGCCCTCGTTAGAGAGTTATTACAACGCCAAGCAGGGCAAATATGGCTTCTGCGAGATGAAGCACCGCTTTGGGGGTCTGCTGATGCCGGAGGTGCTCTGTGCCGACATGAAGGAGGAGTCGCGCCGACGCCGTCAGGAGCAGGGCGCACAACCCGCTCCCGGCACAATCCTCTTCTCGCAATTCCTGATAGAGAACATCCAGAAAGCCCTCGACGACAACGAGCAGGTGATTCTCTTCCAAAACCGAAGGGGTTTCTCGCTGCGCATCGAGTGCGACGACTGCCACTGGATACCCAAATGCCAGCACTGCGACGTGTCGCTGGTCTACCACCGTGTCACCAATAGTCTGCGCTGTCACTATTGCGGCTATTCCATCCCGCTGCCCACCGAGTGCCCGGCCTGCCACGGCCATCACCTCACCATGAAAGGCATCGGCACCGAACGCATTGAGGACGACCTCAGCATCATGTTCCCCAAAGCCAAGGTGGCACGCATGGATTTGGACAGCACTTTGCAGAAGAACCGCTATTTAGAGATAATCAATGACTTTCAGGACCGCCGCATCGACATCCTTGTGGGTACGCAGATGGTCACTAAGGGGTTGGACTTCGACCATGTGAGTGTGGTGGGCATCGTCAGTGCTGACAATCTGTTGTACTTCCCCGACTTCCGTGCCTACGAGCGGGCTTTCCAGCAGATGACCCAAGTGAGTGGGCGAGCTGGTCGTCATGGCCACCGCGGAAAGGTGATAATCCAAACCTTCAACCCCTACCACCAAGCCATCCGCAATGTGATCGACAACGACTACACCTCCATGTACGAGAGCCAGATTACCGACCGTCGTGTGTTCCGCTACCCGCCTTTCTACCGCCTGATAACCATCACGATGAAGCACCGCGACAGCGATGTGCTGAACGAGGCTGCCGACCGCTACGCCCGCGCCTTGCGCGAAGTGTTTGCCACCCGCGTGGTGGGGCCGGAGTATCCCAGCGTGATGCGCGTCAGGGGGCTGTACCTCAAGAACATCATGCTGCGATTCGACCGCACCGAGGCCATCACCCAAGCCAAGACAATCATCATGGAGCTGGGCGACAAGATAAAGTCAGACAAAACACTCTCCCCCTTGCAAATACATTTTGACGTGGACCCGCAATGACGTTGAGAGGGGGATAATCAGTAAAAACTTATGAACGAGGCCGCAACTGCCAGAAGGCTACAGCAGCGGCGGCGGCCACATTGAGCGAGTCCACACCGCGCTGCATGGGTATTATGGCGCGGTAGTCACAACTCTCTATGGTGCTTTGCGTCAGCCCGTCGCCTTCGGTGCCAAGGACTATGGCCAGCCGCTCCTCGGCCACGAGCGCGGGATGGTCAATCGGCACGGCGGTGGCTGTCAGGGCCAAGGCCACAGTCTTGAAGCCCAAACCGTGCAACTGTTCCATGGCGGGGCGGGGCCAGGTAGGGATATAAGTCCAAGGAATCTGGAACACGGTGCCCATGCTGACCCTCACACTGCGGCGGTTCAAAGGGTCGCAACACGTGGGTGAAAAGAGCACTGCCCCCATGCCCAAGGCTGCTGCGGCGCGCAGTATGGCTCCCGTGTTGGTACTATTGACCACGTTGTCCACCACCACAATGCGTTTCTGCTTTTGGCACAACTGCTCCACCGACGGCAGTTGTGGGCGGTGCATGGCACACAGCACTCCGCGTGTAAGCTCGTAGCCAGTCAGCGAGGCCAGCAATGCGCGGTTCCCGGTATAGACCGGCAACTCGCCAAGGCGGGCCACGATGTCCGCAGCCTGCCCGGCAATATGCTTCTCTTCGCAAAGGAGGGAGACAGGCTGGTAGCCCGCATCAAGGGCCACCCGTATCACTTTGGGGCTCTCGGCTATGAAGATGCCCTGGTCGGGTTCGAGGCGGTTGCGCAGCTGTGCCTCCGTCAGGTGGGCGTAAGGCTGCAAACCGGGATGGGATAAGTCGGCAACGGGGACAATCATCTGTTCCGCACGCGGGTTTATCGGGCTTTGTACTCCTGTATCCTCTTCTTCAATGCAGCGATGAGGCTGTTGATATCCTCCTCGGTGGTGTCGAATGAGCACATCCAGCGCACCACGTCGCTCTCCTCGTCCCAAAGGTAGAAGAAATAATCTTCGAGCAAGGCATTCCACACCTCGTTGGGCAGTTTGACAAAGACGCTGTTGGCCTGCACGGGATACATTACTTGGGCCTCAGGGACGTCGGCCAATGCTTTGTAGAGCATCTGCGCCATCTTGTTGCTGTGTTCGGCGTTGCGCCTCCACACCTCGGTAGTGATATAAGCGTCGAACTGGGCAGCCATGAACCGCATTTTGCTGCACAACTGAGCCATCTGCTTGCGACGATATTTCAACTCTACATTCAACTGGGGATTGAGAATCACGGCACTCTCGCCCATCAGCATGCCATTTTTAGTGCCGCCGAACGAGAGGCAGTCCACGCCGCAGTCGGTGGTGAGCTGGCGGAAGGTGCAACCTAAGGCAACGGCAGCATTGGCCAGACGGGCACCATCCATGTGCAGGTACATGCCGTGTGAGTGAGCGAGGTCGGCCAAAGCGCGGATTTCGTCCAGCGTGTAGAGGGTGCCGAGCTCCGTCGGCTGCGTGATGCTGATGGCGCGGGGCTGCGAGTGGTGCTCAAAACCAAAGCCGTGCAGCTGTGTCTTGACCAGTTCGGGCGTCAGTTTGCCGTCAGGCGTGTTGACCGTGAGCAGGCGGCATCCCACTATACGCTGGGGTGCTCCGCACTCGTCGACGTTGATATGAGCCGTGTCGGCACACACCACGGCATGGTGCGAGCGGCACATGGCGTCGATGTTCAACACATTGGCTCCCGTACCGTTGAATACGAAATACACTTGTGCCTCGGGACCAAAAACCTGCTGGAACAGCTGTTCGGCCTTTTTACAATACTCGTCGTCGCCGTATGCCAAGGCATGTTCGACGTTGGCGGAGGCTATTGCCTCCATGATTTCGGGGCTGATGCCCG
>JAEEGL014911250.1_pt1 | contig 13391 bp, 9 predicted proteins | sample 9134231 | NCBI WGS metagenome assembly JAEEGL01 (sample SAMN16246548, study PRJNA631951) | gut metagenome | biome: gut microbiome; feature: rumen; material: fiber-attached | host: Bos | place: Iran: Karaj | collected 2018-10 | reverse complement strand
GGCCTCGGACTGCGCGAGGCGGGCCATGGCGTCGGGGTCGCCGGCTGCCTTGGCGGCGGCCTCGGCGGCGGCGGCGGCGACGTTGCGGGCCTTGACGACGGCCTCGAGCGTCTCGCGCTCGTGCTTGGCGTAGCCCTTCACCGTCTCGACGAGGTTCGGCACGAGATCGTAGCGGCGCTTGAGCTGCACGTCGATCTGCGCGAAGGCATTCTTGTATCCGTTTCTCTTCCGGGTGAGGCCGTTGAAGACCCCCGTCGCCCACACGGCGACCACGGCGAGGATGGCGACTGCGACTCCCCACGCGGGGAAGGACGATTCTGCGAGGATGGGCATGGCGGTATCCTTTCGTTGAAACAAGGGCGTGAACCTGCGCCGGAGTCTAGCACACCCTCTTTTCCACCCGCAAGTCCGGAACGGCTTCTGCCGATTCCGGGGCTACCCGTTGAACAACGCTTCGCGCAATTGCTCCGGGTCCGCCTTGCAGTCGTTCGGGAGAATCAGGGCGAGCGAGCCGTTCTCCGGACGAAGGATTGCCTCGGCCGCCGCCCGGATTTCCTCGCGCGAAACCGCGGCGAACCGGGCGGCCACCTCCTCTGGCGCCTCCACGACGCCCAGCGTCGTCAGAGACCTGTCGAGAATGACCCTCTGTTCGCCCGAGTGTTCCCCGACGAGGAGCATCGCATTGGCAACCAGGGACTTGGCGTCCGCCAGTTCGCGGATCCCGACGGGCTTTTCTGCGATTTTCCGCAGTTCCCGTCCGCACAGGGCGAGGGCCTTTTCGACGCGCGCCGGATCGACCGACGCGCGGACGTGGAATCCGCCCGCGTCGGAATTCCGGATGGGAAGGGCGTGGATCGCGTAGGCCAGTCCGTGGCGGTCGCGGACCGTGCGGAAGAGACGGGACGACATGCTTCCACCGAGGACGAAGGAGAGCAGGTCGAGCGCGAAGCGGCCGGAGTCGCCGGCTCCGGGGCAGCGGAAGGAAATCGAAAGGTGCGCCTGCTGCGCGTCCCTGCGTTCGATGGCGAGCGGCTCGGGCGGTCGGCAGCGGGAAGCGGGTCGGGCGCGCGGGACGGGAACGTCCGGAAGCGCTTCGAGGAAGGGCCGAGCGAGTTCGACGATCCGGTTGTGCTCCAGATTTCCGGCGGCCACGACCAGGGCGCCGCGCGCCGAATAGTTCGAGCGGTGGAACGCGCGGAGGTTTTCCGAGTCCGCGCCGGAGAGCGTTTCCGGAAAGCCGGAAATCGGCCGTCCGAGCGGGTGGTCCGGCCACAGGGCGGCGCGGGCCAGCTGGCCGATCCGGAGCGACGGACTGTCGAAGCGCTGCTTGATTTCCTCCAGGACGACCTTGCGCTCCTTTTCGAGTTCGGCCGCCGGGAACAGCGGATGTGCGACCATGTCGCCGAGGACGTCGAACGCCGTGGCCGCTTCGGCCGCCGGGACGCGCGCTTCGAACGTCGTCCATTCGAATCCGGTGTGCGCGTTGGAGTCGCCGCCGATCCGCTCGAGAGGGCGGACGATCTCCGCGCGGGTCGGCCGCTTGGCGGAACCCTTGAAGACCATGTGCTCGACGAAGTGGCTCCAGCCGGCTTCCGCGGCCTTTTCGCGGCGGCTACCCATCGGGATGGCGATGCCGACCGCGCAGCTGTTCACGCCGGGCATCGCGGACGTGGCGACCCTCGCGCCGTTGGGCAGGGTGGTGATCTTGACGTTTTCGAACATCGTTGTTCTTCCGTTTTGCTGTTTTCGCCGGAATTTCCTCTTCCGCCTCTGCGGAAACGGATCCGGCAAGCAAACAGTCTACCGGAGTCCATTCCTAATTTCAACCTTCGCTTCCGGAGCAAGTTGCGTCCCGTCCCGAAGGACGTCTGGTGGCCGTACGTCTGGTCAGACTGGATCCGGGTCGCGGTCGATTCCGAGGCGCGGTCCCGTGGAACGGGCCAGTTTTGAAAACTACGCGGCAGGCGTTAAAACGGTGTTGCGGTGCGATCTCGGTTCTGGTATAATCTTTGCCAATCCGCCGCTTTACCGGACTTTCGGGGGACACCGGGGCGGAGACGCGTCTAGGGGACCGCCGCTTCCGCCCATCCGGCTCCTCCCCTCTACACCAACCCGAGGGCGGGAGAATAATCGCTTTCACCCCGAACCCAACAAGGAACAATCCATGAACGAAACACGCAAAGTCATTGGAATCGATTTTGGCAGCACCCAGAGTTCAATCGCCATTATGGAAATCGGTTCGAACATCAAGCCCGAACTTCTCAACGTCGGCGGCGGGCGCAACGGTCAGACTCTACCGACGATTCTCGCCCTCGACAAGAACGATGACACGCTCCGCGCCGCAGGCAACGATGTGCGCCAGCGCTACAAAGAGGTTGCAGACTCCAGTTGCAAACTCGTTTCGGACTTCAAGCGTTATCTCGGAAGTTCGCCCAATTCGTCCGATCCGCCTGAAATCGCCGAACTCCGCCGGTATTCCGAAAAATACGCTAAAACGTTCCTCCGAGAAATGGCGAAAATCGTGGAACGCCGCTTCAACGTCGCGCGGGAGGAGTTGTCTCCCGACGATTTCGCGACCTGCGTGGCGTATCCCGCATCGTGGTCCGACGACCAGGTCCGCCTTCTCAAAAAACTCGTGAAGGAAGCTGGTTTCCCCGTTGACCCAGACCGCGGAGTCTATTCCCTTCCCGAGCCCGTCGCCGCCGTCCATGCCCTGCGAATGGGCGAAGGACTCGGTTTCCGCTTCGGCGACAAGCCTGAGCACTTCATGGTCGTTGACTTCGGTGGCGGAACGTTGGACGTGTGCGTCATACAGACGGACATTCTCGGACGCGCCCCGAAAATCGTCTCCACGGCTGGCGATCCCGAACTCGGCGGCAAGGAGTTCGACGACATCGTCGAAAAACTCTTCTTCAAGGAAAACGGCGAACATTGCAGGCGCGAGACCCTTTCCAGAAGCGAACGGTTCGAACTGCGCGACCGCATCAAGGAGGCGAAAGAAGCGGCATCCGATCACTTCTCCAAGGGTGAGGACCACACGCATTCCTTTCAACTTCCGTCCGGGCAGTTCGAACTGCATCTCTACCGAAACCAGTTTCTCGACATCGTCAAGGATGCCGGCATCTATGACAAAATCCGGACGTGCATCCACGAAGCCCTCGACCGTGCCGGTCTTGGAACAGACCAGATTACGAAGGCCGTTCTCACGGGCGGTTCGTCCCGCTGGTTCTTCCTGAAGGAAATCGTCGCGAAGGAATTCGCCCTCGGCGGCGACCGTATCTTTCTCACCGACACGCCTTTCACGGACGTGGCGACCGGATGCGCCGTTTCCATCGGTCTTTCGGATCAGGCACCGAAAAAGGATGGTATCTGGGTCAAGTTCCGCCTTTCCGAGAAGGAGCGGTGGTCGGAGGCAAAATGTCTTCTCGCACCTGGGCGAAACGATTCACGCGAGAAGACGGGCGTTCAATACCTTTGTGCGATTCCGAAGACGCACTACCTGCATTCGTGGCGTATTCACCTATCCTGGTGGCATGGATTTGAAAAAGACTCCCTTGAACCAATCGGCTCTGAGGCCGTGATTGATGCCTTCTGCCGCTCGAATGTACCGTTCGCCTCCCGCTTCCGCAACATGAACGCGGCCCTTCACGGTCGACCGACGGATCGACTTGAAGACGAATACAAGGTGTATCTTCAGTATCAGGAGGACGCCGCCGGCGTCTGCACCTACCGCTTTGAAATCGTCAACCACGCGGCGTCCGTTTACGACGCCGTGCTGCGCACGAAGGGCGAAACTGCTGCAAGCGAATTGCCGAAAGGACGCCGCCTCGTCGGAATGGTCATTCCCGGTCAGCGTACTTATCCGGGTGGCCCGCTTGGACTGGGAGACCGCAAGATGAAGGAATGGACACCGACGAAAAACCGCTCCCTTGGCGAGAAAACCGACTTCTCGGCATCTCCCCGCCGCCGCATCCGTCTCCCTTGGAAAAAGAAATAAGGAGCTCTCGTCATGACCGACGCTGCTGTAAATAACCTGAAGGCACTCAAGAAGGCGCGGGAGGACATTGCCGCGAAATGCCGCCCCGCATTTGACGAACTCCTCCTCTATTCTCTGGAACGCCGACACCTCGATGTCCCCCAATATTCGGACATGCTCGTCTCCGATCCGGAGCGCGAGGGTGCTCCCGCCCGGCGCGACCATCTTCAGCAGAATGTCCGGCTATTCAAGCTCGATGAAATCGCGTTCGATTCGGACGAGAAGCTCCACCTTCCCGGTGTGGAGAGCGCTCTCGCATCATTGCAAAATCAAGGACATTCGCTCCTTTTCATTGTTCAGGGCGACGCAACGCAGACATGCGTCTACATGGGAATCTGCAAATTCGCACACGACGCCCCGGAAACCTCCTCCATCCTTGACGGTTACGAAGCCGTTTGGAAGGCGAACTTTCCCGGCAGCCGAATGGAGAACCTCTCCACGGCCGAGGCTGAAGTCATTGCCTATGAAATCACGAAATACAAAAACATTGGCGTACTCACAGGCATACCGTCACTCAAGCGCAAAGAGGAACAGCAGTTGTTCGTGCAGGGGCTGGAACGCCTCATTCGTGCCATGCGCGGCAAAACCTACAGCTGGGTCAGCATTGCCGATCCGATTCCGCAGGAAGCCGTGCGCGACGCCATTTCAGCCTGTCAGCAGCTTGAATCCGACATCCACCACCTCGTCAAGACCGACCTATCAAAGGCCACGTCCAACGGAAAGACAGTGATGTTCGGTTTGTTCGGACTCGCCGGTGAAGGAAAAACCGAGGGCAGTTCGAAAGCAGAGGCCGAGACGAACACGACCGGGACCACGGACACAACTGGTTCGTCGTTGACGGATACGACCGGTGACACGCATTCCACATCAAGAACGAACACAACCGGCGATACGCACTCAACTTCAAACACGGTTGGCGGAAGCGCGTGGGCGAGTGGAGGAGCATCAATCGGTTTTCTAGGAACGGGCGGACATGCCGAGGCGGGGGCTTCGGTGAACTATAATCGCACTTGGGGTGATGCACATTCCGTTTCAGAAGCGAATGGAACCGGTGACGCCCATTCCATTTCAAAATCCGTTGGAACGAGTCTCGCACACAGCGCGATGGCTTCGCTCGCGAAAGGATGGGTGAACACCGTCACCCAATCGGTTGCAACGCAACTTGCTGGAGGAGGTTTTTCGTCCTTCGGACTGACGTGGACGAAGACGACAACGGTTGGGCAGGAGCTTCTGAATCGCAAGGCACAGTATGCCGAAGAAGTTCTTCAAGCATACGAGAAGAGGCTTCAGGAAGGGACGGCGCTGGGGATGTGGAATCTCGGTCACTACTTCTGCGCGGCCGATTCAAACACCTACAGTCAGGGCATCGGTGTTGTGAACTCGCTTTTCGCGGGAATGGACAGCACCTACGAACCGCCGCGTGCAATCAAGGTGCCGACCGCCTTCCGCGACACGCTCTGCCGTTTCCAGAACGTCTATTTACGGTTCTCCGATCGGCCTGTCTCCCGCGAGGATGTCCGCGCGGGCCGAGCGGTATTCAAAGATCATCCTCTCGGATTCCTCTTCAACGGACCCGCAACGCCGGTCAACACGCGCGAACTCGCAATCGCAACGCCCGTCGCCACGCAGGACGTGGAAGGCGTCAGCGTCTCACGCCGTCCCGCGTTCGGCATCAACCTCGGCGCGGACTTCGGCCCCGGTACAAAAACACTCACGCTCGGTACTATTCTCGACAAAGGTAACGATACGAACCAATCCTACCGCCTTTCTCAGGCGAACCTCACGAAGCACCTTGCCGTGTTTGGTCTCACGGGTTCCGGCAAGACGAATACAGTCCACCACCTCCTGAAACAGCTCTGGAAGAACGAACGGATTCCGTTTCTCGTAATCGAACCTGCCAAGGCGGAATATCGCGCTCTCGCGACGATGGACGAGTTCCGAGACGACCTCCTCGTGATTTCAGCCGGCATCGACCGCACGGCGGCGTGCCCACTCCGCCTCAACCCGTTCGACTTCGATCCTGGCTCGGACACGGACGCAAACCGCGTCCACGTCCTTACGCACATCGACCGGCTCAAGGCGACGTTCAACGCCTCGTTCCCGATGTACGCCTCGATGCCCTACATTCTCGAAGAGGCAATTCTCGAAGTCTACCGCGAGCGCGGATGGAATCTCGGACATTCGGAAAACCGTTTCGTCGACGTCTACCGCGAGGACTTTCGCGACTATCTCCCGACACTCCGAGACCTCTACTGGAAGGTTACGGAAACGGTTCGCCGGAAAGGATACTTTCAGGAACAGCAGATGAATATCGAGGCCGCGCTAAAGGCGCGTCTTTCCAGTCTGCTCGTCGGGGCGAAGGGAACTATGCTTGACACGCCGCACTCGCTTCCCGCCAAGGACCTCTTCGAGCGCCCCGTCGTGGTCGAGCTGGAAAACCTCGGCGATGATGACGAAAAGTCCTTTCTGATGGGTCTTCTCATTTCCCGACTCTACGAGTATCGCAAAGCGACATTTGAGAATGACGTGACTCGGCCACTCAAGCACGTCCTCGTCGTTGAAGAGGCACATCGGCTCCTTGCGAACATCCCGGACACCTCTGCGAACCAGGAGCTCGGAAATCCTCGCGGTAAGGCCGTCTCGGCTTTCGTGGACATGCTCTCCGAAGTCCGCTCCTACGGCGAAGGTGTCGTGGTCGTGGACCAGTTGCCCTCCCGCGTGAGCCCGAACATCGTCAAAGGGACCGGCGCGAAAATCGTCCACCGACTCCTCGCGAAAGATGACCGCGAAAACGTCGGCGGAACGATGGGGCTCTCGGACGAACAGGTCGCAGACTTGAGTCTCCTGCGTACCGGCCAGTGCGTCGTCAGCCAGGACGGCGATCTCAAGGCGTTCCAAGTCCGCATACCGAAGTGCGAAGAACACGAATCGCGCTCAGGAGGAGAAATCTCGGAGGCGACGCGACAGTATCGCTCGGACCACGCAGATTTCTTTGCTTCGCCGTCCGGCGGCATCGATCTGGAAGACGGCGTTTTCAAAGACTCCCTCCTCAAGACGATGCTTGCCATCGGATTGGGACAGGATGCGGCGATCCTTTCCGGCATCCGCCCCCTCCGACCCGTCGGGGAATGGCCCGATCGCGCGGAGTGGTTCGCTACATACTGGAAACAATCCTGCGCCGAACTCTGGAACTTGCACGGGGGCGACTGGCGTGCTTTGCTTGCGTTCCGCACAACGGGCTCGGATCTCCTTGCCGGAAAGGACGGATCGGAGGAATCGTATCGGGCGGCGTTTGCCGACTACTTCGCCGGATCCCGTCTTGCCGCCGAATCTCCGACGGGAAAATTGGCGGGAATCGCCTTCGCCGGTTTTCTCGTCAACGAAAGGAAGAACGTCCTGGAAATCGTCAACCGGAATTTCGACCTCGTGAAGGACGCAACGGACCGCTTCGCGAAACTCGCGGACGCAATCCGTCGCGCCTTGCCGATGCTCGAACCTCGCGGCATCCGGTTCTCGACCGCCATTCGCGGTGCGCTCGTGGCGGAAATCGTGAACCGCATCAATCCGGCGCTCGTACCGGAGACGGTCGAAGCATTCAAGAGAGGAGAGGCGTAGAATGGCCATCGAAGCACTTGCCGGCGCCGCCGTCAAGGAAATCGGCGCAGAAGCCGCCCGCGAGGCGGCAACAAAAGCCGGCCTTGAACTCGCCCAGAAAATGGCTTCCGAATTGGGTGCCAAGTCAGGAGGCGGCAACGCCGCCCTAAAGATGGTTTCCGAAACGGGGGCCCAAACGACTGGCGGCGACATCGCCCAAAAAATGGCGGTAGATGCTGGTGCGAAAAACGGCGGAGCGGAGTTTGCCCAAAGAATGAGTTTTGATGGCGGTCGCCAAAACTCCGGAAGTGAATTGCAGACAGCGATGATGGAACGTCAAACCGTCGATGAAGGATTCCGTGTCGGTGAGATGCCCGAAGAGAAAGGTGAAGGACGGGAATTGCTCAAACAGAAGGAAGCCAATGCCGCTGACGAACTACGAGGCAAATTTGATGCAGAAGATGTTCGGCCAACAACCGATACCGCGGAAAACCATACTCCCGCGAAATCGGAAATGTCGAAAACAGATGTGTCGCCAGAACTCAGCAAGACGGGCGAACTGCCAGGATTATCCGAAGGACGAGAAATCCATTGGCCGCAAACAGGTGGACATTGGGAAGCGTTACCCGACGGCAATTGGAAATGGGTGCCCGATGCCGATTATTCCCCATTGAAGCAGAATGAGGATGGAAAGGCGTGGAAGGACATCCTGAATCGAGAAGGAATTGACGGAATCATTTTTACCAAAGACGGCGAACCCGATTTTTCGGAAATTTCACGGGAATCCATTGAAATCGATGATTTCACTCCCGACATGAATGACAATTTCGCACAAGCAGACGTGAAAACGGCTGAAAAATGGAATCAAGAAGCAAAGAGCGGAAAAACCGACTGGAAACCTCAGGATGTTCAATCATACCGGACAGAAAACAAATTGGTTTGGCACGAACGGTCTGACATGAAAACAATGGACTTGGTTCCCAAGGATGTACACAATAACATTCCACATTCAGGAGGTAGATCCGTTGCTAGACATCTGCAAGATTCCACATTTGCGGTGAAACAAACCGCCCTTGGATAACTAGTAGAAAGGACAACCATGAAAACAGTTAAAACAGTTACCGATCCAGTGTTTGGAGAACTGAAATACAAGCATTCTTGGAAAGGGGCTTGTACCATTCCCGGTCTTGGTCAAATTGAGGTCACGGCCCAGGCCTATCCGGGAGAAGAAGTCTCAGACGCCCAAAGGGATGCTTTCCAACAATTCCGCGCCGATTCTGTCGGTTTTCTTTCTTCAGCCAATGAGGTGCTATTGGCGTATGCGTCGAGAGTCTATCCCGGAACGGACGTTTCGCAAATTCGCCCCGAAGGAATCCTCTTTCGTCAAAATGGCGTGTGGGGCTTCGTCTATCCTTCGCCAATTGGAGAAGACGACGGAATTTCCGTTCGTTTTGAGAACGGTCAAGTCATCGCCGATTCGGAAGATGCCTTGTTCTGATAGCATCGGTAGAATCTCATCGTTATCAAGTCGGTCCGCGAGCGACCTATGTGTCGCTGCCCGCCATTCCCATCTTCTACACCAACCACACCATTTAACCATGAAAACGAGAATCGCGTTCATCCTTCTTTCCATCTACATCCTCGGCGCGCCATCGGTGCTCGCCCGCAATCCCGATCCGAAAAAGGTCGACGTAGACTGCAAAGCTTACGTGAATCAGGAGGTCAAAAAAGCAAACGATCGTATCGACAGCCTGAAGAATACTTCGAATGCGACCGCGAAAAAGACGGACGAAATTGAGAAACGCCTTGTTTCCTTGGACAGTCTGAACAAGAAGAACGCCGAACAATCCCATACGACTGCAAAGAAGGTGGAAGAATTGGAAAAGCGTCTCGCCGCAGCAGACAAGATAATTGCCGACCAGTCCAAACAGATCCAGACATTGAGGGAGTGGGTTGAAGATAAATGGGAGCTTGGAAAAGGAGAACTTGCGAGAGCAAATGAGAAAGCCGATCAGGGAATACGAACCGGTTCTTATTCCCTTTGGCTCATCATTCCCATTTCTGCGGCAATTCTCTTTGTTCTCGGGTTCTTCTTTTGGCCGCGGAAAACCGTTTCGGCTCTCGCGGTCGATGTCTCCGGTCTCCCGAAGTGTCCTCGCTGCGGCCGGGAACACGACCCCGCCGACACCATCTGCAAGAACCCCGCCTGCAAAACACAGTTCTGAACCATGAAACTTCGAATTCGTTTCCTTGCCGTCCTTCTCGTGTTCGTCAGTCCATCCGCCAAGGCGTGGTGGTTGTTCGGGGGCCTTTCGGAACCAAAAGCGAACGAACAAATCGAGCGGTTGAAACAAGAAAACGAAACGCTCAGGGAAGAGAACGAAGAACTCAAAAAGAAGAACGAAGAGCTTGAGAAAAAGAACGACGCGGCGGACAAAAACAAATCGTCCACCTCTCAAATAATGTGGTTGTGGCTTCTTTTGTTTCTTTTTGTTGTTGGTGTTGTTCGTTTGATTTTCCGCAACAAGTCACTGTACGATTCCGTTCCCCCGCCTTCCGGCGACGTGCTCCCCCGATGTCCTCGGTGCGGGCAGGAACACGGACCGGACGATACCGTCTGCAAGAACCCCGCTTGCAGAACGCAGTTCTAGTTTCACGTAGACAATTTGATTGAGACCGAATGGGCTTTCTCGCTCGATTTTGCAAAAAAATCACCCGCCGCCGAAACGCGGTTGCTCTCGTTTCGTCGCGCCCGTTTCTGTGGAACGACGAATTCGACGGCACGGAGATTGACTCTTCAAAGTGGAGTTTTGAAATCGGAACTGGGACGAACGGCTGGGGGAATAACGAACTTCAATATTACACCGACAGGAGGGAGAACGCCTACGTAAAGGACGGAATGCTCCACATCCGCGCGCAGAAGGAACCATTCAACGGCTCCGACTACACGTCCGCGCGTCTTGTCTCGAAGAACAAGTTCAGTTTCACGTACGGCACGGTCGAAGCACGCATCGCGCTTCCCGTCGGCAAGGGGATTTGGCCCGCCTTCTGGATGCTGGGCGACGACATCGATACCGTCGCATGGCCCGCATGCGGAGAAATCGACATCGTCGAAGCGGTGAACACCGAAAACGTCGTCTACGGCACGAACCACTGGTTCACCAACGGACATGCCATATATGGCAACAATACAACCGACTTTCACGGTGCAAGTTTCCAGCTCGATGTGACGAAGTTCCATGTTTACAAGCTTGAATGGGACGAAGAACGGATCTCGATGCATGTCGATGGGTTCAAGTATCATGAAATGTCCATCGAGAACAATGTCGGTGGAACAAACGCATTCCATCGACCATTCTACATTGTCCTCAACGTGGCAGTTGGTGGGGACATGACCAAGGCCGGAAGAGACATCGACGACTCGCAGTTTCCGAACGAAATGCTTGTCGACTACATCCGGGTTTTTCCAAACAAACGGAATGACGAAAAATGAACGACGTTTTTGAATTCGTCCGACGCTTCGGCGCCGGAATCAATCTCGGAAACTCGCTGGACGCTCCAGACGGGGAAACGGCGTGGGGAAATCCGCCGATTTCACGGAATCTGATCCGGTTTTACCGGAAGGAGGGGTTTCGGACGATTCGTGTTCCCGTGACGTGGGACAAGCACACGGACGCGGCAGGCTCCGTCGACCCGGCTTTCATGGATCGCGTCCGGGAAGTCATCGGATGGTGCCTCGACGAGGGCTTCACGACCATCCTGAATCTTCACCACGAGGGAGGCTGGTTGTCCCCGGCTTTCGACGATTCCGCACTGCAGCGCTTTGTCGGACTTTGGACGCAAATCGCATGTCGATTCGCGGATTGCGGGGAACGTCTTGTTTTCGAAGCGTTCAACGAAATCCGCAACGGCGATGATTGGCAGGGAACGGACGAGGCGTTCGACGCCGTCAACCGGCTTGCCGAGAAGTTCGTTGAAACGGTCCGAGCCGCCGGCGGAATCAACGTCGGTCGGTATTTGATGATTCCGACGTATGCGGCCTCGGACGGAGAACCGGCTTGCACAGGTTGGAAAAAGGTCTTGGATGACGAGAGATTGGTCGCCACTGTCCATTGCTACGGCCCCCACGAATTCACGCATCAGGCGGCGGGAAAGAAGGAATACCATCCGGCTTGGTGCAAACCGGTCCACGAAACCGTTTTCGAACGTTTGAAACGGATTTTTCTCGACCGCGGCGTTCCTGTCGTGATTGGCGAAGCCGGCGTCAAGCAGGTCGATGGTTGTCCGTCCGAAGAAGGACGCATTGAATGGGCGCGAGACATCGAAAATCTGTCGTCATGGCACGGAATTCCGGTAATCGTCTGGGACGATGGCGGCGATTTCGGTCTTGCGGACAGGACTCGGGCTGTTTGGAAACACTCCGATCTGGCCCGAACATACGCGAATGCCGGCATCCCCGACGACAAGTTCGACGCCAACCGCCGGGAACATCGTGTTGTCCACGGCGTGAATCTCGGCGGATGGCTCGTTCTCGAACGATGGATGAAGGAGAGCCTGTTCGACGGCGTCATCGGCAGGGACGAAACGTTTTTCTGCGTCCAACTCGGCCGGAAAGAGGCGACGCGCCGGCTCCGGAAGCATTGGGACACGTGGATCACGGAGGACGACTTCGCGTGGATCGCCGCACACGGATTCAACGCCGTCCGCATCCCCGTCGGCCACTGGATTTTCGGATCGGCGTCCGGATATCCGTACCACGATCGATACGGAAAAGACCGGCACCCCTACGTCGACGGCGGAATCAAACGTCTCGACCGCGCGTTCGACTGGGCGGAGCGGCACGGTTTGATGATTCTCGTCGACCTGCACTGCGCACCAGGCTGCCAGAATGGTTTCGAGAATGGCGGTCTGGGAGGCGTTCTCAAGAACGACGGCCCGGTCGATTGGCCTGGAAAGGCGGAATACGTCGACTTCACCGTACTTACGCTGGAACGTCTTGCCCAACGTTACGGAAAGCGCAAGGCCCTCTGGGGCATCGAGACGCTCAACGAGCCGATCGGGAAAGTGCCGGACTACGTTCTCCAGGATTTCAACCGCCGCGCCTACGACGCTATCCGCAAGCATTGTCCGCCGGAAAACGGCGCCGTGGTGATCCACGATGGTTATCGCGAAACGCGCGTCAAAGAAGTTTTCGGGGGACTGTACGGAGAACCCGCGTTCCACAATGTCGTTCTCGACACTCACCAGTATCAGAATAACGACCCCCGCTTGAAAGGGCTCGACGCCTCGGGGAACGTCCAATATTCCAAAGGTGAACTTGCGGACAAACTGCGCGGCTTCCAAAACGTCTATTGGACGATTGTCGGCGAATGGAGTCTCGCGACCGGCGGCGACCGGAACGATCGCGAGAGGCAGGAGTTCTTCGACGCCCAGAAGGAAGCGTTCGAAGGCACGCTCGGCTCGTTCTTCTGGAACTACAAGACCGAAGACGGCAATCCGGCATGGTCCCTGCGCCATGCGGTGGAACGCGGACTTCGGCTTTGATCGGACCAAATGCGCGAAACGGAAGAAACGACGACCATGAACACGACGAAAACGATTTTCTTCTGCGCGGCGGCGTGCGCCGCGGTTTTCTCCGCCGGAGCGGAAACGGAAAACACGGCGATCGCGGTCGCGGAGCCAGCGGCCGTAGCGGAAACGGACGGCGCGGCGGAAACGGCGGCGGAAAGGGACCCGCTCAACGCGGTGGTGAAGCTCGAGG